>MOXG01000022.1_pt1 | contig 38720 bp, 52 predicted proteins | sample 1471191 | NCBI WGS metagenome assembly MOXG01 (sample SAMN05806437, study PRJNA327811) | mollusc metagenome | isolation source: Phylotype C (NB3) bacterial symbionts from gill | host: Thyasira cf. gouldii | place: Canada: Bonne Bay, Newfoundland | collected 2010-08-19
TGAATGTGAGAGTACGAGATTCCATGTCAGATATATAGGGGTGAAAGGGTTAAAAATATTGCTTCTTCTAGACGTTATTCTACATTACTGAACACAGTAACCATGTAACAGTTTAAAAATAAGTGTTTAGTTTAAGAAGTGGAAGACACTTGAAAAGGCTTAACAGACTGGTTGCAACAAATGTGATGGGTGTTTTATTGGTGAGTAGATTCATTAATAACTCCAGTAATTAGGGTAAGAACTGCTCTATCTAATGGTGGAGTTATATGTAGCAAGAGTTAGCAGCAAAATCTGTGATGAAGAGCCGCTTGCCCCATCCAGTTGCTGGTAACCATACATAGGTCACAGTTTGAATTTGCTGGTTAGTTTTTTATTTCTTCTGTATGGCTATCTTGAGGAATTTAATACAGAAAAACCCGATATCTGGCTCAGAGTAAAATCCCCTGATCATCCAGTATATTTTTATCACCTTTACTCGATCTAAATTTTTACTCTGACACCAAATATCCCAAGTACCTTGTCAGTTTCCTGAATTCCGGTCAGCGCCGGAATGCCGGGCCTGTGTATAGGTAGATCTATTTCTCCTGAGTAAGCACCACTCTGGTCTGCCTCTTTTTATCTTGTCCTAACCTCATGGTCAATCGAGTTGACTCCATTAATGTTTCTTGATTAGCACGAATATTCAGCTATGAGACCGTAGGAGCGGCTTTAGCCGCGATCAGTGCCAGATCGAAGCATGGATCGCGGCTAAAGCCGCTCCTACGGGTGCGATCACCGGGTGCCTATGTGATAGCTGAACATTTGTACTAATCAAGTAAAGTTTTGACCCTATTGATGTTTGGTAGGGAATTATTTTCTTGATCAAATCGTTGTTATGGTATTAGGCTATACATGCAGTCATATCAGAGAGTCGTAGCAAGTCATCAGTCCAGATTATATTTTTACAGTAAGCGGTGAATCATGGATGTAGCATCAGTTGTATTTTCTGCATTTATGCAGGTTCTCGTAAACTGACTTTTTACAGACTGCTTGGTGTTATGCCATGCATGTGAGGGGGTGACGAAGGGGCGGGAGTCCCTCCACCATTCATAATAGTATGTGACGGTATCCCCTTTTCAGAGTGATCAACCCGGGAAAAACAGATGGTTCTGCAGGATATCAGTGCAAAGAAGATCCCAAGTCAAAAGAGCTGGTTTGTCTTGGCCGTGAAGAATGACATGTTGACCGTTCATCAGAGTGTCGAGCTGAAGCCAAAGCTTCATCTACGCCTCAAGCTTCACACCAGGAGCTGCATCGGAGTGAAAGATGCCTTCAAACATGGCGCGGTAGGATGGCATATGAGCCAGTTGCTGTTTGACGCCCTCCAGCATGCGGGTGCCTCCCCGAGAGGTATCGATACCGTCATCGGCCATGACGTAGTGGAGGCGAACTTCAGGAAGATATGGGATCTGGACGCATCCGACACCGAAGGACTGAGCGGAACGCCTCCGGTGAAGCTGGTCCGTTACTTCGCAGCATCCATCGACAAGACTGCGGTAATCACCTTCGAAACGATCTGGCCGGAATTCACCGCTGTATTGCGGTGACCGAAGGGCGCTGACCCTTTATTTTTAGAGTGATCCAATTTTGTACAGTTAACAAAAAAAATCTGGCCATCTATATTCATCGTTTGGCTATAAATATTAGGGAAATCTATCAATGCGTAGACGTGATGGCGGGCAAGACACAGTTCTTAGGGAAGATTATGTAGGGTGTTCAGCAGAGCGTATTTGTTACCCAGGAATTATTAGTTGTGTCTCAGTTACTGGTATTTTACCAGGTAAATTAATTGGGACACATTTAACTATATCCACCAAGATAGAAATGGTTGATGAGCTATTTCAAGCCATGAAAGATGACGGCGGCAGTGGATGTGTAAATTTCTATGTCATTGGTGCATTTAAGCATTTCATGCGTGCAGATAAGGCAATAAATACAGGGCAAAAATTAAGTAATAAAATCAAATCAAGAATTAATAGAAACTCTACGATAAAGTTTTACGATACCTCACTCCACAGGAATGTCCATGTTTTCGCTGAGAAAAGTAACTCAGTTACTAGTTTTTACTGGATAAAATCTAAAGGAAATACAGTTTCCATGTTTAATTATCCTGATCCTATGTTTTTGAAGAGAGATAAAATATTTAAAAATGAGTTTATAGTCTTGTGAACGATAGATGAAGTTGTAATCCTCCCTCATACTAGTGCCATAGAAATTTAGAGTTCTCCGAGTAAATTAGCCCCAAGGAGAACATTATGGGCAAGTCACGATTCACTGAGAGTCAGATCGTCAATATCTTGAAGCAGGTTGAAGGCGGTCGCCAAGTAAAGGAAGCCTGCCGAGAATATGGGATTTCAGGTGCCACTTACTACAATTGGAAATCGAAGTACGGAGGAATGGAGGCGACAACTATCCTGACACAGGGGGCAGTCAGTAATAATCAAACGAAAAAAATGATTGTGTGTCGGTCTAGTTTTACGTTTTTGTAGAAGTACGTGGTTTAGCCGTGGTATCCCTGATCATCAGGTCAACATCAATTTCAGTATGCAGCAGAGTGGTTTCTCCATTGATACTGGCAATCAGGAAATCGGCGGCGCGTTTCCCCATCTCAACTGATGGAACGTGCATGGTGGTCAATGCAGGTATTAGTTGTGCGCAGATATCCATATCATCAAAACCGGTGATGGATATTTCGTCAGGCACCAGGTAGCCGGCAGCTTGACACTCGGTCAGCGCGCCCAGTGCCAATACATCATTACCGCAGATAACGGCGGTTGGTGGAGGATCGGTCTGGAGTAGAATTCGCATCGCTTCACGCCCTTGCTTAACCGAATATGAGCGCTCCAGTATTTTCTCCCTGGGTAAGGCCACGCTACGCCCTTCTAGGGTTTCTCTGGTGCCCTGGAGGCGGTCGGCGGCACGATCATTGTTTTTGGTATGGCCTGCTATCACGGCAAATTCACGATGTCCCAAATCCAGTAGATAGTTGGCTACTTTCTGTGCGGCAAGGCGGTTATCAAATCCGATATAGGGGTAGGGGGAGTCCTGATTGTAGCTCCAGCAATTAACATAGGGGACCTGTTGCCCCTCCAGAAGTTGGTAGAGTTGGGGGTTATGACTTGACCCAACCAGCATCAATCCTTCCACTCCTTGCCGCAACAGTGCCCTGACTTCGTGTAGCTCTACGGTAATGTCGTACTCATGGCTGGCAATGATCAGGGTGTAGTCCTGCCGCTTAAGTTGACTTTGGAGAGCCTGTATTCCGGCTGCAAAAATTGCATTGTCAGGGTGGGAACAACGGCGCAATAGTCTTTGTATGTCGAGAGGCGAGGGCGCGGGCCGCCCCATCCGGTATATAGCCTAGTTCATCAATGACCGCCTCAATCTGTAGCCGCTTTTTTTCTGCAACCTTTTCGGGATTGTTAAGGACCCGTGAGACGGTCGCTGTGGAGACGTTTGCGTGTTTGGCTACATCGCTCAAGGAGACGGGCTTTCCATTGGATTTCCGTTGTCTTGTGGCTTTTTTGTAAGCGTTATCTGTATTGTTTTCTGTCATAGCCGGTGAAGTATGTATATTAAATAATCGGTTAATACGCCTGTATCATTATGATATTAAAGCATAATAATGCTTATATTGTAAATACTACTTAAATAAAACTACTTATGTGTTGACAAAGCCCTGTTAATCAATCTAACCTAAATGTAAGCGCTTACAGAGTTGCTTAGTCATTAGATCATTGAGATGATTTTATAATCAGCAGACGAGGGTTAAGAGTCCATGGCAAAAATGATAGGTCGTATAGCAGGGCGAATTTCTCTGGTTCTCTTTTTGGTGTTTGTCGCCAACATCCTTTATGGAAAGGCGGCGATCTATCTTGGAATAGAGCCTCTGATCAAACTCACTGATGTAATGGAGTTTCTGCTTCTTTTCCTTGTTTCCATTTTCTTTGTGATTTTCATCCTGCAGCAGGAAAAGGCGCTAAAGGGGTCTTAAAGCGATAAGGCTCATACACTAAAAAACTACCAGAGATTGAGAGGATTTAAGTAATGGCACGTAATCGAAATGATGAACATCCGGAATCTATAGAGCGCCGCCGTTTTCTTGAACTATCAGGAAAATTTGGTTTTACCACCGCAGTTGTAGCAGCAGGCGCCGGCACCCTGATGTCAGGTGAGGCTGTAGCCGCCACCGCCAACGAAGAGAAAGAGCGTAAGAAAGCAGCAAAATACACCATGATCATTGCCACTGCCTATAGGCTTGGGGCTTCACGCAGCTATCCTATCATGCAGCTGGATCTGAAAGAGAATATTCAGAACCTGACCAATGGCCAGGTCTATGTGAAACTGGCTCCGGCTGGTCAGCTTGGCGCTGGTGGCGCGCTTGCACAGAAAGTACAGGCTGGAACCATTCAGGCGGCACAGCACTCTTTGTCAAACTTTGCAGCCTATGCGCCGACGGTTGATCTGATCAATGTTCCTTACTGGTGTGGTGAAAACCAAAAGTTTATCAACCTGGTCAATTCCGAGGCTTGGAAACAAGAGGTGAACCCCAAGGTAGAGGCCAAGGGCTTCAAACCACTTTGGTACGTTTGTATCGATCCTCGTGTCGTTGCCCTACGCAAGGGTATAGATGGACCCATAAAGACCCCAGACCAGTTGCAGGGCATCAAATTCCGTGTACCCGGTTCTAAGATCCTTCAGCAGTTCTATCGTTTGCTGGGCGCCAATCCTACTCCCGTGGCATGGGGCGAGACCCCATCTGCAATCAAGCAGGGTGTTGCTGATGCGCTGGACCCCTCTGTTGAGGCACTGAATGTATTTGGCTTTAAAGATGTGCTCTCCTCAGTCACCTTTATCCGTTCGGTACCCGATGCCCAGGTCTACTCCTGTAACCTGGAGTGGTTCAATAGCCTGCCGTTGGATATTCGTGAAGCTATTGAATTTGCCTCCGAGGTCACCTCCCAGCAGAACCTTGCCAAGGTACCTGCAGCCAGAGGTTATGCCATGCTGAGCTGGCCAAGAACGATATTCAGTTCTATTCGCCTAATGCCGATGAGATGGCCCAGTGGGTCGCAAAGGGTGGTCATCAGCTGCCACAATGGGACTCCTTCAAGAAAGAGCTGGCCGGTTCCATGGCTACCTTTGATAAGTTGCTGGAGGCGGCAAATACCCAGGGTAAGTACTACGTTCACGATGTGTAATTGACTGTTGCCCTCCCTACCTCAAGGGAGGGCCTTTTTCATTACATATAAGGTGGACCCTATGAAAAATATTCTAAAAAAGATTGACGAAGAGGGTGAACGCTGGCTGCTGTTGATCTTCTATTCAACCATCGTTGCCACGGTTACGGTTGAGGTGGTTCGTCGTTTTGGCTTGAGTTACTCCTCCATCTGGGGGGAAGAGATTGCGCGATACGCGTTTATCTATCTTGCATGGATAGGAGCGTCCGCCGCAGTTAAGCGACGCGCACAGATCCGTATCGATATTCTGTTGCACTACCTACCAGCACGTGGCAAGGCCGCAGTGTATCTGTTTGGCGACATTGCCACGCTTGTTCTTGCTGTCATTGTTCTTTTTCTATCCATTGAGCCGGTGCTGACCTCGATAAAATTTGGTTCGGTCACCCATGGTCTGCAAATCAGTCAGGCCTGGTTTTTTGCTGCGGTTCCCATAGGGTTTTCTATGCTGACTTTCAGAGTGATTCAATCCATCTACCGAGATGTGAATGACCTGATCAAAGGCCGCCCGGTATATGAAGGCGACAAGCTGATAGACGGATAGGTATTACTATGTATGACATTTTACAAAATCAGATGGCTACCGATCTTGGCTGGGAATTCTACATCCCGCTGATCTCTATTCTTGTGATGATCGTATTTGCGGTGCCGATCTGGGTATCACTCGGTTTGGGCACGGTGTCAATTCTCTATTTTACCGAGATACTGCCTCCTGCCCTGATGGGAGAGGCGCTCTTTGACGGCATTGATGCCTTTGCATTGATTGCCATTCCACTGTTTATCCTCACTGGTGATGTGTTGGCCAGAACCGGCCTTGCCAACAAACTGCTTGATGTGGCCGAGGCCACTGTGGGTGGCTTTAAATCCGGGTTTGGTACGGCTACGGTTCTGGGCTGTGGCTTCTTTGCCTGTATCTCTGGCTCGGATGCTGCCGGTGCTGCTGCTGTGGGGCGAATGACCATCGATCGATTGGTTGAACAAGGGTACCCCCGACCCTATGCCTGTGCGTTGGTGGCCGGTGGGGCCTGTACCGGAATCCTGATTCCTCCCTCGATCGCCTATATTATTATCGGTCTGATCCTTGGGATTTCTGCTTCGACTCTGTTCCTCGCGGCAATGGTACCGGGACTGATGGTGATGCTGGCCATTATGCTGACCAATGTAGTCGTTAATCGTATTTACAAATACGAGCGCTCAGATCGGGGCTTCTCTTTCAAACGCTGGTTACGAGCCATCTATGATGGGCGTTTCGCATTAATGGTGCCCTTTATTATTCTTGGGGGCATCTACAGCGGCATCTTTACCCCGACCGAAGCGGCAGCTGTAGCTGTGGTCAGTACCATTATCATCGGACTCTTCCAGGGAACGATAAAGGTATCGGATTTCCCCAAGATGTTTGAAAGCTCTGCCCGTGTGAACGGTGTGATCCTGCCTATTATTGCCGTCTCACTACCTTTGGCTCAGACCCTTGCGGCACTGGATATTCCCCAAGGTTTTGTCCAGTATATGACCTCGTTGTCCGATGACCCCACTGTGTTGATTCTGATGATGATTGCGATCCTTGTTATTGCAGGTTGTATCATGGAGACCACCCCCAACATTGTGATTCTGTCACCACTGTTGCTACCCCTGGCACAAGAGATCGGCATGAGTGATATCCACTTCTGCATCATGATGGTAACCGCTCTGGGTGCCGGTTTTATTACCCCACCCTTTGGTCTCAACCTGTTTGTTGTATCGAGTCTGACGGGCACTCCCATACTGCCCATTGCGGTGCGGGCAGTTCCCTATGTGCTGGCCCTGTTGACAGTCGTTATGTTGATTGCGTTTATCCCGCAACTTTCTCTTTGGGCTTTCTGATGGGTTCAGAAAGTGTTGTGGAGTTGGTATAGAAGTTAACGCGGTATCGTAGCTTTATGGTGTTGCAGGAGTTCTTGGCGAGCTCCTGTAACCACCTGAATATAAAGATAATACGTAGATTTATTCCCTGAAAATGTACTTGACAAAACATGATTAAGCGTTAAAAATGTAAGCGCTTACATTGAAACTTAAGAGAGAATATTGATGGCTATTGAATACATTAAGAAAGCAGACAAGACGGCTGCAACCCTGGAAGACAACACCAATGAAATAGTTGTCAAGATGCTGCGTGAGATTGAAGAGGGCGGTGAAGCAAAGGCCCTTGAGTACGCAAAAATGCTCGATGGTTGGGATAGTGGTAGCCCTGTGGTTACCCGTGAGCAGATCGATGCAGCCAAAGAGAAGGTTCCCCAGCAGCTGAAAGATGATATTCAGTTTGCCTATGATCGTGTCAGTGGCTTTGCCACACGTCAGCGCGACAGCATGAAGGAGTTCGAGGTTGAGCTCAGCCCGGGCCTGTTTGCCGGCCAGAAACTGATACCCATGAACACTGCCGGTTGTTATGTCCCCGGTGGCCGTTATGCCATATCGCTTCAGCCATTATGAGTGTGGCAACAGCCAAAGTTTCCGGTGTTGAAAACGTAGTCGCCTGTTCAGTCCCTCATGGGGATGAGGGTGTTCACCCGGCCATTCTATACGCCATGGATCTGGCCGGTGCCGATACCATTCTCGCCCTGGGTGGTGTGCAGGGTATCGCCGCCATGGCATATGGCCTGTTTACCGGAAAGCCTGCCGATATTCTGGTTGGACCGGGTAACCGTTTTGTTGCAGAGGCCAAGCGCCTGCTGTTCGGTCGCGTGGGTATTGACCTGTTTGCCGGCCCAACCGAGATTGCCATTATCGCCGATAAGAACGCTGACCCTGAGATTGTGGCTTGCGACCTGGTTGGTCAGGCCGAACATGGAACCGATTCCCCTGCCTGGCTGTTCACTGATTCCCGTGAGCTGGCCGATGCCGTCATTGCCAAGGTTCCAGGTTATATCGAAGCTCTCCCCGAGGTTCAGCGGGAAGCTGCCACCGCATCCTGGAGAGACTACGGTGAAGTCATACTTTGTGACACCCGTGAAGAGGTTGCCACTATCAGTGATGAATACGCTGGAGAGCATCTGGAAGTACAGGCAGAAGACCTGGATTGGTGGCTGGCCCGTCTCAAGAACTACGGCTCACTGTTTGTCGGTGAAGAGGCCACCGTGGCCTTCGGCGACAAGTGCTCCGGTACCAACCATATCCTGCCCACCAAGGGAGCAGGACGTTACACCGGTGGTCTGAGTGCATCCAAATTCATCAAGGTAGTGACCTATCAGCGTCAAAGCAGAGAGGCTACCCGTGAAGTGGCTGCCGCCGCCGCACGTCTGTCACGCCATGAGGGTATGGAAGGACACGCCCGTACCGGTGATGACCGTCTGGCCAAATACTACCCCGATGAGACCTTTAATCTGGGCCACTGATGAGTTGATGGTGGAGGGCCTGGTGCCCTCCGCCATTTACTGAATGGATCCTGGTCCACCCATGTCGGTCTGTGAGGACGGAATGATGCAAGAGAATATGAGACAACTTTTTGATTTGAACGGTCGCGTCGCACTCTGTACTGGTGGCGCATCGGGGATTGGTCGGCGGATGGCCTGGGCCCTCTCCCAGGGCGGAGCTGATGTGGTTCTGGTTGATCGGGATAAAGAGGGTCTGGAGGGTGCCGCTGAGCAGCTCAGATCGGGAGATGGTGGACGGGTGGCAACTCTTGCTGCCGATCTGCTTGATCGCTCCTCACTGGGTGATCTGGTAGAGAATGCTGCATCCAATTTTGGCGCTCCAGATATTCTCACGAATGCAGCGGGTGTGAACCTACGCCAGCCATTTGATGAGATTACCGATGAAACCTGGGACCTGACTCTTGAGATCAATCTCTCCACGGCCTTTTTTCTTTCCCGTCACTGTCTACCGGGGATGAAAGAGAAGGGTGGTGGAAATATTATCAATATCGCATCCCTACAATCCTTCAGGGCCTTTGCCAATAGCATCCCCTACGGTGCATCAAAAGGTGGTATTGCCCAGTTGACCCGGGCCATGGCCGAGTGTTGGTCGGCAGACGGTGTGATGGTCAATGCTATTGCTCCTGGTTTCTTCCCTACTGCCTTGACCAAAAAGGTCTATGACAATCCTGAGGTGCTTGATCACAACGCACAGATGACCGCAATCGGTCGCAACGGTGAACTGGAAGATCTCGATGGTGTAACCGTGTTCCTGGCCTCGGCTGCTTCCAACTACATCACCGGGCAGATCATTCCCGTTGATGGCGGCTTCACAGCGAAATAGAGAGGCAGCTATGAAAGCACTGGTATATGTCGCACCAAAACAGCTGGAGTACCGGGATGAAGCGGATCCGCAGCCAGAGGCTGATGAGGTTCTGGTCCGGGTAGAGGCGAGTGGTATCTGCGGTTCGGATATGCACGCCTACTTTGGCCATGATGATCGACGCCCAGCGCCGCTGATTTTGGGACATGAGGTCAGCGGTGAGGTGGTCAGCGGTGATCGGCAGGGACAACGGGTTGTGATTAACCGCTGGTGACCTGTGGGCACTGTGATGATTGCCTGAGTGGTCGTTCCAACCTCTGTCGTCAGCGTCAGATCATCAGCATGCAGCCACGACAGGGCGCCTTTTCCGAACTGCTGAAGATACCCGAGCGAAACTTGATAGCGATCCCCGATGACATGAGCTATCTCCATGCGGCGCTTACCGAGCCTGTAGCTACCGGTATGCACGCTGTTGTTGAGGCTGAGCGTGTGTCACGTCGTCCTCTTGCTGATTCACGGGTACTGGTGCTGGGTGGTGGTGCCATCGGCATTGCCGTGGCGTTGATACTTCATAGTCATGGCTGTCGCAACATACGGCTTGGAGAAACCAATGCGTTACGTCGCGGTACCGTGGAAGCAACCCAGGTTTGTGATGTGTATGACCCGATCAATGGTCCAGAGCCGGAAGCGGACAGCTGGGACATTGTTATCGATGCGGTGGGTGGTGGTGCCACCCGTCAAGCTGCTTCCCGAGCGGTAAAACCGGGAGCACTATTGTCCATATCGGCCTGATGGATAACGAAGGCGGTCTGGATATCCGTAAATTAACCCTTCAGGAGGTGACCTTTATCGGGTGCTACACCTACACGATGGTTGATGTCAGGGCCACGGTAAAGGCCCTCTATTCAGGTGCGCTCGGGCCGTTGGACTGGTTTGAGCAGCGCCCACTTAGTGAGGGAGCCAGTGCCTTTGCCGATCTGTCAAAAGGGCAGACTCCGGCGGCAAAGATTGTGCTGACCCCTAATTAGAAATTAACAGTATGAATTTGGAGAAAACAGATGATTGATTTTGTGGTTCATGATGAAAACGACTCAGTAGGTGTCGTGGTGGTTGAAGGTGTTAAGGCCGGCGATGAGATGTCCGGTTGGGTGATGGATCAGGATAAAGAGATCACCTTTCAGGCGGCCAGTGATATTCCCATCGGCCATAAACTAGCCATCCGCCCGTTGGCTGATGGTGACACAGTGATCAAGTACGGCGTTGATATCGGTCGTGTGGTTGCAGACATCGGTACCGGTGAGCATGCCCACGTCCATAACATCAAGACCAAGCGCTGGTAAGCCGACTGTTAACCACATCTAACCTATTTTGGAGAACTACTTATGTCACTAGATTTAAACAACGCAACCTTCCTGGGCTACCGACGTGAAAACGGGCGTGTCGGTGTCCGCAACCATGTCATCATCCTGCCGATCGATGACATTTCCAACGCCGCTGCCGAAGCGGTTGCCAACAATATCAAGGGTTCAATGGCTCTGCCGCATCCCTATGGCCGCCTGCAGTTTGGTGCCGACCTGGATCTGCACTTCCGTACCTGATCGGGACTGGCGCCAATCCTAATGTTGCGGCAGTCGTCGTTATCGGTATTGAGGATGGCTGGACTCAGAAGGTGGTCGACGGAATCGCCAAGACCGGTAAACCGGTAGTGGGCTTTGGTATTGAACAGCACGGTGACCATGACACCATCATGCGCGCTCCAAGGCCGCCAAGGAGTATGTCCACTGGGCCACTGAGCTACAACGCGAAGAGACACCGATTAGCGAGTTGTGGGTCTCCACCAAATGCGGTGAGTCTGATACCACCTCTGGTTGTGGATCCAACCCCACCGTGGGTAACGCCTTCGATAAACTCTATGCTCAGGGCAACACCCTGCTGTTCGGTGAAACCTCCGAGATTACCGGTGGTGAGCATTTGGTAGCCGCGCGCTGCAAGGATGACAAGGTCCGCGGTGAGTTTATGGACATGTTCAATCGCTACCAGGAGATGATCGAGCGTCATAAGACCAGTGACCTGTCAGACTCCCAGCCCACCAAGGGCAATATCGCAGGTGGTTTGACCACCATTGAAGAGAAGGCCCTGGGTAACATCCAGAAGATCGGCAAAAAGTGCCTCGTTGACGGTGTACTGGATAAAGCCGAGGAGCCCACGGGCTCAGGTCTTTGGTTTATGGACTCCTCATCGGCCGCTGCCGAGATGGTAACGCTGTGTGGTGCAGCGGGCTATGCCGTCCACCTGTTCCCCACCGGACAGGGCAATATCATCGGTAACCCAATTGTTCCCGTCATCAAGATCTGTGCTAACCCAAGAACAGTGAGGACCATGTCCGAGCATGTTGATGTTGATGTCTCTGGACTGCTCAGTCGTGAAATGTCACCGGATGAGGCGGGTGATGCCTTGCTGGAGATGACGCTGCGTACCGCCAATGGCCGCAATACCGCAGCCGAGGCATTGGGTCACAATGAGTTCGTACTGACCCGACTCTACGAGAGCGCCTAGTCAAATGGTTTCCGGATAGTGTTATTCATCGGCGCCATCCGGAAACCTGATCAGTCAGAGGATAGGAAATGTACAACAAGATAATTGTGTCGTTAGCATTGGACCATGGCTACGCTCCAAGGGCATTGGAACTTGCCAGAAAGCTAAGGGCGGAAGGCGGTCACATCATTGCGGTTCACGTGTTTGAGCCGGTTAACAGTTCCGTCAGTTCATATGTGCCATCGGGGTATGGTGAGAAAATCCTGAAATCCTCAAAAGAGGTCATTGCAGAACGGATCGGTGATCAGAAGGATATTGAAGCCGTTGTGATTTCCGGTCATGCGGGGCGGGCAATTACCGACTACGCGGCGGAGGTAGGTGCTGACTGCATTGTAGTCGGATCGCATAAGCCGGATTGCGTGATTTTTTCCTTGGCTCGACAGCAGCGCGGATCGTTCGTTATGCGTCCTGCTCGGTGCATGTGCTGCGCTAGTGGTATCTGTAATAGGTTAATCAACCGGAGATGATAGGGCTCCTTGTTTGTCAATATTTTTAACCATGTACAGGTATGCCTATCCACTAGATGATGACTCTTTAGTGAAGGGAATAACGGTGGGAGATATGATGAACAAACTCAGTATCATTTTATCAGTCAGCGACCGCTTATCTAGGTTGTTTAGCAGGGTAAAACGCTTTGCTGTGACCTGTTTTTTATCAAGCGGAGTTTCGGCAAGGGAAGAGAATAGGCAAAGTTTAACAGCACAGGGTATGAAAAATGGGAAAGTTGATTTTGATAAATCGCTTCGTCCCTACTGAGTACGAGACTAAATTGCTGCTGAATATCAAGGTAGGGCTGTAGACAATCATCAATGCCCCGTCTCACATGCCGTAGTTAAATGGTGCCATGAAACAGCTCCTGTTCGTTCTTCTTATTCCTCCATTGACGGCCATGCTGGCGCTACGTTGGACCGAGCCGCCGACGGCAGAGCCGGTGCCCGCCATCGTGGCGGCGGCCGAAGTGGGTGATCTGTCTCAGGTCGATCGCCTGCTCTCCCTGCAGTCGGGCGTCAACAGCCGTGATTTCTGCCAGTGGACGCCGCTGATGAAGGCATCACTCAACGGTCACGAAGCGGTGGTTAAGCTGCTGCTGGAGAAGAAGGCTCAGGTCGAACTATCGGACAAGGGCTGCTATACGGCACTGATCCTAGCCTTGCCTCTATTATTCACACCCTCCTGAATCAGTAGCTGAGTACAACTAATCAGTCACACTCTACCTTGCAGTTTGATGCATCAGAACTGCAATCACCTTGCATAGCGATATTTGCATTATTAACAGCGAGAACTTTGCATGTGTCACGGGTGCGCATAGTAAATTTAATAGCTCCCTGGTAGTTGCATGAAATCTTATGCAGCCCATTTTTTTGGGAGACGGCTACACTCGACGGCTTAGCCATCTTTATTTCCGCAGAAGGGGTGGCGCATGTGACGTAACCCATGAATTCACCGTCGGAGGACTCCCATAGCGCTGTGTGCTTGCGACGCTTAAACTCCGCGTAGGAATCACACAACTCCAGTTTTTTTGCCTCTGGGTCCCGTTCGAATCCGCAGCTGACCGTAAACATACGGTCCAGTTCTTCCTCTGCTGGGCACTCTGCAACCTGTTTGGCTTTGGCGATATCGGGGCACAGAATTGTATTGCTAGCCATAGCCGGAATGGAGATACCTAGCGCGGTAGCGCTAATCACCAAGGCAAAAACGTGATGCTTCATGTGTTACTCCGTAGTTAATAATTGGCGAGATGAAGGGCAGAGATACTCCCCTTTCTAATCATGGGTGTCTCTTGCTTAAGCTCCTGAACCAGGAAACAGCAACAGTAGGGGGCTATTCTCTAGATAACCCACAATCAGCCTGTTTATATCATGACCGAACGCATGGAGGATTGATCACAGTCTAGTCATGAGATTTTGATTGAAAAAAGTTTTCTGAATCGATAATGGAATAATAGGGAGCAGACCAGAATGGCACTAAGTTAAGCTCTTTTAACATTGAATGAGCTCCTCCATATTCCGCTTATGATAAGGGCTAAGTCTTTGGCCTGGCACATGATAAAGCCCTTTAATCCAGTACCATTCGAGTCTGATCCTGTTGATTTCCTTTAATGACCAGCACGTAGAGAGGTATTGATTTAAGGGCTGCCCCTATCGTTATGGTATCGGTATTTGCGGCTACTGGTTTGCATAAATAATTAGGAAATATTATCTTTAAGGGAGATTGAAATGAATCACCGCCTTGCTTAGGATGTTTTGCGACTGTCATTCACGGCAACATGCATGCTCACAGCAAATATAAGAGAGACCAAAAGACATGGATGTATCAGCAGTGATATTTTCTGCATTTGTGCAGGCTCTCGTGAATCCTATCGACTCGGGAATTAGTGAGATTATTGGTACTGAAATTGAAGCAGAGGTGGTTGAATACAGAGGTACCACTATCGATTATCAGTATCAGATATGGCAGATCAGAAAACCTTCAGTATGTGCTGCGAAGAAAAACAATATCCAACACTTCTCTGATTGCACAATAGCAGCCAAAGATCTTTTCAGTGAGACATGCTCATATCTTAATGGACATAAGAAGACTCACTGGAAGTATCAAAAACTCAAAAACATGTACTGCAATGCTGCGGCTTCATTCACACCTACCTACGCGACCATCACCCGTCCCTCCAGCGAGTCAATGATAATTGGAGATGCAAGACAGAAGTGTTCATTGCTTACACTTCAAGCAGGAGAAACAGGAAGTGTAAAGGATGAAGCAGCAAGAAAAGTAGCCTGCCAAAAGTACAAAAAGATGATGGGTACTAATTGATATCCTGCTACTGGCTAGATTGAATTTATATTATACGTTTCTGAAGGAACTGATATTTTTTTTTGGCAGAGTAGAGAATGCTGTTAATGTTCCAGTAGTTTTTACTCTGACCCCAAATATCATGACCCCAAATATCATTCTGGCCTACCTCTACCTCTTTCACCTACAGTCAGATTCACAACGCTATCCGCCAAAAATCCCGCCGTGCAAATAGGGATAGACCACGCTTTCTGATGACATTTCACTACCGCCGCTGAGTTTTGGTGGATGCTTCTATAGCTTTTATCAGACCCAGAAAACAAAAACCACTTACGAATTAACGTAAGTGGTTTTTTTATTGGTGGGCCTACTAGGACTCGAACCTAGGACCAATGGATTATGAGTCCACTGCTCTAACCAACTGAGCTATAGGCCCGGAAACTGCGGGTGGCTACTGCGAGGAGTCACCATCCAGGAAGCTACGCATTTTCTCCGAACGGGAGGGATGACGCAACTTTCTTAGGGCCTTGGCTTCGATCTGGCGGATACGTTCACGGGTGACGTCGAACTGTTTACCAACCTCTTCGAGGGTGTGGTCGGTGTTCATGTCGATACCGAAACGCATACGCAGTACTTTTGCTTCACGGGAGGTGAGGCCCGAGAGCATCTGCTGTGTCGCTTCGCCCAAGCCTTCGGCGGTGGCCGATTCGATGGGGGAGACGACACCGGCATCTTCGATGAAGTCGCCCAGATGGGAGTCTTCGTCGTCGCCGATGGGGGTCTCCATGGAGATCGGCTCTTTGGCGATCTTCAGTACTTTTCGCACCTTGTCTTCCGGCATATCCATGCGCTCGGCCAGCTCTTCCGGTGTCGCCTCGCGGCCCATCTCCTGAACCATCTGGCGGGAGATACGGTTGAGCTTGTTGATGGTCTCTATCATGTGTACCGGAATACGGATGGTACGCGCCTGATCGGCAATGGAGCGGGTGATCGCCTGGCGAATCCACCAAGTAGCGTAGGTGGAGAATTTGTAGCCGCGACGGTACTCGAATTTATCTACCGCTTTCATCAGTCCTATGTTGCCTTCCTGGATCAGATCGAGGAACTGCAGGCCGCGGTTGGTGTATTTTTTGGCGATGGAGATGACCAGTCGAAGGTTGGCTTCGACCATCTCTTTCTTTGCCCGGCGCGCCTTGGCTTCGCCGATGGACATCTTGCGGTTGATCTCTTTGATGTCACTGATGTGAAGCTGGGTTTTGGACTCCAGTTCAATCAGTCGCTTCTGGCAGCGGACTACGTCGGCGGAGACCTCGCTCAGTGCATCTGAGTAGCCTTTGCCTGCCTTGACCTGTCTATCGATCCAACCAAGGTCGGTTTCGCTGTCGGGGAAGGAGGTGATGAACTCCTTGCGCGGCATGCGGGCCTGGGTGATGCAGAAGTCCATGATGTTCCGCTCTTGGGCGCGGATGAAAGCAATCGAGGCGCGCAGGTTGCCATTGATGGCAATGACCAAAGCGGGAATGTAACGGAACTCCATAAATGCTTCGGTCAGTTTCTCCTGGGCCTTATGGGTCTTGCTGTCTTCGCGGCCGTACTTCTCAAGGGCCTTGATCGTTGCTTTGTAATGTTTGCCGATGTTGGCTGCTTTTTCTGCGACCTCAATAGGATCGGGACCGTATCTATCTCTTCCTCTTCGTCATCGTCTTTATTTGCGGATGGTGGGGGAGGAGGGACGGGAATATCGACCTCGGGATGGGCGAAGCCGGCGATAACATCAGAAATCCGGATATCTTCGCTCTTAAGCAGAGCAAACTTCTCAAGGATATGTACGATGGTATCGGGGAAGGTGGCAAGGGCGGTTAATACCTGGGCCTGTCCCTCTTCGATACGCTTGGCGATTTTAAGTTCGCCGGCGCGGGTGAGCAGTTCCACGGTGCCCATCTCGCGCATATACATACGGACTGGGTCGGTGGTGCGGCCAAACTCACTGTCGACGGTGGCGAGCGCTGCAGCAGCGGCTTCGGCGGCATCATCGTCAGTGGTGACGGCGGTATCGGTCATTACCTGATCATCGGCGTCCGGCGCAGCTCGTGCACCTGGATACCCATATCGTTGATCATGCGAATGATGTCTTCGATCTGTTCCGGTTCAACAATGCTGTCGGGGAGATGGTCATTGACTTCCGCGTAGGTAAGGTAGCCTTGCTCCTTACCTTTTGCGATCAGTTGTTTGAGTTGGGATTGCTGCTGTTCCTGATCCATGTCTTGTCTTCGAGATTATGTAAGCGGAGCCGCACAAGGGTGAACGCGCAAGTATAGCATAATGTGGCGAATTAACGCCATCGCCATGCTAGTTTTCAGACTGCTTCACACTTTTCGTGGAAAGAAGTTGTGTCAACTGCTGTCGCTCACTCTCTGAGGCATCTCCTACACTTACTTTTGCAAGCAACCTCGTGGTCTCCTGTTCGCGCTGCTGCTCGTTTAAGCGTTGCAGGGCACCTCTAAATTCGTCTTCCAATCCTTTGTCGGGGAGTGGAAGCTCCTCGCTAAGCGCCACAGCTTTTCCAGGTGTGGGAATTCCGGCGCTCCGCGCCAACGCTCGATAATCTGGTATGGCTTAAGGTTAGGCTGGTTTCTCAGTAAATCAAGCAGCTGCCGTAATAAATTCATTCCCGGTGCCTCAGACTGCAGACAAGCCAACGGAAGTTGCTCAAGGGTAGCCAGTTCCGGGCGTCTCAGCAGCAGAGCGATAGTCAGACGTGCCGGTGTCACCGTCTGTTGAGCACCTTTCTGTCGGCGCTTCACCGGGCGCTGCGGCAGCTGGCTGGTTGAGGATCTGTCTGTAAGCCTGTCGGCATCTACACCCACCAGCTCTCCGAGGCGGTTGCGCATCATTTCACCGAGCAGCCCGCGAGGCAGTTTTGCCAGTAGTGGCTTGGCCAGTTCCGCCAGGCGTGCCTTGCCGGCCAGTGAGTTCATATCGACCTGCTCCATCAATTTATTGAAGAGAAAGTCTGAAAGAGGGCTGGCCTCGGATATCCTTTGCTGAAAACGTTCCACCCCCTCACGGCGAATCAGGCTGTCGGGGTCTTCGCCGTCGGGTAGGAAGAGAAAGCGTGCCTCGCGTCCATCGCGCATGTGGGGCAGTGAGGTCTCCAGTGCCTTCCAGCCGGCATCACGACCGGCACGATCACCATCAAAGCAGAAGATCACCTCTGAGGTGGTCCGGTAGAGGCGGTCCAGATGATCCGGGGTGGTGGCAGTGCCGAGTGTGGCGACAGTGAAACGGATGCCGAACTGGGCCAGGGCGACCACATCCATATACCCTTCTACTACCATCAGTCGCTCTATTTTGCGTAGTGCCTTGCGTGCTTCGTAGAGGCCGTAGAGCTCCCTGCCTTTGTGAAATACCGGGGTTTCAGGTGAATTGAGGTACTTGGGTTTTCCGTCGCCGAGAATACGGCCGCCAAAGGCTATGGTCTGTCCGCGGTGGTTACGGATGGGGAACATGATACGCTCACGGAAACGATCATACTGCTTGCCATTCTCAGACTGTGAGAGCATGCCGGTAGTCTCCAGTCGCTTTAGGTTTTCACTGCCAAGGTTGTCCAGCAGGTTGCTCCAGCCGGGTGGAGCAAAGCCAATGCCGAATTCGGCGGCAATCTGCCCGCTAAGCCCGCGCTGCTTGAGGTAATCCACCGCCGCACCCGCCTGGGCGTGATGGCGCAGTTGTTGTTGATAGAAGAGGGCTGACTGCTCCAGTGTTTCGTAAAGGGGGCGAAAGTCGGGGCCGCTGCTTTGGCCGCCGGCCTCTCTGGGAACATCCACACCTTCCCGTGCCGCCAGCTCTTCAACGGCATCGACGAATCCGAGGTTGTCGTACTCCATGAGAAAACCGACGGCGTTGCCGTGGGCGCCGCAGCCAAAGCAGTAGTAGAACTGTTTCTCTCGACTGACACTGAAGGAGGGGGTTTTTTCGTCATGAAAAGGGCAGCAGGCCTGGTAATCCTTACCTGCCTTTTTCAAAGGGACGCGGCCGTTGATGAGATCGACGATATCGACCCGGTTCAGCAGTTCATCAATGAAGTGGTGAGGGATTTTTCCGGCCATAGTGCCGTAGAGTTTAACCGCTGGTTGGTGTGGTGTAACGAACTACCTGCAGGGTGCTTGTGGCATCAGTGGAGGCGCATAAACAGAAAAAGCTCCGGAAGCCTGAGCCAACGGAGCTTTTACCAAGTGTTTGTCGATCAGCTGCTAAGTTGCTGCTTGATCTGTGCGCTGACGGCGCCCATGTCGGCACGTCCCTGCATCTTCGGTTTCAGCTGTCCCATCACTTTACCCATGTCACGCATGGACTCGGCACCGGTCGAGCTGATCGCTTCGCTGATCATGGAGGTGATATCCTCCTCACTCAGCGCCTCGGGCATGTAAGCTTTCAAGACCTCGATCTCGTAAGCCTCCTGCTCGGCCAAATCATCACGCCCCGCCTGCTCAAACTGGCTGATGGAGTCGCGACGCTGTTTCACCATCTTGTCGAGAACCACCAGGATCTGCTGGTCGTCGAGTTCGATCCGTTCGTCCACCTCACGCTGTTTGATGGCGGCCATCAACAGGCGAATTACGCCAAGGCGGCGTTTTTCGCCTCCTTTCATAGCGGCCTTCATGTCACTGTATATAGTGGCTTTCAGCATTGGTTTTCTCGTCCGGCCCGGTGGGGTGGGAGGTGTATCAGTACTGGCGTTCCCAGCGACGGCTCTCGCGGGAGACTTTCTTCTGGTGGCGCTTGACGGCCGCAGCGGCTTTGCGTTTGCGCTCGGTGGTCGGCTTTTCATAAAATTCGCGGCGACGCACTTCGGCGAGGATGCCGGCCTTCTCACAACCGCGTTTGAAGCGACGCAGAGCAACTTCGAAGGGCTCGTTTTCTTTTACACGTACGTTAGGCATTTGTTGTCCCAAAAAATCGTTTAAATCAGGTTACTTGGAGCGTAAGAGCGCGAATTCTACTCTCGGCCCGTGCAATTTGCAAAAAGTATTTACCTGTCATGTTCAGCGCGGTGACTTCACCGGGGTGTTATTATAGTCGATTGTAATTTACTTAAATATGAAACTATTCAGGAAGGCTTAGGCGGAGATATGCGGGTACTGGGGATTGAGACCTCATGTGACGAGACTGGTGTGGCTGTATTTGAGAGTGAGCGTGGGTTGTTGGGTCATCTTGTTCACAGTCAGACCGATGTCCATGCAGAGTATGGTGGGGTGGTGCCTGAACTCGCCTCCAGAGACCATGTGCGTAAAACACTGCCACTGATCCATGGTGTGCTGGAGCAGACCGGTCTTAAGAAGAGTGATATTGATGGTGTTGCTTACACCTGTGGTCCCGGCTTGGTCGGGGCGCTGCTGGTGGGGGCGGCGATTGGCCGAAGTATGGCCTGGGCCTGGGGTGTGCCGGCGCTTGGGGTACATCATATGGAAGGGCATCTGCTGGCGCCGATGCTGGAGGAGAATGGGCCGGAATTTCCGTTTGTGGCGCTGCTGGTCTCCGGTGGTCATACCCAACTGGTGGAGGTGAAGGGGGTGGGTCAATACCGACTGCTGGGTGAGTCTCTCGATGATGCCGCCGGTGAAGCTTTCGATAAGACGGCAAAACTGCTTGGTCTACCCTATCCCGGAGGCCCTGAACTGGCCCGCCTGGCGGCTGAGGGTGATCCGGGGCGCTATCGTTTTCCCCGGCCGATGACCGGTCGTCCGGGTCTCGATTTCAGCTTTAGCGGCCTCAAGACCTTTGCCCTCAACACCATGCAGAAGGAGCTGGGTGGATCGCTCGATGATGCCGTGAGAGAGCAGACCCGTGCCGATATTGCCCGCGCCTTTGAAGATGCCGTGGTCGATACGCTGATGATCAAGTGCCGCAGAGCGGTGCGGGCCAGTGGTGCCAAGACGCTGGTGCTGGCCGGTGGTGTCAGTGCCAACCGCCATCTGCGTGAACGTATTCAGCTGATGATGGAGAAGGAGGGGGGCAGGCCTACTACCCTCGGCCGGAGTTCTGCACCGATAACGGTGCCATGATCGCCTATGCTGGTTGGCAGCGGCTAAGGGTGGGGCAACAGGAGCCGCTACGGTTCGGTGCCAGGCCGCGCTGGCCAATGGAAGAGTTGCCGGCGATTTAGGTTTGGTGGGGTGATGTGAAAGGGGATGGTGGATGCTGCGATTTGTGCTTCCCCTATCGAGGGTCGCCGTAAACCCATCCCTGGGGGCTTGGCTGCGGCATCCCTGCCGCAGACACCCTCGACAGGGGAATCACAAATCGCTCTTAAGCTATGTATGGTTCTTTTTACATCACCCACAGTAGGAGTGAGAGGGTTGGGATGTGTTTTCTCGTTTCCACGCTCCCGCGTGGGAATGCATACCAATTCTATAATCCATAAAAAAAGGGTGCGGGACAAAGTCCCACACCCTTTCCTTTTTATACAGTCGAAAAGGTCGGATTAACCGGCCAGCTTCCCCTGGATAGTAGCAACAACAGCGTCACTTGAAGTGGCGTTGACGTCTATCAGCATGCCTTCGCCTTCATAGAAGCCGACCAGTGGTGCAGTCTGCTCGTTGAATACGTCGAGACGCTTGGAAATCGCCTCTTCGGTCTCGTCGTCACGCTGTACTACGGCACCGCCGCAGGAATCACACTTGCCCTCTTCCTTGGGGGGGTTGGACTTGACGTTGTAGATGGCGCCACAATCGACGCAAGTACGACGGGTAGTCAGGCGGTCGAGGATCACTTCGCGGGGTACGTTCAGGTTGACTGCACCGTCCAGCTCAATGCCCAGCTTTGCCAGCAGTACTTTCAGTGCTTCAGCCTGGGGAATGGTGCGTGGGAAACCGTCAAGCAGGAAACCGGCCTTGCAGTCGTCTTCCAGCAGGCGCTCGCCCATGATGCCCATGATCAGGTCATCGGAAACCAGCTCACCAGCGGTCATGGCGGCTTTAGCTTCATGCCGAGTTCGGTGCCGGCCTTGACTGCGGCGCGCAGGATGTCACCGGTGGAGATCTGAACTGAACCATCAATGGCGGTCAGCAGTTTTGCCACGGTACCTTTGCCGGCGCCGGGGGCACCAAGAAGAATCAAACGCATGGTGAATAGCTCCTAAAATTATGTAGGGTAGAGATAATAAATGAATTCGTTAGCCGACGAATTATGCCACAGCCTGGGTGAATCAGGCTATTCAAGGCTGTGAATGGGTCGATTGAGGCGGATTATTGCTCTTCCGAACCCTGCTCCTTGCTGATTTTTCCTTCCTCACCCGAGATCAGGTTGCGGATATTGCTACGGTGGCGCCAGATTAGCAGCAGGCTCATGGCGATTTGCATCACTAGCAGCTCTTGTGACCCGGTGAAGTACCAGACAATCAGTGGTGCCAGTGCCATTGCCACCAGAGCGGCCAGGGAGGAGATGTTAAGCCCCTTGGCGATGAGCAGCCAGATAATGGCGATGCTGCCACCGATCTCCCAGCCGAGACCAAACTGAGTTCCGAGGGCGGTGGCCACCCCTTTTCCCCCTTTGAAACCGAAGAACAGCGGGTAGAGGTGACCGAGGAAAGCGGCCATGGCCACCAACCCCAGCACCAGATCATCTACCCCCATCATCCGGGCCACCAGCACGGAAATCAGCCCCTTGAGGCTGTCGCCGGCAAGGGTGATGGCAGCGGCCTTCTTTCCTCCGATGCGCAGCACATTGGTGGCGCCGGGGTTGTTTGAGCCCTGGCTGCGGGGGTCGGGCAGCCCCATCAATCTGCATACGATGATGGCGCTGGAGAGGGAGCCTAGGAGGTAGGATGCGATGATTAGGAGTGCGTCGGTCATTGGGTTTAAGTCTGTTGCCTGTCGGGTCTGTGGGGGGGATTTTCCGCCAGAGGTGGGTCCCGGTCAAGGCGGGTTGTTAATTTTCGGGACTGCTTTACCATATTCTTCCCCGAATTCGTTGAGGCACTACACTGGCATCCGCAGTTGACCGCTCGACTCTTTGCGTTTAGGTATTGAATTTATGGATATTGTTTTTTTGCGAGGTCTGCGTATTGATACTGTTATCGGTATCTACGATTGGGAACGTGAGATCAGACAGACAGTGGTGCTGGATCTGGAGATGAGTACCGATGTTAGGCGCGCTGCCGAGACTGAAAGCATTGAGGATGCCGTGAATTATAAAGCGGTTTCAAAGCGGCTGGTGGCGTTTGTCGAGAGGAGTGAGTTTCAGTTGGTGGAGACCTTGGCCGAACGCTGTGCGGAGATTGTTCGCGAGGAGTTTGGTGTTCAGTGGGTGCGTCTCACCCTGAACAAGATAGGTGCAGTGAGTGCCGCTCGTGATGTGGGGGTGATTATCGAGCGGGGCGAGGCGGGCTGAATGTTTCGTGTCTGGCTGAGTATTGGCAGTAATGTCGAGCGGAAGCGGAATATCCGCAGTGCTTTGCAGGCGCTACGGGAGCGCTTTGGTGAACTAATTCTGTCAGGCGTCTACGAGAGTGACGCGGTGGGCTTTGACGGCAACCCTTTCTATAATCTGGTGGCGGGATTGGAGACGACGCTATCTGCCGGTGAGCTGATGGCAGAGCTTCGCGGTATCGAAGCGGCTCACGGTCGTCAACGGAGTGATGAGCGTTTTGCTCCCAGGACCCTGGATATCGATATCCTCACCTACGGCGACAGTGTGATGAATCATAAGGGGCAGGAGTTGCCCCGTGACGAGATTACCCGCTACGCCTTTGTTCTGTTGCCGCTGTCTGAGGTGGCCGGTGAGGAGATACACCCCCTTACAGGCAAGAGCTACCGGCAGCTATGGGACGAGTTTGATAAAACCGGTCAGGCGCTCTGGCCGGTGGATTTCTCTTAGCCTCTTACTGCTGGGTGCTTCTGCCACCGTCGACGGCGATCACCTGACACTGATGTAGCCGGCATCGAGGGCGAGGAAGCGCACGGTATTGGCGATATCCTCCGGAGTGCCGGGGCGCCCAAGGGCGGTGCGAGAGAGGATCAGCTCCTTTGTCTCTTGGTCCATCCCCTCTTCAGGCCAAAGTATCGCCCCCGGTGCCACACCGTTGACCCGGATCTCCGGCCCCAGCTCCCGTGCCAGTGACTTTACCATCATGCATTGCCTGCCTTCGCCATGGAGTAGATGGGGTAGTTCTTTAGTGGCCGCCGGGCGTGGATGTCGACCAGATTGATAATCACACCGTTGGATTTTTTGAGCAGTGGCGCGGCGGTCAGTGCCAGAAAAAAAGGGGCTTTCAGATTACTGCTCATCAGATCATCCACTGCGCCTCGGTTACTTCGGCAACGGGGGTGGGGTAGAAGGAGGAGGCGTTGTTGATTAGGCAGTCGAGCCTCCCCCGCCACTGCTCAATACGGCTGATCAGGCCGGAAAAGAGGTCGCAATTATGGAGATCGGCCTGGAGCAGTAGTACCGAGTCGCTACGTTCTAGCTCCAACTCATCCTTCAACGCCTGGGCGGCATCCGCTGAGCTGCGGTAGTGGAGCACGATGTCCATGCCGCTGTGGTGCAGTGTGCGGGCGATGGTGGCGCCGATCCGATGGGCGGCGCCGGTTATAAAGGCTACGGGTGGTAATCTGTTGTCACATGCTATCTCCAGCCTTGATACAATTTATCTAGTCACTTTAAATCAACTGGTTAGTCGGTGCACCTCATTGAGGTGTGGATAGAGAACATTTGGGAGTTTTTGGCGTAGATGAGTGAACGACGGGTAGGGGAAGCGGCAACATCAAAACTGCCGACACCGGAGGGTGAGGCTCTTGAGCACAGTGAGCGTCTGGTCGCTGTTATCCGGGGAGAGATCGAAGCAGCCGGTGGCCGGCTGCCGTTTGATCGCTATATGGAGCTGGCTCTCTACGCTCCCGGTCTCGGCTATTACACGGCCGGCTCCCGGAAGTTTGGTGAAGGCGGGGATTTTGTCACCGCTCCCGAGATCTCACCGCTGTTTGCCCAGTGCTTGGCACGTCAATGTGCCCCACTGCTGAAACAGCTTGGTAGTGCAGATATTCTTGAGTTTGGTGCGGGGTCCGGGGCATTGGCCGCCGATCTGCTGATGGCGCTTGAGCAGTTGGGCTCTCTCCCGGAGCACTATTTTATACTGGAGTTGAGCCCGGATTTGCGCGCACGTCAGCACGAAACCCTCGCTTCCAGGGTACCGGGGCTGCTGTCACGGGTTGAGTGGCTGGATAGTTTGCCGGAGCCGGGTTTCAGGGGTGTGGTGTTGGCCAATGAGGTGCTTGATGCTATGCCGGTACAGCGCTTTCGTATCGCCGACGGTGAGGTCAGTGAGCAGATGGTGGGCTGGGAAGATGACCATTTTGTCACCCAATGGGCCGCCTCGGTATCGGCTGAGCTTACGGGTGCGATCGTACCTCTTGCGGAGCGCCTGGCGTTTGACCCTGATGACTATGAGTCTGAGATCAATCTGCGGGCCGCCTCCTGGCTGCAGGCGTTGGGAGAGGTCATTTCAGCGGGCGCGGTGTTGCTGATCGATTACGGTTATCCCCGTGCTGAGTACTACCATCCCCAGCGGGACCGCGGGACACTGATGTGCTACTACCGGCATCAAACCCATCCAGATCCCCTGGTTCTGCCGGGTTTGCAGGATATTACCGCCCATGTCGATTTTACCGCCATGGCAGAGGCGGCACAGAAGGCCGGTTTTTCGGTGGCGGGATATACCACCCAAGCTTATTTCTTGATGGGGTGTGGTCTTGATCAGCTGGTTGCCGCCTCTGACCCCTCAGATGTAGCTACCCACATGACGTTGGTACAGGGGGTGAAGAGATTGACCCTGCCCGCCGAAATGGGAGAAAGTTTCAAGGTGTTGGGGCTGACGCGGGATCTGGATGTCCCGCTGGCGGGCTTTGCTATGAGAGATATGCGTGAACGGTTATAGAGTAGGCTTGCTGTTGCTCTCCCTGTTGCTGCTGTCAGGTTGTGCCGGTAAGGCGCACAGAGAGTCGGCGGTAGAGGGACGCTCATTTCGCATTCAGGATCTGGTTAAAAGTGATGTCGATCTGGTTACCGAAGTGCAGCTGCGACTGGTTATTTCCTCGTTAAAACAGTTGACGGACAAACTCTACAGGCGCAATCCAAAGGAGCTGTTGAAGGGGAGAGGTGCTACCCGTGAAGCGGCGCTAGAGCGAATCTTTGCCGCCGATGGTGGCAACGGCTTTCCTGAGCTGGATGGCAAGCGCGCTGTCGAGAGTATCCGTCTCGCTTTTGATGAGAACTACACCGGGGACCGTGTGCTGGCGTTGATGGTGGGGCTGAAAAGCATGGTGCTGAGAGCCTATGATGGTAAACAGTCATTCTATCTCACCGATGAACTCGACCCACAGAAGCTCTACAATGTCGCCCGCAATATTGAGATTGCCGTGTGGATGCTGAGTCATAATCGGGATAGCCGGGGTGAGCTCTTTATCATCAGCAATGAGACAAATGGAGAGGTTGACAACCTCAGCTACGAACGCCTCTTTGGTAAATTGATCGCTCTACAAGACAGCTCCGCGTTAATTATTGCCGAGAGCAGCAACCGGCAGATCAAGACGGTGATTCAGACGGTTGCCTCAATGGTCTTTTTGCCAATTTGATGGGGTTTGAAAAAGCGGGATGCAAAGAACGCTGAGACGACGCAGAGGTCGCTGAGAAAAGCTGTTTTATCCAGACCACATGAGAGCAATAAATTAAAATGGCTGTGCACCATAATATGGGAACCGGGTGTAGGAGCGAACTTGTTCGCGAAGAAGATACCCCGGAGCCTGATCGCGAATAAATTCGCTCCTACAGATGAACTTTTTTCTATGTGGATAGTGCTTCGGGACCATTGCGCATAGCCATTTAAATTAATGAATTATTTTCTGGGAGAGGGTAGTGCCAAAGGCGTGTGAATTGAAAAGAGGCGTAATTGTTGAGATTAACGGTGCCCCTCACAGTGTCAAGCAGGTGGAGGCTAAAAGCCCCTCCTCGCGAGGAGCGTCGACACTCTACAAGATCCGCTTCATCAATCTGCAAAGCGGCCAGAAGCTCGACGAGTCCTACAAGGGGGATGCCTTCCTCAAAGAGATAGATTGTGTCCGCACCCAGGTGCAGTACTCTTATCTGGACGGTGATATATTTATGTTTATGGATATGGAGGATTACAGCCAGTATGGTCTCTCTCGTGATGACCTTGAGGATCAGCTCGGTTATCTTACCGAAGGGCTGGAGGGCATCACAGCCCTGCTGGTGGATGGCCAACTTTTAGGTGTTGAGCTACCTCAGTCGGTCAGCCTGACCATTGCCGAGACCACTCCCGGAGTTAAGGGAGCGACTGCCACCGGTAGAACAAAACCGGCGATGCTCACCACCGGCATGGAGATCCAGGTGCCGGAGTATCTTGAGAGTGGTGAAGTGGTGAAGGTTAACACCACCAGTGGAAAATTCATCTCGCGGGCCTGATGCCGGGTGATTCACTACTGACAGACCCATGCTGAAGCTCTCCAACCAAGTCTCTATCCCCGACAATGAAATTGAGTTTTCGGCCATCCGTGCCCAAGGCGCGGGTGGTCAAAACGTCAACAAGGTCTCCACGGCGATCCATCTGCGCTTCGATATCAGGGCGTCATCTCTTCCCGACTTCTACAAAGAACGTTTACTAAAACAGAGTGACCAGCGAATCTCATCTGATGGTGTGATCATCATCAAAGCACAGCGCTTCAGAAGCCAGGAGAAGAACCGGGAGGAGGCGTTGGCCAGGCTGGCGGAGTTGATCCGCAAGGCGGTGGTGATTGAGAAAAAACGCCGCCCCACCAAACCCACACGCGCCGCGAAGAGACGGCGAATGGACAGCAAGACCAAGCGTGGCAAGACCAAGGCGTTGCGGGGTAAGGTGTTTGATTGAACGTAACTATTCAGCTCACCTCTAAAATCCGCCATTCTGCGTTACAAAATGATCGTTTACAGTTGTAAACTCACATTTTGCGCCTTGAACTGACGAATTTTAGAGGCAATCTGAACAGTTACGGCGTAGTGCTGAGTAATTACGGTTGCGCCATAAAGGCACACTGATAAACACACCTGAAATGCAGGGGCTTAATACCTACTAATTTACTGCGGAAAGAGTTAGAGTTGTCAGCTTGTCAGCTTGTCAGCTTGTCAGCTTGTCAGCTTGTCAGCACAGCAGCATCAATTCTCTCTTGAGATGATCCGTTGCAGATAAAAAGTTACTTATTAATTTAAGGTTATTCATATGGAAATTCGCAGCTTCAATCCTCCTATTCGTACTCTGATGGGCCCAGGGCCTTCCGATGTACATCCTCGTATTCTGGAGGCGATGTCACGCCCCACTATTGGCCATTTGGATCCGCTCTTCATCGGTATGATGGAGGAGGTGAAACAGCTGCTTCAATACGCCTTTCAGACAGAAAATGCATTGACTATGCCGGTATCAGCTCCTGGTTCAGCCGGTATGGAGAGCTGTTTTGTCAATCTGGTAGAGCCCGGCGATAAGGTGATCGTCTGCCAGAACGGTGTTTTTGGCGGTCGCATGAAAGAGAATGTGGAGCGTTGTGGTGGTACGCCGGTGATAGTGCAGGATGCCTGGGGTCGTGCGGTGGATCCGCAGAAGCTGGAGGATGCGCTAAAGGCTAACCCCGATGCCAAGATAGTCGCCTTTGTCCATGCTGAAACCTCCACCGGCGCTCAATCCGACGCCAAGACCCTGGTGGAGTTGAGCCATAAGTACGACTGTCTCACCATTGTCGATGCCGTCACCTCCCTCGGTGGTACGCCGGTGAAGGTGGATGAGTGGCAGGTCGATGCCATCTACTCCGGTACCCAGAAGTGTCTCTCCTGTGCTCCCGGCCTCTCACCGGTAAGCTTTGGTGAACGTGCGTTGGAGAGGATAGCCGCCCGTGAGAGCAAAGTGCAGAGCTGGTTCCTCGATCAAAATCTGGTCATGGGGTACTGGGGAGGTGGTGCCAAGCGGGCCTATCACCACACTGCGCCGGTTAACACCCTCTATGGTCTGCACGAAGCGCTGGTGATGCTGCAGGATGAAGGGCTGGATAATGCCTGGAGACGTCATCAGGGTAACCACAATGCTCTCAAGGCGGGGCTGGAGTCGATGGGACTGGAGTTTATCGTTCCCAAAGAGGAACGTCTGCCTCAGCTTAACGCCGTTTCTATACCCGAAGGTGTGGACGATGCTGCTGTCCGTGGGCGGCTGCTGAATGAGTACAACCTGGAGATCGGTGCCGGCCTTGGGGATCTCGCAGGTAAGGTATGGCGTATCGGCCTGATGGGTCATGCCAGCAGGGCGGAGAACATTCTTCTCTGTGTTGGGGCGCTGGAAGCGGTGCTGTCGGATATGGGCGCACCGATCAATACCGGTGTTGCCCTGTCTGCGGTACAGACGGCGCTGAAGTAAGTTAATTAGTCACTTACAAAAAGCGGAACACGGAGAACACAGAGAAGGCGCAGAGTACGCAGAACACAGAGAAGGCGCAGAGTACGCAGAGAGAGACCTAAGGAAGCTCTGAACAAGTCATGACCGATTGCCTTGCACTCAGTAGGCGCAATATCTGTGTTGAAAATCTTGCTAATAGCCTGCTATTAGCTGCGATCGACCCCTTGATCTTGCGCCTCCTGAGCACAATTCAATTCGGCCAGACTTATTCAGAGCTTCCCTAAGTTCTTATTTTTTCTCTGTGCTCTCCGTGTTTCTTTGTGTTCTCAGTGTTCCATCTTCTTTCATTTGTCTCACTTTAGAATCCATACATTGCCGGCAGTAGCAGGCTCAGTGTCAGCCACATAATAAGAATCAACGGCACACCGATGCGGACGAAGTCCGAAAAAGTGTAGCCCCCCGCATTCATCACCAGCAGGTTGGTCTTGTAGGCCATGGGGGTGGCATAACTCATATTGGCGCCGAACAGCACAGCGAGTACGAACGCCTCCGGCGGTAAGTTAAGTGACTGTGCGACGGAGATGCCGATGGGGGTGCCGATGACCGCTGCGGCATTGTTTGAGACGACGTTCGTGAGAAAAGCCATCAGCAACATCAGACTGCTAAGTACCACTGCTGGAGAGGCATCGCCGACCGCTACCAGAAAGAGTTGGGCAAGGTAGTCGGTAGCGCCGGTCTGCATTAGTGCTATGCCGAGGGCGAGGCTGGCCACTACGATAAGAATCACCTGGGTACTGAGTGCCTGACCGACATCACGCCAGCCGATGCAGCCGCTGAGGATCATCAACAGTGCCCCCAGCAGAGCGCTGATCTCAATCGGCAGTACGCCCGTGGCGGCGGCGACAATAACACCTCCCATAATCGCCAGTGAGAGGTTGGCCTTGCTGCTGTGTGGTAGGTCAGAGGTGGCGTCCAGCACCAGGACTTGTCCCGACTGTTTTATCTCCGCCAATTGCTCTCGGTTACCCTGCACCAGTAAAACATCGCCAATATGGAGGAGGATGTCACCAAGTTTATAGTGCTCCGGCTTCATCACCCTGCCGGCACGATGAATGGCCAGGGTTACCATCTGATAGCGATGGCTAAACCAGGTGTCGTTGAGCGTGGTGCCGAGCAGTGGCGAGCCACGAGTGATGACGATCTCAGCCAGCTGCTGGTCTTCGTTGATCAGTGGGTGCTCGTCATCGACTGCCAAATCGCCGGAGTATAGATGGGCCCCCAGCAGCTGCTCGTACTCCTTCAGTTGGGTTGGTGTGTCGTTTACCAGTAGGTGGTCACCGGCCCTGACCTCCACATCCGGAAGAGGGGCAATGAAGTTGCTGTCGCCCCGCCTGATCTGGGAGACCTTCATTTGACCATCGGTCTTCTGCAGAATTTCCGCCAAGGGCTTGCCTGCGGCAAAGCTCTCCTCGGTGATATTAAGTTGGGCACTGAATATTCTTGGCGAGGTATCGCTCATTGTCGCCTGTCGCAGTGGCAGGAGGCGTGGGGCTATTTGCCATAGGTAGAGGGCACCAACGCCACCGGCGGCTGCCGCCGGCAGAAAGAAGTCGAACATCTGAAATCGCTCAAGGCCAAGGTCTGCAGCGATGCTCACCACCAGCAGGTTGGTGGATGTGCCGATGGTGGTGGTCATGCCGCCGACGAGGGTGGCAAAGCCCATCGGCATCAATACCGAGGAGGCGGGGGTCTGGGTGCGCAGGGAGACGCTCACCAGAATGGGCAGCAGTAGGACGACGATAGGCGTGTTGTTGATCACGGCGCTGAGTATGCCGGCGAAAAAGAGGGTCATTAGCAGGGATAGTTGTGGTGATATGATCCACGCTTTAGCCAGTATCCTCCCTACAGGTTCCAATGCACCGGTACGGACCAGCCCATGTCCTACGATCATCAGGCCACAGACGGCGACCAGGGCTTCATGACCAAATCCGGCAAAGAAATCGGCTGTATGGAGCATGCCTGTATCACCTTGGTAGGGGAAGATCTCGAAGCCGACGGTTAGCAGCACCAGAACCATCAGACTGGAGGACTCCAGTGGAATCTCTTCCCGAGTGAATAGAATCAGTGCGATGCCGGCCAGTATCAGTACAGCGATGGCATGCGGGTCGGGAGCTGTCGGCATGACTCTTGTCCTCCTTTACATCCGGTTATTTTTTGGCTTTTCGGTTAAGTGGCTATGCACAATAGTCCTGAAGCACTCTCTTCATAGAAAAAAGTGCATCTGTAGGAGCGAATTTATTCGCGATCAGGCTCCGGGGCATGTTCTTCGCGAACAAGTTCGCTCCTACACCCGGCTCCCGGATTATTGTACACAGCCATTTTCGGTTATTTACTATTGAACCGGAATATTCTGATTCAGAATTCACTTTATCCAGAATTAATCGGAAGTTGTTAATTCAGTGAGTTGTGGGGCATAACTGAGATAACAGTTGTGCGCTGTTGTTGAAATCGAGGGAGGCCATTATCTCCTGGGTGCGCCGCTTCAGCTCCTTGCTGTTGAGACTGAGCAGCAGCTGTTTTACCTCCAGCAGAGAGCCCGGCAACATGCTGAACTCACGCAGCCCCAAACCAAGCAGCAGAGGAGTGTAGCGACGGTCGCCTGCCATCTCCCCACACATGCCTACAGGTATGCCGGCGCGTTCCCCGGCCTCTATAGTCATCTTTATCAAGCGTAATACAGCAGGGTGCAACGGGTCATAGAGGTAGTTTACCTCGTCATCGATACGGTCAACTGCCAGTGTGTACTGAATCAGGTCGTTGGTGCCAATAGAGAGAAAATCCAGCTCTCTGGCAAAGGCGTCGGCGGTGAGTGCGGCGGCCGGGGTCTCTATCATGCCGCCGATCGGTATTTCAGAAGAGAAGGGAAGGCCCTCCCAGGTGAGGCTGTCGGCTGCTTCGCTGACCAGTGTTTTGAGTTTTTCCACCTCTTGTAAACTGCTGAGCATGGGTACCATCAGCCGAATGGGTCCGAGGGCTGCGGCGCGCAGGATGGCACGTAGCTGGGGTAGAAATAGCTCCGGCTCTTTCAGACAGAGGCGGATGGCGCGCAGGCCCAATGCCGGGTTACTCCCCGGCAGTACTTCGTTGCTGCTTTGATCGGTCCGCTTGTCCGCACCAAGGTCGAGGGTGCGTATTGTGATTGGAATGCCGTTAAGCCCCTCTACTACGCGCCGGTAGGTCTGGTAGTGCTCTTCTTCATCAGGGATCGAGTCTCTATTCATGTAGAGAAACTCTGTACGATAGAGACCGACACCGTCCGCTTTTAGTTTGCTGGTTGTCTCAATGTCATCCGGCAGTTCGATATTGGCCATAAGTTGGATACGGCTGCCGTCTTGAGTGATGGCGGGCACACCGATAAGGCGGCGCAGCTCTGTGGCCTCCTCTATCTCAATCTGCATGCGCTTTCGGTAGTGAGCGAGGATAGCTCTGTCGCACCGGCCAGAACAACCCCTGCTTGGCCGTCGACAATCAGCTCTTCGCCATGCTTCAGGCAACGGGTGATATGGTGAGCCCCCATAACTGCCGGGATACCCAGGCTACGTGCAAGTATCGCGGTGTGTGACATCGGGCTGCCGTACTCGATGACGAAGGCGGCTATACCCTGGTGGCGCAGCAGTAGGGTGTCGGCGGGTGTCAGATCGACTGCCAGTATGATTTTTCCATGGAGCTCACTGATGTTGCTGAGATTGTTCTCATCGCGTTGTTGTAACTCTTTCTGGATCTGGTTGACTACGTGGTCAACGTCATCCTTGCGAGTACACAGGTAGGGATCCTCCATGGCGTCGAAAACCTGAACCAGCTCATTACGCTGGCGCTGCAGTGCCCATTCGGCGGCACAATACTCTTTCCGTATATGCTCGATGGGAGCACCGCTCAGAGCGACATCCTCCAGCATTAGCAGGTGGGCATCGATAAATTCGACGATATCGTTGCGGGTGGCTGAGGGGATCTTACTGCGTGCGTGTTTGAGTTGGCGACGGGCATCATTGACTGCACGACGGTAGCGGTCAACCTCATTGACTACTTCGGAAGGATCGATAAATCGGGGAATAACTTCAATACGGCTCTGCTGCAGTAGGTGAGCCCTACCAATGGATATACCTCGGGCGATACCGATACCAGTGCAGCAGAGGTGGCTCATTCACCTTCCTCAAAGCGGTCATTCACCAGTGCCTCCAGCGCCTTCACTGCCTCATCCTCATCGTCTCCTTTCACTTTGAGCTCCAGGCTGCTTCCCTGGCCGGCTGCCAGCATCATAACGCCCATGATGCTTTTCCCATTCACCTGCATTCCATTGAGGGAGAGGGAAATATTACTGCTGAAGCCACTGGCCGTGGTGACGAACTTGGCTGCTGCACGTGCATGCAGTCCAAGCTTATTGATAATGTTGAGTTCTCTATTAATCACGGTCTGTTACGTTTTGTCAGTTGTCAGTTGTCAGTTGTCAGTTGTCAGTTACGGAGGGGTGGTCGTTCAGGAGAGCTCGCGGTGGCGGGTCTGTGACTCCCTACCGAGTTGGTGGAAGTGCTGAGTCAGCTGTTCTGCTATGAATACGGAGCGGTGTTGACCGCCGGTACAGCCGATGGCAACGGTCAGATAGCTGCGGCCGTCTGCCTCAAAAAGCGGGATCCAGCGCTCGAGGAACTCTGATATATCCTGCTGCAACTGCAGAACCTGCTCATCTCCCTTGAGAAAGTCGATCACCTCTGCATCTCTTCCCGTCAATGATCGCAAAGATTGCTGCCAGTAGGGATTGGGGAGGCAGCGCACATCGTAGACGAAGTCTGCATCCCGTGGGACACCGTGTTTGTAACCGAATGACTGGAACAGCAGGGAGGTTATCCTCGACCGGTGGCCGCCGATACGGTCACGGATGATGTTCTGCAGCTCGTGAAGGTTGGTATGAGTGGTATCGATACGCAGATCTGCGGCATTTAGGAAGGGTGAGATCAGGCGGCGCTCCTCCGCTATTGCTTCTGTCAGTGGAGAGCCCTCTGTTGAAAGTGGGTGTTTGCGCCGGGTCTCACTGAAGCGCTTGATCAGGGTCTCATCCTGGGCTTCAAGAAAAATCACTTCATATTCGATCTCCTGATCCTGCAACGGTTTCAGGAGGATGGGAATGCTCTCCAGTTCCGTCAGGGGTGTGCGGGCATCAATAACGATGGCGGCACGCTGGAACGGATTGCTCTCTTTGCCGGCCATGCCGCCGGCAAGGGAGGGAAGTAGGAAGAGGGGTAGGTTATCGATGCAGTAGTAACCCATATCCTCCAAGGTGTGGAGTGCAGTACTCTTGCCCGAGCCCGAGAGCCCGGTGATGATAACTAGTTTCATTTTTTAGTGGTCTCTCAGCCTGTTTTTTTCTCAATAGCCGCTTGCTGGCGGGCGATAAAGGCATCTGCCGCGTTGTAACCTTTGAGTTTCAGGATATGTTGTCGTGCCGCCGTTTCGACCAGAATGGCCATCTCCCGACCGGGGGCTATCGGCAGTGTCACCTCGGGAATCTCCAGTCCGAGGATATAACGGCTGGCGTGGCTGCCGCGCAGTCGATCCATCTTGGCGAGTTCCTCAGGCGTCATCTGTTTGAGATGAATAATCAGCTGCAGGTATTTGTGCTGTTTAACGGCACTGTCGCCAAACATTGAGCGGATATTGATGAGGCCGAGGCCTCTGACCTCAAGGAAATCCGAGAGTATCGATGGGCATTTACCATCGAGTATATCGGGGGCAATGCGTGAAAACTCAGGGGCATCATCAGCAATCAATTGGTGACCGCGGGAGACGAGTTCCAGGGCGAGTTCACTTTTTCCAATGGCGGGTTTGCCGGTAAGCAGCACGCCGACGCCAGGACATCGATGAAAACGCCATGCTCAGTGGTGCGCTCGGCGGTGACATTGGTTAAATAATAGAGCAGGTCGCTGATCAGCCGACTGTCACTCAGTGAGGAGCGTAACAGTGGAACCCGCTCCTTTTCTGCACGGGAGATAAACTTTTTGCCTACTTCAATACCGTCAGCCAGGATGATGGCCGCCGGTTTGGCAGTAAACAGTTTGTCCAGAGTATCTTGGTAGAACTGTTTCTCAAGACCAGAGAAGTAGATCAGTTCAGCACGACCGATGGTCTGTATTCTGTTGGGCTGGATACAGTTTACCGGCCCTGCAAGCCCCTGACTGTCAGCGCCGGGAAATTGCCCCCTGAGTTCAAGCTCAGATCCCGCATGTCCTGATATCCACTCCAGCCCAAGCTTTTTGCCGAGGGCGTTGTAGAGGTCGCGTACGGTGATGTTTTTGCTCATGCGCTCTGTTGCAACAGATCCCGCTGGAGGAAGAGTTGCAGAAGCTGGCTATAATCACCGGCCTTTCGAAGCTCCTGGCAAAACGCTTCCTTGCTGAATAGAGAGGCGAGCATTGCCAGCAACTGCAGATGCTCTTGGGTTGCCTCTTCCGGCACCAGTAGGCCAAACACAAGGTCAACAGGTTGTCGGTCTATGGCATCAAAATCGGCGCTGTTTTCCAGTTGCAGGAAGGCGCCGTAGGCCTGTTTGATTCCAGGCATTCGGGCATGGGGCAAGGCGATGCCATGCCCCAGTCCGGTACTGCCCAGACGTTCCCGTTCCAGAAGCTTGTCAAATACCAGGTGCTGAGTCAGCCCTGGGGTGGTAGAGGCTAGCAGTTTGCCAACCGCTTCCAGTATGCGTTTCTTGCTAGCGGCAGGATTGCAATAACTGACGCGTTCACTGATAAGAAAGTCTGCGGGGAACATAGTTTTCTCTTTACTGTTTTACAGTTCGTCCTGTAGCGGCTCAAGCCCTTTCACATCGAGATTGCTGCGATGGTTGGTGTGTTTCTCCTTGAGTTTTTTCACCTGCCTGTCGAGCTTGTCGATCAGCCGTCTATGGCGGCATACATATCCTCTTCGACACACTCGCCATGGACATCAGCTCCATTGACGTGGAGTGTAGCTTCCGCCTTCTGCCTCAATTTCTCTACACTGAGAATGACATGGACATTCGTAACATGTTCAAAATGGCGTTCCAGCCGTTCGAATTTTGAATCCACCGCGTTGCGGAGTGAATCGGTGATGTCCATATGGTGACCAGTGAGGCTGATTTGCATAATTAGCTCCTTACTTTAGGTTAGGTGTTTCCGCTCATTAGAGGGCGGTATCGCCATTGACTCGCGATATTTCGCAACAGTCCGCCGCGCAACCTTGATACCCTGATCTGCGAGTATGCCCGCTATTTTATTGTCGCTGAGCGGCTTTTTCGGCAGCTCGGCAGCGACCAGTTTTTTGATCAGTGCTCGGATTGCAGTGGCGGAACATTCTCCGCCTCCAACCGTACTGACATGGCTGGAGAAGAAATACTTAAACTCGAGGGTTCCTCGAGGGGTGTGCATATACTTTTGGGTGGTGACTCGGGAAATGGTCGATTCGTGCATCTCCAGTGCTTCGGCGATATCCCTCAGTACCAAGGGGCGCATCGCTTCCTCGCCGTGCTCAAAGAATCCACGCTGAAACTCGACGATTTTGGTGGCGACCCTAAGCAGGGTCTCATTTCGGCTTACCAGGCTTTTTATCAACCAGCGAGCCTCCTGCAAGTGGTTTTTCAGGTAGGTGTTGTCATTGCTGTTGTCGGCACGACGTATCATGCCGGCGTACTCTGCATTGACCCGCAACCGAGGTGTCGCTTCGGTGTTGAGATTGACGTGCCAGACGCCCTCTCTACGGTGGACGAAAACATCTGGAATAACGTACTGTGCCTCCGTTTCGGAAACCAGTGTGCCGGGCCGTGGTGCCAGGGAGCGGATTAGGTGATTGATGGCGCTTAATTCATCGTCATTGATCTTCAGTTTACGTTTGATCTGGTTGTGGTCCTGCTGGGCCAGTAGATCAAAATAGTCCCGCAGCAGACGTTTCGCCTGCGCCAGATAGGGGTGAGGCTCCGGGTACTGCTCAAGCTGGATTAGCAGGCACTCACGTGGACCCCTTGCCGCCACGCCTGGGGGATCAAACTGTTGCACGCGGTGCAGTACCGCCTCCATTTCATCCAGATCGATCTCCTCGTTCTGCATACCTTCAAGTATTTCATCCAGGCTGCAGGTGAGGTAACCGTCTTCGCTGACAGCGTCGATGATGGTAGTGGCGATGCTGCGATCAGTCTCACTGAAAGGTGTTAGGTTAAGTTGCCAGGTGAGGTAGTCATAGAGGGTTCGTGCATCACGACGCTGAGCAAGGAAGTCGGTATCGGCACTCTCCTTTGAGGCGACGCCGGAGGAAGGGGGCAGGGCGCTGTCGTAGACATCATCCCAACCGCTGTCCACCGGTAGTTCGTCCGGCATGGAGTTAGCTTCTGCGTTGATCTCCTTCTCGTTATTGTTGTCGTTGCTCGCCGCTGTACCCCCAGTTTCCAATGACGGTTGCTGCTCACTGCTCTGGGACGGTGCGGTCGCGGCCTCGCTATCGTTGCGACTGCCGCCCTCTTCCTCGACTTCAAGCATCAGGTTGGAGTCGAGTGCTTCCTGAATTTCCTCACACAGGTCGAGCGTCGAAAGCTGCAGCAGGCGAATAGCTGCTGCAGCTGCGGCGTCATGGTCAAGTGTTGGCCGAGGCGAAGCTGGAGAGTTTGCTTCATTCAGGATACTTGATCTTCAATATTGGTACGTTATTTGTATGGCTTTCACAACTTCATTCTAGCTCAAAACCCCTCTCCTGGTACAAAAGCTTCTTTTACATTCCATTGCTATGGGTCAATAACTTGAGCTGGGAAATAGAATTTATAATCTGAATTCCTCGCCCAAGTAGACGGAGCGGACCTCCTCGTGGGCCAAAATATCATCGGGTTCTCCCTCCGTCATCACCTTGCCCTCATTGATAATATAGGCGCGGCGGCAGATGCCGAGGGTTTCGCGGACGTTGTGGTCGGTGATCAGAACACCAATATTCCTCGATGCAAGTTCCCGAATAATGTTCTGTATATCTTTTACCGAAATTGGATCGATGCCGGCAAACGGTTCATCGAGCAGGATAAAACGGGGCTCCACTGCAAGAGCTCGTGCGATCTCAAGCCTGCGCCGTTCACCGCCGGAGAGGCTCATGGCGAGGTTGTCCCGAAGGTGCTGATGCTGAAGTCAAACAGGAGCGTCTCACACACTTCGACCTGCTGTTCCCGTTTCAACTCCTTGCGGGTTTCCAGGATTGCCATGATGTTGTCTCTGACGCTGAGCTTGCGAAATACAGAGGGTTCCTGGGCAAGATAGCCGAGGCCAAGGCGGGCGCGTGCATGCATTGGCAGAGAGGTGATCGAATGGCCGTCGACGGTGATATTGCCCCCTTCTGAGGGAATCAGGCCGGCGATCATGTAAAAGCAGGTG
>MOXG01000023.1_pt1 | contig 37269 bp, 45 predicted proteins | sample 1471191 | NCBI WGS metagenome assembly MOXG01 (sample SAMN05806437, study PRJNA327811) | mollusc metagenome | isolation source: Phylotype C (NB3) bacterial symbionts from gill | host: Thyasira cf. gouldii | place: Canada: Bonne Bay, Newfoundland | collected 2010-08-19
GACTTTTGCGGCACCCTCAACGGGGGAGAGGGGGCAGATAGGCGGCTGCAATATCAACTAGTTGGGTTCATTTACATTCATTCGCAGCCTATCTATTCCCGCACAAACTCAAACCTCAGCCACCAACTCACAAACGCGGCTCACCTGCTCGGCGGTCATCACAGGGAAAATTGGCAGTGAGAGGGTCTCATTGCAGAGACCATCCACCACCGGCAGATCACCTGCTTTGTAGCCCAGACCCTGATAGATCGCCTGAAGGTGCAGCCCCAGGGGGTAGCACTGGCTATTGCCCACCTTGTTCTCATTAAGATGAGCCCGCAGGCATCCCGGTGTGGGTGACGAATAGTGTAGAGGTTAAAGGCGTGACGGCCACCTGCCGGGCGTGCCGGGGTGACCAGATCAAGGCCTGCCAAGTGACGGTCATAGAGGTCTGCTATCCGGTTACGGGCGGCAACATCATCCTTCAGCTTGCGCAGCTTGATGCGAAGCAGTGCCGCCTGCACCTCATCCAGACGACTGTTGTAACCCAGCTCATCGTGAGTGAAGGGGGCACTGGCGCCATGGTTACGCAGCTTCAGCAGTCGCGCCTTCACTTCGTCACTGTTGGTGGTAATCAGACCGCCGTCGCCGTAGCAGCCGAGTACCTTGGTGGGGTAGAAGCTAAAGCAACCGGTATCGCCGAGACTGCCTACGGTCGCCTCGCCATGACGGGCACCGAACGCCTGAGCACCATCCTCAATCACCCGCAGGCCATGCTCTTGGGCCACTGCGTTGATGGCACTCATATCCGCCGGATTACCGAAGATATGTACCGGCAATATTGCCTTGGTGCGCTCCGTCACTTTGGCAGCGACACTGGCCGGATCGAGATTAAAACTACCCTCCTCGATATCGGCAAACACCGGGGTCGCCCCGACTACCGAGATCGCCTCGGCGGTGGCAAAAAAGGTGAAGGGTGTAGTAATCACCTCATCGCCTGGACCGATATCCAGCGCCCGCAACGACAGTACCAGCGCATCAGTACCGTTGGCGACGGCGACAGCATGTTGGGTGCCGACATAGGCTGCCGCCTCCTCCTCAAATGCCCGTACATTCGGGCCGAGAATAAAGGCGCCGGTGGCACCCGCCCCCTCGATGGCACTGAACCACTCATCCTTAAGTCCGCTGAACTCCTGCTGGAGTGAGAGGTAGGGAACGCCCTGTGGAGCTGCTTGGTCTGTCATTACAATTTCCGGCTAAGTTACAAAATTTAGTGTCTCTGTCGATCAGTCAGTGGAAGACTCAAGGCGCCCCATGATCTGCTCCTTGACCATCATCGCCACTTCCAGCGCCTCTTGTCCCACCTCACCATCGACTAATGGTGCCCGCTTGAAGCTGACGCAGTCGACAAATGCCGCCAGCTCCGCATCCAGTGGCTTGACCGGTTCTATATCGATCTGCTCGGCCACCACCTCCGGCCACTCCTCGTTCGGACGCGGCCGTGGGAAAGCGGTTTCGATCCGCTGTTCGATAAAGTCGAGGGATTCGTAGCGGTTCTCTTCGAACACGCGGATACGCCGCATCTTCTTCTCCGATACCCGGCTGGCTATAACGTTGGCAACGGTGCCGTTGGCAAACTCCAGGCGGGCATTGGCGATATCGACGTGCGAGGTGAGTACTGGCGTACCCACTGCAGATATAGAGGTAATCTCCGACTTCACCAGTGAGAGGATAATATCGATATCGTGGATCATCAGATCAGACACCACATCCACATCGGTCGCCCGTGCAACAAATCCACCCATACGGTGGGCTTCGATAAAGCGCGGCTTGTTGATACGATCGGCCAGAGCCATGACCCCGGCATTGAATCTCTCCAGGTGGCCGATCTGCAGAATCGCCCCGTTCTGTCTGGCCAGATCAACAATCTCCCGCCCATTCTCGACGGTGGAGGCGATCGGCTTCTCCAGCAGCATATGTATGCCCTGTTCGAGGAATGGCCGCGACTCTTCGAGATGGAGAGAGGTCGGTACCACGATGCTCACCGCATCGATATGCCCAATCATATCCTCACCCCGCTGAAACACCTTACAGCCGGCCTCCCCTGCCACCCGGACAGCGGTCTCGCTGTTGCTGTCGACCACACCGACCAACTCCACATTGTCCATGCGGGAGTAAATCAGGCATGAAACCGCCCGAGATAACCGACGCCAACTACGCCAACACGTAATTTTTCGTTCATGAGATACCTAAAAATCTGCCAAATCGCCGCCGAAGCTGGAAGCTACCGGCCAAATAGAGAGGGATTTTAAACTATTCCCGGCCTGGGGTGATATGTTGTCCGGGAAATAATTCAATTTGAGTGGAGGATGCCACAGGTTTAGCCAGCCTATTCTCACTTAAATAGAGTCAAAGAGAAGCGGGACGCTTCTCTATCTCACCTTGATCTCTTTGCGACTTTTCACGAAAAGCACCATATAGGGGAAGCGGTGAGAGTGACCACTTCTTCTACTCAGCACCTCCCTCCACGGCACCCGACTCCAGCAACAGCTGCCTAATTGCCTCATATTTACCGAGTGCTGCACGCTTCAGAGCGTCGAAACCGGCCGCATTTTTGAGGTTAACATCAGCACCCGCCATGATCAGGGCCGCTACCGCATCCTTGTGACCAAAAGCCGCCGCCTCCATCACTGCGCTATTGCCTACACCATCAACGGCGTTAACGTCTGCACCGGCACCGATAAGCACTCGCAGAGTACGCACATTACCGTTAAACGCCGCCAGCACCAGAACGGGACGACCGGCGGCATTTTTGGTGTTGGCATCCGCTCCCTGCGAGATCAAATCCTGTACGCGCTGCACCTGACCCAAACCGGCGGCAGCCAGCAGAGATGCATTGTTATCAGCGGCCAATCCAGCAGTGGTCACAAGCAGCAAAACAGACAAGATCAGCGATTTCATCTTTCCCCCATCGAAAAAACAGGACAGCCAAGGACTCATACACTATAAATTCCCATCGGCCGATCATCAACAAACTTAACCCGGATGTTTCACCCGGGTTAAACACCATGAAAACAATTCAGATCATCCAGACTTTTCACAGCCTCCCTGAATATCCAACATAGCCGATTGATCAAGCAATAACCATTTCCATCTTGCTTTTCCCTGTCACTGCCGATAACGTGCATCCACATTTACGGAAGTATAGTTGGAATGATGTCGAGAGAGTCCAGTCACAAGATAGAGATTGATGTACAGAGCCAGTACATTGAGGAGCAGTCACGCCCCGGCGATGACCACTACGTTTTTGCCTACACCATCACTATCCATAACAACGGCTCTGTGGCGGCGCGGCTGATGGGGCGCCACTGGACCATTACCGATGCCGATGGCGGTGTCCAGGACGTCTACGGTGACGGCGTTGTCGGCCAACAACCCTTTCTCAAGCCGGGAGAAGACTTCAGCTACACCAGCGGAACTGCTCTGAAAACCCCGGTAGGCAGCATGCAGGGCAGCTATCAGATGCGCTCTGAAAAGGGAGAGCATTTCGACGCACCTATTCCACCCTTCTCCCTGGCCTCGCCAAAGATAGTTCATTGATTACCAAAACCAACGGCAGGGTCTGCTGATATGGCGATATACGCCATTGGTGATATCCAGGGTTGCTACGATGAGTTGAGGCGACTGCTGGATCAGCTTGACTTTGACCCGGCAAAAGACACTCTCTGGTTTGCCGGAGACCTGGTCAACCGGGGCCCTCATTCCCTGAAAGTACTGCGCTTTGTCCGTAAGCTTGGAAGCAGTGCGGTCACTGTACTCGGCAATCATGACCTCCACCTATTGGCAATATCCGAGGGCAACTTCAAGCATAAGGCCAAAGATCACACCCTTGACCCCGTTCTCAAGGCAAAAGATCGGGACCAACTGCTGCACTGGCTACGCCACCAACCGCTGATGCATCATGATAAAAAGCGTGGCTTCAGTCTGGTTCACGCGGGGCTCCCTCCCCAGTGGAATATAGCTACAGCTCTCGCTTGTGCCGGTGAGGTGGAGGCTGTGCTCCAGGGGGCTGGTTTCCACCGCTACTGCATGCAGATGTATGGCAACCTCCCGGACCGCTGGTCGCCGAAACTCAAAGGGATGGACCGTCTGCGCTTCATCACCAACAGCTTCACTCGCATGCGTTACTGCGATACGGCCGGTTCATTGGCTCTGCGGGAGAAGAGGACACCGGGAAAACAGGGGAAAGGATTACTACCCTGGTTTAAACATCCGTCACGGGCCAGTCGCCGCGACCGCATCATCTTCGGCCACTGGTCAACTCTGGGCTACCTGCAACAGAACAACGTCTGGGCTATTGATACCGGTTGTCTGTGGGGTGGTAAACTAACAGCTCTAAAACTACGCAACAAGAAAGCGCCCACGCCGACTCACCTCGACTGCCCCGGAGCAAAGATACCCGGAGTTGACGGGTAATTAGACAGTGAATCAGGGAGCCGTTGAACTAGGCCTATGACTCTCTCTTGAGATGAATAAAGGTGTAGGGGTAGCTGTTTTTCTCGTCCGCCGGATGACTTTCCCGACCAACCTCCTGCCACTCGCTCTCATCAATGGCTGGAAACCAGGCATCACCCCCTACTTCCGCATGAACCAGAGTGAGATAGATAGTCTGAGCCAGCGGCAGCATCTGCCGGTAAAAGAGCGCGCCGCCAACCACCATCACCTCAGGTGCGTCAGCGACTGCACTCAACGCCTCTTCGATGGAGTGAACCAACCGACAGCCCTCAGCCTGATAGTGGCGGTCACTGGTAACCACCACATGTTCCCGCCCAGGCAGTAGGCCCGGCAACGATTCCCAGGTTTTACGCCCCATCACCATGGGCTTACCCATGGTCAAGGCTTTGAAATGTTTGAGGTCTGCAGGCAATCGCCAAGGTAGGCCGTTATCTCTGCCGATGACACGATTTTCCGCCATCGCCGCTATCAGTGTAATCTTCTGTTGCCGGGTATTCATGGGGCGGAATGATAACACTCAACCCAGTATTGATTCAGGACCTGTTGATTGCTGAAACACCACCTTTGAACCTAGAATCCTCAGTTGGGCAGGGTGGAAGGTGCACTTGGTTGGTGCAGTACAAGGCACAACGACGCGGAATAGTTGCTCTATCCCAAGGAGTTGTAACGCCGTAACGCGCAACCAAGTGTGCTATCCGCCTTGTAGCGTAATTCACCCGGAGAGTGAAGTAGGTAATTGCAGTCAATACAGTTAGAATCAATGTCTTGCCCGTAGAATGGAGCGGTCAACTGAGGATTCTAGGTTGAACAATATCAGAGCCAAAAACTGAAACACCCGCCGAAGCGGGTGCTATGAAATCGTCCCAAAACAGTATGGGGGTCACTCGGAAACTTCAGCGGCAGAGCTCAACCTCGGCCTCAATCATCATATCGATAATGACTTCCATCTCTCTAGGGAACATCTCGGACAACACCTGCCACTCACTACAGTCAAACACCAATGCATCTTTCATGCAACGCCCTCTAATTAGTAAAACACCTACTACTAATATAGCCCATATCTCCCTTATTACAAGTGATTTTTGTTGCTCCTGCTGCACAAAGCGAAACACCCGCCGAAGCGGGTGTTTCTACGGGAATACCTGTACAGCACCCGAATCAGTTGCAGACCTCGAACTCGGCCTCGATCATCATATCCATGATCACTTCCATCTCAACTGGAAAAACCTCGGCAACCTCGCGCCACTCGGCACAATCTACTCTCAGTACATCGTTCATGGCAGCAACCTCATTTAATTAAATGATTGATTGCTAATATATCAGATATTTATGCGTGGTCAAGTAATTTTGATTAGGAATTAAACCGCTACTTCAGCCTTGATGTGAGGGTGCGCCTCATACCCTGTCAACTCAAAATCCTCATAACAGAAATCAAAAAGGGACCTCACATCAGGATTCAGTTTCATTTCCGGTAACGGCAGAGGCTCCCGCGAGAGCTGTAGATCCACCTGCTCCAGGTGGTTTGAGTAGAGGTGCGCATCACCAAAGGTGTGGATAAACTCTCCAGGCTCCAGCCCTGTGACCTGAGCAACCATCATGGCAAGCAAAGCGTAGGAAGCGATATTGAAGGGTACACCCAGAAATATGTCAGCACTGCGCTGGTAGAGCTGGCAGGAGAGCCGCCCATCCAGCACATAGAACTGAAACAGACAGTGGCAGGGGGGAAGTGCCATCCGCTCCACATCAGCGGGATTCCACGCAGTAACCATCAGTCGCCTTGAGTCCGGATTATTCTTGATCTGCTCGATCAGTTGACTGATCTGATCTATATGACCTCCGTCAGGTGCTGGCCAGGAACGCCACTGGTAACCGTAGACCGGCCCCAGATCGCCACTCTCATCCGCCCACTCATCCCAGATACGTACACCGTTCTCTTTCAGGTAGCGGATATTGGTGTCGCCTTGAAGAAACCAGAGCAGTTCATGGATGATGGAACGCAGGTGCAGCTTCTTGGTAGTGACCAGAGGAAAGCCCTGAGAGAGGTCAAAGCGCATCTGGTGACCGAATAGGCTGACCGTGCCGGTGCCGGTCCGATCCTCCTTGCGAGTACCGTTGTCGCGCACATGGCGCATGAGGTCAAGATACTGGTGCATAAGCGGCTATGAATCCGTTGTTGTCTGTTGTTGTCGGTAAGCGATCAAAAGCAGCAGCGGCCCACCCAGCAGCATCGGCAGGGTCAACAGCTGCCCCTGAGTCAACCAGTCGAAGGCGAGATAACCAATATGGCTGTCCGGCATCCGAACCAGCTCAACCAGGAATCGGAACAGGCCGTAGCAGAGGAGGAACATACCGGAGACTGCCATAACAGGCCTCGGCTTGGCAGAGTAGAGCCAGAGGATAATAAATAGAACCATCCCCTCCAGCAGAGCCTCATAGAGCTGGCTGGGATGGAGCGGCGGGGTAAACCCGGTTACCGCCGGCAGCTGCAGTTTGTTGGCGCAGAGATCATAAAAGCGATCACAGGAGACCTGCATCGCCCAGGGGACCGACCCCGGCCCACCCCAGAGCTCCCCATTGATGAAATTACCCAGACGACCCGCACCAAGGCCAACAGGGATCAGAGGTGCAATAAAGTCGGTAAGATCGAAAAACCGCCGCTGAAAACGCCGGCCATAGACCACATGGCAAATATCACACCGAGCAGCCCGCCGTGGAATGACATACCGCCCTCCCATATTCGTAACAGCGAGAGGGGATCTTGTAGCAGCAGATCGAATTTGTAGAAGAAGGTGTAACCCAGCCTGCCGCCGAGCACCACCCCAAGTGCTATATAGAACAGCAGGTCATCGATCTGCTGTGGAGTCCACCCCGATCCCTGACGGGCCGCGCGCATTCTGGCCAACCACCAGCCGCCGACAAAACCGACCAGGTACATGGCACCGTACCAGTGAACTTTGAGTGGGCCGATCGAGAGGAGTACGGGGTCGATATCTGGGTAAGTCAGCATGGCAGTTATGGTACAGGAGATAAGTTGAAGCGCACACCAGCAAGAATATGCCACTCCCACCATTGATTTATTATCTAAATTTCTAATTTAAAGAGAATAAAAACCCCGAAAAGGAAAACAACTCTCGGGATTTTGCTACTATATATGGTAGGCAACCGATCTGATTCGGTTGCGTTTACCGGACGAATAGTCGGCCGAGGCGCCTGAGTTCTTGCTGGAGAGTATATTTCTACAAAGGATTAATCCTACCGTCATGCCACAACCCTGCATGATCCAGATGGAAAATTTGATGAAGAAATAGCTTAAGAACCGAAATCAGGGGTCGCTAGTACAAATGGATTAACACATATAGGTTACTTTTATGAAGACTCCCCTAGACCTCGGGACTCTGGGTCACCGCATGCGCTTTCGTCGACAAGAGAAAGGATGGACCCAAGAACAGCTTGCCGTACGGCAGGCACCAACCAAGCCGTGATTCAAAAGATAGAGAACGGCAAGAGCCTGCGACCGCGAAAGATCGACCAAATCGCTGCCGTACTCGACGTCAATCCGGCATGGCTGATGTTCGGTGACGAACTGGCTGCCACGCTGCCTGAAGAGGCAATGACTGTCGCCAATGAATGGAACAGGATACCGGAACCTGACAGATCAAGAATCCGTCAGGAGATCCATAATCTGGCCCGTTAAACTCACCCCCTAAAAAGCCGGCAATACCCGCAGATAGAACGCCTTGAGGTAGGCGGTCTCGGGCATTGCCGGATGAATAGGATGGTCCGGCCCCTGCTGCCCCTGCTCCAGTAGCTGCAAACTTCTATCAGTATGCCTAGCCGCTTGCTGTACCACCTGCAGCAGGCTGTCTCTGCTCATGTGGTGTGAACAGGAGGAGGTGACCAACATGCCGTCCTTACTCAATAGCTGCAGCCCCAGCTGATTCAGACGTCGGTACGCCAGCGTCCCCTCCTTGATATCCTTTCTGCGCTTGATAAAGGCTGGAGGATCAAGCATCACTACATCAAAGCGCTGCCGCTCCGCCCGCAACTCCCGCAAAGCATCAAAGGCATCCCCCTGCAGACCGGCTACTTTCTCAGTAACACCATTCAATGCCGCATTGGCATCCACCGCATCCAGTGCTGTTGCTGAGGCATCGACACAGAGTACATCGGTGGCACCCCGAACCGCCGCCTGAACACCCCAAGCACCGACGTAGCTGCAGACGTCCAGCACCCGTTTGCCTTCAACATAGGGCGCCATCCGCTGCCTGTTGGCCGCCTGATCAAAGAACCAGCCGGTCTTCTGCCCTTCACGGGAAGGCACCTGGAAATGTACGCCATTCTCCTCCACCTCAAGCTGTTCCGGCCAGTCACCCAGAGCCGGCTCCACATAGCGCTCCAACCCCTCCATCTCCCGGATCTGCGTATCGTTGCGAAAGAGAACAGCGGTTGGCTTCACCACCTTCTCGAGCGCGGCCACAATCTCCTGCTTCATCTGCTCCATCCCGGCAGTGGTGATCTGAACCACCAGGTAATCACCAAAGCGGTCAACCACAAGCCAGGCAGACCATCACTCTCACCAAAGACAAGGCGATAGTAAGCTTTAGAAAAGAGCCGCTGGCGCAGCCCCAGGGCTATCTTCAGCCGATGTACCAACAGTGATGCTGTGAGTGGGTGCTCACGATCCCGGCTTACCAAACGGGCACAGATCAATGAATGGGGATTGGCGTAACCTGAGCCAAGCCACTTCCCCTGATGGCTGAGAATATCCACCGACTGGCCGGGGGCCATCTCTTTCAGTGGAGTTGCCGCGGTATCCACCTCATTGCTATAGACCAGCAGTGGCCGGCACGCAGGCGACGATCGAGGTTTTTCTTGAGACGCAGGGGGATCGCATTCATGGGGAGAGACCTGGCAAACTTTAAAAAGAGCGCAAGGGTAGCAGATTTGACACAGAACCGCCCTCAACCTATATTTATCCGATATATATTGACTCGATACATAGCAGCCATGGATATCAACAATCTCTGCCTCGGCGCACTCTCACTGGGTGAAGCCAGCGGCTACCAAATCAAGAAGATGTTCGAAAAGCAGTTCAGCCACTTTCAGGCGGCCAGCTTTGGCTCGATCTATCCCGCCCTGGCCAAACTGACGGAGCAGGGACTGGTCAGCTTCCGCGAAGAAACTCAGGAGAAGCGGCCGACCAAGAAGGTTTTCAGCATCACCCCGGCCGGACGCCAACAATTCGCCAAAAACCTCAGAGAAACAGAACCGAGTGAACAATACCGCAGCGACTTTATGGTGCTGATGACCTTCGCCCACCTGCTACCGCAAGAGCGGCTGACAGAGGTGCTGGAGCGCCAGACAGCACAGATCAAAGCTGAGTTGGAGACCCTGCAGGAGATCTACGCTAATAATCAGCGACTAACCTGCGGTATGCGCTTTACCCTGGAGTATGGTATCACCGTCAACCAGAGCCTGTTGGCGCTGATGGAGCAGCGCGGGGACCAGCTGGTGCTGGAGATCGAGATGGAAAAGAGAGAGGCGTCTGCACCATGAACAACACAACAAAGTACCTCGCTCTGCTGCTCTGCCTGCTACTGCCGACACAACAGCTGATTGCCGAAGATGCCACCACACACATCACTACAAGCAGTATCAATGAAATCGCGTACCAGCCAGAGCACAGCGCACCCGCCACCACCTTGAGCCTAAACGACAGCCGCATCAGCGCCGAGACCACCGGACGCATCAGCCGGATACCGGTACGAGTGGGAGATACCATTGAAAAGGGTGCGCTGCTGATAGAGCTGATCTGCACCGACAACCGGCTGCGGCTACGCCAGGCATCAGCTGCCGTTACCAGAGCCAACGCCCAGGTGACTCTCGCTGAGCGGCAGAAAAAGCGCACCAACTCCCTGCGTAAGGATCGCAACATCTCCGAGGAGCTGTTCAATCAGCGTGAGGCTGACTTAAAGACGGCCAGGGCCGACCTCACCTCCCGCCTGGCGGCAAAAGAGGAAGCCGAGGTCGCCGTAGGCCGCTGCCGCACCACCGCCCCCTTCGGCGGCATCATCCTCGAACGACTGGCCGGTGAAGGGGAGTGGGTCTCTCCCGGAGAACCTCTGATCCGGTTGCTGGACAACCGCCGACTGGAGATCTCCGCACAGATTCCAAGCGACCGGATCAACAGCCTGAAAAAGGCCAAGAGCCTCACGTTTGAGTCAAACCGACAACAGTTCAGTCTGCAACTACGACGGCTTCTGCCGGTGGTGGAGTCCCGCGGGCGTTACCGTGAAGCCCGCCTAGTATTCACCGCCGACAAAGCACTGCCGGGCAGCAGCGGGCGCCTGCTATGGCAAGCCCCCACCCCTCACCTGCCTCCAGACCTGCTGCTGCAACGGGACGGCCTGCTTGGTCTCTTCCTGGCAGTTGATGGGGCTGCACGTTTTCACCCTCTGCCTGATGCGCTGGAGGGACAGCCCGCAGCGGTGACCCTGCCGCCCTCAGGCCGGTTGATCATAGACGGCCGCCAGGGACTGAACGACGGTGATTCAGTTCAGGAAAAGAATTAAATGGATCCATACAATAACCCTGAAAACAGTTGTAGAGGCGAACTTGTTCGTGAAGAAGGCGCTTCGAAGCGGATCGTGAACGAGTTCGCTCCAGGTGTAACCTCATCTCCACCGCAATGGTTTTCGGGATTATTGCGCAGTGCTTGCAAGAATTAACATGCTCGCCCGCCTCTACCGCAACCATGTGTTCGCCAACCTCACCTTCGTTCTGGTGCTGCTGGTGGGCTACCTCTCCTACAACCTGCTGCCCCGGGAGCAGGATCCCAGCATAAACTTCAACTGGATCAACATCACCACAATACTGCCGGGCGCGGCGGCAGTGGATGTGGAAAAACAGGTCACCGAGGTAATAGAGCGGAAAATCCGCAGCATCTCCGACATCAAGTTCGTCTCCAGCGCCAGCCGTGAAAGCGCCTCCAGCATACTGGTGAGGTTTGATGACATCCCTTCCCGACGCTTCGACAAGCGGGTGGCCGATCTGCGCCGCGAGGTACAGAACGCCGAAGCTGAACTGCCGGACGACGCCTCCTCACCCTTCGTCTTCGAGATCACCACCGCCAACGCATTCCCCTCCGCCACTCTCGCTGTGGTCGGGCCTGCGGATGATGAGAACCTGCGTCGCCAGGCCGAGACCATCAAGAAGGATCTGGAGCGGATCAAGGGGGTGAGACGCATCCTCGAGACCGCCCTTCACCCCCCGGAGCTGCCAGATCAATTTCATCCCCCACCGCCTGGAGGCGGCAGGTATCGCACCGGCACAACTCGCCAACACGGTAGCCGCCAGTTTCCGTGACCTCGCCGCCGGCAGAGCCCGGGTCGGTGATCACACTTGGCTGGTACGTATCATCGGCCGTGACAGCAGCCCCGAAGCACTGGCAGCTCTGCCGGTGGCCGGCGCCGATGGAGAGATCCTGTTGGGTGATATCGCCGAGGTGGTGCGCGCCCGTGGCAAGGCCGACGAACTGGTGCGCTATGGCGGGCGACCGGCGGTGATGCTGGCACTGACAAAAAAAGAGAGTGCCAATACCCTGCAACTGGTGGAGCGGGTCAACGACTACATCACCGGCCGCAACCACTTTCGTGAGCAGAACGGCGCTGACCTGGTGCTGGTGGATGACCAGACCCAGATCACCCGCAACGCCCTTAACATCATGCAGACCAATGCCCTCCTCGGCCTACTGATGGTGCTGCTGGTGACCTGGCTCTTTCTCGGCAGCCGCATCGCCCTGCTCACCACCATCGGCATCCCCTTTATTCTTGCCGGCACCTTCTGGCTGCTCAGCGCCATCGGCCAGACCCTCAACGTCAGCGTACTGCTGGGAGTGGTGATCAGCCTCGGTATGCTGGTGGACGATGCGGTGGTAGTGGTGGAGTCGATCTACTACCGCCTGCAGCGCGGTGCAGCGGTGCTGCCCGCCACTCTGGCATCCCTCAAGGAAGTAGTCGGACCGGTCACCACCGCAGTACTCACCACCATGGCAGCCTTCCTGCCGCTGATGCTGCTCCCCGGCATTCTCGGTAAATATATGATGGTCATTCCCCTGGTGGTCACCATCGCCCTGGCCATCAGCCTGGTGGAGGCCTACTGGATGCTGCCGGCCCACATCACCGCAATGAACCTCGACTTCAGCCGCCCTTCACCACTGCAGCGCATAAGAACCAACGCCCTGCACTGGATTCGGGTGAAATACACCAAACTCCTGGTGCGCGCTCTGCGTTGGCCGAAGACCATACTGCTCGCTATGGTGCTGCTGTTCATCGGAGCCGTCACCGTCACCGCCGGCGGTCATATCAAAATCGACTTTTTTGCTTCCGACCCCATCCGTCTCTTCTACGTCAGCCTGGAGATGCCTGCCGGCACACCCCTGGACCGCACCCTGGAGAAGGTGATGGAGGTGGAGAAGAAAGTACGCGCCCAGGCCCGCCCCGGCGAGGTGCGCAACATCATCAGCTATGCCGGGCAGCAGTTTACCGAGACCGCCCCCTTCTTTGGCGACCACTACGGCCAGGTGCTGGTAGCGCTCAATCCCAAGGAGGAGGAGTTGCGGGGTGTCGATGAGATGATCGAGTCGATGCGCAGCCAGGTGATGTCCACCGCCGGGCCGAATAATCTCTCATTTCTGCGTATCGCCGGCGGCCCTCCCACCTCCAAACCGATCGTCATCAAGGTACGTGGAGACGACAGCACAAGAATCCGGCAAGCCGCAGCGATACTAAAAAAGATCATGGCGGAAGATCCCGCCATCCGTGACATCACCGATGATGACAGCCGTGGACAGATGGAGTTGCAGGCCCGAGTCAATCAGGACGCCGCCCGCCGCGCCGGCATCAGCCCGGCTGAAGTGATGCGCACCCTGCGTCTGCTGGTCGATGGCGAAGTAGTGGCAAGAATGCAGAACCGTGGTGAAGAGATTGAAGTGCGGGTACAGGCAAAGCCCCACACCCTGCAGAGTATCCAGGAGCCGGGCAACTACACCCTGCCACTGGCGGATGGCGGCCGCATTGCACTCAAGGAGCTGCTGCATACCGAGACCGCAGCCAGCCTTGGTAATATCCGCCACTACAACTTCCGCCGCACCATCACGGTGGAGGCGGATATAGACAAGACGCTGACCGACACGGTCACCGTCAACAGCCGGATTCTGGCGGAGTGGGAGAAGGTGCGTGGCAACCACCCGGGCATCGACCTTGACCTCACCGGCGAACTGGACGATATCCAGGAGAGCATCGACTCAATCGCCGTACTTTTCCTCTTCGGCATCGGCCTGATGTACATGATCCTCGGCACCCAGTTCAAGAGCTACTTCCAGCCGCTGATGATCCTTGCCACCGTCCCCATGGCCTTCACCGGCGTGGTCACTGGCCTATGGATCACCGACAACCCCTTGAGCCTCTTCACCCTCTACGGTGTCGTCGCCCTCTCGGGTATCGCCGTCAACGCCGCCATCGTACTCATCAGTGCCGCCAACGAGCGACTGAATCGCGGCATGAGCGTACTCCACGCCACCCTCTACGCCGCCCGCCGCCGGGTGATCCCGATCCTCATCACCTCCATGACTACCATCGCCGGGCTCTTCTCACTCGCCACCGGCCTCGGCGGTCACTCCCTGATGTGGGGGCCGGTGGCCACCGCCATCGTCTGGGGCCTGCTGGTCTCTACCGTTCTTACGCTGTTTGTCATCCCCCTGCTCTATCGTATTTTTATGGGCTTTGGGTGGGTGGTGCGGCGGCGGGCATCAGTTGCATCGGCAGAAAACAAGTAATACGTGGAACACAGAGATATTTTTGTTGTATCGATACTTAAAGGAAGCCCTTCTAGAAATACCTGATGTATCACTTTTTAGCACCGTGGGTATAATCATCCTTTGACAAAATTAACAGTGAGACCGAAATCGTGAAACTGAGTCTGGAACAGTTCAGAGCCTGGAACAACAAGAGCATCACCTTGCTTGGGATGTCCGGTGTCGGTAAGACAGACCTCTCTACCTTGCTGCGTCGGCACAACTGGTTCCACTACTCCGGTGACTACCGCATAGGCACGCGCTATCTGGACGAGTTTATTCTTGACCTGATAAAACAGCAGGCGATGCAGGTACCGTTTCTGCGTGACCTGCTGCGTAAAGATTGGATCTATATCCGCAACAACATCAAGGTGGACGATCTGGGACCAGTGCTGGGCTTTGTCGGCAAACTGGGCAACCCCGAACTGGGTGGCATACCGCTACAGGAGTTTGAACAGCGTCAGGCGCTCTACCGCCAGGCGGAGATCAATGCCATGAGAGATGTGCCGGTCTTTATCGAAAAGGCGAAGAAGACCTACGGCTACCAACATTTTGTCAATGATGTCGGCGGAAGCCTATGTGAACTGGAAGAACCGGGCATCATCGACCTGCTGGCCCGACATACGCTGATACTCTATATCCAGACCAGCTCCAGTGAGGAGGAAGAGGCGCTGATTCAGCGCGCTCAGAGCAATCCTAAGCCGCTCTATTTCAGGCCCGGTTTTCTCACCGAACAGTTGGCGGCCTATCTGGATGAAAAGAGACTCCAATATGCAGCGGAGATAGAGCCCCGAGACTTTACCCGTTGGGTTTTTCCTAAGCTGTTCCATGCCCGCATCCCCCGCTATGAAGCGATAGCAGCACCCCAGGGCTATACTGTCACCTCAAAAGAGGTGAGTGTAATAAGAGACGAATCAGACTTCCTTGAATTGATGGAGATTGCCATCAAACGCAATAACGACAAATAACACGCCTATGCCACTGGTATCCCACAACAGACTTCCCACTTTTGACCGCCTGCGCCGCTCCGGACAGACGGTACTTGAGCCGTTGCGCGCTCAAAAACAGCATATCCGTGAGCTCCATATCGGTCTCCTCAACATGATGCCCGATGCCGCACTGGAGGCCACCGAGCGACAATTTTTCCAACTGGTCGGCGAAAGCAATCCGATTGCCCAGTTCTATATCCATCCCTTCACTCTCGACGCACTGCCACGGGGAGAGAAGGCCGCCAAGCATATCAGCGCCTACTACGAACCCTTCGACAAGATCCGTGAGGATGGATTGGATGCGCTAATTATCACCGGCGCCGCCCCCACCCACCCGAACCTGGAAGACGAATCCTTCTGGGAGCCCCTCACCGAGGTGGTGGAGTGGGCCTACCAAAACGTCACCTCAACCCTCTGCTCCTGTCTCGCCACCCATGCGGTACTTCAGGCAAGGCACCGGCAGCGCCGCTGCCCTATCGGCTTCAAACGCTGGGGGGTGTATGCCCACAGGGTGACCGACCGTCTCCACCCGCTGGTCAACGACGTTAATACCCATTTTGACGTCCCCCACTCCCGCTATAACGAGATTTATCGTAAACAGTTTGAAGCGGCGGGGCTCCATATCCTGGCGGAAGGAGAGGTCTCCGGCGTTCATCTGGCGGTCAGTGCCGACCGTTTTCGCATGGTCTATCTCCAGGGCCATCCGGAGTACGACACCGTCAGCCTGCTGAAAGAGTACAAGCGGGAGGTACTGGAGTACGCCAGTCGCAGGCGTGACGCTTATCCGCGTTTTCCCGACAACCTCTTTGCACCCAGGGAGCAGGCGATTTTCAACGAGTACCAGGCGCACCTGCAAAAAGCCATGGATGAGGGAAATGAACTGCCTGTGTTTCCGGAAAAGCTAATCACCCCCCGGCTCAACAACACCTGGCACGACACTGCCGAAGCGATTATCGGCAACTGGATCGGCATGATGTACCAGCTCACCAACAGTGATCGCAAGCTGCCCTTTATGGAGGGCGTTGATCCGGACAACCCCCTTGGGTTGGAGCTGTAGCCCTAAAAAACTGGATGCAGAGAACGCAGGATAAATAATACGACTGCCATTTCATTCGGTGAGATGAAGGGAGGAGCCGGAATAGGTTATACAGCTTTCCTCTGTGCTCTCAAGTGTGGCGTCGCCTGACAAAGCCAAAGGCAAGCAGACCAGAGAGGAAGAGCCAAAAGGCGCCTGGAACCGGAACCGGAACCGGGCTATTAACAGTGTAGCCAAGATCGACAAAAGATTGGCGGGTGGTATTACTGAGAAAGGCCGGAGCATTGTACCAACCAGTCATCAGCTCATTACGGAGATCGTTGGCCTCAGCATCGGTAATACCTGTGAGACCTGCTCCTCGGTAGATCTCATCCCAATGCCCGCCGGCTGTGCCGCCTCCCCCTTCCTGCTCCACCGGTACAAAGGTGGCGCTGGAATCAAACTCCGCCTGATAGGCGGCCAAGGCATTAGCCCCAGTGTACTGCCCGGGACTTGAAATCTCGTCATAAAGACCATTTAATTCCCAGAGAGTACCAAACCCGAACACATGCGCCATTTCATGAGCAATAACATCAAACAGCGTGTTGCTGACCTCAAGCCGAGATAAGTCCGCACTGTCAAAACTCATTGCTCCATCAGTAGGCAGGTAATAGCCCGCATTGAAATAGGGAGACGCTATTTTAGAGGGTCCCGCCGAGCCGAGTATCCCATACTCCCCATCCATGGCCTCAGCCGAGGCATCGATGGATACCCCCGTCAATTTCACCCCTGGCTGGTAGCCGCTGATGATATCTTCCCACCAGAGTTCAGCCTGGGTGAAGATGCTCTCCTGTGAGCTCGATATACCACCAAGGAAGTTTAGGGTTATGTCAAAGCCTACAGCCGTAGCTGGTGAAGAACCCAGGGTGAGGGCGGTTGCACAGATGAAGGCGCGGAGAGTTACCAGTAGCTGCTTTCTTCGTGGAGTGCTATCGAGCCGTGTGTCTTTGCTCACTACAATTACCACCTGATAATTTTTTGGGGGAAGCCCAGCGGATGCGATAATTTCTAGACAAAGTAGAGCGTTGTGTCGCAGTAAGAACACACTCTACGATACCAGGCGAGAGGGCTAAAGCTTGAAAAGAGGCGGTAACGTTAAAATGCCAACCAGTTGGCATTCATAAGGGCATAATTAATGAAAAATCAGTGGAAGAACCACTGTCTACCTCTGTGGGAACACTCACCGTGAGGCACCGGTGGATGACTCCACCAGTTTAGAGGCACTATTGTCAGTGGGTGAAGTTACAGGTTAAGAACACAACCCCGAAGATAAGACGAAGGAGGATACTACACCACCGAGCCCTTTCTCTTTTTTGCCAAGGCAAAAAAAGCTAAGCCACTGCTAAACAGAAATAAAGTGGCGGGAACAGGTACAGCAGCGACTGTTTGTTGGGTGATCCAGTCTCTATAGGGGTTAAGTAGGATGCCGCCAAAGAGATCACCAAACGCCCCTTCTCTCCAGCCATAACCTGGGATGGAGAAAGTGTTAATACCCGCCAGTAGATACTCACCGAGATCAGCATCGTAAATAAAAGAGGGCCCGCCTGAGTCACCGCCACCAATTATGGTTTCAGTATCCTCGCTCAGCCAGGAGCTGCATATGGCGTAATCGTTACAAAACGTGTCGATATCAGTGCCAAAGTCATTATCATATCCGTCAAAATCAGCCAACCACACCTCAGACTGACCATCACCTTCATCATCCGTAAAAGTCTCATCGACAATATTGCCGCCGACAAGCTTACTTGAGAAGCTGGGACCGATGACGTCCGTCACGCCAGAATCATTGTAATAGCCCCAGTAACCATCACCCGACTGACCGTAGCCGACCATGGTGAATTCGGTACCATCCACAACACCATCTGTTTTGCTGGCAGCGCCTTGATATATGTCGTATATCTCGACCCCTACTGAAACTTCTCTATCCAGGGTAATTACTGCTAGGTCATCATTGACACAGCCAGTGCCGCCACCGGGGCAAATATTGAAGCCGTCATAGTCAGGGTGGATGGTAACGCTCTGGGCCGAAATGACGTCAGCTATATCACCATCATGGTTGAAACCAACATTGAGGCTGTTATTCGCCAGAGAGAGATCCATAACCGTGCCGTTGCCATCTCCATCCACACAGTGGGCTGCTGTGAGAATATGGTGGGAGGAGATCATCGTGCCACTACAGATATAGCCTTGGCCGGAAATTACTGGATTGATACTGACGACACCAGTAAAACTGGACGATAGTGTGTTGGGATCACGCCTGTCGGCAACAACCTCGGACGGCAACTGGGTATTGTATCCATTCCCCCCAGATATCATTGGGGTGGGAGTCCATCCACTTTCACCGATAATAGTCGCACCGGCACAAAAAGAGGCCAAATATGCTATAAATCCGGCAGTTATAAGACTAGGTAAACTCAGCACGTAAGACCGGTGTCGACGTTGCTGCGCAAAGAGAATCCCTCCTGAATGCCTTCCATATCCCTACCCCTCCTAACTCAAACTCTTACCACTCGGTATAGCTATTACCCCCTTCGATTGCTGTTGTCAACAGAGCGAAATATGCCTGGAAATCTATCTCCTAAAACAAGGGTGTGATACCAATAAAAATGAGCGTACAACAAAGCGCCTACAGTCACTTACCCCAACGCGCCTCCGCCTCACCGTCCCCATGACGTGCATCGACCCAGCGTTCCCCGTCTGCTGTACTCTCTTTTTTCCAGAAGGGGGCACGGGTTTTCAGATAATCGATCACAAACTCACAGGCATCAAATGCCTCACCACGATGGGCACTGGCAGCCGCCACCAGTACAATAGGATCCAGAGGAGTGAGCTCTCCCACCCGGTGGACAACGCGAATACCGAGGAGATCCCAACGCTCATCCGCCTCTTTGACTATCGCCTCCAGCGCCTTCTCTGTCATGCCGGGGTAATGCTCCAGGGTCATGGTGGCTACCTCATCCCCCTCGTTCATATCCCGCATCAGACCGATAAAGGTGACGATGGCGCCGATGGCGGGATTCTCCGCCCGCAGGTCGTCTTGGATGGCGGCGATGTCGAAGGCTTCAGTCTGGACTTTGATCTGGTTCATTTCACACTACTCATGTTCATACTTAAAGCGGGAAGCAGAGGCCGCTGAGGAAGCGCAAAGAGCGCAGAGAATAGCCATTTGATTTGGTAGCTATGCATAATATTCCTGAAACTTGGCGTAGGAGCGAACTTGTTCGCGATGAACACGCATCGGAGTTGATTGCGAACAAGTTCGCTCCTACACACACCGCCATCCATAACCTCAAAGCCCCCTACAGGAAGCGTTTTTCTCTGCGTCCGGCTTTAATTCACCCACCGGTGACCGGAGGGAAGAAGGCGACTTCATCACCATCGGCCACCGCTGCAGTAGCATCGGCCATCTCCTGGTTAAGGGCCATCATCACAGTCTGACCATCACCGAAGGCATCCTGCCAGACGCCACCACGCCCCTGTAGTTGTTGGACGACATCACCCAAGGCAGCTACACCCTCGGCATCCATCTCTTCAGAGGCGGTATCCAGTTGTTCCTTCAGCCGGGCAAAATAGAGAACCTTGATCATGACAACAACTCGCTGAAAGATAGAAACTGCACCAGATCGCCTTTGGCGAAGGTCTGCTGCTCAGGAAGGATAGCCAAGCCATTGGCCCATGCCAGTGAACTCAACACCCCGGAAGAACGGCTGCGATAGAGTGAAATTCTTGCCTCGCCCTGCTCATCCAGCTCCAGCTTGGCGCGGGCAAATTCACGCCGCTTGTCTGGCTTGGTCCAATCAAAGTCGGCCTTCGCCATGATCGGTGTTGGTGTCAGCTCAGCCCCTTCCACACCCTGTGCCTTAAGGATAAAAGGACGGGCAAAGAGGCAGTAGGTGACAAACAGCGAAACAGGATTTCCTGGTGTCCCGATAAAAGGCGTCCCGTCGATATGGCCAAATGCCAAGGGCTTACCCGGTCTGATAGCCACCTTCCACATATCCAGCGAGCCGAGTTTCTCGACCGCTGGTTTGAGATGGTCCTCCTCGCCAACGGAGACACCACCGGAGGTCATCACCAGATCCGCATTGGCAGCGGCCTCTTTAAGGGCGCTACAGGTAGCATCGAAAGTATCCGCAACAATACCCAGAGTGACGACCTCGCACCCCAGCGCCTGCAGCAAACCCTTTAAGGTAAACTCGTTGGAGTTGTAGATCTGCCCCGGACCCAGAGGCTGCCCCGGATTGATCAACTCATCGCCGGAGGAGAAGAGTGCCACCTTCAGGCGACGGCGAACCGGCAGCTCTGCAACACCGACCGCTGCGGCCAAACCCAGATGCTGAGGACCCAAACGGATGCCCGCCTGCAACACCTCGTCCCCCTCCTGTACATCCTCTCCGGCACGGCGGATATTGGCACCGGCCGCGGGAATCTGGCAGATACTGACACTCTCACCCTGCTGCTCACACACCTCCTGAATTACCACTGTATCGGCATTGGCGGGCACAGGAGCGCCGGTAAATATTCGGGCGGCGGTTCCGGGGACCAAAGGCTCCGGAGCGGCTCCGGCGGGAACGCGCTGGGAGATCGGCAAGGTCGGTTTGTCACCGGTCAGATCGGCGCTATTGACGGCGTAGCATCCATTGCACTGTTATCCCAGGGGGGCATGGTAACCCTGCTGGTGACGGGTTCAGCCAGGACACGGCCGAGAGCCTCGGAGGTAGCCACTCGCTCCACCTCAGACACCGCCCGGGCATGAGAAAGAAGTAACTCCAACGCCTCTTCAAGAGGCTTTAGTTGAGTCTTGTCATTGATGGTGGAACAACCGCAATCACTCATAATGTTTATCTCTACTGCTTTATGTTGGCCGACAATCAAAAAGGGCTGTACACAAAAAACCTACAACTACGCCTTTACGCCCTGAACATCTGGGCAAAATTGCAGGGGCGGGTCCGGTGATCCAGCTGGGTTTTCAGAATCTGATCCCAGGCGGTACGGCAAGCGCCGGTGGAGCCGGGGGCACAGAAGATCAGCGTCTGGTTGGTAAGGCCCGCAAAGGCACGGGACTGTATCGCCGAGGCACCGATCTCATCCATTGATATGGCGCGGAACAGTTCACCAAAGCCTTCAATCGGTTTTTCGATCAGCGGCGCCACCGCCTCAGGGGTACTGTCGCGGCCGGTGATACCGGTACCTCCGGTACTGATAATGACATGGATCTCCGGGTCGGCGATCCAGCGTGAGAAGGTGGCACGCATCTGGTAAATATCATCTTTGACGATCACCTTATCGACCACCTTGTGGCCCGCCTCTTCAGCCCCCTCCTTAAGTACCTTACCCGACTTATCAGTCTCTTCGGTACGAGTATCGGAGATAGTCAGTACCGCAATATTCAGCGGTACGAAACCGCTCTCATCATAATGTCCGCTCATGCTTCTCTCAATCACTCCGTTAAACCAATAAAACTTATTTTGCCGCAAATGGACGCAAATGGACGCAAATACCAATCACCTTGCAAGCATAACCGCTCGATAGGAGTGAGGAGCGGAGCCCCATATTAAATATTTGCGTGTATTCACGTTCATTCGCGGCTAATTCACATACCCTAAATCAAGCTACAGAGCGTAACCAAATGCCTCTCCGAAACGAGCATCAAACTCTTCTCTGGTAAAGCTATGGTTCTGGGTGCCGGCCTGTTCGATTTTTATCGCCCCCATCAGGGCGGCGATACGACCGGTGGTCTCCCAATCCAGATCGTTCATCAAACCATACAGCAGCCCTGCCCGGTAAGCATCCCCGCAACCGGTGGGGTCTTCCAGAGAGGCCGTTGGCGCTGTGGGTACCTCATACACCTTGTCACGGGTATAGATGCTGGAGCCTTCCCCGCCGCGGGTGATAATGACGGCCTCAACACGCTCGGCCATCTGCTGTGGAGAGAGGCCTGTCCGCTCCTCCATCAGCTTGGCTTCGTAGTCGTTAAAGGCGAGCCATGTACCTGATCGACAAACCGCGTCAGGCTATCGCCATCGAACATGGGCATACCTTGACCGGGATCAAAGATAAAGGGGATGCCCTTGGACTGGAACTGCTCGGCATGATCAATCATTCCCTGGCGACCGTCCGGCGAGACGATGCCGATAGTGCAGTCGCCACACTCATCTACCTTCACATCATGAGCGCTGTTCATGGCGCCAGGGTGAAAAGCGGTGATCTGATTGTCATCCTGGTCGGTGGTGATATAGGCCTGGGCGGTGTAACTGTTCGGGATAGTGTGGATATGCTCGCGACTTACGCCCGTCCGATCCATCCATTCGCCATAGGGGGAGAAATCGGTGCCAACGGTCGCCATCGGTTTCCCTTCACCACCCAGCAGCTTGAGATTGTAGGCGATATTACCGGCGCAACCTCCATATTCACGGCGCATCTCCGGTACCAGAAAGGAGACGTTAAGGATATGCACCTGCTCAGGAAGAATATGATTCTTGAAATGGTCATGAAAAACCATAATGGTATCGAAGGCCATGGAGCCGCAGATCAGCGCAGACATACACTTCCCTATCGTTGAAGATGAAAATGCTGATTTTACACTAAGTTCTACCCTCGCCGTAGCCTCTTGAGACTCTCTTGAATTTTTAAAGGGGTCAGTACCCTTTAAATTTCGGTATACCTCACCGTATGCTGAATATTCTTGTGCCCCAGGTAGTGCTGAATCGCCCGGGTATCCTGCCCATCATTTGCCAGCTTAAACCCACAGGCATGACGCAGCATGTGTGGGTGGGCCGGGAAATCAAAACCAGCCCCCTGCCCTGGCGATCAGCTTTCGCACCGCTGAGTCCGTCATCGGCCCCTTGCGCTCAGTGACGAAGACGTACTGGGTTTCCGGGTAGTCCCGTTTCAGCCTGCGCAGTGCCCGGATCTCGCTGCCGCCCAAGGGGTGAGTGCTGGGTGTGCCGTTCTTTCTTCTATTTATATGGACAAGGCCTGCATTGAGATCTACTTGGTCCCAGCGCAGGGCAACCAGCTCAGAGACCCGCAGGCCGTGGCGGTACATGACCAGGACCAGTGTTTTGTCACGGTGGCCATGGCGGCCCAGCTTGCCAGCAGTGGCCACTAGCTTATCCACTTCACCAGGCGTTAGGTGCTCCCGGCTCCGGACATCGGCGTTCTTTGGCTTCCGTGGGGGGGTTGGTTTTTGTAACTTTCCCAAAAATGGTCATATTAGGGAAAGTTATTTGTGGTGCTGGGTTAAAGCTGTCCTTGAAAAACTAAAATTATTTGTCTATATTTGTATTACATCAATAGATAACTCTATATATGGAGTAATAAGCATGAGTATTCCAGTTGAATCACCACCGGCATATGATCCTCGGCGTGTATCAAGTGCTGCCATGCAGGGATTCTTCAATCTCTCGGAGCGCTGGGGTCTGACTGCAACTCAGGAACGAACTTTGATGGGTAGCCCGCCAGCATCGACCTTTTTCAAGTGGAAGGCGGAGGGGACTGCTCCTCGCCTGGGGCGAGATGTGCTTGATCGAATCAGTTATCTTCTGGGTATCTACAAGGCGTTGAATATTCTTCTGCCTTCAGCGCGAGCTGCTGATGAATGGGTGAGAAAGCCCAATACAGCCCCCTTGTTTCACGGGCAATCAGCTCTGGACCGGATGCTGGGTGGTAGTTTGGTGGACTTGGCTGATGTACGTCGTTACCTCGATGCGCAGCGGGGCCTTTGATTTAGATGGAGGTTCTAGCGTTACCTGAGTGGGAGCACCAATACCGTATTATTTCCTCTGAATATCCACCGGTTAACTTTTTCGAGACCTTAGTAGATCTGGAGCTGATGGAGGAACTGTTTTTTATCGAGGATCTCACCAATGATCGGTTGCGTGATGAGGCTGGTGATATTGCCCTCGTTGCACCGGAGGATCGGGTGTGTGGCCCGGGATCTTCCCCTGTGATGGCGGCGTTTAGCCATGTTGGTTTGGCGAGCCGGTTCACTGATGGAAGTTTTGGTGTCTATTACGCAGGTGAGTCATTGGAGACTGCGATTGCAGAGACTAAGTTTCACAGGGAGCGATTCCTTGGTTATACCAAGGAAGAACCCGGTGAGATTGATATGCGAACCTATGTTGGTGAAGTAGCCCAACCTATGCATGACATCCGCCTTGACCATGCTGAATTACATGATCCAGATACAGGCACCTATCCCATTACCCAGCCTTTAGCCGGGAGATGAGAAAGGTGAATTCCTGGGGGATCGTTTACCGGTCTGTTAGGCATCCTGGAGGTGAGTGCATTGCCGCCCTTCGCCCGCCTGCCGTTACTATCCCTCGCCAGGGTCCGCACCTTTCCTATGTCTGGGATGGGTCTAGGATTATCCATGTTTATGAGAAAAAACTGATCCTGTAGCGACCGTATGTTCTCAAGCTCATGCCGTCGAAGGTATCCCGAATAGGGGGCTCGTTGCAGCAGATTGGGGATCATTTTTCTTTTCACTACTCGAAGGTAAGTAGAATTCTCCATCGGGACATGCAAAAGTAAAGACTTGACCCCTAATTCATTCTAACTCTTGAATAACTTAAATCTAAGTCGTTGATTTTGTTATTCTCTGATTTGTGGCCGCGCAGCGGCATGGGTCGCTATTCAGCACTATGCGTAACTATTTATAATTACTCTGTGCTCTTCTTTGTGCTCTCTGTGATCCATTTTTGCTTCATCAGGCAGGCCAAAGCACCAGCACCCAGACCACAGCTGTCAGCAGGATCACCAGAAAAACCGCGGCGGAACCGATATCCTTGGCACGGCCGGAGAGTTCATGGATCTCGCCACCAAAACGATCAACCACTGCTCGATAGCCGAGTTAAGCAGTTCCACCAGAGGAATCAATAGCAGACTGCCTACCAGCAGAGCCCGTTCGATGCCGCTTTCACCCAACCACAGTCCCAGAGGGATAAGTACTACCAGGCCATAGAGCTCCTGACGGAACGCTTCCTCATGTTTGTAGCAGGCCTTGAAACCGGCCATGGAGTAGCCGTAGGCGTTGATAATTCGCTGCAACCCCTTGGCGTTCTGCCCGGCCATCAGTTACTCTCCGGCTTCCAAACGAGGTCAAGCTCGCGGGCGGCACGTACATCGTCGAGCCGTTTTACCGGCAGGGTATGAGGGGCGCCGGTGACCAACTCAGGATCATTTTCCGCCTCTTTCAGTATCGCCTTCATCGCCTCGATAAAGCCATCCAGAGTCTCCCGGTCCTCAGTCTCCGTCGGCTCGATCAGCAGGCACTCCGGCACCAGCAGAGGGAAGTAGGTAGTGGGTGCATGAAAGCCGTAGTCCAACAGACGCTTGGCGAAGTCCATGGTACTGACCCCTAGCTCTTTTGCCTGTCGGCGCAGGGTAATGATAAATTCGTGGGTAGCCCTGCGCTCAGGATAGGCAGCATCAAAACCAGCCTCCTGCATCCGCTTCAACATATAGTTGGCGTTGAGAGTGGAGTATTCAGCTACCCGCGGCATCCCTTCACGCCCAAGCATTCTGGCGTAGACATAAGCTCGCAGCAGGATTCCGGCATTGCCGGCAAAAGCGGAGAGACGACCGATGCTCTCTGGACACTGCTCTTCCGTCAGCCAGCTGTAGCGGTCGTCGTCCCTGGCCACCATGGGCACCGGCAGATAGGGGAGCAGACGCTCACTGACACCCACCGGTCCAGCACCGGGACCGCCGCCACCGTGAGGGGTGGAGAAGGTTTTGTGCAGGTTCATGTGAATGACATCGAAGCCCATATCTCCCGGGCGTACCTTACCGAGGATGGCATTGAGATTGGCGCCGTCATAGTAGAGCAGTCCACCCGCATCGTGTACCAGTCGGGAGATCTCGACTATCTTACGGTCGAACACTCCCACCGTGGAAGGTTGGTCAGCATGATGCCCGCCGTCTGGGGGCCGACCACCTGGCTCAACGCCTCAACATCGACATCGCCATCCGACCCGGTGGGGATCTCACGCACCTTGTAGCCACACATCACTGCTGAGGCGGGATTGGTGCCGTGAGCGGCATCAGGAACCAGTATTTCACAACGCTCGTCGTCACCCCTGGCATTGTGATAGGCGCGAATCATCGCCACCCCGGCAAACTCTCCCTGAGCACCGGCGGCAGGGCTGAGAGAGACCGCCTTCATACCGGTCACCTCTTTCAATATCTCCTGAAGGTCATACATGCAGGCCATAAAGCCCTGACTATGACCCTCCGGCGCCTCCGGGTGGCGGGCAAGAAAGCCCGGCAGCATCGCCTGCTCATTGCATCCACGGGGGTTGTATTTCATGGTGCAGGAGCCGAGGGGATAGAACTCAGTATCGATAGAGAAGTTCTTACGTGACAGCCGGGTGTAGTGGCGTACCGCCTGCATCTCCGAGACTTCAGGCAGGGCGGCATTGCTGCGACGTCGGAACCTATCGGGAATACCCTTCAGTTCAGCCATCCGACCTGGAGCCTGGGCTGTCGGCCTGCGGCCGGATTTGGACTGTTCAAATATCAACATGTTCGGTTTTCCATTTTCCAGGTAATACCCCGGTTAAGGGATGGATCATGCCTTGTAGGAGCGAACTTGTTCGCGATCAGCTCCGAGGCGCATTCTTCGCGAACAAGTTCGCTCCTACACCGGATTCCATTAACCATTAAATATTTTTTGGCACCAACTTACACTTAGGCCCATCCAGCAGACTGACCACACGCGCCAGCTTCTCAGCGTAAGCCCCTATCTCATCCGCAGTACGCTTCTCTGTGGCGCAGACCAGAATGGCATTGCCCAGTTCAGGGTAGTCACGGGAGAGATCGAGCCCGCCAAGGAGGTTGTGGGCCGACAGGGAACGCAATATGCCCACAGCAGGTACCGGCAGCGTCACTACCTGCTCATGGAAAACAGGGCGGTCAAACAGGGGGGCAACTCCCGGCACCACAGACAGGCGCTCTACAAGAGTGGCTCTGTTGGCATGGCTGGCTGCCGCCACCCGAGCAAGACCCTCACCACCAAGTAGCGCCATATGGATAGTGGCGGCGGTCACCATCAACCCTGATTGGTGCAGATATTGGAGGTCGCCTTGGAGCGGCGGATGTGCTGCTCCCGCGCTTGCAGGGTAAGACTGAAGCCCTCCTTGCCCTCCATGTCGACGGTACGGCCGATGATACGTCCGGGCATCTGGCGCACAAGGGTCTGCTTGCAGCAGATGAAGCCAAAATAGGGGCCGCCTGAAGAGAGAGGCGCCCCCAACGGCTGTCCTTCGCCACAACAGATATCAGCACCACTTTCACCCCATTCACCTGGGGGTGTCAGCACTGACAGCACCAAAGGATTAACCACGGCGATGGCCAGCGCCCCGTTGGCATGGGCCCAGTCAGTGAGCACATCCACCTCTTCCAGCACGCCGAAGAAGTTGGGCTGGGGTATCACCAGTGCAGTGATATCCTCCCCACTGTACTGTTCAAGCACCGCCGGATCGGTATGTCCGCCCACGCTATCAAAAGGGAGCTCAACCAGCTCAATCCCCTGGTTGTGCACAATATTGCGAACCACCCGGCGATAGCTGGGATGAACGGTTCGCGGCATCAGAATGCGCTTGGATTTGGACTTGCGATTGGCCCGTACCGCCATCAGTACCGCCTCAGCCAGGGCTGATGCACCATCATAGAGGGAGGCATTGGAGACATCCATGGCGGTGAGTGCCGCCATCATCGACTGGTACTCATAAAGCAGTTGCAGGGTGCCCTGGCTCGCCTCCGCCTGATAGGGGGTGTAGGCGCTGTAGAACTCGCCTCTGCTCGCCAACTGCCAGACTGCCGCCGGGATATGATGATCGTAAGCACCGGCGCCAACAAAGCAGATTGCCCCCCCATCCTGCTGCGCACGCCGACTCATCACCTGGCCGATCTCCATCTCGGAGAGGGCTTCGGGTATGGCTTCGAGGCCGCCATGAAGCAGCTCATCAGGTATCTCGTCGAATAGATCGTCAATACTGGAGACACCAATGGCCTCCAGCATCTCGCTAACCTCTTCCTCGGTGTGGGGGATAAATGGCATTACTATTAAATCCTGGGTTAACCTGGAATCTGCAGTTGGACTGGGTGAAGTGTGGAATCCAGACTCAATGCTCTTCCGCTTCCATCACTTCGCCGTAGTCGTCTGAATCAAGCAGATCAGCCAGGGCAACCTCGTCAGCCAGTTTGACTTTAAACAGCCAGCCTTCACCGAAGGCGTCGTCATTCACAGTCTCGGGCGCATCGGTCAGCACTTCGTTGGACTCAATGACCTCACCGCTGACCGGACTGTAGATATCGGAGGCCGCTTTCACAGACTCAACCACGGCGCACTCAATACCCGCTGTTACGGTGTCACCCGCCTCCGGCAGCTCAACAAAGACCAGGTCACCCAACTGTTCCTGGGCATGATCGGTGATACCGATGGTGACGGTGCCGTCCCCCTCATCCCGTACCCATTCGTGGCTTTTGGCATATTTCAGATCACTTGGTAGGTTACTCATTTCAAATCCCCGCTGTTCTGTGTAGATGGTCCCGCACAATAATCCGGTAATCGGGTGCAGGGGCTAACTTGTTCGCGAAAAGTGTGCTTCGGAGCCAATCGCGAACAAGTTCGCTCCTACAAATATAGCTACCCCCATCAAGACGGTTTGATGGATGGTTGTGCATAGCTGGTTTCTATTAATCACTCTACCGTCACTATGGCCTCGCCGTTTCGGACAAATGTGGGCTTCACCACTTTTGCCGGCACCCGCTTATTGCGGATCTCCACATCACACTGTTCGCCAAGGTCGGCTCGCACCCGTGCCAGGGCAATCGATTTCTCTAGTGTAGGCGCAAACCCACCGGATGTGATCTCTCCGACCTCTTCATCACCAATAAAAATCTTCTGATGATCACGCAGCACACCGCGCCCTGTAAGAATCAGACCGACAAACTTGCGGTTTGCCGCATCTCCCCGGCGTGGCTCTATGGCGCTGCGCCCGATAAAATCACGCTCTGCCGGCTCCCAAGCGATAGTCCAGTTGAGCCCCGCCTCCAGAGGCGAGATGCTCTCATCCATATCGGAACCATAGAGATTCATCCCCGCTTCGAGACGCAAAGTATCCCGGGCGCCCAAGCCACAAGGAGCGACTCCGGCCTCTGCAAGCGCCTGCCAGAAGCCGACAGCCTCCGCCTCGGGCATCACTACCTCAAAACCATCCTCTCCGGTATAGCCGGTACGCCCGACAAACCAGCCGTCGTCATGAGCAGCATAGAAGGGTTTGAGCTGTGATGAGGACTCCCGAATCCCATGAGGCAGCAGAGAGAGCGCTTTATTCCGGGCGTGGGGGCCTTGCACTGCGATCATAGCCAGATCATTGCGGGGATTGACGGTCACATCAAAGACGGGCGCCTGCTTCAGCAGCCAGGCCAGATCTTTTTCGCTGGTACCGGCGTTTACCACCAAGCGATACCACTGATCATCGAGAAAGTAGACGATCAGGTCGTCGATAACGCCACCTTCTGTGTTGAGCATACAGCTGTATAGGGCCTTGCCTGGCTCTTTCAGCCGTGAGACATCGTTGGCCAGCAGGTATTGCAGAAAATCACCCACCCGATCACCAGTGAGATCCACCACCATCATGTGGCAGACGTCGAACATACCGGCGTCACGACGGACGCTGTGATGCTCCTCCAGCTGGGATCCATAGTGCAGCGGCATATCCCATCCACCAAAGGGTACGATACGCGCACCCATGGCCAAGTGCGTATCATAAAGGACGGTTCTATTTCCCATACTGACTCCCGATAACCTGAATCCCTGCCCCATACCGGCACGGAGCGCAAGCGCCTGATTCAGATGCAAACAAAAAAGGGCGGCGCAAGACACTAACGTCTCGCGCCGCCCCTCTGTCCAAAACCTGAGAGTTTGAAGCCGACATATTGTCGCCTCTGCCCCGTCGGTGGGCGCTATGGCCGCTCTCCAGAGTCAATCCGGGTACACCCCCACCCCGTGGTCCTTCTGCCTGAGCGATTCCGGACGGTTTGCGCCTTCGGCGCCGGCTGACTCAGCCGGTCTCTCCCACGAGGGATTGGATTGAAAGTCGGAATATACAGGCCACATAGGTAGTTGCCAAGATTTTTCTCTGTTCTTATTCACGGCGTACAGCAGGTCACACAAGTGGTTACCTACACCCCATAGGTGGATTTTATGGGCAGGTCGTCCCAGCCAGATGGTGGCGGTTAATTCAACCAAACAGCTGCCGGCAATGCAGTCAGTCGTAACAGGAAGATGCCGCTCCCACAAAAAACGATCCATCACTCAGCGCTTTGCCAAAGAGGGAAGCTCACCCATCAACCCCATCGCGCGGCGAATCACTATATATTTCATCGGTCCCGAGGCGTTCGCCAAGTTGAGGCCGAGGTTACGCAGCAAGGTCAGCGGTGGATTGTTGTTGCTGAACAAGCGCTTGAAGACATCCATCGCCCCCAGCATACTCAGATTGGCGCCCTTGCGTGCCCGTTCGTAACGCCTCAAAGTCGCCATAGAGCCAATCGGACGCCCACTCTCCCGCGCATCGACCAACACATCGGCGAGAACCGCCGCATCCAGCAAGCCCAGATTGACTCCCTGCCCCGCCAGTGGGTGGATACCATGGGCGGCATCACCGACCAAAGCCAGTCCGGGCAGTACATAATGATCGGCATTACGCAGCCGTAGCGGGAAGGCGGCCCGGGGACCGACATGGGTCACCTGCCCAACATCGACTCGCTTGCCTCAGTCAACTCCCGGCAAAACAGCTCATCATCGAGGGCCATCAGGCGCTCCGCCTCTTTAGGGCTGGTAGTCCAGACTATCGAGCAGGAACCACCTTCAATAGGCAGAAAAGCGAGCGGCCCTGTAGCCATAAAACGCTGCCGGGCAACCTCATTGTGGTGCCGCTCAGGTTGAATGGTGGCAACAATGGCGTTTTGGTTGTGCGCCCAGCCACTGGAGGTGATGCCAAGCATCTCCCGTACCGGAGAGTTGGCTCCTTCGGCACCCACCAGCAGTTCAAATTGAATCCTGCGCCCGCTCCCCAGCACAAGGGTAGAGACATTACTCTCCAGGTCGATCTGCTTAATGGCATCCGGGCAGAGGCGAACCACACTATCGAGCGCTGCCAGACGCTCCCACAGGGCGAGCTGAGTCACCCGGTTCTCGACAATATGCCCCAGGTCGGGCTCACCGACAGAGGCAGCGTCAAAATGGATAGAGCCGCTCCCCGTGGCATCCCAAACCTGCATCTCCTGGTATGGAGTGATCCTCATCGACTCCATACGCTTCCAAGCACCCAGGTTCTGCAAAATCTGCTGGGAGGCCCGGGTCAGTGCCGACACCCGCAGATCAACCTCATTCTTCGACCAATCCGGCTTTGGCTCTCGCAGCTCAATAACGGCTACACGAAAACCCTGCTGTCCCAGGGCGCAGGCAAGAGCACCGCCCACCATGCCGCCACCGGCAACCACAATATCAACTTTCAATAGGCTGTTTTCAGACAAGGGGGCGTCCTCGTGAGAGTCTCGGCAGGCGACCGTTGAGCCCCATAAACTGGCGTGTCAGCAGATGCTTGGGACCAGGCATCAAATCAAGAGCTACCATTCCAAGGTTTCGCAACAGACGCACCGGCAGCAGCGGATTGGTAAAAAGACGTACCAGGCCGTCTGTCATCAGCGCCACCGCCTGCTGATCGCGATTACGCCAACGCGCATAGCTCTCCAGTACCATTAGGGAACCTAGGTCAGCACCACTGTTGTTTGCATCCACCAGCACATCGGCCAGTACAGCAACATCACGAATACCGAGATTAAAACCCTGGCCGGTGATGGGATGGACAGCATGGGCGGCATTACCGATCAGCGCCACTCGGGGACGTACGTGCTCGACAGCCCGCACCAGCTTCAGAGGGTAGCAAGAGCGCCGACCGGCCCGCTGCAACTCTCCCAGGCGATTACCGAAATGGCCTTGGACACGCTGCAGAAAAGCAGCCTCATCCAGCACCATCACCTCATCGACATCTTCATCATCCAACGTCCATACCAACCCATAGCGTCCTTCGGTAAGGGGCAGCATGGCCATGGGACCGGCATCGGTGAAGCGTTCGTAGGCAACGCCCCTGCACTCGCCACCCGGAGTCAGGTTACTGATCACAGCGGTCTGGCCATAGCCCCACTCCTTAAGCTCAATATCCAGACTCTCACGCACAATGGAGTTAACGCCATCCGCGGCCACCAATAACTTACTCTGCAGTGTATGCCTTGCGCCATCGATAGTGATCTGTGCCTCAGCATGATCGGCCAAAACAGAAAACCCTTCCAGTTTGGCTGGGCAGAAGAGTTGCAGATTAGGCTGTTCTTCCAGCCCCTTTAGCAGCACCTGCCCAGGGAGTGAGCCGTGGCAACATAACCCAGGGCATCGATCCCATGCGCTTTGTGGTCGAGTCGGGTAAAGCCGAAACGCCCACGGTCAGAGACGTGAATATGACGTATCGCCTCGACCTCGGGCTCCAGGGCGGGCCAGACACCTATCCCATCCAGTATCAGGCGGGTGCCGTAAGCGAGGGCAATGGCACGGTCGTCGTAGCTGGGTTGACCCGCCGCATCGACAGGTTTCGCCTCAACCACGGCAATGCGCAGATCGGTATCGGCCAGGGCACGGGCCAGGCTCGCACCCACCATGCCGCCGCCGATAATTATCAGATCAAAATTGGTTTTCATCTTACTCAGCCTCTGAAAAGCAGGACGCACGACTGTATGGATGCAGGAGGTAGAGCGACGCAGGAAGCCAAAGCCGAGAGAACACAGAGGAGCACAGAGATCGCAGAGAAAAGCTCATGTTTTCGGTATCCATTCAGCAAGGTCTCTTCATAAGCCACTGAGCATCACCTCGCCATCAACGCCTCGATCTCCGCCACCGTTTTCGGTGCATTCTTGCTGAGAATATCGTACCCATCTTTGGTAACCACAAGATCGTCTTCGATACGGATGCCTATATTCCACCATTTTTTGGCTACACCCTTTGAGCCTGCCGGTATATAGAGGCCCGGCTCAATGGTCAGCGCCATACCGAGCTCAAGCAGCCGCCACTCACCATCGATCTTATAGTCGCCCACATCATGCACATCCATTCCCAGCCAGTGGCCGGTACGGTGCATATAGTATTTTTTGTAACCCTCGTTCTTTATCAGTGTCGGCACCCGCCCCTTCAGTATGCCCAACTCCACCAATCCCTTGGTGATCACTTTAACTGCTGCCTCATGGGGATCGTTCCAGTGGTTACCCGGCCTGACTTTTTCGATCGCTGCATACTGTGCCGCCAGTACCAGCTCATATAGCGCCCTCTGCTCAGGAGAGAAGGTACCGCTGACGGGAAAGGTGCGTGTGATGTCGGAGGCGTAAAGCTGATACTCGCAGCCAGCGTCGATAAGTAGCAGCTCCCCCTCCTTCAAATCATCGCTATTTTCAATGTAGTGCAGTACACAACCATTGGCACCTCCGCCAACAATGGCCGGATAGGCCTGGTGCAGCGCCCCGGCTTTCGCACACTCATGATTTATCTCTGCCTCAAGCTGCCACTCCATCAGCCCGGGACGGCAGAACTTCATCGCCCGCTTATGGGCACGTGACGAAATCTGCGCCGCCTTACGCATTGCCGAAATCTCCGAGCGACTCTTATACAGTCGCATATCATGGAGATAGTGATCGAGAGCAATGAACTCCAACGGGCCGTGACTCCCGGCGCGGGAGTGGGTGCGGATACCGTTGATCCACTCTGACATCTGCTTATCCAGCTCGGGGTTGCAACCCATAGCGTAGAAAACCCGTTCACACTGCTCCAGCATTCTCGGCAGAATGTCATTCAAGTCACCGATAGGGAAAGAGTCATCCGCTCCGTATATTGTCTGCGCCCCCTCCTGGCCTGCACGGGCACCGTCCCACACCTCTTTCTCAGGATCACGCTCACGACAGAAAAGCACATACTCCGCATGCTCACGCCCGGGTATCAGAACGGCAACCGAGTAGGGCTCGGAAAAGCCGGTGATGTAATAAAAATCACTGTCAGGCCGGTAACTGTAGTCCACATCCCTGTTGCGTCTGGCAACCGGTGCTGACGGCAGTATGGCAATGCTGCCCTCCCCCATCATCCGCATCAACTGACGGCGGCGACGCTTGAACTCAGACCTGTTCATGACCGCTCCGTTGGATCCGGCACCTGCTCTCCATAAACCAGCATGGCGGCTACCCAAAGGAATTCGATAATCTCAGTGAGGGCATCCTCCTCCTCTTCACTCTCTTCCAGAGATTGCGTATCCATACGACTGATCTCGGCAAAATCGTTTAATGCCTCACTGGTCTCATCGGAGAGTTGCTGTCCAGGCGCTACACCGGTAAGCCCAACGCCATAAAGGAAGCCCTGGCACCACTTGCTGACTGCCGTGGCACGCTGTCGCAATGAAACCGTGTCATCGGGTAGAAAGGGGGTAAAGCCCAGGCCGGGGCCACCAATGGCATCCTCTGTCTCCCTACCGAGCTGGTCCAGAGAAGCCCTGCACTCCTGCTCCAACAGATCCCCATCGCTGTTGGCGGTAAATAGCTCACCGTACCAACAGGCCTGGGCATCCTCATACCCGCTGCAGAGCAAGCCGCAGAGCACACCGTGCACCTCTGCTGCACCCAACTCTATATCGGCGGAAGCCAGTTGACGCTCCACTCGTTCATAATTTAGGGGAATTTCCGACATCGCATACTTCATCCATTTCCAACAATGACGCAATAATACCCAAGAAGAGAGTGCGATGCGCGATTGATACCGTTGACCCATAGGGTGGGTAGCTCTATATTGGGCGGTATGAACAGTGAAGACCAACAGCAAACCTCAGAGTTGGAACTGAAGTCGCTTGAAGTTCGTGTGGATCAGCTGATCCATACCCTCGACCTGATGAAACAGGAAAACAGGGGGCTTCGCAGCAGGCAGAGTGAACTGCTTGATGAGAGGGCTGAGCTGATAGAAAAAACAGAGCTTGCACGCAACCGCGTTGAGGCGATGATCACCCGACTGAAATCGATGGAAGCCAACTCGTGAGCGAAAACACTCTTCCGATTAATGTACGCATCCTCGAAAAAGAGTACCGCATAGCCTGCGCCCCAGACGAAGAGAGCAGCCTTATCTCCTCCGCCCGCCTGCTTGATCAGAAAATGCGGGAGATTCGTGCCAGTGGCAAGGTAATCGGTACTGACCGCATAGCGGTAATGGCCGCCTTGAATCTGGCCCATGAACTCCTCGATCAGCAGTCTGTTAAAACCACTAATGACGGTGGCATTAACAAGCGTCTGCAAACAATCCAGGCCAAAATTGACATTGCGCTAGGTCAAGAAAACCAACTGGACCTTTGACGCCACAAGTAATTGGCGCTAGCCTACTAGTACAGACACTCCCTGCGGTGTTCGTAAGTAGACCGGGTATTTTCTTGAGCCTAATTGATACTCCGGGTACACGAAGGGCGCGCCAGTGTGCATGTCCGCCTTGAGCGGAAAGCCTTAGGTGCCCCGGCTGTTCCCACTTGAACCTACCGGTTCAAGAACGATGGTCTGCGACGGCACAGGCGGGGGGTGTCTTATCATTTTCACGGCGGCAGATGCACGACTCAAAACAACTAAGAAGTAAAATACGTCACCTGCGGCGCGCTCTTACGCCACAACAGCATCAACAGCACAGCCGGATTGTGGCGCAGCACGCTGCAACCTCTCGTCACTTTCAAAACGGCAAGCGAATCGCATTCTATCTCTCTGCCGATGGCGAACTCGATACCTCCCCGCTGATCGAACGCGCTATGGGCTACGGAAAGAGAGTCTATCTACCGGTCCTGCGGCCTGCACTGCACAATACGCTCTGGTTTGCAGAATTCAGAAAGGGAGATGACCTTATCTCCAATCGCTTTGGTATTCCCGAACCCAATATCAATAGAAGAAAACCAGTCCTTCCGTGGGCTCTCGATCTGATATACCTGCCACTGGTCGCCTTCGATGGAGAGGGAAACCGTCTTGGCATGGGAGGTGGTTACTATGACCGTACTCTCTCCTATCTGCACCACCATAAATATTGGCGAAGACCTGCACTCATCGGCTTGGCTCACGAATGCCAACAGGTAATAAATCTCAGGAAAGATGCGTGGGATGTGCCATTGCAAGGGGTGATAACAGAGGCGGGTCTTCAACTATTTCATAAAAGGAAATAACGATATCTATGCCGCACACCTAACTGTGAAATCATGCAAATAATAGGCTGGCACCGTAAACATTAGCGGCGGCAACACTGCAAAAACAGCAGTGCGACACTTATCAATACAAGTCATAACTACACCCGCCCTCACGCAACCTAACCCGGCCACACTATAAAAAACACTATTTTTCACGTAAAAACAGTCATCTAACAGCGAAAAAAGCCGTTATTTACTGGCTTTTTTATAATACTTAATTATACTCAAACTTGACTTAGTATCCTGAGTATGGAGGGGGAGCGATGGCCATTAAAAAAGCTGCAAAGAAGACGGTAGCTAAAAAGAAAGTTACCGCCAGTAAAAAAAGCACCGCAAAGAAGAAAGCACCAGCTAGGAAGAAGGTGGTTTCGAAGAAAAAAGTGGCTACTAAAAAGAAGGTAGCTACAAAGAAAAAGGCTGCTACTAAAAAGAAAGCAGCTCCGAAGAGAAAGGCGGCAGCTAAAAAGAAAGCAGCTCCGAAGAAAAAGACGGTAGCTAAGAAGAGAGCAGCTCCGAAGAAAAAAACAGTACTAAGAAGAAAAGCAGCTCCGAAGAAAA
>MOXG01000024.1_pt1 | contig 37140 bp, 42 predicted proteins | sample 1471191 | NCBI WGS metagenome assembly MOXG01 (sample SAMN05806437, study PRJNA327811) | mollusc metagenome | isolation source: Phylotype C (NB3) bacterial symbionts from gill | host: Thyasira cf. gouldii | place: Canada: Bonne Bay, Newfoundland | collected 2010-08-19
CTGGGTTTGTGTCTGAGTACGTATTTCCGGATTCGCCACATTTTGAATTTGTCTCAGAGAACATCACCAGCAACATCATACCGGCGAACCAGGGGCTACGTTCGTTGAGCCCCTTGTAGTCGGTCAGGTTGTCTGCTTCAAAGCCCCTACGGCTCAGCAGCATAACGATACCGAAGCTACCCAGCGCCATTAACGCATAGACAATGCTGTAGAACATAGCGGCAGCATAGCCGCTGGTGCTGCCGGTAAGGATACCAAGCAGAATAAAACCAACATGGGAGATGGTGGAATAGGCAAGCATACGCTTGATATTCCCCTGAGCGATGGCAAAAACATTACCTACACCCATTGAGAGGATGGCGAGAATAATCAGCATCCCCTGCCAATCGGCATGGAGACTACCGAGACCGTCCACCAACATACGCATGGCCAGAGCAAAGGCTGCAATCTTCGGCGCGCTGCCGATAAATAGCGTAACTGCAGTGGGTGCGCCATGATAGACATCCGGAACCCACATATGAAAAGGCACAGCACCCAGCTTGAAGGCAAGGCCGATAACGACAAAGACCAAACCAAACACCAGTACGGTCTTGTTCACATCAGCATTAGCGAGACCCTGCGCCACTGCCGGGAACTCAATGGAGCCGGTTGCGCCATAAATCATGGAGATACCGTAGAGCAGCATGCCCGATGCCAATGCACCGAGGACAAAGTATTTCATTGCCGCTTCAGAACCGCTGGTGGAGTCGCGATTAAAGGCGACCAGAGCATAGAGTGATAGTGCCAGCAGTTCCAGACCAAGATAGACCGTAAGGAAGCTGTTGGCTGAGACCATCACCATCATACCAAGTACGGCAAGCAGTCCGAGAACGTAGAACTCACCTTTAAAAAGATCGCGGTCGATCAGATAATCTTTGGCGTAAAGAAAACCAACGGCTGTGACTATATAGATAGCGATCTTCAGTACGTCGCTCATGGCATCGCGGATGACACTGCCATCGAAGATAATCTGAGCGCCATCACCAGCAGTTAACAGGGTAATGCCCACGGCCAGCAGCAGGCTCACCTGTGCCATACCGTAGCTAACAATGCGCTGCTCCTCTTTAAGGAAGAGATCGACCACCAGCACCACACAGGCCGCTGTCAGTATAAAGATCTCCGGCAGAACCGGTATCAGGTTAGACATGTCAAATTGCATTGATACTCACCAATTCTTTAATAGGCCGGCTTATAGCTTGGAGACGGCAATATGTTTCAGCAGGTTGCTGATGGATACATCCATCACTTCCACCAGGGGTGCAGGCCAGAGGCCGAGAACCAGGACAGCCAAGGCAAGTGAGCCAAGGATGATAAATTCGCGCTTATTGATATCCTGCAGATCGGCGACCGCTTCACTGGCCACTTCACCGAAGAGGACACGCTTGACCATCCACAGTGTGTATGCGGCACCAATAATCAGGGTGGTAGCCGCCAGGAAGGCAAACCAGAAGTCGGCACGGAAAGCAGCCAGGATCACCATGAACTCACCAACAAAGCCTGAGGTACCGGGTAGACCGGCATTGGACATGGCAAAAAAGACCATAAATCCGGCAAATATCGGCATGGTGTGAACAACACCACCATAGCTCGAAATCTCACGACTGTGCATGCGGTCATAGAGGACACCAACACAGAGGAACATAGCGGCGGAGATAAAGCCGTGGGATATCATCTGCACCATACCGCCTTCCATACCAAGCATCGCACCGGATGAAGTCTCCGGGTTATTGGCGATCATAAAGACGATAAAGAAGCCGAGAGTGACAAAACCCATATGGGCGATGGAAGAGTATGCAATCAACTTCTTCATATCTGACTGAGCCAGGCAACAAAGCCGATGTAGACCACAGCAATCAGAGACATGGTTATGATTACCCAATCCAACTCACTACTGGCGTTGGGGGTGATTGGCAAACTGAAGCGCAGGAATCCATAACCACCAATCTTCAGCATGATTGCCGCCAGAATCACTGAGCCCCCTGTGGGCGCCTCAACGTGAGCGTCCGGCAACCAGGTATGGACCGGCCACATCGGCACCTTGACCGCAAAGGCCATAAGGAAGGCGACAAAGATAAGTATCTGCTCGGTCAACCCCAGTTTGAGAGTGTGGAAACCAAGGATTTCAAAGCTGCCGGACTGGAAGTACATATAGACCAGTGCAACCAGCATGAACACTGAACCAAAGAAAGTGTAGAGGAAAAACTTGATCGTTGCGTAGACTCTATTCGGTCCACCCCAGACACCGATGATAAGGAACATCGGAATCAGCATTGCCTCCCAGTAAACGTAGAAGAGCATCGCATCCAGTGCCGAGAAAACACCGACCATAACGCCTTCCATGATCAGGAACGCCGCCATGTAATGAGACTGTTTGAACTTAATCACTTCCCAGCCGGCGATGATAACGAAAATCGAGATAAAGGTAGTAAGAATGATCAGCGGCATGGATATACCGTCAACACCAAGGTAATACTCAATATTGAAGAGCGGTATCCAGGGGCTACGCTCGACAAACTGCATATCTGCTGTCGAGATATCGAATCCTGAATAGAGCGGCAAACTCACAATAAAGGTGAGTATCGCCACTATCAGGGCGGTCCAGCGGGTGGCATTAGGTTCCTTATCACCGCTGGCGAGCACCAGTATGCCACCGATTATCGGCAGCCAGATGGTCAAACTGAGAATGGGCCAGTCTGCAAACATACTTAGCGTCCTACCTTTCTTAAACGATCACGAACCAGGTCAGCAGCACAAGCAGACCCAGAATCATGGCAATAGCGTAGTGAAACAGATAACCGGTCTGGACATTACGGACCCAGTCCGCAAAGCGACCGACGGTACGGGCTGATCCATTAATGATCAGACCATCTATGATCCCTTTGTCACCGACACTCCAAAAAAACTTGCCGATACCCCGACTACCGCCGGCGAAGATGAACTGATAGAGCTCATCAAAGAAGTACTTCTTATCCAGCAGCAGATGCACAAGATTCAGTCGAGTCTTGATAGTGTCGGCAACGCTTGGCTTCACCATATAGATGAAGAAGGCTACAGCTACACCGGCAAAGGCAAGATAGAGCGCCGGACCCGCAAAGCCATGAGCAATCATCGAGTTGGGACCGTGTACCGCCTTACCCAATTCAGCCAGAGTGTCATGCTGGGGCAAGACAAACAGTACATCCTTGAACCAGTCGCCAAATAGCATCATGTCCATGGTGAAGTAGCCGATACCGATGGAGGGGATGGCCAGCATCACCAGCGGCACCCACACTACTTTGGGCGACTCATGGAGGTGGGCCTTGGCATGCTCATCGCGAGGTCCCTTACCGTGGAACACCAGGAAGAACATACGGAAACTATAGAGTGCGGTGATAAAGACACCCATCAGCACAGCCGCATAGGCGTAGCCAGAGCCGGCTATATGAGAATGGTGTACCGCCTCAATGATGGCATCCTTGGAGAAGAAGCCGGAGAAACCTGGGAAACCGATCAGGCCAGTGAGCCGATCAGTGAGGTCCAGTAGGTCCAGGGCATGTACTTCTTGAGGCCACCCATATTGCGGATGTCCTGATCGTGGTGCATACCGATGATCACAGAACCGGCAGCCAGGAACAGCAGCGCTTTGAAGAAAGCGTGTGTCATCAGGTGGAAGATACCCGCAGCGTAGGCCGAGACCCCCAGAGCTACCATCATATAACCGAGCTGTGACAGCGTGGAGTATGCAACCACCCGCTTGATATCGTTCTGTACGATACCGATCAGTCCAGTAAAGAGTGCGGTAGTAGCGCCAATCACCAAAACAAAGGTCAATGCCGTCTCTGAGAACTCAAAGAGTGGTGACATACGCGCCACCATAAAGACACCGGCGGTAACCATGGTAGCAGCGTGGATCAAAGCGGAGATAGGTGTTGGACCTTCCATTGAGTCGGGCAGCCACACATGCAACGGGACCTGGGCCGACTTACCCATAGCGCCGACAAACAGTAGTATGCAGATCACTGTCATAAGCGACCAGCTGGTGTCACCCCAGATCTGAATCTGGGTGTTGGCAAAGCTTGGCGCCTGAGCAAATACTTCAGAGTAGTCGAGGCTGTTGAAGTACATGGCAACTGCAGCGATACCCAGGATAAAACCGAAGTCACCAACGCGGTTGACCAGGAACGCTTTAAGGTTGGCGAACACCGCTGTCGGGCGCACAGACCAGAAACCGATCAACAGATAGGAGACCAGGCCCACCGCTTCCCAACCGAAGAAGAGCTGCATGAAGTTGTTGGCCATCACCAGCATAAGCATGGAGAAGGTAAAGAGAGAGATGTAGCCGAAAAAGCGTTGATAGCTGTTATGCCCAGCCAAGCTCGCCTTAGGCCAGTTTTCCTCATCATGAGCCATGTAGCCGATGGTGTAGATGTGTACACAGAAGGAGACAAAGGTGACCACAACCAGCATCACGGCGGTAAGCTGATCCACCAGGAAGCCGACTTCCATACGTAAACCGTCACTCACCATCCAAACGTAGACTGACTCGTTGTAGACCTGCAGGTTACCGGTGATAAAGCCGAATAACACATAAATTGAGAGCAGTGCTGATGTACCTACGCCGAGGCTGGCCACCCAATGGGCACCGGCACGACCGATTTTACTGCCGAAAAAACCGGCGGTGATTGCGCCTAACAGGGGCGCCAGCACGATAAGGAGATATATCTTTTCCATGCTTAACCCTTGAGCGTATCCAAATCTTCAACGTTGATGGTGTGGCGGTTACGGAACAACACCACCAGAATGGCCAGGCCTATAGCCGCCTCAGCCGCGGCAACTGTCAGGATAAAGAAGACAAACACCTGACCCGCCAGATCGCCATGAAAATGCGAGAAGGCGATAAAGTTCATATTGACCGCAAGCAGCATAAGCTCAACACACATCAAAAGAATGATGACGTTCTTGCGGTTAATGAAAATCCCGGCGACGCTAAGCGAGAAAAGAGCCGCGCCGAGAATTAGAAAATCTGAAAGTGCAATCATATTGGCCCCATCACTCCTCTGAATCCATCTTTACTACACGCAGGCGATCTGCACTCTTGACCTTCACCTGAAGCGCTGGATCCTGGGACTTGGTCTCAGGACGCTTGCGCATGGTCAAGCCTATAGCGGCGATAATCGCGACCAGTAGAATCACGGCCGCAATCTCAAAAGGATACATATAGACAGTGTAGAGAACACTGCCCAACTCCTCGGTATTGTTGTAAGTCGCAGGCTGGGGCACCGGGGCCGGCACCTTGTCGAGACCGAAATTACCAGGCCAACGACCAGGAACATCTCCACCGCCATGGTAAAAGCCACCAGGGCACCAACAGGAAGATACTTGATAAAGCCGGCACGCATGGTAGCGGTATCGACATCCAGCATCATCACTACAAACAGGAACAGCACCATCACTGCACCGACATAAACGAGCACCAGCACGATAGCGAGGAACTCCGCCTCCGCCAGCATCCAGAGGCCTGCACTACTGGCAAACGCCAGCACCAGGAACAGTGCCGAGTGAACCGGATTACGCCGGGTAATCACCATCGTGGCTGCATACAGCAGAATGGCGGAGAACGTATAAAAGATAAACAGTTGGAATGTCATCTGATCATCCAGTCCTATATTTTTTAGTCAACGCAATCATTAGCGGTATTTGGCCTGTGCAACGATATCAGCTGCAATCTGGCTCTCGTATTTATCACCGACGGCCAACAGCTTTTCCTTCGTCATTAGCCCATCTTCACGACTCTCGAAGTGATACTCGTAGAGCCGAGTCTCAACGATCGCATCCACCGGACATGACTCCTGGCAGTAACCGCAGAAGATGCACTTGAACAGGTCGATATCGTAACGGGTGGTTCGCCGGGAGCCATCTTCACGAGGCTCTGACTCAATGGTTATCGCTGCCGCCGGACAGGTTGCCTCACAGAGCTTACAGGCGATGCAACGCTCCTCACCGTTCTCATAACGACGTTGGGCATGAAGCCCGCGGAAACGCGGCGATACAGGTGCCTTCTCTTCCGGATACTGTACCGTAAACTTTTTACGGAACATGTGGCCACCGGTCAGGCCAAGACCCTTTATCAGTTCCAGCAGGAACAGACTTTTGATGTAGTCACGCAACATATTCATCAGTCAAACCACCAGGCAGTTGGTAGACCACCGCCACGCCAATCACCAGAATCCAAACAATTGTGATGGGGATAAACACCTTCCATCCCAACCGCATGATCTGATCGTACCGGTAGCGCGGAAAGGTGGCACGCAGCCAGAGGAAGAAGAAGGCGACCACCGCCGTCTTGGCAAACAGCCAGATGAAGCTCGGCACCCACTCAAACAGTGGGCCCAGCATCGGTATGCCGTGGAACGGTGACAACCAGCCGCCAAGGAAGAAAATAACCGTCAGAGCCGAGATCAGAATCATGTTGCATATTCGCCAAGGAAGAATACCGCGAAGGGCATTCCCGAGTACTCGACATGGAAGCCGGCGACAATCTCAGATTCACCCTCGGCAACATCAAAGGGAGCACGGTTGGTCTCAGCGACACCGGAGATAAAGTAGATAATAAATAGCGGCATCAGCGGAAGCCAGAACCAGTCGAGGAATCCTGCACTTCCCCTCTGGGCGTTGACGATCTCACCCAGGTTGAGACTGCCGGCGGCCACCAGCACACCCACCAGAGCAAAGCCCATGGCGATCTCGTACGAGACGATCTGTGCCGCCGAGCGCATAGCACCGAGAAAGGCATACTTCGAGTTCGAGGCCCAACCGGAGATGATGACGCCGTAGACACCCACCGAGGTAAGAGCAATGATGTAGAGTAGCCCGGCATTGATATCGGCCAGTACCAGCTCTTCATTGAATGGGAATACCGCCCAAGCGGCAAGGGCCGGTCCCAAAGTCAGCAGTGGTGCGATCAGGAACAGTATTTTATTACCCTTCTCAGGGATAATAATCTCCTTGAACATCAACTTCACCGCATCGGCGATGGGTTGTAGCCAACCCTTTGGACCAACCCGGTTGGGACCGATACGCACCTGCATATAACCGATAAGTTTACGTTCGGCATAGGTGAAATAGGCGACACAGAGCATCAGCGGAGCCACGATCACAACGATCTTGATCATGATCTGCATGATAACCAGATTCTCACCCAGCCACTCCCAGAGACTAATCAGTAAATCCATCGGTTTATGCCTTCTCCAGGGTTACTTCACCAAACTGACTACCCAGTGCTTCTGTACCCGCCAATGCGGCGGGAATCCGGACACAACCATCCGGTACGCTGGAATCGATAATAACCGGTAACTCTGCACGACCTTCGCCCTGAACTGCGACGGCAGACTGTGCCTCACTGAGTCCGGCCTTGGCCGCCTCGGAACTATTGAGGTAGAGAGCCGCGCTGATGGCATCACTCGTCTTTTGCAGTGAAGCGGCACGACGTACCAGAGAATCCACGGCATAGATCGGGACATCGCCAATACGAGTCAGCGAGCCTGCTGCGTGCATCCTCTCACTAACATCACTTGCGGCTGCTGTATTGTCGGGCTGCCGATCACCTGAAGCTGCTTTCGCCTCCTCCAATACGTCACTGGAGCTGGTCTGATCAAAGCCTTCCAGATCAAGCTGGTTGCCGAGTACTCGCAGAATTTTCCAGCCTGGGCGGGTATTTCCTTTCGGATTGACCGCACCGGTGAAGGACTGCCATCTGCCTTCAGCATTAATATAAGTACCGGAGGCTCGGCATAAGCCGCCATTGGCAGAATTACATCTGCAACCGTTTCAATGCTTTCACTACGGAATGCACTGAGCGAAAGTACAAAACCGGCATTGGCAAATGCTTCATCTGCCAGCGCGGGATTAGCAAAATCGTAGGCTGGCTCAACACCAAGCAGCAGATAGCTACTCAGGGACAGTTCCAGCATGGCCTGAGCATCTTTACCAGAGCCGGATACCAACCCGGTAAGTGCGGCACCGGTGCTGTTGGCCGCTTCCGGCAGATACCCCAGAGTTGCGCCACTGGCTTCAGCAACAGCGGCTGCCAGATCGCAAAGTATTGAGTAATCAGCATGGGCTGTTGCCATATTGCCCAGCAGTACAGTCGCCTTATCGGCACTCTTCAACTGCTCGGCCAACGCATTATGTTCATCGCCAACCGTGGCGGAATCAATCACACCACCACTAGCACCCAACGCTTTCGCCAAGGCAGCCAATTCATCAACCATGGCGGCGGGGCTGCTGACACGTTGCTCTGCGACGTAATTGAGATCGATCTCAAACGGGTTGATGTAGGTAACCTTGCAACCCTCCAGAACCGCCTTGCGCAGACGGTGTCCGAGCAGTGGCTGCTCCTTGCGCACATTGGCACCGATAACCAGTGCTGCATCAAGTTGTTCCAGTGCTTCAATGCTCTGGCCCAACCAGCGACAGGCAGGCTCTTGGCCACGGAAATCACCCTGGCGCAGACGGTAATCGATATTCTCACTACCCAAGCCGCGGACCAGTTTCTGCGCCAGCTGCATCTCCTCCACGGTAGCCGTGGGTGAGATCAGTGCGCCCAACTGGTCGCCACTCTGTTTAAGACCTTTGGCTGCCGCCTCAAGCGCTTCTTCCCAGCTAGCTTCCTGCCAGGCGCCATCACGCTTGACCAGCGGTGTGGACAGGCGATCTTCGCTGTAGAGTCCTTCATAGCTAAAGCGATCACGATCAGAGATCCAGCACTCATTAACCGCTTCGTTATCTTTTGGAACGACACGCATCACCTGATTACGACGTACATGGAGATGCAGATTTGAGCCGACCGCGTCGTGGGGTGCAACCGTATCACGTTGGGTCAGTTCCCAGGCACGCGCCTGGAAACGATAGGGCTTGGAGGTGAGTGAACCGACAGGACAGACATCGATAATGTTGCCGGAGAGCTCAGAATCGACACTCTTCTCAACATAGGTACCGATAGTCATGTGTTCACTGCGACCAACGGCACCCATCTCACGGACGCCGGCAATCTCTGCACCAAAGCGGACACAGCGGTACAGTGGATACAGCGAGTAAAGTTGGCATTAACCAAAGGGCCGATATCAGGCTTATCCACTGCTCGTTTGCCTTCGACAAAACGGGAGATATCACTGCCGTATCCTACGGACACATCCTGCAGTTCACACTCGCCGCCCTGATCACAGATCGGGCAATCCAGCGGATGGTTGATCAGAAGGAACTCCATGGTTCCTTTCTGTGCCGCCTTAGCCAGTGGAGATGAGGTAAAAACCTTCATTCCATCCGCCACAGGTGTGGCGCAAGCAGGCAGGGGCTTGGGCGCCCGCTCTACTTCCACCAGACACATGCGGCAGTTGGCCGAGACGGAAAGCTTCTTATGGTAGCAGAAACGGGGAATATCAATACCCGCCGCATCCGCTGCATCAATCAGCATTTCGCCTGCGTTGGCCTGCAACTGCCGGCCATCAATTTCTATTGTTATAGTCTGGTTTTCAGACATCGATTTAGTTCTCTAACCAGTGCTCAATAATCGTGCTTTAATCGGTGGCCTATCAGCCAACCATGCACTTCTTATGTTCTATATGATACTCAAACTCGTCTCTGTAATGCTTCAGCATGCCTTGTACCGGCATGGCCGCCGCATCACCCAGAGCGCAGATGGTGCGCCCTGCAATCTTTGTGGTGATATCGTCGAGTAGAGCCAGATCTTCCGGCCTGCCCTGTCCGTTCTCAATACGGCTGATCACTCGGTAGAGCCAGCCCGTGCCTTCACGACAGGGAGTGCACTGACCGCATGACTCTTCATGGTAGAAGTAGGACATACGCTCCAGTACCTTCACCATGCAGTTACTGTCATCGAGGACGATCACTGCGCCGGAGCCCAGCATAGAACCGGCATTCTGTATGGCATCGTAATCCATGGTCAGATCCATCATCTGCTCACCGGGAATAATCGGTGAGGATGAACCGCCAGGGATCACCGCCTTAAGCTTGCTGCCATCCTTCATTCCGCCCGCCATTTTCAGCAGTTCAGAGAAGGGGGTACCCATGGGAATCTCGAAGACACCGGGGTTTTTGATATTGCCTGAGATGGAGAAAAGTTTGGCACCGCCACTGTTCTCAACACCAAGGTCCTTAAACCACTGACCGCCCTTCTCCATAATTACCGGAATCGACGCGAGCGACTCGGTGTTATTGATAATGGTGGGACAACCGTAGAGACCAAAGTGTGCAGGGAATGGTGGTTTGAAGCGGGGCTGCCCTTCTTACCCTCGATAGATTCGAGCAGGGCAGTCTCTTCACCACAAACGTACGCACCACCACCGAGGTGGCTGTGAATCTCAAGATCAAAACCGGAACCGAGGATATTCTCGCCAAGGAAACCAGCGGCACGCGCCTCTTCCAATGCTGCTTCAAAACGTTCGTAGGGCTCCCAGAACTCTCCACGAATATAATTGTAGGCTCTGTTGGCGCCAACGGCATAACTGGCGATAATCATCTCTAATCAGCTGATGGGGGTTGTAACGCAGGATATCGCGATCCTTAAAGGTGCCAGGTTCGCCTTCATCAGAGTTGCAAACCACATACTTCTGTCCCGGTGCATTACGGGAGATGAAGCTCCACTTCAGGCCGGCAGGGAAACCAGCACCACCACGGCCTCGCAAGCCGGATGCCTTGACCTCATCAATGATCGTTTCAGGCGTTACGCCCTCCTTCATGATCTTGGTCAGCATCTGATAACCGCCACGGCTCTGATACTGCTCCAGCAGCCAGGGGCGATCAAGATCCATATTTCGAAAACAGACTTCATTCGCCATGGCGCTTACTCCAGTCCGCTCAGAATCGTATCGACCAACTCAGGGGTCAGATTCTCATAGTATTTGTTGCCGATCTGGAACATCGGTGCACCACCGCATGCGCCTAGCACTCAACCTCTTTCAGGCCGTATTTGCCATCTTCCGTGGCCTCGCCCATCTTGACGCCCAACTTCTTCTCCAGATGATCGACAATCTTGCCTGAGCCGTTGATCATGCAGGAGACATTGGTACAGACACACACCTTATGCTTGCCTACCGCCTTGTGCTCATACATGGAATAGAAGGTGCCTACCTCATAAACAGCGATTTGCGGCATATCCAGATAGGCGGCAACTTTGTCCATCAACTCACGGGTAAGCGAACCACCATTATCATCCTGTACGATACGCAAAGCCGCCATCACAGCAGACTGCTGCCAGCCTCAGGATACTTGGCAATCCACTTATCAATCTCTGCCTTCACTTCGGGAGAAAAGAGTGCCTCTTTTCCCTCGCTCGGTTTGACGGTACTCATTGGTGCGCTCTTGTAACCCATCAGCGGTCAATCTCCCCGAATACAACATCCATGGTACCGATCACGGTCACCACGTCAGCCAACATGTGGCCCCTCACCATGTCATCCATCGCCGATAGGTGGACAAAACCCGGGGCGCGAATCTTAAGTCGATAGGGTTTATTGGCACCATCGGAAATCACATAGCAACCAAACTCGCCTTTCGGTGCTTCAACGGCGGCATAAGCCTCGCCCGGCGGCGTGCAGTAGCCCTCGCTAAATAGTTTGAAGTGGTGAATCAGGCTCTCCATGTCACCCTTCATATCAGCGCGCGCAGGGGGAGCGATCTTATGATCTTCAGCGATCACCGGCCCTGGATTGTCACGCAGCCACTGAGCACACTGTTTGATAATACGATTGGACTGACGCATCTCTTCAACGCGAACCAGATAGCGGTCGTAGCAATCACCAGTGGTTCCCACTGGAATATCAAAATCGACCTTATCGTAGGCGGCGTAAGGCTGTTTTTTGCGCAGATCCCACTCAACACCTGAGCCACGCAACATGGGCCCGGTAAAACCGAGCTGCATTGCTTTTTCAGGGGGAATTACGGCAATATCCACCAGGCGCTGTTTCCAGATGCGGTTTTCTGTCAGCAGCCCCTCATAGATATCAACCAGACCGGGGAAGCGGTTGGTGAAATCTTCTATAAAATCGAGCAGTGAACCCTGGCGAGTCTCATTCTTACGATCGATATCAGCATCTGAACGGAAGTTGTTTTTCTCGTACTGGGGCATACGGTCAGGAAGGTCGCGATAGACACCGCCGACGCGATAGTATGCAGCGTGCATACGCGCCCCGGAAACCGCCTCGTAACAATCCATCAGATCCTCACGTTCACGGAATGCGTAGAGGAAAACCGTCATTGCACCGACATCGAGTGCGTGGGTGCCAAGCCACATCAGGTGGTTGAGAATACGCGTAATCTCATCGTACATGGTGCGAATGTAAAGCGCCCTCTCAGGCACCTCAACACCCAGTAGCTTCTCCACCGCCATCACATAGGCGTGCTCGCTGCACATCATCGAGGCGTAATCGAGACGATCCATGTAGGGGATAGTCTGATTGTACGGCTTGCTCTCAGCCAGCTTTTCAGTGCCACGATGAAGCAGACCGATATGTGGGTCAGCGCGCTCGATCACCTCACCATCCATCTCCAACACCAGGCGTAGTACACCGTGAGCTGCAGGATGCTGGGGGGCCGAAATTGAGAGTGTAGTTACAAATTTCAGGCATCGGTACTGTCCTGCTGTTCAACTGTATCGCTCTGGGCACGAATCACCCGAGGAACCAGTACACGGGATTCGATAGTCACCGGTTCGTACACCACCCGTTTTAGTTCCTGGTCGTAGCGCATTTCAACATGCCCTTCCAGAGGAAAATCCTTGCGGAAAGGGTGACCGACAAAACCGTAGTCTGTAAGAATACGCCGAAGATCGGGATGGCCGCTGAAGAGGATACCAAAAAGGTCGAAGGCCTCACGCTCAAACCAGTTGGCGTTTTCCCAAATGCCAACGGTGGAGTCGACCATGGGCTCACGGTTATCGACAAAAACGCGTAAGCGCAGACGCTGATTATTGCTGAGGGAGAGCAGATGATAGACAACGGCAAAGCGGTCATCCTTGTCTGTATCGATGTTCTGATTCTGCTCAACGCCCCGACCAAAGCCGGTAGAAGAGGCTTCTGCGGTGACCCACTCGGACTCACCATAGGTGGAGTAATCAACGCCACAGATATCAACCACAATCTCAAAATGAAACGCTTCGTCGTCACGCAGCTCAGTAGCCAACTCGATGAGTTGCTCTCTGGGCACCACCATGGTTACCTCACCAAGAGAAGTGGTGACTTCACACCCTCTCGCTTGATAACGCTCTTCAAGGGCGGCTGCTAATGTGTCCGACCGCTCCCTGATAGTTGTCTTCTCACTGTCACTCATGCCGTCTTACTCACCCGCGCAATGGTACTGGTGCGCTTAATTTTTTCCTGCAACTGCAGGATGCCGTAGAGCAGAGCCTCGGCAGTGGGGGGACAGCCGGGCACATAAATATCAACCGGGACAACGCGATCACAACCGCGTACAACAGCGTAGGAGTCGTGGTAGTAACCACCACCGTTGGCGCATGTACCCATGGAGATAACCCAGCGCGGCTCCGCCATCTGATCGTAGACCTTGCGCATAGCAGGGCCCATTTTGTTAGTCAGAGTGCCGGCGACGATCATAACGTCCGACTGCCTGGGACTTGGGCGGAAGATGATGCCAAAACGATCTATGTCATAGCGGGCTGCGGCAGCATGCATCATTTCGATGGCACAACAGGCGAGACCAAAGCTCATCGGCCAGAGCGACCCGGTGCGAGCCCAATTGATGAGCTTGTCGGCAGTCGTGGTGATCACACCCTCTTCGAGAAGACCCTCTACTCCCATTCCAGCGCCCCTTTCTTCCACTCGTAGATGAACCCAATGACAAGAATACCGAGGAAGACAGTCATGGCGATCAGACCCACCATGCCAATCTTGCCAAGCACTATTGCCCAGGGAAAGAGAAATGCAATCTCAAGATCGAAAATAATAAAAAGGATGGCAACAAGATAGTAGCGTACGTCAAACTTCATACGGGCATCGCCAAATGCCTCGAAGCCGCACTCATAAGGGGAGAGCTTTGCGCTGTCCGGACGCCTTGTCCCGAGGGCAAAACCCATTGCAATCATAACGACTCCAACCATCAGGCCGACCGCTATGAATACTAAAACAGGAAGGTAATTTTCCAGCATACGTTCTCGACTCCCCCGGTGGGCAATTATTATATGTTGCTGCCCTTATCATTGAGATAACGAGGCCAGAGTCTATTCGAGATACAGCAAAATGTCAAACCAAATAACATTAGAATATACTTATAAATCAATGGGTTACAAAAATCAAGTAATAAAAAAAACCGGAACCGGTCAGTTGTTTGACCCATTCCGGTTTCTTGTATGGTGCCGACGGCCGGATTTGAACCGGCACGGCTTACGCCACTACCCCCTCAAGATAGCGTGTCTACCAATTCCACCACGTCGGCTGAACAGGGGCATAATTACACCCTCATCCATAAACTCATTCTGCAATTTTCGGTGCCTCTCCCTCTGAAGTTGCAGTTGCTTCCGGTACTTGGATAGCCGGCACCTCCGATTGAACAGGCATCTCTGCGCCTGGTACTGGCGGAGGCGGAATGTCGCCCTTGACCGGCATTTCAATCACAGTCTTCTCTCCCTCCATCAAGCCCGGACGTTCGGTACCCTGCATGGAGAACCAGGCCAGCGCCAGACTGGTGATAAAAAACAGAGCGGCAAGAATCGCCGTTGCCCGACTCAGAAAGTTGGCGGCACCCTGTGCACCAAATACGCTACCCGACGCACCAGCACCAAAAGCGGCGCCGGCATCAGCACCCTTGCCGTGCTGCATCAGCACCAGGCCAATCAGACCAAGGGCAAGAAAGAGATGAGATACGACCAGTATTGTTTGCATCTAGGTTCCGAAAAATAAAATAGTTAGGCTTTAATTAGCCGCACTGCAGATCGCCAGAAAATCTTCCGCATTCAATGCAGCACCGCCAATTAGGCCGCCGTCAATATCCGCCTTGGCAATCAACTCTTCAGCATTACCCGGCTTCATGCTGCCACCGTAGAGAATACGCAACCCATCCGCCACTGCACCATCCTTTGCTGCCACACGGGAGCGGATAAAGGCGTGTACATCCTGAGCCTGCTCCGGTGTTGCCGTCATACCGGTACCGATTGCCCAGACCGGCTCGTAAGCAACTACGCCATCAGCCAACGCAGCGGCACCCTCACGTTCAATGACCGCATCCAGTTGACGAGCAACAACCTCTTCGGTAATCCCCTGCTCGCGCTCTTCCAGCGTCTCACCAACACAGAGTATTGGCACCAGCCTGCGGTGCGTGCAGTCGCATATTTTTTCGCCACCAACTCGTCGCTCTCACCGTGATAGGCGCGGCGCTCAGAGTGGCCGATAATGACGTACTTGCAGCCGAAGTCAAGCAGCATAGAGGCAGCAATTTCGCCTGTGTAGGCACCGGAAGTTTCGGCTGAAAGATCCTGACCGCCCCACACAACAGGAGTTCCCTGCAATTGGTTCTGAGTATCGGAGATATAAACAGCGGGGGCACAAACAGCAATCTCTGCCACTTTAACCTCAGCCTGTCCTGCTTTCAGTCCATCAAGCAATATTTTGATGCTTTCCCGGGAACCGTTCATCTTCCAGTTACCAGCGACTAATGGTTGACGCATTGTCTATCTCCTTACTACGCAAAACAGCGCGGAATTTTACCTTTGGAGCGGGCGTAAAGCAAGGCAAAAAAACACCTAATACCGGAGTTTGATCGAAGTAGGAGCGAACTTGTTCACTACAGGCAGTGCAGCATATTCGTCACGGACGAGTCCGTTCCTAATACTATAATGGTCAGCCGGCCAACTCCTCGACAACATCTGCAAGCCGGTCTGCCAACGCACGTACCTGCTCGCCATCACGTCCCTCGACCATCACACGAATCAGTGGCTCTGTACCAGAGGGCCGTAGCAAAACCCTGCCGCTCTCCCCCAGTTCATCTTCTGCACAGGCAACGGCATCCACTAGCTTGTTGGATGCCATGATCATATCTGCCGCGCCACTACCAAGCCGGACATTCTCCAATACCTGAGGGTACTTCTCCACACCACCTCGCAACTCGTCCAGAGTGCGGCCACTTTTCACCACCTCTGCCAGTACCTGTAGCGCGGAGATAATACCGTCACCTGTGGTTGTACGGTCAAGGCAAATGATATGGCCCGAAGGCTCACCACCAAGGGATCCACCCGTTTTACGCATGCACTCCATGACATGGCGGTCACCCACATCTGTTCGCTTCAGACCGATGCCTTCACGGGCAAGAGCATGCTCAAGACCAAGATTGGTCATCAGTGTACCGACCACCGCCCCCTGCAGACCACCATTGAGTTTACGGGAGCGGGCAATAATATAGAGGATATCATCACCATCCAGCACAGCACCTCGAGCGTCGACCATCAACAACCGGTCGCCGTCGCCATCGAGGGCGATGCCGATATCCGCACTCTCCTTTCGAACCGCTTCCTGCAGTGCACCTATATGGGTTGAGCCAACCCCGGCATTGATATTGAGGCCATCAGGCTCGGCCCCAATGGTGATAACTTCAGCGCCAAGCTCACTGAATACATTTGGAGCAATTTGGTAGGTGGCGCCGTTGGCACAATCGACAACCAGTTTCATGCCGGAAAAAGTCATCGTCCAGGGAATAGAGCTCTTACAGAACTCGGTGTAACGACCGGCTGCGTCATCCACACGAAAAGCCTTACCCAGGTATTCAGATTCAACCGTGGTCATCGGCTTATCCAACTCAGCCTCTATCGCCAATTCGACAGCATCGGGCAGTTTCTGACCCACTTCGGAGAAGAATTTTATCCCATTGTCGTAGTGAGGGTTATGGGATGCACTAATGACAATACCAGCCTTGGCATGCAGGGTACGGGTAAGATGGGCAATCCCAGGCGTCGGCATTGGGCCAAGCAGGTAGATATCGACACCGGCGGCAGCCAAACCCGCCTCCAGTGCTGATTCAAGCATATAGCCCGAGATGCGTGTGTCTTTACCGATCACCACCTTGCTACCCAGCTCGCTACCCAGTACCCTACCGGCCGCCCAGCCCAGTTTAAGTACAAACTCCGGGGTAATCACTCCTTCGCCAACGCGGCCGCGAATACCATCTGTGCCAAAGTACTTCCTTTCCAACTTCATCCCCTTACTTCTGACTGGACTCTAATATTTAAGCTGCTAAATTTCTAAGCTGTGAATTAACATAAACGACTACCCGATCCGCCCCATCAACTGCCAATCCCTACAACTGCTGCAGCTACTCTCACCGCATCCACTGTCGGCTTAACATCATGCACCCGAATAATTGCAGCACCTCGTTCTACCGCCATTACCGCCGTCGCCAGACTGCCGTAAAGGCGCTGATCCACCGGTGCATCGTCGAGAATCGCCCCGATCATCGACTTGCGTGAAATTCCCACCAGTAGCGGCAACCCAAGCCGTGACAGCTCTTCAAGCTCGCTCAGGAGCTGCAGATTATGCGCCAGGGTCTTGCCAAAACCAAATCCAGGATCAAGCAGTAGGCGGTCACGGGATATTCCAGCTGATTCACAGCCGGCAACCCGCCCGGAGAGAAAGGCACCTACTTCATTGGTAACATGATCATAGCTGGGGTTGGCCTGCATAGTACGCGGCTCACCCTGCATATGCATCAGACAGATGGGCACGGCAACTTCGGCAGCGACAGCCATAGCCCCTTCACCCTGCAGTGCCAGGATATCGTTGATCATACCTGCGCCGACTTTAACTGCCTCGCGCATCACCGCGGCTTTGCAGCTGTCGATCGAAATGGGAATGGGAAGCTCGGTCGCGAGAAGCTCAACCAATGGCATTATACGATCCAGCTCCTCCTGCTGAGAGACCTGCGCTGCCCCCGGACGGGTCGATTCGCCACCGATATCGATAATGTCTGCACCCTCTTCCAGCATCTGGCGTGCTTGGGCAAGGGCTGCATCCGGGGAGAAGTAGACTCCACCATCAGAGAAGGAGTCTGGAGTGATATTGAGTATCCCCATCACCCGGGGCTGGGAGAGATCAAGGCTTTTACCTGCGCAGTCGATAACCGTCACAACTGTTATTTCTCTTCAAATATTACTAGACAGGCAGATGCAACGTGCTGATTTGACACCTGTTACTCCCCGCGCTCACTCACAATATCAACAAACGTGGAAACGGCTACAAAAGCCCCCTCTCCCCATCGAGGGTATTGTAAAAGTCCCCTCCCCCCACCGGGGAGAGGATTAGGGCGAGGGGGATCAATAGGTAACTTATTGATTTAATACACCCTCATCCGACCTACATGGACGTAGTAGTGTCGCGAGAGGGCAGGAGCCCGTAGCGACCTAACCTTCTCCCTCGTAGGGAGAAGGGACTGGAACAATTACCACACTCCTCACAAAAAAGGCTGTGAAAAATGCTCACAGCTTGATGTAAATATACCGAAAGCAGTATCAGTGCTGTCCTGCCGGACCGCCGATGGAACCTGAAGAGTCATCTTTTTGCTTGGCATCGGAATCCGCTTTCAAACCATCATCCGTCTTGTTATCCGAAGAGTCGTCATCACTCCAATCCTCCGGCACCCGTGGTGGTTTACCTGTCATGATGTCATTGATCTGATCGCTATCGATAGTCTCGTACTTGATCAGCGCCTTAGCCATGATATGGAGCTTCTCCAGATTCTCCTCAAGGATATTCTTCGAGCGAGTGTAGTTGCGATCGATGAAGCTGTGAATCTCTTCATCGATGGCGTGCGCCGTCTCATCGGAGACATTTTTATGCTGGGTCACCGAACGACCGAGAAATACCTCTTCCTCATCCTCGCTATACATCAGCGGCCCCAGTTTCTCTGATAGCCCCCACTTGGTGACCATACTCCTGGCAATACCGGTAGCACGCTGGATATCGTTCTGGGCACCGGTGGTGACACTATCCTTACCGAAGATCAGCTCCTCGGCGATACGGCCACCAAACAGGCTGGAGATCTGACTTTCAAGATGCTCCTTGCTGAGGCTGTAGCGATCTTCCACCGGCAGAAACATGGTAACACCGAGTGCGCGACCACGGGGATGATACTCACCTTGTAGACCGGATCATGGGAAGGCACCAGACGCCCGACGATGGCGTGACCCGCCTCATGATAGGCCGTCAACTCCTTCTCCTTCTCGCTCATCACCATGGAGCGCCGCTCTGTGCCCATCATGATCTTATCTTTGGCCTTCTCCATGTCCGACATATCAACATGTCGTTTGTTGGCGCGAGCGGCAAAGAGAGCCGCTTCATTGACCAGATTGGCCAGATCAGCACCAGAAAAACCGGGGGTACCACGTGCGATCAGAGAGGCTTTGATATCCTCTGACTGAGCCACTTTGCGCAGGTGAACCTTAAGGATCTGCTCCCTACCGCGCACATCGGGTAGAGGCACAACCACCTGACGGTCGAAACGACCGGGACGCAATAGTGCCGGATCAAGAACATCGGGACGGTTGGTGGCAGCGATAACGATGACGCCTTCATTGCCTTCAAAACCATCCATCTCAACCAACAGCTGGTTAAGGGTCTGCTCACGCTCATCGTGACCACCGCCAAGACCGGCACCACGATGACGGCCTACCGCATCGATCTCGTCGATGAAGATGATACAGGGAGCATGCTTCTTTGCCTGCTCGAACATGTCACGCACACGGGAAGCACCGACACCAACGAACATCTCAACGAAATCAGAACCTGAGATGGTGAAGAACGGCACCTTAGCCTCACCGGCAATGGCCTTCGCCAACAGGGTCTTGCCCGTACCGGGGGAGCCCACCAGGAGTACGCCGCGGGGGATCTTGCCGCCCAGCTTCTGGAATTTGGAGGGGTCACGCAGGAAATCCACCATCTCAGAGACCTCCTCTTTGGCCTCCTCGATACCGGCCACATCGCCAAAGGTGATCTTTACCTGATCTTCGTTGAGAAGCCGCGCCTTGCTTTTACCGAAGGACATGGCACCGCGACCACCGCCACCACCCTGCATCTGACGCATGAAAAATATCCACAAGCCGATGAGAATAAACAGCGGGAACCAGTTGATCAGGATCTGTACCAGAATCGATGGTTTCTCAGGTGGTGTCGCAACAATCGACACGTTATTGGTAAGCAGGTCACCCACCAGTCCGTCATCGCCTGGGCTGTAGGTGGAGAAAGTGGCGCCAGTGGTCAGGGTGCCCTCAATCTCGCGACCATTTTTGATATTGACCGACTGCACCCCACCCTCTTTCACCTGAGCGATGAAATCAGAATAGGGCAGCACATTGGCACGTGTCGATTGAGTGGAAAAATTATTAAAAACCGACATCAGGACGATCGCAATAACCACCCAGAGAATCAGATTTTTTGCCATATCATTCAAGCTATTAACCCTCTAAAGCCGAATCGGGCCGAATGGTGTTCGGCCCAAAACAGCTGTCAATATCAGGAAACGACTGAAATTCAGTCAGTTACACTAATCCATAGTTATTTAGTACAGTACTACACATTATAGTTCATCGCCACTAGGTAGACCTCTCGGCTACGGGGACGAGACGCTTTCGGTTTCCTCGTCACCACCTTAGCAAAGGAGGCACGGAGGTCCTTGACATATTGATCAAAACCCTCACCCTGAAACGCCTTAACGACGAAACCACCACCGGGACGCAGCACCTCTCGGGAAAAATCGAGAGCCAGTTCACAGAGATACATGGCTCGGGGCAGATCAACAGCAGCGGTACCGGTTATATTTGGGGCCATATCGGAAATTACAAGGTCAACCTGACTGCCATTGAGAACCGCCTTAATGGTCTGCAGTAGCTCTTCCTCGCGGAAATCCCCCTGAATAAAGTCAACGCCCGCCAGAGAATCCATCGGCAGAATATCCAGTGCCACCACCCGTCCCTTGTGACCCACCAGTTTAGCGGCGACCTGTGACCATCCACCCGGTGCTGCTCCCAGGTCTACCACAGTCTGCCCAGGCATTAACAGCCGATCTTTCTCATTTATTTCCAGAAGCTTATAAACCGCGCGTGAACGATAGCCCTCCTTCTGGGAGCGCTTCACATACTCATCATTCACATGGCGATCAAGCAGCGACGGCTGCTTTTACTTTTCTTCATGGATATCTATCTTACCAAACCAGCTCTTAACAATAATCCTGTGATGTTATGTAAAAGGGAACTGCGCTACAATCCGCCTCCTTCGCACCCTGGAGCACGATATGTCCTTGAGCAAAAAACAGAAACGCCACCTGAAGGGTTTGGCACACAGCCTTAAACCAGTAGTTATGGTCGGCCAGCATGGTCTTACCGACGGCGTTTTCAATGAGCTGGATATCGCTCTGAATACCCACGAACTGATCAAAGTGAGAGTCAGTGCCGGAGACAGGGAGGAGCGAAAAGCGATGCAGGAGACGCTTTGTCAGAAGAGCGGCGCAGAGCTCGTCGATAGCATCGGCCACATCTCCATCCTCTATCGCCATAACCCGGATGAGCCAAAGGTCACTATTCCGAAAGACTGATCTTTTGTTAATTTTAATTGGGGTCAGAGTAAAATTTTATTCTTTCAGAAGAAATATTAAGTCCCTCTCTATCAAAATTTTACTCTGACCCCAATTAAAGACCCCAATTAAACAAACCTTACTCGTAACGCACCTCTAAAATCTCCATATGACGCAGACCGGCGGGAATCTGTACCGCCCCCACATCACCCGCCGACTTACCGATAAGTGCACGAGCCATAGGGGAACTTACAGAGATCAAGCCTTGCTTGATGTCGGCTTCATCTTCACCTACCACCCTGAATGTGTGCTCTTCATCAGCCTCCTCTTCATAGACATCAACGGTAGCGCCAAAAACCACCCGACCATCCGGATCTAATGTGGTGACGTCGATAATCTGGGCATGAGAGAGCTTACCATCAATATCTTTGATACGGCCTTCAATAAAGCCTTGCTGCTCCCGAGCAGCATGATACTCAGCATTCTCTTTCAGATCACCGTGAGCTCTCGCCTCAGAAATTGCCTGAATCACCCTGGGCCGGGCAGTGCCCTTGAGCTCAGTCAGCTCTTCACGCAGTGCCTTTGCACCCCGGGCGGTCATAGGTACCTTACTCATAAAAAACGCCTCCAAATCTTCTAGCTATTGTCTTTCAGCTACCGTCAAAAATACATGGCAGCTTTGCCGCACATAGGTGTACTACAAGCGCGCCCTATAAATCGGCGCACCAAGACCTAATCAGTGCAGATCCTGCAACCGATTAACCTGGGTGGTATCCGCCTGCTTCAGCGCCAGACTAAAGGCTTCACCACCCGACATGGTGGTGGTGTAGGTCACCTTATGGCGCAGTGCTGCATGACGAATAGCGGCTGAATCCGCAATCGCCTTTTTACCCTCGGTGGTATTGATGATCAGACTGAACTCATCATTCTTGATCATATCGACGATATGGGGCCTGCCCTCAGCCACTTTGTTAACCCTGGCACACTCGACACCGGCATCCAGGATCGCCTGACAGGTCGAGCCGGTTGCAGAGAGATCAAAGCCCAGCTCATTCAGATCCCTTGCCACAGCAATAATTCGACCCTTGTCATTGTCGCGCACGGAGAGCAGAGCGCGACCGGATCTGGGTAGCAGGTCGCCTCCCCCTTCCATCGCCTTGGCAAAGGCCTCACCAAAGGTTCTACCGACGCCCATCACCTCACCCGTGGACTTCATCTCTGGCCCCAACAGGGTATCGACACCCGGGAACTTGACGAAGGGGAAGATCGCCTCTTTAACAAAATAGTTTTCAGGTATCACTTCCTTGGTAACGCCCTGTTCCTGCAAGCTGGTGCCAGCCATACAACGCGCCGCTACCTTTGCCAGCTGTACGCCGGTCGCCTTGGAGACGAATGGCACAGTACGCGATGCCCTGGGGTTCACTTCCAGCAGGTAGATATCATCACCCTTGATGGCAAACTGGGTATTCATCAACCCCACCACCTTGAGTTCCAGTGCCAGCTTACGCATCTGCTCACGCATCCGATCCTGGATCGCCGGCGAGAGGGTGTAGGGAGGCAATGAACAGGCGGAGTCCCCGGAGTGTACACCGGCCTCCTCGATATGCTCCATGATGCCACCGATCAGTACATCTTTTCCATCGCAGATGGCGTCGACATCCACCTCAATGGCATCGTTAAGGAAGTGGTCAAGCAGTACCGGAGAGTCGTTGGAGACACTCACTGCCTCACGCATGTAGCGGCGCAGGTCATCCTCATCATGGACGATCTCCATGGCACGGCCACCAAGCACATAGGAGGGGCGAACCACCAATGGATAACCTACTTCTTCCGCCAACAGCACCGCCTGCTCAGGTTCAGTAGCGGTACGGTTGGGCGGCTGTTTCAGGCCCAAGTTCTCGACCAGCTGCTGGAAGCGCTCACGATCCTCAGCCAAATCGATGGAGTCGGGGCTGGTACCGATAATCGGGGCACCCGCCGCCTCCAGCGCTTCCGCCAGCTTCAGCGGGGTTTGACCACCGTACTGTACAATGACGCCTGCGGGCTTCTCGATATCGATCACTTCAAGCACATCCTCCAGGGTGAGCGGCTCGAAATAGAGCCGGTCGGAGGTGTCGTAGTCGGTGGAGACGGTCTCGGGATTACAGTTGACCATAATGGTCTCGTAGCCATCCTCGCGCAAAGCGAAGGCGGCATGTACACAGCAGTAATCGAACTCAATACCCTGGCCGATACGATTGGGCCCGCCACCCAGCACCATGATCTTTTTGTTACTACTGGGGTTGGCCTCGCACTCCTCCTCGTAGGTGGAGTACATATAGGCGGTGCTGGTGGAGAACTCCGCCGCACAGGTATCAACCCGCTTGAACACCGGGCGCACATTGGCGGCGTGTCGCTGCTTGCGAACCTCAGCATCACTGACACCAACCAGGGCAGCCAGACGTGCATCGGCAAAGCCCTTGCGTTTCAGGTAACGCATGCGATCAGCATCAAGGGAGGCTATACCGCCGTCACGCACCTCATCTTCCAGCGTCACCAGCTCTTCAATCTGCACCAGGAACCAGGGATCGATCTTGGTGACATCGAACACCTCATCCATGCTCATGCCGTAACGGAAGGCATCGGCAACATAGAAGATCCGCTCCGCACCCGCTTCCCGCAGCTCATGACGGAGAATGCTCTTGGCCTCATCCGCTTCCAGATCCAAAACCTCGTCGAAGCCGTTCTTGCCGATCTCGAGGCCACGTAAGGCTTTCTGCATCGACTCTTGGAAGGTACGACCAATGGCCATCACCTCACCCACCGACTTCATCTGTGTAGTCAGGCGATCAGGTGCTGTCGGGAACTTCTCAAAGGCGAAACGTGGGATCTTGGTAACTACATAATCGATAGAAGGCTCAAAAGAGGCCGGTGTTGCACCGCCGGTGATCTCATTTCGCAGCTCATCAAGGGTGTAGCCCACCGCCAGCTTCGCCGCCACCTTGGCAATGGGAAAACCGGTCGCCTTGGAGGCGAGAGCGGAGGAGCGGGAGACACGCGGATTCATCTCGATAATGATCATCCGCCCGTCTTCGGGATTGATTGCAAACTGGACGTTGGAGCCACCGGTATCAACACCAATTTCACGCAGCACCGCCAGGGAGGCGTTACGCATGATCTGGTACTCTTTGTCGGTCAGCGTCTGGGCAGGAGCAACGGTGATGGAGTCCCCGGTATGGATACCCATGGGATCAAGATTCTCAATGGAGCAGATGATGATGCAGTTGTCCTTGTGGTCACGCACCACCTCCATCTCATACTCTTTCCAACCGAGAATCGACTCCTCGACCAGCAACTCCCTGGTAGGTGACAGGTCAAGGCCGCGCTCGCAGATCTCGACAAACTCATCCTTGTTGTAGGCGATACCACCACCGGAACCACCCATAGTAAATGAGGGACGGATGATGGTGGGGAAACCGATTGAGGCCTGCACCTGGAACGCCTCTTCCAGACTGTGCGCTACTGCTGCACGGGGCATATCCAGGCCGATCTTCAGCATCGCCTTGCGGAACAGATCCCGGTCTTCCGCTTTATCGATCGCTTCGCGGGAGGCACCGACCATCTCTACACCGTGCTTCTCCAATACGCCTTCCCGCACCAGATCAAGAGCGCAGTTAAGCGCAGTCTGACCACCCATGGTGGGCAGCAGCACATCCGGCCGCTCTTTCTCAATGATGCGCTCCACCGTGCGCCAGTTGATCGGCTCGATATAGACCGCATCGGCGCTGTCGGGGTCGGTCATGATGGTGGCCGGATTGGAGTTGACCAGAATGACCCGGTATCCCTCCTCTCTCAGTGCCTTACACGCCTGGGCGCCGGAGTAGTCAAATTCACAGGCCTGGCCAATAACGATAGGGCCGGCACCGATGATCAATACACTCTTAATGTCTGTTCTTTTTGGCATCTGCTGCTTTATTTCCGCAAATTTACGCTAAATTCTATGCAATCGAGTCTTTCGCTATTCGTGTCAGTCGCCGGACTGAATCAACTCAATAAAATGGTCGAATACCGGCGCCACATCATGGGGACCGGGACTCGCTTCCGGATGCCCCTGAAAGCCAAAGGCCGGCTTATCAGAGCGATGAATACCCTGCAGGGAGTCATCAAACAGTGAACGGTGAGTGGCTGTAAGATTCTCAGGCAGACTCTCCTCATCCACAGCGAAACCGTGGTTCTGGCTGGAGATCATCACCGTTTTGGTATTCAAATCCTGCACCGGGTGATTGGCACCGTGGTGCCCAAATTTCATCTTCGCCGTTTTGGCGCCACTGGCAAGAGCCAGCAGTTGATGGCCCAGGCAGATGCCAAACACCGGAATACCCGTTTCAACCACCTCGCCAATTGCTTTAATGGCGTAATCACAAGGCTCTGGATCACCCGGCCCGTTGGAGAGGAAGATACCGTCAGGTTTCATCGCCAGCACCTCTGCTGCCGACATCTGGGCCGGCACCACCGTCACCCGGCAGCCACGATCCACCAGCATACGCAGAATATTGCGCTTGATACCGTAGTCGTAAGCGACCACATGGGTGGGTAGATGCTCTTCTATAGGATGAGGCGCTTCAGGTACCCCTCCTTCCAGACTCCAGCTTCCCTGAGCCCACTCGTAAGGTGTGGAGGTAGTTACCACCTGGGCCAGATCCATACCTTTGAGCCCAGGAAATGCCTTGGCTGCCTCCAGAGCCGTTCCCTCGTCGAGGACATCACCTGCAATGATGCAACCACCCTGAGCACCCTTCTCCCGCAGAATCCGGGTCAGCTTGCGGGTATCGATTCCGGCAATGGCCACCACACCGTTATCTGCAAGATACTGATCCAAGGGGCGCTGATTGCGCCAGCTACTGGCCAGCAGAGGCAGGTCGCGGATAACCAAGCCGGCGGCATGGATAGCTGAAGACTCCTCATCCTCATCCGTGGTACCGGTATTTCCGATATGGGGATAGGTAAGGGTAACGATCTGTTTGCAGTAGGAAGGATCGGTAAGAATCTCCTGGTAGCCGGTCATGGCGGTGTTGAACACCACCTCGCCAACGGTCTGCCCGTCAGCACCAATCGACTCACCCCGGAATGTTGTTCCGTCTTCCAGAACCAATAAAGCAGGCTTTCTCAAAGAACCAGTCCCCAACAGACATGCCTAACGGGACAAACCCAAACATGAGCTATCCCAAACAGGCTGTTAATACAGTCATTGCTGAATGCGACGCCGCAGAATTACGAGGCCGCTGATTGCGTCGGATTTTACTTGAATTCAGGGTCGTCTGTCCATCCAAACATGAACTCACTCTATCCGTCATGATCCCGACCACGTCATCTTCAGCTTCATGAAAAAATAGCAGATTATTTGATGTTCTGCCGGACCCAGTTAACCAGGGCGCCTGCATCCATCGCTCCCGAAACACGCGCCAACTCCTTCCCACCCTTGAATAGGGCCAGGGTTGGGATACTGCGTATACCAAACTCTACCGCCAACCCCTGATGCACTTCGGTATCGATCTTCACCAGGCGGACAGTGGGTTCGAGGCGACTTGCCGCCGCCACAAATGCCGGCGCCATCATTTTACAAGGGCCACACCAAGGCGCCCAGAAATCAACCAGTACGGGGATCTCATTGCGCTGAATATGGCGACGAAACCCCGCCTCACCCAGTGCCAGCGGTATACCTGAAAAGAGCCTGTCACTACAGCGCCCACACTTAGGATCGCCATCAAGACGCTCCTTGGGAACACGATTGAGGCCCTGACAGCCGGGCAGACAACATGAATCGAATCTGACATAAACATCACCTGGAAATATTGATTTTTCTCTATACGGGACATATATGGGAAACTTACCGTCAATTCAACCGTCAGTTAGTGGTACTTCGGCCGTAGGAGCGCTTTCACGAAGCGCGATAGGCACTTGATCGCGGTCCGAGAGACCGCTCTGAAGGAAGACCCAGAGATCAGGAAAGACAAAATGAACAACTCCGATTACATATTCGAAGTCACTGCAGAGAATTTTGAGCAGGTCATCCTCCAGGGTTCCCAATCGGTTCCTGTTTTGATCGACTTCTGGGCTTCCTGGTGCCAACCCTGTAAATCCCTGATGCCGATACTCACCAACCTGGTAGAAGCATATCAAGGGAAATTTATCCTGGCGAAGATCAACACGGAGGAGCAGCAAGAGCTGGCCGCCCAGTTCGGTATCCGCAGCATACCCACGGTAAAGCTGTTCAAGGAGGGCGCCGAAGTGGATGAATTCATGGGGGCTCTACCAGAGGCCGAGATAAGGGCATTTCTTGATCGCCATATCCCCCGTGAATCAGACAATCTGGTCAGTCAGGCAGACCTGCTGATTCAGCAGGGTGATACTGAAGGCGCTAAAGAACTGCTCGATAGAGCAAAAAGTGAAGATCCTGAAAATTCTCATATTCTCACTGCCTGTGCTCGACTGCAGGCAATTCTTGGCAATATCGACGAGGCAGAAGCACTACTGGCTGCACTGCCGGTGGATGAGCAGAATAAACCGGAAGTGGCCGGGCTACGCGCCCGTTTCACCTTCGACCGTACTGCTCAGACCGCTCCAACAGCAGAAGCACTGAAGCAGCGCCTGGAGATAAACAGCAGCGATAGCGAAGCACTCTACCAACTGGCAGCCCACCGGGTAATGGAAAATGCCCACGAGGAGGCGATGGAACTGCTGCTGCAACTGCTGCGTAAGGATCGCAGCTATGGTGATGACGCCGCCCGCAAGGGGCTGCTGGCGCTGTTCGATCTGCTGGGAGGGAGTGGCGAACTGGTAAACGGCTACCGTAAACAGATGTTCAACGCACTGCATTGACGTAGATAAATATCAGCCGGAAATTAACGCAAATTAGCGAGAATTAAAGAACTATTTAACCGTTTAACCGGCCATGCACAACAACCCTGAGATTTTTTAAGGCTGGTCGGTCAATAGCACATGTAGGAGCAACCTTGTTCGCGACCAGCTCCGTGCCATGTTCATCGCGAACAAGTTCACTCCTACACAGGGAGAGATTTTTCACTCGTTACACAGCTCCTGCTGTGTAACGATGAGGAATATAGAGCAATATTAGCGTTCATTTCCGTCTATTCGCGGCCATCCCCCTGCCACTCGAGGGAATGTATTTCCAGAGATCAATCCACCTCGGCCAGCTCCAGCACCTCCAGCCGATCTCCCACCACCCGCCAACGCAGGTCAAAGTCGTAGAGACGGATACCGTAGACCCGCCCCTCTTGCTCACCGCTGTAGGCAGGCCGAGGATCCATCTCCAGCAGATTCTTTATAAAGGAGCGCAACCGTTCATCTTGCCGAGCGGTGATCTGCTCCTCAGACCGTGGCGAAAAACAGACCTCAAGCCGCCTCTCAGGAGGTGCGGAGGCAAAGCCACTAAGAGCATCCGGGATACTGTCTGCATAACCAACATAGGGTTTGATATCGAGTACCGGCGTCCCATCCAAAAGATCCCCGCCCGAGAGCTGCAGGCTGACACCGCCAGAGGTATCAATGGACTCCAGCTTCACTACTGAGAGACCGATTGAGTTAGGCCTGAACGGGGAGCGACTGGCGAACACACCCACCCGTACATTGCCCCCAAGGCGTGGCGGCCGTACCCGTGGACGCCAGGCACTCCTCATCGCCTGATGAAAAACGAATTGAATCCAGATATGTGAGTAGCCCTCCAACCCCTCCACTGCCTCAGGTAGATTATAGGGTGAGAGCAGCTCCAAGCGGGACTTAGCTTCCCTAACCAAACCGGGTTGGCGCGGAATACCAAACTTCTCCTTGTAAGGTGCGTGTATCACACCTACAGGAGCAAATGAGAAGGTCATGACTCGGTAGATTTACCTCTTTGAGCAAGATCACTGACAACTCCTTGATGCCTCTCCTCCACCATCTCATCGATCATACGCATAACACCGTCACTACCCGCTTCAGACGATTCAACCCGATCAACAATCTTATCCCGCAGTGTTTTATCCTGTATCCAGTCTTGATCATAAAATTCTATCGCTTCCTGGAGATGCTGATGAACTGCCACATGATAGCTTTCCAACTCCGGGTAGGCCGCCATCAGGGCGTAGTTCAGCATACCATCTCCCTGGTAGTACCACTTACCCAAAGCACAGCTATGATGGTCTACCGACACAGCGTTCCGGTGCCGTGTATCACCCCCTCCAACCTCATTACCCTCCCCACTGAGCACAAAGTAACCGTTCTGCTTGAAAATAATATGGTCGGTTTTGATCAACGAAGCAAAAGAGCGATCCATTGTATAACGAACATAGTCAGCTGTTCGTGCAGCTGAATTTTCGAACTCATTAAAGCGTCCTTTGAACGCATCCACCTCACGATTGATCGAAGTGGAAAGCGTCCGCGTCGCTTCCGACTCTTGAGTGATCAACTGCACTTGGCTACGGAAGCGACCCAGTGTCTCGTGTATCTCACCGGTGGCCAGCTTAGTACGCACCGACAGGGCCTTCACCTCCTCCGCCACCACAGCAAAGCCCTTTCCATGTTCACCTGCACGCGCCGCTTCAATCGAAGCATTCAGCGCCAGAAGGTTGGTTTGGTCAGCGATCTTGGAGATAAATGCCAGCGCCTCAACCACCTGCTTACTCTCCCCATCCAGTCGGTTGATCTCATTTGCCATGCCCTCCAATTTAGAAGAGACCACCTCGAGAGAGGCATTAATGTCATCAATTGACTCCCTGCTCCGGCTTGCCGTGTCACCACTATCGGCAGCAATTCTCTCTACCGATTTCATAACTTCAGCCATCTGCATAAGATCAGTACGGATGGTGTCCAAATTCATCAATAGGTGGCCGGCATTTGTAGCATGCAGAGTGTGGGTCAGGTTGGTGCGCAAAATATATACCGAGTCAGCCTCCATTGAATCGATGGCCTGATTGATGCGTTTCAGGGACTGTTTCAGTTCGCCGGGTAAGGTATGTGCCTGTCCTTTGCGATAATAGACGCCATCCGCGATGCGGCGAAAGCAACTGTCCACCTCCTTTGTATAGGTCTCAACAAAATCGAGAAGATCATTCAGTGCCCAGGCAATCTGACCCACCTCACCAAGCCCACGAGTGTTGGTGATCCGCTTGTGCAGGTCACCCTTGGTACAGTCATCCAGGGTATCCTTAATATTTTTCAACGCCTGTAACGGCTGACGTAGCGAAAACCATGTAAAAAACAGCAGCAGCAGACTGAAAAACATCAAGAGAGCAACACCCAGACTAAAACCACTCTTCGCCAGCAGCAACCCCCCAAGAGTAAAGACAATCAAAACGAGAGTAAGTAAAACCACAGTAATCCGGGTACGGATAAACGGTACCCTATGGCTGGTGTGAGAAGCTTTCACTCTTTTCTCCATGTGGTGGCTACAGTGACAGTACAAATTCGTCGTAGCTGGTACTTGATGCCGTCAACCGTTTCTTCAGCAACTCGATTGAGACTCTTTCAGCATCTTTCTCTAGCTGCTGCGCCCGTTCCAGTCCAAGCATCTCCCGATAGAGAGGTTCTATTACTTTTAAAGCGGAAGCATTCACCTTCCTGCCCACATAGTGATAACCCAGCAACTCATCATCCGTACCCCAATCGGGTGTAATACTGGTAAAAGCCCAGAAGAATCTGCCACCGGAAGAGATATTTTTCACGTAGCCTAGAAACTCATGCCCCTGCTCCAGGGTGTTCCACATCCACCGAACAATCCCCTGAGGCATATCCGGATGACGAATCATACTGTGCTGCCTTCCCAACAATGCCTGCTCAGGGTAGTTGGCCACCCTCATAAACACACGATTGACATAGAAGATACGTCCTTTGGCATCAATCTTTAAGACGATAATTTCGTCATCTTCAAAAGTAGTCTCTCTGTTATCCGACAAGATTGTGGTACTCCTGTTGCCGACCGACAATCGGCACCTATTTATAAAACTACTCCAACGCTCCTATGGAATGGCGACCAATCAGGGAAAAACTTGATCTACCGCGCCTTAGCCCCGTCTGTCACCCTATAACATCTGTCTCCATCAAATACACTGGTACTCTCGCTCGACACTTTTCTCCACTAATCTGTCAGGGTATCAGATAAGAATCCATCTCAGAATAGAGTTTCAGCCTCGTCACTCCAGCGCAAACGAAGCAGTGGTGCATGGGTACACTGTTCCCGGGGCAAAAGCTGGAAATCTGCAATATGACCATGCCGACAGATTCCTGATCTCGGTCTGCACCCAAATGATGAGCCTACCTATTTCTAGGATTGAGTGGCTATGCACAATGGTCCCGAAGCACTACCTTCATAGAAAAAAGTGCATCTGTAGGAGCGAATTTATTCGCGATCAGGCTCCGGGGCATGTTCTTCGCGAACAAGTTCGCTCCTACACCCGGTTCCCGGATTATTGTGCACAGCCATTTAGGATTATTTCACCTAAGCAAGTAGCATTAGCACCTGACACCATTAATATAGCCGTACATGCCCCACGGGTGAAGGGCATTCTGACTGGGGTAGCAAATCACCCTTGTTGGCACTAATTATAGAGGCGAATCACAATTACCTCTTTACATTACCAAATCAGAACCTATCATACGGCATCTAGAATTAGTCCAAATGTTGGTTCACAGATCTGACAACACTTCCCTGGAGAATATTATGAACGTAGATCAGCACCTGAAAGTTGCCCAATGGCACATGGAACAAGCCCGTCTGCACGCCGGTAGCGGTGATCACAAATGCGGCTGTCCCCTCAATGACCATGACCGCAAAGCGATTGAGGCTGTCGAAGCCAATATGGTTGAAGAAGAGAACGCCTGCTCTGTATCCTGATATCAGGTAACAGCCGCAAAAAAAGAAACCGTGCATTGCACGGTTTTTTTGGGGCTGTACGTTCGCAAGGAGGTACTACTTAATAATAACCACCTTTTGGTAGAGGGAACCAAACATCGTTTCCTTTTGTATCGACTGGGGTGGGGTACCCTCGGGTAGCCATTCGGTAATCTCGTGCTTCCACAAGTCCATAGCAAATGGCTCCAGGAGTCGAAGTATCGGATTCATGATATAGCGAAATGGATTGATGGAAGTCGGTCGATGATAATCGACAAAGACTACCTTTCCACCCGGGCGCACTACACGCAATGCCTCTTTAACCGTTTTCTCCCTAACCGCTTCGGGCTGTTCGTGTAACAGAAAAAAGACAATAACGTTATCGTAAGTCCCATCCTCAAACTTAAGTTGCGAGGAATCCTGATGGTGCAGGAAGACATTCTTATTATTCTGCACCTTTCGTTTCGTATTCTGGAGTTGTATTGGCGCAACATCCACAATGTCCAGCTTACTGTCAGGGGTCAGCCGGGATGCGGCACGCTGTGAAAAATCACCGTATACACAAGCCACCTGCAGGCTATTTCCCTCAAGTTGGGGGCCGAACTCGTCGAGAGCGGCATCACGCAGGCGTTTGAAGTTTCCCCAAAGAATCAAATTGACCAGCCACTGTCGTTCGAAGATATGGACTGCGGTGGGATGCAGATAGGCCCACCAGTATGTCTCCTCCAGATATTTGGGAATATCCAGGTCCTTCGAAATCCGGTAGCGGTTCCCGCTACGGTATGACGGTGTTGCTTCAATTACGGCTACTTCTTCATTCATATGGCTGCCCTGCTGTATTGCACAGAATCAATTGTATTGAGGATGATTGCAGAGAATCTATGTTCCCGTAGGCATCCGGATTACTATTGCGGCCGATAGAACTCCTAACGAGCCCATCGAGGCAATAATTTACAAAGATTCAGTGTCGATAAAAATAACGGGAATGGCCAAATATATTTAGGTATATCATTATTTAATTATCCTGTGATATTATTATATATGGCACGTTATGGCTCGCGCGGTAATCTTGTAGCCATTTTGCAATGAGAAAACTCTTAAATCCATGACAATTCGTCATGAATTGGCTATTTATTATAAAAATACCGGCTCAAATTCAAGGAAAACATGGAATTACCTACACTCGTGAAAATTAGAAAACAACTGTAATTATTCACCACGACCGTGCTTTGGCCCATTTGGGCTCAGGTATTACAACGGCAGATTCACGACATTGAAGCCGAATAGCCCGAATACTCGATTCTAATTCGCGACTCATTCATGAGGATACCCGTATCGCATGGACGCACAATGCCGGCATCAGAACCTCAAACTGGAGACCCGGAGACAACTCTAATACCTATCACATTCGAACAATTGATTGGCTTGATCCCTCTCTCGTGGTAAATTTTCCTTAGAAAGAACGGTGGATTTGACACTGCTGTACAAAAATTCCAACCGTTTCGTGAAGAGCACCCTAATAATTAATATAACGATCTCTGTCCACTCTACGATAATTGCGTAGATCGGTTTGCCCTCAGGGCCAACCGATACTGGTACTAAACAGTTTCGAATTATTTAACAGGATGCAGCTTTTTAAACTCTGTCTATAAATCGAATTGAGTAGCAAGTTGGCAAACAACCCTTCAGTCAAATTAACCTTTTTCGTCGAACTGGAAGGTGCGGCGCTAGAGCAGTTGTTTTCCGATCCGTCGGTCACCGATAACCTTGTAGCACTAAATGCCCGCATCAGCTTGGTGTAGTCGATTTCACGCCCGAACGGGCCGAGGTTGTGCGTCGCCTTAACCAAGCGGGAGTTCCGGTTGTCGCCTGGCAACTGCTACCCCGTGAGCAGGGCTATTGGTACAACATGTGTAACGCGGAACATGCCATGACCCGCTATAAGGCGTTCCGTGACTGGAGTGTGCAAGAAAAGCTGCAGTGGAGTGCTGTTGGAATCGACATTGAACCTGATATTGCTGAACTTCAGCAACTGTTCATCCACAAGAGCCAACTCATTCGCACAATGATCAAAAGGGGCTGCGGAAGAAAGCTCCTGCACGATTCAGAGAAAACTTACCAGTCGTTGGTGACGCAAATGCGCTCAGACGGCTACCACGTACACGCCTATGAGTTTCCTTTCATGGTGGATGAGCACCATGCGGGCTCCTCTATATTGCGTAGGCTTTTCGGTGTATCGGCTGCACCCTCTGATCAACGCGTGCTGATGCTCTACACCAGTTTCTTTCGCCCTTTTGGTCCGGCGTTCCTCTGGAGCTATGCTGTTGATGTCGACTCTGTTGCTGTGGGCATTACCGGTGGCGGCGTAGAGATTGAGGGGGTGCACCACCCGGCATCACTAAGTTGGGATGAACTCTCCCGCGACCTGCGCCTTGCCTTACGGCGTTGTGATGACATCCATATTTTCAGTCTGGAAGGTTGTATTGAGCAGGGATATTTCGAACGGTTACACGACTTTGACTGGGAGCAACCAGTAAAGGTGCCGCACCCGGGGGTTGAAATATTGTATGTGGCACGCACCGCATTACAGACTTCTCTTTGGCTTTTGTCCCGACCGGTTGCACTTGTCGGAGCCCTGGCGTGCGTAGCTATACTGCTCACCTATTGAATCGGGCTCTTACCTTCATAGTGGGCGTGAAAATAGAGGTAGTGTGCCAACCTCTGCGGGCTTCAATACACACAACATACCGACACTTTGGTGTTGTAAGTTGTTTTTGACCGCCACCTAAGCAGTGTCTTTAACACCCTCTTTTCCCTCAATCAATTGCACCAGGTAACTGACTTTGTCCCCCTTGATGGACTCGACTCTGGCGGTGGACTGCCTGATTCCCTGATATTGTTTGCCAGTTTCAGCCCAACCTCGTAAGAAGGTCTGCCCCGATAGGCACGACTATCGACATCAACCGCAAGGAAGAGATCGGCCAGTTTTCCACACAAAATGCCGGATATAGTATAAAAGCCGACCGGCGCATCGATCAAAACAAAATCGTAGTGAGGTTCAAGCGAACTCTTCAGGTAGTCGAAAAAGTTGCATCCCGGCAGATCATCGAACAGACGTTCGAAGTCTATAGCCGGTTTGATATCCATATTCTTGCAGTCACTTCCAGAGAGAAAATGGATCAGTTCATATTCTGGAAAATGGCATATCCGCTGAAGAATATCAGGCACCGCTTGCCCTTTATACATGGTCACATCCGGCAAATTAAGTTTCTGAATAATATTATCCAGGTCTTTTTTCTTTGATTTGGGATCTGCCGACAACAGTGTCACATGGTCACGAATGAGGTCGTAGAGATTGCACTTCTCTCCACTCGGGTACTGAATCAAGGACATCGACGGCTCTGTGCAACAGGCCACCTACTTCGTAGATATAGCCATCCAGCAGCAGTACACGGTAATTTTTTTCACTTAGGGCCTTTGCCGCCCGTGCCATGTAAGTCCTTTTACCAGACCCTCTTATCATGGAGTGAAAAGAGACAAACTTCTTCCCCATCATGCTACCTCACGTTGAATCTAGGGAACCTATGAATATGTCCGGACGAATTGAATTGTGCCTGGGAGGCACAAAATAGAGGCCAGGTTCGTAACTAATAGCAAGCTATTAGTTCAAGGCAATCGTTCATGACTTGTTTATAGGTTTCCAAAGGTTAATCCCGGTTATCGTACCAGAAACGGCAATGCTCTTTCTGACGTATCTTCTGCTGGGTACCCCAGAGAAGGTGCGCATTCTGCCTGAACATATCAAGCCCACCAAAGCCAAATTTTCTGGCCGAAGTGATGATTTTATGTTTCTTGCCGTACTTTATAATTTTCCACTTCTTCTTCTGCTTTTTTCCCTCCTTCTTGAGCCTTGCAGCTAGAGAGAATTCTTCCGCAGTATATAAGTCCTCATCGAATCCACCCACCTTCTCGAACGCTAAGCGTTCACAATAGAGAAAGGGGCCGGCAGTTACATTCTTTAGGGATAACAACCGGTTCACCAGATGCTTGAAAACGAGCCGTCCGCCGAGACCCGCATCCGGCTCGACCCATGCTCCACCACCGATGAACTTCCCTGATGCAAGGTTAAACGCCACCCTATCAAAGATGTTTCCCTTCACCGTAGTGTCTGCGTCGATGAATACCAGATACTCACCAGTAGCGGCAGCCGCACCGGCGTTACGCGCACGAGCTATCTGGTTTTTCTTTTCAAACACAACCGTCACGCCAAACTTCCTTGCAACCTCCCCTGTCTTGTCGGTGGAGTTGTTATCCACTACAACGACATCCAGATCTCCCTGGAAAGTACGGGCTGCCTTCGAAATCGACTTGAGGGTTTTCCCCAAGTACTTTTCCTCATTGAAGGCGGGAATGACTACGGTAATCGAACCTGGTTTTATCAATGTTATCTATAAGGGTGTGTTGTGTTGCCGGTTAAATTGCATGAGATAATCTCCCGCACGGTCCAGAGCGAGAATTAAATCACCCGTTTTCAGCCAAAGAATAGGGATTTCTTTTGCGAAATGAATGCGGTTGGTCACACCCTGCCAACCTCTGAATCCAAAACATTACTCTTCTAATCACCATTCTCAAGCATACTTTGCGGCAATTCTCACCCCAGTCGCCCCCCCCTGTCAACA
>MOXG01000025.1_pt1 | contig 36049 bp, 36 predicted proteins | sample 1471191 | NCBI WGS metagenome assembly MOXG01 (sample SAMN05806437, study PRJNA327811) | mollusc metagenome | isolation source: Phylotype C (NB3) bacterial symbionts from gill | host: Thyasira cf. gouldii | place: Canada: Bonne Bay, Newfoundland | collected 2010-08-19
CCTCGGCAAGCTGCTCCTGCGTTGCTCTACTACCTACATCCATGTAGGCATCTCCCCCGGTGGGGAGTGGGGACTTTTGCGACACTCCCCCTTGGAGGGTGTTTATTTGGCAACAGCGGAACCTTTGGACCAGCTACTTCGCCGCCGGCAGGGCGGCATACATACCCGTGATATCGTTCATCTTCACCAGCAGTTTGTCCAGCATCCTCGCCACCAATCCCGGCACAAACTGGCCGGGGTCCATGCGAGAGCTCAGTTTGAACATATCCCAAAACTGACCCGCTTCCTTTAGAGCCCGGCTGATCTCGGGTGTGTTCTCATTGGCGCCCTTCAACTCACCCAGCGCATCTTCAAACTCCCCGACGGCCTTGTCGTAATCAGCCTTATAAAGTTCATCTTCATACCCCCAGCTCTGCAACATGTAGAGATTGCCCATTCGCTGTGAGAGCATTCGCTGGCGACCCGCAATGTTAACCAGCCGCCCCTGATTCGTTCCTGCCTGATCTTCCAGCAGCAACACTACCTGATGAGCTGAAACCAGTAGTTTTTCGGCATTGGCACGCAGCTTCTTCGCACTTAGCTTCGTCGGCTTCCCCATAGCGGCTCGCTTCACTGGCAACCAGAGTTTCTCTGTCAACTGTAACGCCCGCCGGGTCTCACCATCCTTGTTGAACAACTTCAGTTCAGCTAACTGCTTATCAAACAGCGCAATTGCCCCCTTGCGCTGCTTCTTCGCCACCAAAAAGCGAATATCCTGGCCCATCTGACAGTAGGACTTGACGATACGCTGGCTCAACATGCGTTGCCGACCGGCCTTATTGATCGCCTCACCATAAGTCATAGTGGCCGCATCGGCGGCGGCAGAGAGCAGCCCCAACAAAATAAAGCCGCACACAGACGTGAGAAAACTGTGCCTCAACATGATAAATAACCCCTTACATTATAATATTAATAGAATCTGTAACTCTAAGCCTGATTCGCAGGTTTTTATTTGAGTCAGATCAAACCATATCGCTGCAAAAAATGATGATTTACCAGTAATTAATGGGCACTCACCCAGGAACGACATTTGTCATTTTGATGCATGACAAAAATTGCGTTATGAAAGTTTAAGGCTAATCCCCACCACGCTCAAACTCAGTAGCATGGCACTTGCCACAAGGCGGGATGTGCCCGGTTTTATGGAAGTGCAGCTCCTTGCCGCATTTTGTGCAGATCAGCGTACCGGGACCGGTAATTTCACCGGTGTGATACATCGACGCCTCCCGCATCTGATGGGTAAAGCGTTCCATCTCCAGCCGGGTTCTGTCTGCCACCTTGGCAAACAACTCCATCATCCGTGCTTCGATCAGCTCCACATCAAATTTATACCAATGACGAAACTCCTCACCGGTTTCGCTAAGGAAGTGAGCTGCATCCTTCATATCACGTTCCAGATAGCCACCTATCTTCTCCGCCTCCTCACGGGTCAACTCATTCATCTCCACCATCTTGTCGCGGGCGGTATCGATGCTCTTACGTAACATCGGCAGAGTATTCTTCTCCGCCTTATCGAGCACCTCATCCACCTGCTCCAGCATCTTCTCATAAGCATTGACCAGACGGTCAACCGGATCACGCTCGGTCATCACATACTCCTCATCAGACACGATATAAACACATCTCCTATTCAGTAGTTATTACACAAAGAGCGGAAAACTCAAGGCAATTCGTTCCTCTGGTTGATAAATGGCAGACAACAGCTTCATGTATACCCCGCTCTAGGAAGCTGTCCGAGAATAGGAGCCGTAGCGAGGGAATTCCATTTTGAGTCATTTTTTTTAGTCATTTGAGGCGAGCAGTGCTACATGGATGTAGCGTTTACGGATCCAAGGGATGGAATAGTTACTCTTATTCAACGAAAATGAGCGGGGAAAAGGGCCAAAATGGGATTTCCGCAGTAGGTTCTCTATTCTCGGACAGGCTCCTAGGGTATCCTTCGCTGATTCAGCTTTTTAAAACCATTCAGCAGCTATTTAGACGATGAAAGAGATATACAACCCGGCGGAGATCGAGTCCGCAGCCCAATCATACTGGGAGACCAACAACAGCTTCAAAGTCACCGAGGAGCCCGGCCGGGAAAAATACTACTGCCTCTCAATGTTCCCCTACCCCAGCGGCAAGCTGCATATGGGGCACGTGCGTAACTACACCATTGGCGATGTAGTCACACGCCACCAGCGGATGCTTGGAAAAAATGTGCTTCAGCCGATGGGCTGGGACGCCTTCGGCCTGCCTGCTGAAGGGGCTGCAATCAAAAACAGGATGGCGCCCGCCGACTGGACCTACTCCAACATCGACTATATGAAGGGGCAACTGCGCACCCTCGGTTTCGGTTACGACTGGAGCCGTGAACTGGCGACCTGCAAACCCGACTACTATAAGTGGGAACAGTGGCTGTTTACCGAGCTCTACAAAAAAGATCTGGTCTACCGCAAAAACTCCATCGTCAACTGGGACCCTGTAGATCAAACAGTGCTGGCCAATGAGCAGGTGATCGACGGTCGCGGCTGGCGCTCCGGCGCACTGGTGGAGCGCCGTGAGATTCCGCAGTGGTTTATCAAGATAACCGACTACGCCGATGAACTGCTTGAAGAGCTCGACACTATGGATGAGTGGCCGGAACAGGTGCGCACCATGCAGCGCAACTGGATCGGCAAAAGCCACGGTGTACGCTTCGCCTTCCCTTACGAGCTTGATGGCAAACAGGAGCAGCTGTGGGTCTACACCACCCGTGTCGACACCATCATGGGTATCACCTTCTGTGCCGTCTCCGCTGAACATGCCCTGGCGCTCCATGCCGCCAAGGAGAATTCTGAGCTAGCCGCCTTCCTCGAAGAGTGCCAGACCGGCAGTGTCGCTGAGGCGGACCTTGCCACCATGGAGAAGAAAGGGCTACCCACCGGTATCAACGTCACCCATCCATTGACCGGTGAACAGATTCCAGTCTGGGTCGGCAACTACGTCCTCTCCGGTTACGGTGATGGAGCGGTGATGGCGGTTCCCGCTCACGACGAGCGCGACTTCCATTTCGCCAAGGCTTATGGTCTGCCGATCACCCAGGTAATCCAGGTTGGGGATGAGAGCTTCTCCACCGACGGCTGGGAGGAGTGGTACGCCGACAAAGGACGCGGAACCTGCATCAACTCCGGCAAATATGACGGCATGAGTTACTCAGATGCGGTCGATGCCATTGCCGCCGACCTCGAAGAGAGAGAATTAGGAGAGAAGCGGGTACAGTATCGCCTGCGTGACTGGGGTGTCTCCCGCCAGCGCTACTGGGGCTCACCCATCCCCATGATCCACTGCGACAAATGCGGCATCGTCCCTGTACCCAAGGCAGACCTGCCGGTCGTCCTACCGGAAGATATTGAATTCGATGCCACCGGTGGCTCACCGATCAAAAAAATGCCTGAGTGGTACCAGGTAAGCTGCCCCGAGTGCGGCGGTGACGCCGAGCGTGAGACCGACACCTTCGACACCTTTATGGAGTCCTCCTGGTACTACGCCCGCTATACCTGCCCCGATGCCGACGATAAGATGCTGGACGAACGCGCCGACTACTGGCTACCGGTGGATCACTATATCGGTGGCATCGAACACGCCATTCTTCACCTGCTCTACGCCCGCTTCTACCACAAGCTGATGCGTGACGCCGGCCTGATTACATCCAATGAACCGTTCAAAAAACTGCTGACCCAGGGCATGGTGATTGCGGAGACCTTCTACCGTAATGAAGAGGACGGCAGCAAAAGCTGGTTCAATCCCGATGACGTAACTGTAGAGCATGACGACAAGGGGCGAGCTATCAGTGCAAAGCTGGCGGCTGACGGCAACCCGGTAGAGGTTGGCGGCATTGAGAAGATGTCGAAATCGAAGAATAACGGTGTTGATCCCCAATCAATGGTAGACCGCTTCGGCGCTGACACCGTGCGCTCTATACCATGTTTACCTCACCACCGGATCAGTCTCTGGAGTGGTCTGACGAGGGTGTGGAAGGTGCCAGCCGTTTTATCCGGCGGCTATGGAATCTGGCATGGAACCGGCGCGACGCCATCACAGCTCCAGGCGATCTCAGCAACCTCAACGATCAGCAGAAGACGGCACGGCGTGAGATCCATACTGCGCTCAAGCAGGCGAGCTTTGACTACGAGCGACAGCAGTTCAACACCGTCGTCTCCGCCGCCATGAAGATAGTCAACACCCTCTACAAGCTGGGTGACACCCCTGCAGATCGGGCCATACTGAACGAAGGACTCAGCATCACCCTGCGACTGCTCGGCCCCATCAGCCCCACGTCACCCACACCCTGTGGCGGGAATTGGGCTACGGCGATGAGATACTCAACGCCCTCTGGCCGCAGACCGACGAAACAGCCCTGGTGCAGGAGAGCATCCAGTATGTGATACAGGTCAACGGTAAAGTACGCGCCAAAATTCAGGTACCTGCCGATGCCGACAAAGCAGCTGTTGAAGCGATCGCCATTGCAGATGACAATGTACAGAAATTTGTCGGTGACAATACCGTGCGCAAAGTGATCGTAGTGCCGAACAAGCTGGTGAATGTTGTCGCTAACTAAGCACCATCAAAGAGCCCTCCATCCCGGCAAGGTTAAATGATATTTAGTAAGAGCGAACTTGTTTACAACATGCTCCGAGGCGTATTCTTCGCGAACAAGTTCGCTCCTACAACAGACTGCATGATTGTTGCGTAAGATAACAAATAGTAAGGGTGCCACAACCGCCCAGGAGAAAAAGATGCGAGGAAAACAGATCATCCGCACCGCACTACTGCTGACCACCCTATGGCTGATCCAGGGGTGTGGCTTTCACCTGCGTGGCTACGACAGTAAGAGCGCCGCTCTCCCCGCACACATCAGTCCGATGCTGATCCAGGGACTCACCGAGTATGACAGCCTGCGCGTTGACCTCTCCCGGCAACTCCGCGGCAGCGAGGTCAGCGTGGCAAAAGAGAACGGAGAAGCCAACAGTGCGCTGCGTATCCTCAGTCGCAGCAGCGACCGTCGGGTTCTCTCCACTGACAGCAGTGGCGATGTCGCTGAGTATGAACTACATGAAGGCATCGATTTCGATCTGATCGATCGCAGCGGATCATCTTTGGTAGAACGGCAGACCATCAACGTCATCCGCACCTATGCCCACAATGAGACTGAGGTACTGGGTAAGCAAAACGAAGAGGATCTTCTACGCAAATCGATGCAGAGAGACCTCATAGGCCGTATTCTCCACAGACTACAGTCCCAGCTCTAAGCGCTGTCTGACAGACCATGCGCGCCCGCCTCCACGAACTCGGCAAGCATCTGCAGCGGGGGCTCGCCCCCATCTATCTGCTGAGTGGCAGTGAGCCGCTGCAGATGGGTGAGGCTGCAGACAGCATCCGCAATCAGGCACAGGCTCAAGGCTACAGCAGCCGTGAAATTATCGACGTGGATGCCCGCTTCGACTGGGACAGGCTGGCGGGCGAAGCCAACAGTCTCTCCCTCTTCTCCGAACAACGGATCCTCGACCTGCGCATCCCCTCCGGCAAATTGGGCAGGGATGGCGGCAAGGCGCTCACCGAATACGCCGCCCGCCCACCTGAAGATACCCTGCTGTTAATCACTCTGCCGAAAATGGACCGCAACCAGTCCAACAGCAAATGGTTCAAGAGTGTGGAGAAAGTTGGTGTTGTAGTACAGATCTGGCCGATCGAAGGTGAGCGACTACCACCGTGGATAGAGCAGCGGATGCGTAAGGTCGGCCTCACTCCGGCCCCCGACGTCCTGCCGATGCTGGCCGAGCGTGTCGAGGGCAACCTGTTGGCCGCTGCCCAGGAGATCGACAAACTGCTACTGCTGCACGGCCCCGGCATCATCACGCCGGAGCAACTGGCTGAATCGGTATCGGACAGCGCCCGCTATGATGTTTTCGGGCTGGTAGACACCGCCCTCAACGGCAAGGTAGCTCATGCACTGCGCATGCTCAACGGTCTGCATGCCGAAGGCACCGCCCCGGCGATTGTGCTATGGGCGCTGACGCGGGAAATTCGTCTGCTCTGCAGCTTGGCCGGAGAGGTGGAGAAAGGACGATCACCCCAGCAGGCGATGGCGGGTCGCCGCGATATATGGGACAAGCGCAAACCGCTGGTAAGCCGTGGCCTGCAGCGTGCCAAAGCCCCCCACTGGCGCAAGCTGCTGCTGCTCTGCGGTGATACCGACCGCGCCATTAAAGGCCAGAGCAGCGACAACCCCTGGCGTCTGATGCAGACCATCACCAGCCGCATGGCAGGTGCCGCAGTTTAAAATAGAAAGTCTGTTAGACTTTACTGATTAACACTCGAAAAAATCACTGGAACGACCATGTCCGACCAAATCACTGATATCGCCGCCTATATGAACGAGGTTGGCAGCAAGGCACGTGCCGCATCCCGGCTGCTGGCGGCCGCCGGTACCGGCAGCAAAAATGCCGCTCTGCTGAACATCGCCAACGATCTCGACGACAATCGAGAGATGCTGATGGCGGAGAACCTCAAAGACCTTGAGGCAGGCAAAAGCAAAGGGCTTGCCGACGCCCTCCTCGACCGGCTCGCCCTCACCCCGGATCGTATCGACAGTATGATCGAAGGTCTGCGGCAGGTCGCCGCCCTGGATGATCCCATCGGTGAGATCTTCGACATGAAATACCTCCCCAGCGGTATTCAGCGGGGACGCATGCGAGTACCTCTCGGTGTTGTCGGAATCATCTACGAATCACGTCCCAACGTCACCGCGGATGCCGCCGCCCTGTGCCTGAAATCGGGCAATGCCACGCTACTACGTGGGGGCTCCGAGGCGTTTCACTCCAACCAGGCAATCGCCATCAGCATCCGGCGCGGGTTGGAACAGGTCGGCCTGCCCGGTGATGCAGTACAGGTGATCGCCACCACCGACCGTGCCGCCGTCGGCGCTATGATCACCATGCCCGAGTATGTGGATGTCATCATTCCCCGGGGTGGCAAGGGCTGATCGAGCGCATATCCAAAGATGCCCGTGTACCGGTGATCAAACACCTCGATGGTATCTGCCACGTCTATATCGATGACCAGGCGGATAGCGGCAAAGCGTTCGATATCGCACTCAACGCCAAGACCCAGCGCTACGGCACCTGCAACACCATGGAGACCCTGTTGGTGGCGGAAGGTATTGCCGAGGATATCCTGCCCATGTTAGCGGCCGCCTATGCAGAAAAAGAGGTGGAGCTGCGCGGCTGCGTCCGCACCTGCGAGATCATTGAGGGCTGCAACGCCGCCACCGCCGAGGACTGGGACACCGAGTACCTGGCACCCATCCTCTCCATCCGCGTGGTAGACGGGCTGGAGAGCGCCATAGAGCACATCAACCGCCACAGCTCTCAGCACACCGACAGCATTGTCACCGAGAATATAACCCGTGCCCGTAAGTTTTTAACCGAAGTGGACTCCAGCTCGGTGATGGTCAACGCCTCCACCCGCTTTGCTGACGGCTTCGAGTACGGTCTGGGTGCTGAGATCGGCATCTCCACCGACAAGTTCCACGCCCGTGGGCCGGTCGGACTTGAAGGCCTCACCTCAGTAAAGTACGTGATACTGGGCGATGGGCACATTCGCCAATAACAGGGCGAAGAGATGATAGGTATTCTCGGCGGCACCTTCGATCCGATCCACAACGGCCACCTGCGCACCGCATTGGATGTGCAGCAGGCCTTACAACTGGATGAAGTGCGCCTGATCCCACTGCGACAGCCACCCCACAGGGAGATGCCCTCACTATCACCACAGCAGCGGCTGGAGCTGGTACAGGCAGCCGTTGCCGGCAACCCTCTGTTCCGGGTCGATGAGCGCGAGCTGGAGCGCCAGGGCAACTCCTATACCGTTGATACACTCTACTCACTGCGCCGGGAGTTAGGTGATGAGCCCATCTGCCTGTTGATGGGCAGCGACGCATTTCGCGGCTTTCCCGACTGGCACAAGCCGGAAGAGATCCTGCAACTGGCCCATCTAGTGATCATGCAGCGCCCGGGTGAGGAGCACCCGGCGATCTACCCGGATCGAATAAGCACCTCCCCCCTACGGCTAAGAAACGCACCCGGTGGACGGATATTTTTCCAGCCGGTAACACAGTTGGCCATCTCCTCCACCGCCATCAGAGAACAACTGCAGCAAGGTCGCTCCCCGCGTTACCTGCTACCCGATGCGGTCCTTGAGATCATAGAAAAAAAGAGCCTATACCGTTAAAACCGCCCATCCGCACCGAATTCGCGCTAAAATAGCGCCGAATACCCTTTAACACACACGGAAAACTCAATGACGGTAGAAGAACTTCGCGATCTGGTACTCAACGCCCTGGACGACATGAAGGCAACAGATATCAAAATAATAGATGTTCGCGGCAAAACCAGCATCACAGACATCATGATCATCGCCACAGGCAACTCAAGCCGTCATGTAAAGTCCATCGCTGAAACCGCCGCCTTCAAGGCCAAAGACGCCGGCGAACCTGCTCTCGGCACCGAGGGTCTGAACGACGGCGAGTGGGCCCTGGTCGATCTCAACGGCGTTGTACTCCACGTCATGCAGGCCAAGGTACGAGACTTCTACCAGCTGGAGCGCCTGTGGGAGATGGACACCCCGGAAGATAGCGCGACAGCCCAAGAGTAAAACTCTCGATACAGCCTGTCATTGCATCACAGATACTAAAATGTAGGGTGCAATAAGCGCAGCGCAGTGCACCAGAAGTAGGAGCGAACTTGTTCGCGAGGAACGCACCTCGGAGCCCATCGCGAACAAGTTCGCTCCTACAGGCATAACCACCCCCATCAAGATAGCCTTCAGGATTACTGTAGATAGCAAGCGAAAACATGGACCGATTCGACCGCATCTTCAACCTGCACAAACTACTCAGCGCCTCTCGCCTGCCGGTCTCGCGACAACGGATCGAAGAGGAGCTGGAGTGCTCTCGCGCCACCGCCAAACGCATCGTCGAGACGATGCGCCTCTACCTCAACGCCCCGATCAAATATGACCGTGAGCGCAACGGCTACCACTACGATGCCGCCGAGGGAGAGATGTTTGAACTCCCCGGCATCTGGTTCAACGCCTCCGAGTTGCACGCCCTGCTGAGCGTCCAGCAGCTACTTACCCAGGTACAGCCCGGCCTGCTGGAGCAGCAGTTTTCCCCCCTGAAAGAGCGCATCGACCAGTTGCTAAAACTACAGCACGGTGGTGGCAGCGAGATTACCCAGCGCATCCGTATACTCACCGCTGCTGCCAGAACCGGCAGCGAACACTTTCAGACCATCGCCGGCGCCACGGCCAAGCGGAAAAAAATCACCATCGACTACTACAACCGGCGTGATGACCAGACCAGCCGGCGCACCCTCTCCCCCCAGCGACTCACCCACTACCGCGACAACTGGTACCTGGATGCCTACTGTCACCTGCGCAATGCCCTGCGTACCTTCTCAATGGATGCGATACACAAACCGACTGTCCTGCAAGAGAGCGCAAAAGAGGTGTCGGCGGAAGCACTGGATAAGCACTACAGCGGTGCCTACGGCATCTTCTCCGGTCCCGCTACCGAAACAGCCATACTGCGCTTCACCGCCGAGCGCGCCCGCTGGGTCGCCTGCGAACAGTGGCACCCCCAGCAGACGGAAAAATGGCTCGACGACGGACGCTACGAACTGCACATCCCCTACAGCCAATCCCCCGAACTACTGATGGACATCCTCAAATACGGCCCCGATGTCGAAGTGGTCGCTCCAGCCACCCTCAAAACGGCCACCCTGGAGCGCCTGAAGCAGGCAGCTGATCTATATTCAGCAAAATAATTCGTATTAGGCCTTGAAAATAGGTACCCAATTGAACTAAATTCCTACTATCGTTTATTTAATCAAACCACAGTGATTGCCTACGCAGACCGCAAGGATCGCACCATGCCACAGCAAAATGCTGCTCACCCGCTGATTACAGTAATCAGCACCATCTTTCTCATCTGGATCATCCTCTGGTTTGCGCTTCTCCTGATCCTACCCAGTGATCAGTACTCATCACTCTTCTTCACCCTCGGTGTCATCCCAGTCATCTGCTGGTTTGCCATAAAACCGAGTAGAGTCGTCTGGTTTTTATCCAAACTACTGGGGACCAATGGACTGGACAGGTGAAGCAAAACCCACTCCTCTGCCTCAGCAGTCACCGCCGACAGCCCCCCTTAACAAGAACGACAGATCTATGTGCCCGGCCGCCAGTTTGATCCAGGCGCGCCTGTAGCCCCCTCCCCAACCACAGACAGCCAGCACTGATAGCAGGTTTCCTAATGCCTGATTCTCTGTTAGCCTACAAATAACAAGGAATATTATTCTCTGCAGGATGCTGACCTCCCCCCCATCTCTGCTCACTGAGATATTCCAAAGACAAACTTGATTGGGAAATTTGGCGGCCTATGTCAACGGACGTGCCATCGGGCTATGTCGGAAAATATGCCGGCAACTTAACTTAGTGTAGGGCTTAAAAAGGAAAAAACATGGAGTGGTTAATACTTTTTGTGCTTGTAGTCGGAATTCTGGCTTTTCTTTCCAAAGGCAAAGGCGCCGTTGCGGAAGAATTCCCGTATCGGCTCGAAAATGCTTTGTTCACTCCAGCGGAAAGGTCTTTCTATGGGGTTCTATGCCAAGCTGCAGCCGATAAAGGGGTCGTGTTCGGTAAGGTTAGGGTTGCTGATGTGCTCAAACCAGCAAAGGGCCTAGGTCGGAGCAACTGGCAAAAAGCCTTTAACAAGATCTCGGCAAAGCACTTTGACTTCGCGCTGTGCAGGCCAGATGACCTGTCTGTGCTAGCGGTCATTGAGCTTGATGATAAAAGCCATAATCAAAAGAAGCGCATAGCCAGAGGTGAACTGCTCGAGGGTGCTTGCCAAGCATCAGGGCTTACGCTTCATAGGTTTAAAGCTAGCTCTAGCTACAGCATTCACGAAGTACGTGGAAAACTATTCCCTCCTCCTGTGGTGGCAGGTAAAAGGGGTCAGCACCCTTTACGGTAAAAGATTGGGTAAAAGGGTACTGACCCCTTTTATCCCAACAAACGGCCACACACCAAAGAATTAATCGGGTCAGAGCCTTATATTTTTAGATTTATTTACTAAATAATGTAGATCGATATTTATGATTATTAGGACTAAAAAATGGGTCCACGTATTGCTATTTACGGGGATAATAGCTATTTCTGTATGGTTCTTTTATTCACGAAATAGTGAAGTTCCAGTACATGGTGATTATAGAAGTGAACTTGTTTTGGCGCATGAATATTTTGTTTCAGGAGAATTTGAGAGAGCAAGAAATATACTACTTAAACTATCGAAAGCTCATAAAGATGACGCTAATATTTGGACAATCCTGGGTTTGTATACTGGTGCAAAGGCATATGCTAACGATGGTATCACCGTGATTAATGCTCAACTTCTTGATGAAGCAAGCATATATCTAAATCATGCTTATGAACTCAATGGTTCTCTTGACCAATTAACCCTTCTAACATATGCCGCATATCTTACTGATTTGAAACGCTTTGGAAGGGCTGTGGAATTATTTAGAGTTGGTTTTAATGGTAATGATATTCGCATGCATCCTAAGTATCGGTATTTTATCGTTAACTATGCAGAAGCGTTATACGAGCTTTCGGATTTTGATGAGCTTCAGAAAGAGTTTGATAAATCTATCAAGGCAACAAATTATGATTTTGAGATTATTAAATCATATATGGACTATTTGGCTTTAATAAATAACGATTCATCTATCGTTAATCTATATTCAGAATATGTTGACAGAAAAGGCATTTCAAGTGAATTAAATAATCATATGTGTTGGCTATTGAATTCTCTTGGTAGTCAGTATGTGGCGCGTGATTGCAACTAAGGCATCTCTGATTAATTCAGAATAATAGCAATAAAGGGGTCAGTGCCCTTTTATTAAAACTAGCCCTTCGGTCTGTCTGATCCTTGGCTGTTGCACAGCCAGCCACTAGTTCATACAACACACAGGTGGATAAATGCTAGATTCTGTTTTACGCGTATTTGGTGAAGAGTTCGATGTGGATTCTTTTCTCAACGAGTACCCGATACAGGCCCATACCGAGTCATTTCGTAAAGGCGAGCCGGATTTGCTCGGAAACCCCAATAGCGAATCGGGGTTTGATGCTCTTTTGTCAGAAAATGAGAATCCCGCAGAAAACTTGAGAGAAATTCAGAAATTCATAGAGAACCATGAGAACACGCTATCCCACCTGAAGAAGTCGGGTGTGAATTGCATTGTCGATATCGGTTTCACTGTGGGTAGCTCAGATCAGTTCACACAATCCATTTGTGTACCTCCTGAATTGCTGGGTATCTTTCACAGGTTTAATATCTCGATTGAGATTTTCTGCTTATCCTGGGGATGAAGGGAAAAGTTGACCCCGTATTTCTTTCGCACTTTTGTCCAGGCAAAAAAATACCTGAAGCCATTGCTTCAGGTATTTTTAGATCAAACAGCTGACAGTGCAGCTTATATTCAAACAATAGCGAGCAGTTCTATCTCGAATATCAATGCTTGGTATGGGCCAATATCACCCCCCGCACCACGCTCACCATAAGCCAGATTGTGGGGAATAAACAGCTTCCATTTAGAGCCCACATTCATCAGTTGTAGAGCCTCGGTCCAACCGGCGATCACGCCAGTCACAGAGAATTCGGCGGGTTCGTTACGACTGTAAGAACTATCGAATTCGCTACCGTCCAATAAGGTACCCCGATAATGTGTACGCACTGTGCTGCCGGCATCTGGTTTTTCACCATCACCTTCGGTGATCACTTCATATTGAAGGCCGGACTCGGTGACGGTCACCTCGCCTCGTGTGGCATTTTTCTCTAGAAACGCGATCCCTTCACCTGCAAATTTTTCAGCGTTGGCGGCATCTTCTGCACCTAGTCTTTCCTGAATAACCTGAAATGCGGCATTAATATCATCAGGGTTAATCTGTGGTTCCTTGCCATTGATGGCATCCTGTAATCCGGCAAGCGCCGCTACTGTTGAAACGCCAGGGAAAGCAGTGGTGATTTGCTGGCCCATTTGCATACCGATGCCGTAGGATGCTTGCTCCTCAGCTGTACTGTATTGATTGTCTGACATAATGATACCGAATATTAATTAAAAGGAGAGTGTGACAGATAAGGCAGTGGAATTTGCCGGATCGCACAACGGCAATCACTGTGCCGCGCTTTAATGGGATTTGCAAGTAACACAAATGGGCTGCCACCTCATACGGTGTATGAACTCAATTCGTACCGGACGTATTCAAAGGCTCTCGATATGAGAGCCTCCAATCCAGCACACTGTCACTCACTGAATGGTTACGAATAATTTAACTATGCACTCCACCGGGCTCACTGCAAATATGGAGTCTACTCTTCCATTCCGTACTTCTTCAATTTCCGCCACAGTGAAACACGGTCAATACCAAGAATCTTTGCTGCATGGGTACGGTTTTGCTCATTTCTCTCAAGTACATAACGAATGTACTCTTCCTCTCGCTCAACCAACGTGGGCAGACGCCCAGACTTCTCGCGCACTACATGCACTGCACGTTCTACCAAAGCCGGCGGTAGGTTTTCGATGCTCAGCTGGGTTTCCCGGGCCAGGGTAACGGCCCGCTCCATGATATTTTCAAGCTCGCGGATATTTCCGGGATAGTCATAGTCGAGTAGTACATCTATCGCTGCAGAGTCCATATCGTCCACACTGCGCCCCATGCGCAGGGCATGTTTACGCAGAAAGTAGAAAGCCAGCAATGGGATGTCATCACGGCGCTCCGCCAAGGGCGGGAGGTGTAGCCCCACCACGTCGAGGCGGTAATAGAGATCCTGCCGAAAGCGACCGGCGGCGACCTCGTCAAGTAGATTACGATGTGTGGCGGTAATCAGGCGGATATCCACCGGTGTCATTTTGGTTGAGCCCAGGCGCTGGACCTCACGCTCCTGAATAACACGCAACAGCTTTACCTGCATCCCCAGGGACATCTCTGCAATCTCATCGAGAAAGAGCGTGCCTCCTGCAGCCGCTTCGATAAGCCCTTCACGGGCGTCTGTGGCGCCGGTATAGGCGCCTTTCTCGTGGCCGAAGAGTTCATTGGCCAGCAGGTCTTCCTGCAAAGCACCGCAGTTGACGGCCTGAAAGGTTTTATCGCTTCGACTACTGTTGCTGTGGATAAAACGGGCCAGCAGCTCCTTTCCGGTACCGCTCTCTCCGGTAATCAGTAGGTTGGTATCTGTAGGTGCTACTTGCCGCGCCGTCTCCAGCAGGCGCAACATGATCGCATCTTGAGTGATGATGGAGGTCTCTCCGCGGCCACTCTTCAACTGCTCCTTCAGCTGGCGGTTTTCCCGCTTCAGGTTGACCACTTCAAGCGCATTGCGCACAACCTCACGCACCTCATCCAGACGAAAAGGTTTGGCGATATAGTGAAAGGCCCCCGCTTTCATCGCCTCCACCGCTGAGTCCAGTGTGGCGTAGCCGGTGATTAGTACCACGGCGGTTTCCGGGTCCAGCTCCTTGGCCCGGCGCAATACAGCCATGCCATCCACTTTTTCCATTCGCAGATCGGTGAGAACCAGATCGAACCGTTTTGATTCCATCGCCTCGATGGCACCCATACCGCTTGTCCGGGTGGTAACCTCATAGCCCTCTTTGCGACACACATGGGCCATGTTTTCAACGGCGGGGGCTTCGTCATCGACGATCAATATACGTCCTGTAGCCGGCGCTGGCTCAGTCACTTATCAGCTCCTCTGTCGGCAGCAAAACAATGACCTGGGTACCCTTACCAGGCCGGGAGGCAATGGCGAGGCAGCCGTCATGTTCACTGACGATCTCCTGAACGATAAACAGCCCCAGGCCCACACCATGTCCGGGCTCGCTGGTGGTAAAGAAGGGATCAAACACCTTATATAGGTTCTCACTCGATATACCCGGCCCATCGTCTGCGACCAGAATTTCAACGAAGCGCCCTTGGTAGTCGGTAATGCACCTGAGATTACCCGCCACCTCAGCACCATCGGGGAGCATCGAAACGCCCCGCTCACACACCGTGGCACTGACACGCACCTGTACACCCTGCCCAGCGGCATTCAGGGCATTTTGAATAAGATTGATAAAGAGCTGCTGTATACGCTGTTTATCCACTTCAACAATGAGATCTTCGGGCACGTTGACGGTGAGCGTTGCTGAATATTCCCGCAGCGATTTGCCAACAATGGTTTGGGTCTCACTGATAATATCCAGCAGCTTCTGCTTACTCTTCTCAAAGACGCTTTGCCTGCCAAAATCGAGCAGAGTTCTGACGATATGCCGCCCACGCTCAGTTTCACTATCAATTTGATTCAGCCAGATATTGAGCTGTTCCGGATCGGCTTCATTCAGCTCCTCCATAAGCAACTGGCATGAGGATGAGATATTGGAGAGGGGATTGTTCAATTCATGAGCGACGCCGGAAGCAAGGATACCCAGTGATGCGAGTTTGTCAGACTGCAGCATCCGCTTCTGGCGGATCTCCAACTCCTTCAGCATCCGGTTGAAGGCATTGGTAAATGTCATGAACTCCCGGTCACTGGATGGGGGCTTTAAATGCTTGAAGCGTCCCTCGGCGATGGGCATCAATCGGGATTCCAACTGCTTAAGTGGAGTAAGTACCACCCGCTTGAGTTGACGCCCGACAAGATAGATCGCCAGCCCGATCATGAAGAGCGATATCAACAAAAACCACTGAGATTCCTGAACCGCAGTCTGCAACATCCGGCGTTCCTGCTTGGATAGCGAGTCAACGGAGAGGTTGACCTGGTGCCCGAGCGATCTTATCTCATCTTGTAGCTGTTCGCGATCACTGAGCGGTGCGCTCTTCCACCGCCCCAACAGGAGCCGGTAGGTCTCCAGCGTTTGAGCCGTTATTGAAAGATTGGACTCAGGAATAATCGCGTTCAGAACAGCTTTGTGCTCCTGAAGGTTTTTCAGGGATAGGGCCACATATTCGTCCACCCTGGAGAGGGCTCCGTTATCGGCATAGAGAAACAGATTTTTCTCCTCACGGCGCATTTCAAGAACCGCGTCTTTCAGATCGGAAACCACCTCGCCCTCTGTTACCTGCCGTTCGAGAAACAGAAGGTCTAAAGAGGCGACTATGCCAAGCACCAAGGTTCCAACAGCCAGCACAACATAGGTGCTGGTAATTTTGCCTCGCAAGCTGGTCAGATCAAATAGTGCAGCCATAACAAAACGCAACGCCCTGTTTCAGATTGCAACAATACTAGCAGATGTGGCCAGTCAGGGCATTTTCCGGCATCCATCCACTACAGCAGGCGTTAGCTGTTTCATAATGCAACAGGCATACAAAAGACAAAAAAATTAAGGGTCTATTAAATCAGCAACTTACATGCTGGATCACTTTGGCACACCTGTTGCAGTATCAGAGATAAATAATATTAGGAATATCAGATATGACAAAGCTCAGCGACAGCCTGAAACAGATCTTATCCGGCCTGGCCTACCAGGATGCGGGGGACTATTTACCCATGCGCGACAAAATGAAGGTGCTGGGGCAGGATACAGAGTCCAGACTCAAACCTTCGGTAACTAAACCAAGTGAGACAAGAAAACCTGCATCTCGCCGTATCGCTTTGATTAGCGATGGCAGAGGCCTGGGCGCCCCCCTCGACTACGTTATTGATGCCTGTTCACGGCAGAGTGCAAAAATTGATCTACTGATCCATGGAGCGGTTGATACGGCAAGTATCTCCGCACTGGAAAACCAGATTCGTCTGGCCGGTCTTGAACACCATCGCATTCAACTGGGTGTGGATGCCGTCGAAGGCATCGTCAACTACATCTGCAACCATCACTCCCTGATTTTTGTGGTGGCAATGCCGGATGATGGCGCAGCCAAAACACTTGTGGAAGAGGTGATCCCCAAGCGTGGAGGACGAATCCCGGTTCCCTGGTGCTTATCGAGACCGCTCACCGATGCACTCCATGAATAAATCTGCAGCCTGATACCCGCCTTTATACGAAGCATCACCCAGACAGCAACAGATTGAACATTAGACAACGAGTAAACGAATGAACAAGCTGGCAGATGAAGAACAGACTATCGCCAAACCAGGAATAATCAGCCCAAAACAGATTATCGCTGCAGTAATATTTACCGTATTAGCCCTCTTTCTGACGAGAGTGGTGCCTACCATTGAAATAGCCTGGGTCAGTGCCATTTTGGTTCTGACAATCTATCTTTTTGCATTTGAGGTGGTAGGTGTGGATGTTGCCGCAGCCACCGTCATGGTGCTGCTGGGACTGACCTCATTGCTGGCCCCGTTTATGGGCCTGGAGCAGGGACTGGTCGACAATAAACATCTGTTCGATGGCTTCTCTTCCAATGCAGTAATCTCCATCATTGCGGTCATGATCATCGGTGCCGGACTCGACAGGACGGGCATCATGAGCCGGGTTGCCGCCTTTATTCTAAAGGTTGGAGGCACCACCGAGACGCGCATCATCCCGATCATCTCCGCTACTGTGGGATTCATCTCCTCCTTTATGCAGAACGTTGGAGCAGCGGCACTCTTTCTGCCGGTGGTTTCACGCATCTCCGCCCGCTCGGGACTGCCTATGTCACGCTTGCTGATGCCGATGGGCTTTACCGCCATCCTCGGCGGCACCATGACCATGGTCGGTTCAAGCCCACTCATTCTGCTCAACGATCTGATCCTGACCTCCAACAAGGCCCTACCGGCCGCTCAACAGATGGATACATGGGGACTCTTCTCGGTTACTCCGGTGGGTGCAGCACTGATCGTCACAGGCATCATCTATTTTGTCATCGCCGGGCGCTTTGTGTTGCCAAAAACCAAAAGTGAAAGCAGCACCAAGGGTTCTGACCCTATGAAATATTTTCACGATGTCTATGGAGTGGATTACGCCATCAATGAAGTCGTGGTCACCGATGACAGCGATCTGATCGGCAAGAGTCTGGATGACGTAGAGACAAGCTACCGGGTTCGGGTCATTGCCAGCAAATACTCCGGCAAAGCGAGCCGGGTAGGCCCAGGCACTCTGGCACGAGATACCGAGATCCAGGCCGGCATGGTATTGGGCGTAGTAGCCGATCCTCATGACGTCACCCACTTTGTGGAAAAGTACAATCTTAAAAAGCGCAACGAGTTACGCTCCTTCTCCGAGGCACTCGCCGCCACCAAGGCGGGTATCGCCGAAGTGGTCATACCACCGGGATCGGGCCTGATCGGCAAGAGTGCGCGTGACGTCTGGATGCGAAAAACCTATGGCCTCGCCTTGATCGGACTGCATCGTAACGAGACCACCATGCGCGATGATGAGGATATCCGCAATATGCCTCTCCATGCAGGAGACACCTTGGTGGTACACACCGCCTGGAATGCATTGGAGCGAATCGAAAAGGATCGTGATTTTGTCGTTGTGACTACCGAATATCCTCGTGAAGAGGAGATGCGCCCACATAAAATCCTCCCCGCTGCCATCTTCTTTGGCATTGCGCTCTTTATGGTGCTGTTTACCGATATCCGCCTCTCTGTCGCCCTCCTAACCGGAGCCATGGGAATGGTGCTATCAGGTGTATTGAACATCGAAGAGGCCTATGACGCCGTCAGTTGGAAAACAGTATTCCTGCTTGCCTCACTTATCCCATTGGGACTGGCAGTGGAAACGACGGGAACAGCAAAATGGATCGCCGAACAGGTGCTCTCCGTTGTCGGAGATATGCCGATCTGGGTAATTCAGTCTTCAGTCGCTGTACTGGCCACCTTCTTCACCCTGGTCATGTCCAATGTAGGCGCCACCGTGCTATTGGTACCCCTGGCAGTCAATATTGCTATCGGTGCCGACGCCAATCCGGCGGTATTTGCACTGACGGTGGCTATCGCCACATCCAACTCCTTCCTTATCCCGACACACCAGGTCAACGCTTTGATTATGGGGCCGGGAGGCTACCGTGTAGCTGACTTCATGAAGGCCGGCGGCATCATGACCATACTCTTCCTGGTTGTGATGATGGTCATGATGAACCTGGTCTTCTGAGGGTAAATACAATAATGATGGGGCTGTTGAATAGAGATATCAGCAGCGCTTTGTTCTCCATCACTGTTAGCGCGGGGGGAGTGTTACACTCCCCCCATGCGAATCCATCTCATCTCTGTCGGTAATAAAATGCCCCGCTGGTCCAGGAGGGGTATCAGGAGTACGCAAAACGAATGCCGCAGGAGTGTTCTCTGCAGCTGGTGGAAATTGCCCCCGGTCATCGCGGCAAGAGTGCCGATGTGGCACGGACAGTACGTGATGAGGGAGAGAGGATGCTCAAGGCGATTCCCCGTAACTGCCGTGTGGTGGCGCTGGATGTGAAGGGCAAAGCGTGGAGCACTGAGCAGCTCTCCTCCCAGCTTGGCGGCTGGATGGGTGAGGGGCAGGACCTAGCACTACTGGTGGGTGGCCCGGAAGGGTTGGCGGCTGAGTGTCTGCAACGGGCTGACAATCGCTGGTCTCTTTCACCTCTGACTATGCCTCATCCATTGGTACGGGTGGTGGTGGCTGAGCAGCTTTACCGCGCCTGGAGCCTGTTGCGCAACCATCCTTATCACCGCGCCTGACTCTCTTTCATCTTTCCAATGGTGTAGAGTGGTAAAGAAAATAGCGGCTGAATCGATGTCCTCTCCTAAAATCTATCTCGCCTCCCTATCACCCAGACGGAGTGAACTTCTGACGCAAATCGGCGTCTCTCATGAGGTGGTACGGGTTGTGGTGGATGAGCGCCTTCAAGCGGATGAGGCGGCAGCCAAATATGTGGTTCGTCTCGCCCTGGAGAAAGCGGAGGCGGGCTTGGCTGCCATCGGTGACAAACCTTACCGGCCGGTGCTCGGAGCCGATACGGCGGTAGTGGTGGATGGCCGGATTCTCGGTAAACCCACTGACCGCGATGAGGCGCTGACAATGATGGCGCTGCTCTCTGGTCGCAGTCATAGGGTTCTGACCGGGGTAGCGTTAGCCAAGGCAGCCGGCAGCGAAAGTCTGCTCAGTGTCAGTAGTGTCACCTTCCGTGAGGTGAGTGCTGATGAGGCTCTAGCCTACTGGCAGAGCGGTGAACCCACCGATAAGGCGGGGGGTTATGGCATTCAGGGGCTGGGTGCACTTTTCATCTCTCACCTGGAGGGAAGTTTCTCCGGGGTGATGGGGCTGCCGCTGTATGAGACGGGGAAACTGCTGCGGGGTGCCGAGATCAAAACTCCTGGCATTTGAGAGATACCACTTACCGTGGGTGCGCTTTCTCAAAGCGCGATGGCGATTTCATCGCATTTCGAGAAAATGCTCCTGGCAAGGGATGGTGGATATTAAATAAAATGGCTATGCACAATAGTACTGAAGCACTATCTACATAGAAAAAGTGCATCTGATAGGAGCGAATTTATTCGCGATCAGGCTCCGGGATATGTTCTTCGCGAACAAGTTCGCTCCTACGCCAGGTTCCCGGATTATTGTGCACAGCCATTTTTAATAATTTAAGAAAAATATAGATTAAAGAGTCATAGGATGAGCGAAGAGATACTAGTCAATGTCACCCCCCCCGAAACGCGGGTAGCGGTGATCGAAAACGGGGTGGTGCAGGAGATTATCATCGAGCGCGCCTTGCGCCGCGGCCTGGTGGGCAATATTTATAAGGGCAAGGTGTGCCGTGTGCTGCCGGGAATGCAGGCGGCATTTGTAGAAATGGGACTTGAGCGCGCAGCTTTCCTTCACGCCTCGGATATCTCCACCCAAAACGGAAACATTGAAGAACGCGATATCAATATCAGCGAACTGGTCCAGGAGGTCGTGAAGTAGTGGTACAAGTGGTTAAAGACCCACTCGGCACCAAGGGAGCGCGACTCACCACCAGCCTCTCCCTTCCCTCCCGCTATCTGGTTTTTATGCCGTCTCTGACCAGCCCCGGTATCTCACAGAAAATTGAGGATGAGGGGGAGCGCAAACGTCTGCGAGCTATCATTGAGGAGTTCACCAGTGACTCCATCCTCGTCGGTAACTTCATCGCCCGCACCGCCGCCGAGGGGATGAGTCTGGAGACGCTGAAGACCGATATGCGTTTCCTTACCCGCCTGTGGCACACCATTCAGGATCGCCTCGACACCACCCCGCCGGGTAAGCTGATCCACGAGGACTTGCCACTGTTTCTGCGCGCTCTAAGAGATCTGGTCAATCCAGAGGTGGAGAAGCTGCGCATCGATTCCCGCGCCAGTTGGGTGAAGCTGAAAAAGTTTGCTGAGAAGCTGCTACCGGACAACACCGTACAGATCGAGTACTACCCGGTGAGCGGCCAATCTTTGACCTCTATGGTGTCGAGGATGAAATTCTAAAAGCACTACACCGCAGAGTGCAGCTCAAATCGGGCGGTCACCTGGTGATCGACCAGACCGAGGCGATGACCACTATCGATATCAACACCGGCGCCTTTGTCGGTCACCGCAATCAAGAAGAGACTATCTTCAAGACTAATATGGAGGCGGCCCAGGCGATCTGTCGACAGCTTCGACTGCGCAACCTCGGCGGCATCATCATTATCGATTTCATCGATATGACCGATGAGGAGCATAAACGCCAGGTGATCCGGGCGCTGGAGAAGTGTTTGGCACGGGACCACGCCAAAACCCATATCTCCGAGGTCTCCTCCCTGGGCTTGGTGGAGATGACCCGCAAGCGTACCCGTGAGTCACTGGAGCACATTCTCTGCGAAACCTGCAGCTGTTGCGGTGGCCGCGGCTCGCTAAAGACCGCTGAAACCACCTGTTATGAGATCTTTCGTGAGATCCTGCGTGAAGCACGACAGTTCGACGTTGAATCACTGCTGGTACTCGCCTCTCAGGAGGTGGTGGACCGACTGCTGGACGAGGAGTCTTCAACCCTTGGGGAGCTGGAGGACTTTATCGGAAAGACCATCAGACTACAGGCGGAGAGCCTCTACTCCCTGGAGCACTATGACGTGGTGTTGATCTAGATGCCAGACGGAAGGCCTGTATATCCCATGATTGGGTTTATACTCGGTTATTCCACTGACAAGGAGCCCCTGACAACCCTATATGAGTAACTATTCAGCTACTAAGACTGGGATTGGCGATTGCGTCTACGGGTCTGGCCGTAGGAGCACTTTTTCAATGCGCGATAAATATTTTCACCATGGCGCCCGCTCCATCGCAGTCCGAAAGACCGCTCCCACAGGGAGTGCGCAGCAATGTGTGATCACACATCTTGGTATCTGTAGCTAAAATAGTTACCTAATATGATTCGTATCTACCGCTTCTCTGCCACCACTCTCAAGCATCTGCTGATCCTTGCGATCATCCTTGGCGGCATTGCGGTGGGCGTTGGACGGCTACTGACCCCAAGCATCGCTGACTACCGTGAGGAAATAGAACAGTGGACCAGCCAGACACTGGGCCAACGGGTAACCATCGGTACCCTTAAGGGGAGCTGGCAGGGTGTAGCGCCAAAGCTGATACTCCACGATCTCGCCCTTTATAGTGAAGGCCTGTACGAGCCTCAGATACGATTCTCCGAAGTCCATATCGCCATCGGACTGATCGAAAGCCTGCGCCAGGGTCGTCCCGCCCCCAGCAGAATCACCATCTACGCGCCCAAGCTGAACATCACACGCCGAGAGGATGGCTCTGTCAGTGTTGCCGGTTTAAAAGAGATCAACAACCAGGGTGACAGCAGCGGGGCGTTCCTGCTACCTCTGCGTATCGACGTGCAGCAGGGTGAAATCACCTGGCAGGATCTCGCCATTGATGCACCACCACTAACCCTTACCGGTGTCGAGTTGAGCCTGCACAACGACGGTGACCGTCACCAGTTGAAGGGGAGCCTGGTGCTGCCTGGAAAACCCAGTGGCCGACTCCAACTTGCCGCCGACCTGCAAGGTCAACCGGGGCGTGGGGACGACTGGTCTGCCGACTTCTATTTCAGGGGCCGCGGACTTGACCTTACCCGACTGCTCAACCGCCGCATTCCAGAAGAGTACCGTTTTGAACAGGGGCTGGGCGACCTGGAACTCTGGAGCCGATGGGAGAAGGGTCGGATGATGCGCCTGGAGGGAACGGCGGACTTGCAGCAGTTTGGTCTAAGCCGTGCCATCAACGGTGGCAGTGAGATACGCAGTCTCGATTTTGACGGCCTAAGCGGTGCTTTTCACTGGCGACGGCAACAGCGGGGATGGCGTATCGACCTGGCCGATGTAGAGATAAAGCGTCTCGGTTCAAGCTGGCCCAAAACCCGCTTTACCCTGGTAAATCGTCAAGATAAAGAGGGAAAGCGGCAACTCACCGCCGGTACCAGCTTTGCCCGACTGGAAGATCTCAATGCGGTCGCATGGCTACTACCCGCTGCCTCACCTGAGCTCAATGAAACACTGCTGGAGATCCTACCCCACGGTGATCTCCACGATGTTCGCTTCCGTTTCCGCGAAACCGATGCCGACCCTAAATGGTCGGTAAGCGGCAAGGCCGGTTCTATTCTGACCCGCCCCTATAAGGGAGCGCCGGGAATAGACAATCTCGCTTTCAACTGGTGGATGGATCAGAGCCAGGGCGGCCTGCAGCTGACATCGGAAAATATCGGCCTCCAGTTTCCCGGCCTGTTCAGAGCGCCGCTAACCATCGGTAGACTCAGTGGCAGAGTCGATTGGCAGCAGCAGAGTGACGGCAGTTGGTGGTTGGAGGCAAAAAAGATCGCCGCCGACAACCACCACATCAGCACCGAGAGTCGCCTGCGACTGCAGCTCCCAAGCGTACCTGAAGAGTCGGTCTTTCTCGATCTGCAGACGGACTTTCACGACGGTGACGCCAGCGCCGTCTCCCACTATCTCCCTGCCGGTATTATGCCGCCCGGGGTGGTTGAGTGGCTCGACCGGAGCCTGCTTGGCGGCCATGTCACCGAGGGCAGTGCTCTATTCAGGGGGAAGCTCAGAGACTTCCCCTTCGAGAAGGAGCCGAATGGACGCTTCGAGGTCTTCTTTGCCATCGAGAATAGCGGCCTCGACTACCTGGAGGGGTGGCCCAAACTGGAAAAAATATCCGCCAAGGTACGCTTCCTTAACGGTCGTATGGACGCCTGGGCAGAAAGTGGCTACATCTTCGACAGTCGCATTCGCTCCCTTCATTGCGAAATAGAAGATGTCGCACACGGTAACAGGATGACGCTGAATGGCGAAGCCGAAGGCCCCTTCAGTAACAACCTGCGCCTGCTCCGCGAATCCCCGTTGAAGGATGATTTCGCCCCTCTGGTCGAAGGGGTTAGCGGTGAAGGAGATGTACGCCTGGCACTCGATATCTCCGTACCCTTTAACAGTGACCCGCTGAAACTCAACGGCAATCTAATATTCCAGGACAACCTTCTACGCTTCGAGCGTCAGGATCTAACCCTTGAGCAAGCCGGTGGTAGTCTCTCTTTCGACCAGGACCACCTCTATACCGACAACCTCTCCGGTAAAATAATGGGGAGCAAGATAGCGCTCCAGGTGTCCACTCCAAAGGAGAACCAACGTGCCACACGCGTGGTAGCTAACGGCAAAATTCCCAGCCAAGCACTGGTCAAACGTTTCCCTGGATTATCACTATTACGGCAACTGGATGGCGCTGCTGACTGGCAACTGCAGGTCGATATTCCCCATTTAGCCGCCGGCCCGGATGCCCCCGTGCCGCTGGTGGTCAGCTCCAATCTTGTCGGCGTCACCGTTGACCTGCCTCAGCCCATTGCTAAACAGCCCCAACAATCACTCCCCTTTAAACTGAGCACCGATCTCAGCAACAAGCCTCAGACACCGTTAAAAATCAGCTATGGCTCGCTGCTGGATGTCGCTCTGCTTCTCGACAGTCACGATCCCGACAACCTCAAACTTTTTGGCGGCGATATCCAACTCGGTGGTACATCGGCGCATCTCACGCAAAAGAGTGGATTGCGGATTCAGGCAAAATTAGCGGAACTTACTCTGGACCCATGGCTGGAGCTGTTCAAGGCAGAGGGTGGTGGCACCACACCACCAACGGTTCGCCAACTCGATCTGGAACTGGGCCGCTTACTAATCAAAGGAGCTGAGTTCACCCCTTTCAAACTCTCCCTTAAAGAGAAGGGTGACCTGCTCAAGGGTAAAGTCACAAGCAACCGTCTCAAAGGCAAAATCGAAATACCTCAGAATCCCCACGAGAAGCCTCTGCGCCTCGCCTTGGAGCGGATCAACATCGACTTCGACCCCGATGCCCTCCCGGGGTCGGAAGATGAGGACGCCTCTACCGACATCGACCCGGCCCAACTACCGGCAGTGGAAGCGGAGATAGATACGGTCTTTATCAACGGCAAATCCTTTGGTCCGCTGCAACTGATCTCCAAGCGGACAGAAGAGGGCTGGAATATCCAGTCGCTTACCCTTGATTCGCCGCGGCTGCAGCTCACTGCCAATGGCCACTGGAACAAGCTTGCACGGGGTGGACAGGAGACGGAAATTAATTTGTCACTGGAGAGTCCCAAGCTGGGGCGCTGCTGGAGGATCTCAAGTTTGCCAGAAACATTGACGACTCAGCAGCGGTTTTTGACGGCCGTATCTGGTGGCTGGACAGCCCCCTTGGCTTCAACCGCCACCTGCTCAACGGCAGAGTGAGTATGCGTGTCGGTAAAGGCACTTTTCTCAACGTCAACCCAGGCGTTGGCCGCATCTTCGGCCTGCTTAATCTCGGCGCCCTGCAGAGACGACTGACCCTCGACTTCAGCGACGTGTTTGCTAAAGGGTTCGCCTTTGATGGTATCGAGGGCGACTTTACCCTTGATGGCGGTGATGCCTACACCTCAAACTTCACCATCACCGGCCCCTCCGCCACCACCGATATCACCGGCCGCACCGGCCTTGCCAGTGAGGATTTTGATCAACTGGTGACAGTCACCCCTCGCCTCTCATCTTCGATCACCATGGCCGGTGCCATTGCCGGTGGGCCGGTCGTGGGAGCGGCACTCTACCTTGCAGAGAAGATGGTGGGTAAAAGCTTTGACCGGGCAAACAAGATCCAATATCTGGTTACCGGCCCATGGGATGACCCTATCCTTGAGCGGATGGCAACCAACCCGCCGGAGGTTAATGGAGAGCTGCCGGATGACCACCTATTTAAGCGGCTTCGGAAAATTAATCCAGCCCCTTCATCTGAGGTGGAGACTGAAGTGAAACGTCCGACAGCACCTGAAGCTGCTCCGGTAGTTGCTCCCGAGGAAGTCATCCCACCTAGCGATGGCAAAGAGCAGAAAAAGCCGGGCTTCATCTCCCGCCTGCTGGATGCATTAAAGCCGGCTGAAAAACCTGATGAACATGACCCGCTAAGCAACATCCCCGGCGACTAAAACCATTAGACACCGAAGCCGCCGCCATCTGGTGGGAAATCCGGGTTAGTGCTATCCTCCCCACTCGCAATTGATATCGACCTTAGATTTATAGGATAGATAGCTCGACGATACCTATCACCCGGAGTAGTTGAAAACACCATGAGCGCCCCCCATCGAAACATTGCCGCCATCCAGATGGCGACAAGCCCCAACGTCAGCGCTAACCTGCTGGAGGCAGAGCGGCTGGTTGCAGAAGCAGTGGAAAATGACGCAGGGCTGGTCGTCCTGCCGGAAAATTTTGCCTTTCTCGGAAAACGACAGAGTGAACTCTGCTCACTGCGCGAAGCAGATAATGATGGTCCACTACAAGAGTTTCTCAGCCAACTGGCAAAACGCTATGACATCTGGCTGGTAGGGGGGACTGTTCCTCTGGAGGCTAAGGATAACAGTAAGGTGCGCGCCTCCTGTCTGGTCTACGACTCAGACGGCGAGCGGGTGGCACGCTACGACAAAATCCATCTTTTCGATGTCAACCTGGTTGAGGCCAATGAGCGTTACGTAGAATCCTCCACCATTGAACCGGGGGATGAGGTCGTTGTGATAGACACACCGTTCGGTAAACTGGGACTCGCCGTCTGTTACGACCTGCGCTTCCCGGAACTGTTCCGTGCACTACTGGACAAAGGGATGGAGATCGCCTGCCTGCCCGCCGCCTTCACGGCCATTACCGGCAAGGCCCACTGGGAGACACTGGTGCGTGCAAGAGCAATAGAGAATCTCTCTTACGTTGTTGCGGCCGCACAGGGTGGTTTTCATATGAACGGCCGTGAAACACACGGCCACAGCATGATCGTTGACCCCTGGGGCAACATCCTTAAGCAACTGCCCAGCGGCACCGGCTCGGTAACCTGCACCGCTGACCTTGAGTACCTTACCAGCACCCGCCGCAACTTCCCCACCATTGATCACCGCAAGATGCAGTGCAAGTGATTGCATCAATCTGCAAGGGGCGCCGCACTTGTAGGGGCGGCCCCCTTGCCGCGATGATCACTGTACCCAACACCCCATCACATCGACACAACCCCGCTTCGCATACGGTTGAAAGCAAGCAGTGACACCCGCATATTTTCACTTACTCTCTTAAACAAACTGACAGATTCTGATTAACATGCCCGATACCCTTGATATTGCACGCCATACACTACTAGCCCCGGCCGATCTCAATGAGAGCCACCTGGAGCAGGTAATGGAGCAGCTCTTTACCTCCCGACTGGATGCCGCCGACCTCTATTTTCAGGCGAGCCGCCTGGAGTCCTGGGTACTGGAAGAGGGCATCATCAGAGAGGGCAACCACAATATTGAGCAGGGCGTGGGCGTGCGTGCCATCAGTGGCGAAAAAACCGGATTTGCCTACACCGATGAGATCCATCTCTCCAGCCTGCTGGAGGCGGGTCGTACCGCCAGGGCTATCGCCCGCAGTGGTGGTCAACAGCGTATCCAGGTGCAGAGCAGCCCGACACACCAGCCCCTGTATCAACCCATCAATCCCCTGGAGACCCTCAGCGAACAGGAGAAGGTTGATCTGTTGAAAGAGCTGGATACTGAAGCACGCAAACAGGACTCCAGGGTGAAGCAGGTAACCGTCAGTCTGGTTGCCGCCCACGATGTTGTACTGGTCGCCGCCTCCGACGGCACTCTCAGCGGTGATGTTCGACCCCTGGTGCGCTGTAACGTCCATGTTATCGTCGAAGAGAACGGCCGCCGCGAGCAGGGCTCCAGCGGTGGTGGTGCACGACAGGGATTCCAGTTTTTTATCGATCAGGAACGTGCCCTCGGCTATGCCCGGGAGGCGGTGCGCCAAGCCCTGGTCAACTTGGAGGCGGTTGCCGCCCCCGCCGGGGCCACAACCGTAGTATTGGGTTCAGGCTGGCCCGGCATCCTGCTCCATGAAGCTATTGGCCATGGTCTGGAGGGTGATTTCAACCGCAAAGGCACTTCCGCCTTCAGTGGACGTATCGGCGAACAGGTCGCCGCCGCCAACTGTACCGTGGTGGATGACGGCACCTGCCGGGACGTCGCGGCTCCCTCACCATCGACGATGAGGGCACCCCTTCTCAAAATACGGTACTGATTGAGAACGGTATCCTCCGCGGCTATATACAGGACAAACACAACGCCCACTTGATGGGAGTAGAGTCCACCGGTAACGGTCGCCGCGAGTCCTATGCACACCTGCCTCTGCCGCGTATGACCAACACCTATATGCTGCCCGGGGAACATCCTCCCGAGGAGATTATCGCCTCGGTGGAAAAGGGTCTCTATGCCGCCAACTTTGGTGGTGGCCAGGTAGATATCACCTCGGGCAAGTTCGTTTTCTCAGCCAGTGAAGCCTACCTGATCGAGAACGGTCGCATCACCCAACCGGTGAAAGGCGCCACCCTGATCGGCAACGGTCCTGACGTGCTTACCGTGTCAGCATGATAGGCAATGATCTGGAGCTGGACTCCGGCGTCGGCACCTGTGGCAAAGAGGGACAGAGCGTACCCGTGGGGGTAGGCCAGCCCACCCTAAAAATTGATGAGCTGACCGTAGGTGGCACCAGTGCCTGATAGTAATAGAGAGATGAGCGAAGGCAACGATATGAAAGAGCGTCAGGCGAAACTGGAGCAGATGGTTAACAATCTGCTGAACGAGGCAAAAAAGCAGGGTGCAAGTGCGGCTGAAGCGGCTGTATCAAGTGACTCCGGCCTCTCCGTCAACGTCCGACTGGAAGATGTAGAGACTATTGAGCACACCCGTGACCAGGGGCTCGGGGTAAGTGTCTACTTCGGTCAGAGAAAGGGCTCCGCCAGCACATCCGACTTCAGCCCGGAGGCGATTCACGATACCGTCAAAGCCGCCTGTAACATCGCCCGCTACACCAGTGAGGATGAGTTTAGCGGGTTGGCCGATGCCGAACTGATGGCCACTGAAACACCCGACCTGGATCTCTACCACCCGTGGGAGATCGATGCAGAGAAGGCGATTGAACTCGGCATCGAGTGCGAAGCAGCGGCACTCAGCTGTGACGAGCGCATCACCAATTCGGAAGGTGCCGGTATCAACAGTCATAACGGCCTTCAGGTCTACGGTAACAGCCACGGCTTTATCGGTGGCTTTCCCAGCAGCCGACACAGCATCGGCTGCTCGGTAATCGGCCAACAGGGCGACGCCATGCAGCGTGATTACTGGTACACCTCCAGCCGCAACGCCGAGGGATTGGAGTCTACGACAGATGTAGGACGTAAGGCCGGTGAGAGAACCCTGGCCCGTCTCGGCGCCCGACAGATTAAGACGCAGGAAGCACCGGTGATATTCCAGGCCGATGTCGCAAGCAGTCTGCTGCGCGGGCTGACCGGCGCGATTAGCGGTTCCAGCATCTACCGCCAGGCCAGTTTTCTCCTCGACCACCTGGACAAGCAGATATTTCCGGAGTTTGTACACATCCACGAAAACCCGCGGCTGCCAGGCGGTCTGGCCAGCTCACCTTTCGACAGCGAAGGTGTCGCCACCCGCGCCAGAAGCATTGTCGAAAACGGTGTACTCCAGAGCTATATTCTTGGCAGCTACTCCGCCCGTAAACTGGGGATGCAGACCACAGGCAACGCCGGTGGTGTGCGCAACCTCACTATCGATTCCGGTGACCTCGACCTCAATGACCTGCTGCAGCAGATGGGCAGCGGCCTACTGGTGACAGAGATGATGGGGCAGGGGCTAAACACCGTCACCGGCGACTACTCCCGTGGTGCCACAGGGTTTTGGGTGGAGAACGGAGAGATCCAGTACCCGGTGGAAGAGATCACCATCGCCGGCAATATGAAGCAGATGTTTGCCCAACTGGCAGCCGTCGGCCGGGATATCGATCCCCGCGGCAGCATCCGTACCGGCTCCTGGCTGATTGAGTCGATGACTATTGCCGGGGGTTGATCTGTAGGAGCGAACTTGTTCGCGATTGCTCTGTTTTAAGGCATAGGATGCAATAAGCGCAGCGCATTACACCATTACAGCCGCTCATGGCGACGCAATGCGCTACGCTTATTGCGCCCTACCTTCTAGCGTCTTTTAGACACCCATCTTCTCCTGCCCACTACCTATTTCCGGTAGTTTTTTCTGCTGCTTTGACACACACCAAGACTGGCGTAAGCTTAGGGCGCCTCTATCTAAGCGCAGTCAATCATGTTTCTGAAAACGGATAATGCAAAAAGAATCTTCCTGATCGCACTATTGATGACAGGAATTGCCCTCTTTTTTTGGGACCAGTCACGCATCCCCGCTTTGACGGCAAAAGCCCAGATGGGCATACGCACCCAGATCGATGCCATCGCCTTTGATGTTATTTTTCCGGCACTCGACAGCTACTCGCTGCTCAAGCGAATCCTCTTCACCAGCATCAACTGGGCCTACACCAACTGGAAAGGAATGACCTTTGGCCTGCTGTTTGGTGCCGCCTGTCTCTCACTGGTTCGCCTGATCCCCCAGCGCAGCTCTGGCAATATTTTTTTGAACTCCCTCAAAGGTACGTTGATCGGTGCCCCTCTGGGCGTTTGTGTTAACTGCTCCACCCCCATTATGCAGGGTATGCAGCGTGGCGGAATGCGCTTGGAGAGTGTGCTTTCGACACTTTCGAGTTCACCTACCCTGAATATCATCGTGCTCACTATGAGCTTTTCAATCCTGCCACTGGAGTTTGCCGTCGCCAAACTACTGGCAGTACTGTTTTTTGTTCTCCTTGTAGTGCCACTGGTGGTTCGTGCCCACTATCAGCAGAGTGATATTTCACAGCAACAGGAAGCCTCACTATCCAACACTACTCACCCAGGTTCTTCTGCATTTACATCTGATGAATCCGCCTGTGATCTCAATATAGTAACGCCAACCCAGACACCCCTGGTTAAGCTGCTTTTCGCGACTGCTATCGATTATCTGAAAGACATCTGGTTTATCGCCAGAATTGCTGTACCGTTCATGCTGCTGGCTGGGGTACTGGGTTCTGCCGTCATCGAGACAGTGCCACTGGAGGGATTGGAAAAACTTCCCATGGCCACATGGAGCCTGGTTTTGGTTGCGCTGATCGGCACCTTTCTGCCGGTACCTATTGCACTGGATGTTCTACTGGTCTCTATTCTGATCTCTGCCGGCATGCCCACCGCCTTCGCCATGGTGCTGCTATTTACTCTCGGCGTATTCAGTGTCTACCCCTTTATGGTGATCTGGCGAGACATCTCTCGCCGAATCGCTCTCAGCCTCTTCACCGGAGTGATTTTTCTCGGCGTCACCACCGGCTATGCCGTGGACTACTATCAGACCCGACAGAGTGCATCCATCGATGAGCAGTACATTAGCGCCCTGCAACACAGCCGGACCACCCATCAGGTTGAGGCTGAGCTGGCCACATTTATCCTGGAGCAGGCAGAGGCACAGTGCCATCAACTCACACCCAATAAAGACCGTGAGATCTGTACTCGGGACTACATACTCCACCGAGTACAAGCCAGTGGAGATAACAGCCTCTGCTTTGGCCTGACAAGCAACAGACTCAGAAACTTCTGTTTCCAGCAGGCATCCTTTCTTGTAATAACCCAGGATGCAGTCAGTAGTGATGCCCCAGCCCTTTGTGAAAAGATCGGCGTTGCCAGTATCGCCGCCTTCTGCAAGCGCAAGGTGGTCAATGAATCCATCTCCGGCGGTTCACCCCTATCACGCTGCGATCTTCTGATAGCACCTGAAGCGGTCAACCACTGTAAGCTGGAAGGCTTCTTTACCCGCCTTAGAAAATACAACGACACCAATGTGTGTGAGAATTTCTCCCCAGGCCGCGAGCGCACCGCCTGCCTGGGCACACTAAAGGTCTTCAAGCACACTTCCGGCAACAACTACGCCGACTGCAAGAGACTCGGCACAGAGCGTGACCAGCAACTGTGCAAAGCCATGATCGCCAAGCGACTGGTGTCTGCCGGCGAGGGTGAGTCTCACTGTGACCGCATCATCGATGCCAAGGGATATGGCCAATGCATCAGTCTGGCCAGTTCAATAAAGGCCGTCGATCGACTTGATCCAACCGCCTGCAATCTGGTGACAGGGGCAAAAGAGGAGGCCCAGTGTCGGCAGGAGGTAATCAACGCCTCGGTTGATCGTGCAATCTCCGATTACCTGATCGACAAAGCGCACTATGCGACCAAGGCACAGCACAGCGTGCAGAGACAGACCCAGCACAGCCTGTTGCCGGCAAAAAGATCACACCAGTCTCCTTCGACAAGCTGATCATACGTGATGACATCCAGGTCACTGCTACCCCCCATTTCAACAGCACAAGCAGTGGAGAGAGGGCATTTTCAGCCCATAGCTATAGCGAGCATGGCCTTCTCAACCTCCCTAAGATCGGTTTTCTTGAGTTCAAGGCACCATTTATCAAGGGGCGTGGTATCGCTTCCGGCGACTACAACAATGACCATTGGCCCGACCTGCTGTTTGCCGGTCGAAAGGGGGTGCAGCTATACACCAACACCGGCGGGGGACACTTTACCCATACCACCATCACAACGGACCAGATGGACTACCCCGATATCCATCTGGTGGCTTTTGTCGATATCGATAATGACGGCTGGCAGGATATCTATGCCGCCGGCTACGGAGGAAAGAACTATTTCATCCTCAATGACCAGCAGGGGTTTAGCCACTCCACTCTGGTGAAAATTCCCAATGAAGCCAGCAACCTCTCGATGGCGACCGGCTTTGCTGATCTGGATCGTAACGGTTACCTCGATTTTGTCCTTGGCAACTGGTCGTTCTCAGACGCAAAGAACTTCCTCTCCCACTACTCGCAAAACCGTCTCTTCCTCAACAATGAGTTGAGCTTCACATCAAAGACCTTCCCTGGTGAACTTAACGGTGAAACCCTCTCCACCCTCTTCTCAGATATCAACCAGGATGGTCACTTGGATCTCATGGTGGCCAATGACGTGATAAAACCCGACTACTATTACCGTGGAGCGGGGAGAGGTGTGCTGGAGAGAGTAAAACCAGAGGAGGGAGTGATTAGCGCAACCTCCTTCAACACCATGAGTGTAGATTCAGCCGACTTCAACAATGACCTGAGATTAGATCTCTTTACCACCGACATGAGCTTCTCCGGTGAGAGTGAAGTCGCCTATTGTGATGGCATAGAAGATAAGCAGCAGCAACAGCGTTGCCGCCTCCTTCTCGAAGGTAAGGAGCAGATCGCTCTCGGCAACATAAAGTGGTGTATCAAGCTTGAACAGCCGGAGGAGCGTAGCGACTGCATGACAGCGGTGGTGCGTGATATGGCAATGGCCCATAAACGGCCAGACGAATGCCAGAAGATTCTGCCGGAGTACCCCCTACAGCGACTCTTCTGCCGGAAAGTGGCCAAGAGAGAGGGCAGCGAAGAGAACTTTCCACTATTTGAACATCACCCCCAGGTACAAAGTAACAAACTGATGCTGGGATCGGCCGACGGCCGTTTTAAAGATGCCACTGCTGATATGGGAGTAGGAGAGAGCTTCTGGAGTTGGAACTCAAAGGCTGCCGATCTCGACAATGACGGCTGGCAGGATATCTATATTGGCAACGGCTACGGCTTTGGCAGCAAAGAACGGGAGATCCACAGTAATATCTTTTTCCATAACCAGCAGGGCCGGGGCTTTGTTCAGGCCCAGGAGCAGTTCGGCCTGAGGGAGTACATCAACACCCCCAGCTACACCTATGTGGATCTTGACCTGGATGGGGATCTGGATATCGTCACCACGGGAATGCTGGCCGAAGGCAAGATCTTCATCAACAACAACCCCAAAGGTCACAACGCCATTAGTTTCGAGCTACGGGATAAGAGAGGTAACCACTTCGCCATCGGCGCCAAGGTGATCATCACCACAGCCGCAGGTCAGCAGATTCGGGAGCTTAAACTGAGCGGCGGCTTTCTCTCTTTTGACAACCCCTACCTTCATTTTGGCCTCGGAGATGGTAACGCGGTAGGAAAGATAGAGGTTATCTGGCCTGATGGTGAGCATACAGACCTGGAAGGTAATTTTGCAGCTAACCACCACTACCAGATCAAACGAACAAAGGGATAGCCATATATTTTCCATTACTTTTGTTTGTTTTCTGCGGTTTTTTGGGTAACTCATGGACATCATCTATAAAACCGGGGTATAAATGGGGGAGTTATTCTACTAAAGCGGCTGGTTGTAGCTGTAGATGGAGTTAAGAAAATGAAAATAAAGACGTACATCTTCTCTCTGCTGGTGAGCCTCTGTCTCACTGTCGGCATAGCAAGTGCGGCCCCCTTTTCATACAGCTTTGCGCCTCTTCCTCAGCCACTGGATCCTGACACCACGCCTCAGATATTAGAGATGACGATCTCCGAGCACGGAACCATCACCGATATCGATGTCTCCTTAGCTATCAGTGATCCAGGACATTTCTTTAGCGAGATTATCGACCTCTCCCACGGTGGTCAAACCGTCACACTGATGGAGACGTTTAATGCTCCTGGCGGGATTTACGTCTTTGATGACGACATGCCCGGACAAGAACCTGCCGTCGGAACTCTATCGGCCTTCGATGGCATGGATATCAATGGTGTATGGACATTGACACTCGTTTCTACAGGATATACTTACGGTGATATTCATGAGTGGACCATCATGGGCGATATGATTCCGAGTCAAGTGCCCGTTCCGGCAGCACTCTGGCTCTTCGGCTCTGCATTGCTTGGTTTTATTGGTCTACGTAAGAAGGTGAGCAAAAGCGCCTAAACTTAGGACGCTTTAGCCAAATCAAACCGCAGCAGATGCTGCGGTTTTTTTATGTCTGAATGGTCAGTGGGGCTACTAGGATCAACGGCGATCACCAGCGGCAACAGCTGCCATTGGCTGATTGAGTCGATGACTATTGCCGGGGGTTGATCTGTAGGAGCGAACTTGTTCTAGAAGAACATGCCTCTGAGCCGATCGCATACGAGCTCGCTCCTACAACTCTAATTTTTCTCTATCTTGGCAGTTTTCAGGATTGCTGTACGTAGTCTGTATCGCCTATCAACTCCCTCACACCAATCCTCGCCCCGATAGGAGGGTGTCGTAAATGCACCAGTCCCTTCTCCCTACGAGGGAGAAGGCTAGGATGAGGGTGTATTGAACCAATTTACCCTCCAACCCCCCTCACCCCAACCCTCGGCAAGCTGCTCCTGCGTTGCTCTACTACCTACATCCATGTAGGCATCTCCCCGGTGGGGGAGGGGGCAGGATGCAGGTAATAAGTCGCCTCTAGCGCTTTTTAGCTGCTGCTTTCTTCTTGGCTACAACTTTCTTTTTAGCTGCGACCTTTTTCTGAACCGCCCTCTTCGGGGCCGCCTTCTTCGGCGCTACCTTCCTCGGAGCTGCTCTCTTCGGTGCCGCTTTCTTCGGTGAACGCCTTGTAATAAGAAAAGCGGCACCAATAGCAACAGGCAAAGCCCATTTCCAATTGTCTTTTACCCAAGAATTAACATT
>MOXG01000026.1_pt1 | contig 35636 bp, 50 predicted proteins | sample 1471191 | NCBI WGS metagenome assembly MOXG01 (sample SAMN05806437, study PRJNA327811) | mollusc metagenome | isolation source: Phylotype C (NB3) bacterial symbionts from gill | host: Thyasira cf. gouldii | place: Canada: Bonne Bay, Newfoundland | collected 2010-08-19
ATACGGCAAGCGGTCTGCATGACGCCTCAACCCGCGGCCTGATTGCCTATACAAAAAAGCTTAATGGCTGTGATTGAAGGCAATCGACAAGCCATATGTACAAGGGCCTGTTAACACTATGCGAATATCCATCGACGGAGTCCATTCGGCGTTGCGCATCGTTTATTTGGAATAACCAAACCGCACTCTGCGCGCCTTGCCTGGACTCATTTGAGAGCCAACACAGGATATTCGCATAGTGTTAAGAGACCCTAGTAAGTATCGTCGTCTCTACGGAGATAGGCAGTAAATATTGCGGGCTGAATATTCACCCGCCAGCATAAAGAGTAGCCACCTATGGAAGATAATCCACGCAATATTAGTCTGTTAACCCGCAGCACCCTGGCACTGATTCTTGCGGGAGGGCAGGGATCTCGACTAAAACAACTCACGACATGGCGTACCAAGCTGCAGTCCCTTTCGGCGGCAAGTTTCGTATTATCGATTTCCCCCTCTCCAACTGTCTTAACTCAGGCATTAGGCGGATTGCCGTACTCACCCAGTACAAGGCGCACTCGCTATTGCTACACCTCAATAACGGCTGGTCATTCCTTCGCGGCCAGTTTGGAGAGTATGTGGAGGTCCTTCCTGCCTCTCAGCGCCTGGGCAAATCCTGGTACTCAGGAACAGCGGACGCTGTCTTCCAGAACCTGGATATCCTGCGCAGCCATGGTCCCAAGTACATTCTTATTCTCGCCGGTGACCACATCTACAAGATGGATTACGGCACCATGCTGGCACATCATGTCGACAACAATGCCGATATGACAGTAGGCTGTATCGAGGTTCCCCTGGAAGAGGCGACATCTTTAGGCGTTATGAGCGTGGACAAAACCTCTCAGGTAACTGCTTTCGTTGAGAAACCCGCCAACCCTGAACCGATGATTGGCCAGCCTGATAAGGCACTGGCATCGATGGGTATCTACATATTTAACACCGATTTTCTCTACGACCAGTTAATCAGGGATGCCGGAGACCCGGATTCCAGCCACGACTTTGGTCACGACATCATCCCCCATATCATTGACCGCTACCGGGTGGTGGGTTTCCCCTTCAAACACCAGATTACCGGCGAACGTATCTACTGGCGGGATGTGGGTACCGTCGATGCCTACTGGAAAGCCAATCTCGAACTGATTGGCGTCACGCCAGAGCTAAATCTCTACGATAAGGATTGGCCGATCTGGACCTATCAGGCGCAGCAACCCCCGGCCAAATTCGTCTTTGATGACGATGATCGTCGCGGCATGGCTGTCGACTCGATGGTCTCAGGCGGCTGCATTATCTCGGGCGCCTATGTGCGTCACTCAGTCCTCTTCTCCAACGTCCATATCGGTACTCGCTCAAACGTCCAGGACTCTGTAATCCTGCCGGATGTAGAGGTTGGAGAAAACTGCCGTATTACCAAGGCGGTAATCGACAAGGGCTGCGTAATCAACGACCACACTGTGATCGGTGAAAACCCCGAGGAGGATGCACGCAACTATCACGTCACTGAGGAGGGTGTTGTTCTGGTCAGCCCGGGTATGCTCGGCCAGGATCTGAACTATGCACTCTAAGGGGAAGCTCAATGTAGTTCTGTGCTGGCATATGCACCAGCCTCCCTATCAGGACGAACAGGATGGGCAGTATAAGTTACCCTGGACCTACCTCCATGCGATCAAGGATTATGTCGACATGGCAGCCCATCTGGAGGCCTGTCCCGATGCCAAATGTGTAGTTAATTTCTCTCCGACACTACTTGAGCAGATCGACGACTACAGCCGTCAGAGCAAACGCTACCTTGAAGACCGCACACCGGTCACAGACCCGATACTCTCATCCCTGGTCACCGGCGAATTCCCTACTGACCCAGGCAAACGCACCACTCTAATCAAGGCCTGCCTCAAAGCCAACGAAGAGCGTGCAATCGCCAGATACGAGGCGTTTCAACAACTGGTCTCTCTCATTGGTGACGTACAAAATCTGGAGACGCGTAGCCTTTACCTCTCAAACCAGTTTCTCAGCGACCTGCTGGTCTGGTATCACCTGGTATGGATTGGTGAAACCGTCAGGCACAAAGACCCCCGTATTAAATACCTGATAAAGAAGTCCCGCCTCTACAGCTTTGATGACCGCAACCTGCTGTTTACCGTTATCAGTGAGCTGCTCAGCGGCCTCATCGGGCGCTACCGCAAACTGGCTGAACGCGGCCAGGCGGAGCTCTCTTTCACGCCCTATTCACATCCGATCATGCCGCTGCTATTGGACTTCAACTCCGCCCGTCAGGCATGGCCGGATATCACTCTGCCCCAGGCCGATCACTACCCAGGTGGCTTGGCGCGTTCACATTGGCAGGTTGAAAAAGGCATCGACTGTTTTGAACGACACTTCGGCTTTAAGCCAAGCGGCTGCTGGCCGGCTGAGGGGGCGGTCTCAACCCCAACACTCGAGCTTCTGGCTGGGCATGGGATAGCGTGGGCTGCCAGCGGTGAAAATGTACTCAGCAACAGCCTCAGCCCTGAAGATAAAGCACTAGATGAGAAGGATTGGCTCTACCTCCCCTACCGCATCAGTGACACAGACCTCCACACTTTTTTTCGAGACGACGGACTTTCAGATCTAATCGGTTTCGAGTATGCACGCTGGCACGGCGATGATGCAGTAGCAAACCTGATATCACACCTTGATACCATTGCCACAAGATCAAAAGATAATCCCGACAGAATTGTCTCTATCATTCTTGATGGGGAGAATGCCTGGGAGACCTACCCCTATAACGGTTACTACTTCCTTAGCGCGCTCTATAAGCATCTGGCAATCCATCCCAGCATCAATCTCACCACCTATGGTGAATACCTGAAAACCAAACAGCAGAGCCCGGTACTCAAAGAAGTCACCGCCGGAAGTTGGGTCCACGGCACTTTTTCAACATGGATAGGGGACCCGGGAAAGAATCGCGCATGGGATCTGCTGTGTGAGGCAAAACTGGCATTTGATGAAGAGAAGAGTTCAGGGCGACTCACAGGTGAGGCACTGAATCAGGCGGAGCATGAACTTGCTATCTGCGAGGCGTCCGACTGGGCTTGGTGGTTTGGAGATTACAATCCGGAGGGTGCGGTTAGCGACTTCGATAGCATGTACCGCCGTCATCTTACCAACCTCTACCGACGATTAGACAGGCCGATACCGGCAAGCGTGACAAAGGTGATAAGTCAAGGTTCCGGAGATCCTACTACAGGAGGTGTGATGCGCACCGGCCAGGACTTTAGTCGATGACGGATCACCAAGAATATGAAGTTCTACCCCGTCGGCTGGCGGGCGTTCTGCTACACCCTACCTCTCTTCCCGATGGAGACCTTGGCCGGGATGCGTACAGATTCGTCGATTTTCTCGCAAACTGCGGTATCGGTTGCTGGCAAACCCTACCCCTCGGGCAGCCTTCCCACGGTCTATCCCCCTATCAGTGCCTTTCAGTCCACGCAGGGAACACGGCGCTAATCAGTCTCGACACATTGGTGTCGGAAGGATGGCTTGAGCCTTTCCCTACGGATAAGGAACCAGAGCGGGAAGAGTCCATCAGACGCGCCTGGAGTTGTTTCAAAGAGAGTGCGGGAGATGAGCAGTGGTCAAGATATGACCTCTTCTGCCACAAGCATGAACATTGGCTGGATGACTACATCCTATTTCTTGCGCTTCGTTCCCACCACGACAACCTCCCTTGGTGGGAGTGGCCTGCAGCTCTACGCAACCGGGACACTTCAGCACTTCAACAAGCGCGCTTGCGATTGAAAGATGAGACCGAAGTTCACCGCTTCGCCCAGTACGTCTTCTTCAATCAGTGGCACTCTCTGCGCGATTACGCCAACAGCAGAGGGATTCTGATGTTCGGCGATACACCCATTTTTGTTGCAGAAAATAGTGCCGACGTCTGGTCTCAAAGAGACTATTTTCAGCTCAACGCCGACGGCAGGGCGGAAGTTGTGGCCGGTGTACCCCCTGACTATTTTTCAGAGACCGGGCAACGCTGGGGTAACCCACTCTATGATTGGAATAAGATCAGCTCCGATGGTTTCACCTGGTGGATTGAGCGGACCAGAAGCCAACTGGAGTGGTTTGACCTTTTGAGAATCGATCATTTTCGTGGCTTCGAGTCCTACTGGAGCATTCCTTCCGAAAGCGAGACCGCAATCGACGGCCACTGGGAAAAAGCACCTGGCCATGAGCTGTTTGATACGCTGCTAAAGACATTTGAAAAACTACCTATCGTTGTAGAGGATCTTGGAATAATCACTCCCGAAGTAACGGCGCTCAGGGATCATTTTAATCTACCGGGCACCAAGGTGCTGCAGTTTGCCTTTGATGGCATGCCCGACAACCCTTACCTCCCTGAAAACATTGTTGCTAACTCTGTGGTCTATACCGGCACCCACGATAACAACACTACACTTGGCTGGTACAGTGACCTCACCTCTGATGAGAAGGCACGGGTGAATTGTGCTGGTGGAGAGGGGGGAATGAATCAGCCGTGGCATATGATTACCTGCGCGCTTAACACTTCAAGCCGGTTAGCTATGATCCCGATGCAGGATCTCCTGGGACTGGATAGTGATGCAAGGATGAACACGCCTGGTGTCGTAAATGAAGAGAACTGGCGTTGGAGCTTCGACTGGAATGAGGTATCAGCTGGATTAGTGCCGTTAATGCACACACTGATTGAGAAAAGCGGTCGCTGAAGTAAGGGAAACTACTACTTACCATTGAACGTAGAGAGCTTGCCAGATCACCGTAGTGGCCTCTTGGATTTGCTTTGAATGCCCATCGCAGTTGGTAAAACACACTTTATACAACAGCAGCCCGCACCGAACAAAATCTGCGATCATGCATCCTAAAAGAAAAAAGGCCGGACGATTTTCATCGTCCGGCCTTTTTTTATCGTTTCCTGCAGCAGAGTCTACTCTACCTCGACAGCCTCTTCATCTATCTCAGGGCGATCGATCAGCTCAACATAGGCCATTGGAGCCTTGTCGCCTGGACGGTAGCCACACTTGAGTATACGGAGATAACCGCCTGAGCGCTCCTTGTAGCGAGGGCCCAGCTCATTAAACAGCTTACCGACTACCTCATCGTCACGGAGACGATTGAAGGCAAGACGACGACCTGCAACGCTGTCGCTCTTGGCATTCGTGATAATCGGCTCGGCCACGCGGCGCAGTTCTTTAGCTTTGGGCAACGTAGTCTTGATCAGCTCGTGACGCAGCAAAGAGCATGTCATGTTACGGAACATGGCCTTACGGTGTGAACTGTTACGGTTCAGTTGCCGTCCTGATTTGCGATGACGCATGGATCGACTTCCTTAATAATAAGTAAATAAAAAATTAGTGTGGTAGAGAGGTACGCTTTGCGACCTACTCCATACCCTCGGGCGGCCAGTCTTCAAGCCGCATGCCGAGTGAAAGACCACGTGTAGCAAGAACATCCTTGATTTCTGTGAGCGATTTCTTACCCAGATTTGGCGTCTTCAGAAGCTCCACCTCTGTACGTTGAATCAGATCACCAATCATAAAGATATTCTCGGCCTTGAGACAGTTTGCTGAGCGAACGGTCAACTCAAGATCATCTACAGGACGCAGCAGAATTGGATCAATTGCAGGTTTACTGCTCTCCTCTTCCACTTCAGCTGTGGTTGTCTGGTCGAGACTGACAAAGGCTGAGAGTTGATCCTGAAGAATGGTTGCTGAGCGACGAATCGCCTCTTCCGGATCGATTGTGCCATCGGTCTCCAGATCAATAACCAATCGATCTAGATCAGTACGCTGTTCAACACGTGCTGCCTCGACAGAGAAAGCTACACGACATACCGGTGAGAACGAGGCATCCAACTGCAAACGACCAATTGGGCGATCTTCGCCGTCATCCGATGTACGGGTTGCAGCAGGCTGGTAACCCAGACCCTTTGCAACCTTCAAAGTCATGCTCAGCTCACCCTCTTTGTTAAGGTTGGCAATCACATGATCTGGATTCGCGATCTCAACGTCGTGATCAAGAGTGATATCACTACCCAACACTGGACCAGGACCTGATTTCTTCAGTACCAGGGTAGCCTCACTGCGAGTATGCATAATGAGAGCGAGATCTTTAAGATTCAGCATGATCTCCAGCACATCTTCCTGCACACCCTCAATACTTGTGTACTCATGAAGGACGCCATCAATCTCAGCTTCTACCACGGCGCATCCAGGCATCGAGGAGAGCAGAATCCTGCGTAGTGCATTACCCAGTGTGTGACCAAATCCACGTTCCATCGGCTCCAGGGAGATTTTGGCGTGACGTTCAGTTACCTGCTGGACGCTGACTAGGCGCGGCTTCAAAAAATCGGTTACAAACTCAGGCATTTCAACCCCTCAATTAACCTTATTTGGAGTACAGCTCAACAACCAGCTGTTCGTTGATCTCTGCAGGCAGTTCCGTACGATCAGGGTCTCGCTTGAACGTACCGCTCATTGCCTTCGAGTCAACATTGATCCACTCGACAAATCCGTACTCTGCCGCTATTGCAAGTGAATTCTGGATCCTTGCCTGTTTTTTCGCTTTCTCGCGAATGGTGATAACGTCTTCGGGCTGTACCTTATAAGAAGGAACATTAAGCACCTTACCGTTAACCTCAACCGCTTTGTGGCTTACCAGCTGACGTGACTCAGAGCGAGTGGCTCCGAACCCCATACGGTAAACGACATTATCAAGACGCTGCTCGAGAAGACGAAAAAGGTTTTCACCTGTAGCGCCTTTACCCTGGGCGGCAGCCTTATAATAGTTACGGAACTGCTTCTCCATCACTCCGTACATACGGCGCATTTTCTGCTTCTCACGAAGCTGTAGCCCGTAATCGGAGAGACGACGCCGGCGGTCATCACTCTGACCTGGCTGCTTTTCCATATTGCATTTGGATTCAATTGAGCGCGAGCGGCTCTTGAGGAACAGATCTGTTCCCTCGCGGCGGCTCAGCTTACATTTTGGTCCGATATATCTTGCCATGACTCTCTATAACTCCTGATCAGACGCGACGCTTTTTCGGCGGGCGGCAACCATTGTGCGGGATCGGTGTAACATCACAGATGCTGGTGATTTTGAAACCTGCATTGTTGAGTGCACGAACCGCAGACTCACGACCAGGACCGGGGCCCTTGACGTTCACATCCAGATTCTTGACACCGTAATCTTTCGCACCTTCACCGGCACGATCGGCAGCAACCTGCGCTGCAAATGGGGTGCTTTTACGCGAGCCGCGGAAGCCGGAGCCACCTGCGGTTGCCCATGACAGCACATTACCCTGGCGATCAGAGATGGTGATGATGGTGTTATTGAAAGAGGCGTGTATATGAGCGACACCGTCGGTGACGACTTTTTTTACCTTCTTTCGCGAACGGCTTGCTGGTTTTGCCATTTGCTGTTTCCTGTGGTCTCTTAACTAATAGTCGGCGAAATTATAGCGCCGGACTTATCGTTTGATTGGACGCCGTGGACCCTTACGGTACGTGCGTTTGTTCTCGTACGCTGGCCCCGAACAGGAAGGCCACGACGATGACGGATACCGCGATTACTACCAAGATCCATGAGACGTTTGATGTTCATAGAAACCTCACGTCGCAAGTCACCTTCTACGGTAAACCTGGCGACCTCAGAGCGCAGAGCATCTACCTGCTCTTCACTCAGATCCTGGATTTTTTTGTCTTGCGCAATGCCTGCTGCGTCACAGATACCGGCAGCGCGGGTACGACCGACTCCATAGATCGAGGTCAACGCGATAATAGCGTGCTTACGATCTGGAATGTTGACGCCTGCAATACGGGCCATCGGTTTAACTCCTGAAAAACAAGTTACATCCACATTACGCGTGGAAAACGCGCAATTCTATCTGGATACTAGTAATAAATCAAGCTTGAAAAATCAACCTGACGCTGTTTGTGGCGTGGCTCTTTACAGATCACACGCACAACACCTTTACGGCGTACAATCTTGCAATTGCGGCAGATCTTCTTCACTGATGCCCTAACTTTCATGGCTCATTCTCCAAAACTATCTATATCTTTATCCGGTGTTAGCGCAGTAGACCTGCACCACCACCCTTCAAATTCGCTTTCTTCATCAATCCATCATACTGGTGTGACATCATGTGCGTCTGCACCTGGGCCATAAAGTCCATCACCACCACCACGATAATCAGCAAGGATGTACCACCAAAATAGAAGGGGACATTCCAGCCAACGATCAAAAATTCAGGCAACAGGCAGACAGCAGTAATATAGATCGCTCCCGCCAATGTGAGCCGCGACATAACACTGTCGATGTAACGCGCCGTCTGCTCCCCGGGCCGATAGCCAGGTATAAATGCACCTGATCGCTTCAGATTATCGGCGGTCTCCCTCGAATTAAACACCAACGCAGTGTAGAAAAAGCAGAAGAAAATAATCGCCAGAGCATAGAGCAGTACATAGATCGGCTCACCCGGCTGCAGCTTTCCAACAATATCTTGCAACCAGCGCATGTTCTCCTGGCCCGACACCCACTGTCCCAGTGTCGATGGGAAGAGGATGATGCTGGAAGCGAAGATTGGGGGGATCACACCCGCCATATTCAGCTTGAGAGGCAGATGACTACTCTGCGCTGCAAACATCTTTCTACCTTGCTGACGCTTGGCATAGTTGACCGTGATACGTCTCTGCCCGCGCTCTACGAAGACTACAAATGCCGTAACTGCAGCGGCCAGCATAAACAATATAAGAACGGTTATCGCATTCATCTCACCGGTACGTACCAGTTCCAGCGTCCCGCCGATTGCAGATGGCAGACCGGCGACAATACCGGCAAAGATGATCAGTGAAATTCCATTACCCAAGCCGCGCTCAGTGATCTGCTCGCCCAACCACATCAGGAACATCGTTCCGGTAACCAGTGATACGACCGCTGTCAAAATAAAGCCGGGGCCGGTATGAGTTACAACAGACATACCGCCCGCCTGCTGACTCTGTAGCGCCATCGATATACCAACGGCCTGAAAAGTGGCAAGCACTACCGTTCCGTAGCGGGTGTATTGTGTAATTTTACGTCGCCCCTGCTCTCCCTCTTTCTTCAACTGCTCGAGCTTGGGTATCACTGCAGACATTAACTGCATGATAATCGATGCTGAGATGTAGGGCATGATACCAAGAGCAAACAGACTTGCACGCATCAGGGCGCCACCCGAGAACATGTTAAACATGTCCAGGATATTGCTGCCTTCCTGTTCCGCAAAAAGCGCAGCAAGTGCCGCCGGATTTACGCCGGGTACAGGTATAAAAGTACCGATACGAAACACCAACAGTGCACCAAGGACGAAAAGCAGTCGCTGGCGCAGCTCAGTGAACTTACCCATACCGGCCATGCCGGCCTTGTTGCCCTGTGCGGTCATTTATTCCTCGATCTTCCCACCGGCCGCTTCGATAGCAGCACGTGCACCCTTGGTTACACCGAGACCGCGAATGGTAACAGCCTTCTCGATTTTCCCGGAAAGGATAACCTTCGCACGCTTCATGGAGCGAGGCAGTATATCAGCACTATGCAACGCGCTGAGATCAATCACATCAACCTCAACCTTTGCCAGCTCATCGAGACGAACCTCAGCGGTGCTGCGACCGATACGAGAGGTGAAGCCAACCTTTGGCAGACGACGCTGCAAGGGCATCTGACCACCCTCGAAGCCTGCCTTGACGGAACCACCAGTGCGTGACTTCTGCCCCTTGTGACCACGACCAGCAGTCTTACCGAAACCACTACCGATACCACGACCGATACGTTTGGCGTTCTTTTTTGAGCCTCTGCGGGCTTAATGGTATTCAGTTGCATGTTACGCCTCCTCAACCTTGACCATGTAGGACACTTTATTTGCCATGCCACGAGTGCAGGCACTGTCCTCTACAAGTACGCTGTGATGTATACGACGCAGCCCCAAGCCACGAACACACGCCTGATGACCCTCCAGACGCCCATTCATGCTGCGGGTCAGCGTTACCTTCATCATTTTCTTATCAGCCATGACTTACCCCAGAATCTCTTCGACCGTCTTGCCGCGCTTAGCGGCGACAGACTCAGGGTCCGTCATTTCGGTCAGTGCGTTGATGGTGGCACGAACAACATTGATGGGATTATTAGTACCGATACACTTGGCCAGTACGTTATGGACACCTACCGCTTCGCAAACAGCACGCATGGCGCCGCCTGCTATAATACCGGTACCGTCAGAAGCCGGCTGCATGTAGACCTTGGCGGCGCCATGACGTCCGATCAGCGGATACTGCAGTGTTGTGCCGTTAAGGGTGGCGTTACGCATGTTACGACGCGCACTCTCCATCGCCTTCTGTATGGCGATAGGCACCTCACGCGCCTTGCCAGTGCCGAACCCGACACCACCCTCGCCATCACCGACCACGGTGAGTGCGGTAAAACTGAATATTCGACCACCTTTGACCACTTTAGCTACACGGTTTACGTGTATCAGCTTTTCGATCAGGCCGTCGCCTTGTGGAGATGCATTAAAGTTAGACATAGCCTGCCCCTTAGAACTGAAGACCGTTTTCGCGAGCTGCATCAGCCAGCGCTTTGACACGACCGTGATACTTAAAGCCGGCACGATCGAACGCTACGCGCTCGACTCCTGCAGCCTTGGCACGCTCTGCAACCAGCTTACCGACTGTCACCGCAGCTGCGCAGTTACCACCACTCCCCTCAAGCTCAGCCTTAACACCCTTATCCAGTGTTGAGGCACTGGCAACCACTTGGGTGCTGCCGGGAGCAATAACCTGCGCGTAAGTATGGCGCGGGGTGCGGAAGATGGTCAGGCGATGCACACCCAACTCTTGTATTTTGGCGCGGGCACGGCGTGCACGACGCAAACGTGATGTTTTCTTGTCCATCGTCATATACCCTTACTTCTTCTTGGCTTCTTTACGCAGAACCTGCTCATCCGCATAACGGACACCTTTGCCTTTATAGGGCTCTGGCGGACGGTAGGAACGGATTTCAGCAGAGACCTGACCCACCTTCTGCTTGTCGCAGCCGGAGACTACGATCTCAGTCTGAGAAGGAGTTTCTATAGTGATACCCTCAGGGACAGCGTAATCAATAGGGTGTGAAAACCCAAGACTGAGGTTCAGTACCTTGCCTTTGGCTTGAGCGCGATAGCCCACACCGACCAGCTGCAGCTTCTTCTGGAAGCCGGAGGTAACACCAATAACCATGCTATTGATCAGTGCCCGGAATGTACCGGCCATTGCCCATTCATCCTGTCCTTCGACCTTGGGTGCAACGCTGATAACAGCGTCATCACGATTAACAGTGACAAACTTGTGCAGTGTCAGCTGCATGGTGCCCTTGGCACCCTTAACAGTCACCTGATCGTCAGCGATGGTAAGATCAACACCGGCAGGAGGGTAATCGGACTTTTTGCTACACGTGACATATCATGCCTCCCGATTACGCCACATAGGCCAGGACTTCGCGCCATGACCCGCAACGCGGGCAGCACGATCAGACATCAGACCTTTGGATGTGGAAATGACGGCAATGCCCAGTCCTCCACGAACCTTAGGAAGCTCTTTAGCGCCCTTATAGACTCGTAGACCCGGCCGACTGACGCGCTGTATAAGCTCGATAACCGGTTTGCCCTGAAAGTATTTCAGCTCAACATTGAGAGTGCTTTTAGCATCATCAGTGCTTGAGAAACCATTGATGTAACCCTCGTCCAGCAATAGCTGGGCAATGGCACTTTTCTGTTTTGACGATGGCATGGAAACAGCCACCTTCGCGACCTGCTGACCGTTACGAATACGGGTCAACATGTCTGCAATTGGATCAGACATACTCATTTTTAAAACCCTCTAGGTCAGCCGCCTGCAAAGGCACGATACCTAAATGATTGACAAAATCCGCCTTGTGGGCGAAATGATAAACCGCATCATTCAGATGCGGGTGGCGTATTATATATTACCAGCTGGCTTTTACAAGCCCGGGAATATCACCGCGCATAGCCGCTTCACGCAGCTTGTTGCGGCAGAGTCCAAACTTACGATAGACCCCGTGTGGGCGGCCGGTAGCACGACAGCGATTCTGCCGACGCGCCGGTGACGCATCACGAGGCATCTTCTGTAGTTTGAGAACAGCATCATCCACCTCTTCGGCGGTGCTATTCGGGTTGATAATGACAGCCTTTAACTCCGCACGCTTCTCAGCATACTTAGCAACTGTCTTGGCCCGCTTCACTTCGCGAGCAATCATGCTCTTTTTTGCCATGCTAGCTCTACTTAGTTTTTGAAAGGAAATTTAAAGGAGGCGAGCAGTGCACGCCCCTCTTCGTCAGTCTTTGCAGTAGTACTGAAAGTAATATCCAGACCACGAAGAGTATCGATTTTATCGTAATCGATCTCTGGAAACATAATCTGCTCTTTCACACCCATACTGTAATTACCACGGCCATCGAATGACTTGGCATTCATGCCGCGAAAATCACGGATACGAGGTATTGCGATATTGATCAGGCGATCAAGGAACTCATACATACGCTCACCGCGCAGTGTCACCTTGCAGCCGATAGGCCAGGCTTCACGCACCTTGAAAGCGGCAACAGATTTACGCGCCTTGGTGACAATGGGCTTCTGACCTGAGATCTTCACCATATCGCTGACGGCGTGCTCCATCACTTTTTTGTCGCCGATCGCATCACCTACACCCATATTAAGTGTGATCTTAGTGATCTTTGGGACTTCCATGACACTCTTAAAGCTGAACTGCTCTTTCAGCCGGCCTACGATCTCGTCGTTGTAAAGTTGCTGTAATCTTGCCATCTTAACTATCCGCCTCAGATATCCACGACTTCGCCGTTGGATTTGAAGTAGCGCACCTTGCGTCCATCATCCAGACTCTTGACACCTACACGATCAGCCTTTCCGCTGGTCGAATTGTAAATGGCAACATTGGATGCATCCATCGGCATTTCCTTATCCAGGATGCCGCCTTGCTCACCCTTCACCGGGTTTGCTTTGGTGTGCTTCTTCACTATATTGATGTTTTCAACGACGACTTTATCGTCGATCACTTGCAGGACGGTACCCTGCTTACCTTTGTCCTTGCCGGCAATGACGACGACCAGGTCACCTTTCTTAATTTTACGCAATGCCATGATTCACCCCTTAGAGCACTTCTGGCGCGAGCGAGATGATTTTCATAAAACGCTCGCTACGCAGTTCACGGGTAACCGGTCCGAATATACGGGTTCCGATAGGCTGCAGTTGGGTGTTCAGCAAAACAGCAGCGTTACCGTCAAAACGGATCATAGAACCGTCAGAACGACGAACGCCTTTCCTTGTGCGAACAACAACCGCGTTATAGACGTCACCCTTTTTTACCTTACCCCGGGGCATGGCATCCTTGATGCTCACTTTAATAATATCCCCGATACCGGCATAACGGCGGTGCGAGCCGCCCAGTACTTTTATGCACTGGACTCGCTTTGCACCGCTATTGTCGGCAACGTTCAGCATTGTCTGCATCTGGATCATTGGACTATCCCAAACTATAAATTCAGTGTTACGAAAACCGTATTAATTCCGAGGTCTATCTTCAGGATGCTTTTTCAACAACCGTGACCAGACGCCAAGTCTTGCTCTTTGATAGCGGACGGCACTGTTCAATGATAACCACGTCACCCAACCCACACTCATTGCTTTCGTCATGAGCGTGAATCTTAGTGGAACGGCGAATGTATTTTCCGTAGAGCGGATGCTTCACCTGACGCTCAACCATAACAGTGACGGTTTTATCCATCTTGTCGCTGACCACGCGCCCCTGGAGCGTGCGATTGCTAACTTCCTGCTCGCTCATGATGCTTCACCTACTCTCATTTCATTCAAAACGGTTTTAATACGGGCAATGGTTTTTCGCACCCGGCTCATCTCTGATGGACGACTCAGTTGCCCGGATCCACGCTGCATGCGCAGATTAAACTGCTCTTTGCGCAATTCCAGCAGAGACTCTTCCAGTTCGGCCGGGCTCTTGCCCCTTAGTTCTGTAGCTTTCATCACAGTACCGTCCGTTTTGCGAAGGCGGTTTTAAATGGGAGCTTAGCTGCTGCAAGGGTAAATGCCTCGCGCGCCGTCTCCTCATCAATGCCCTCAATTTCATACAGCATGCGACCCGGCTGGATCTGGGCTACCCAGTACTCCACGTTGCCCTTACCTTTACCCTGCCGCACTTCGAGTGGCTTGCTGGTGATCGGTTTGTCCGGGAAGACCCGAATCCACAACTTACCACCACGCTTTACCTGACGAGTGATGGTACGACGCGCAGCCTCAATCTGACGTGAAGTCAGTCTGCCGCGACCGATGGCCTGCAGGCCGTATTCACCGAAGCTTACTTTGCTGCCTCGGTTGGCAAGACCGCGGTTGCGGCCTTTCATCTGTTTACGGAATTTTGTCCGTTTCGGCATTAACATGATTAATCCCTCTTCCCAGACCTACGCTTGGGTGCTTTCTCTTCTTCCTGGGCAGCGCCATCGAAGACCTCACCCTTAAAGATCCAAACTTTTACACCAATGATACCGTATGTAGTATTTGCCTCAGCAAAGCCATAGTCGATATCGGCACGCAAAGTATGCAGAGGAACGCGCCCCTCTCTATACCACTCGCTGCGCGCAATCTCTGCACCATTGAGGCGACCCGCGATATGCACCTTGATACCACCTGCACCCAGACGCATGGCAGTCTGAACTGAACGCTTCATGGCGCGACGGAACATGACACGACGCTCCAGCTGCTGGGTGATACCCTCTGCAACCAACTGTGCGTCCAGCTCCGGCTTGCGGATCTCTTCAACACTGACGTGAACCGGAACACCCATTCTACGTGATACTTCAGTACGCAGTTTATCGATATCCTCACCCTTTTTACCGATCACGATACCGGGGCGAGCCGTGTGGATGGTAATGTGAGCATTTTTAGCTGGACGGTCGATCTGGATACGACTGACCGATGCCTGAGAGAGGCGTTTCTTAAGATAATCACGCACCTCAAGATCTGCATTCAGGAGGTTGGCATAGTCTTTCGATTCAGCAAACCACTTGGAGGTATGCTGTTTGACGATGCCAAGCCGTATACCTGTAGGATGTACTTTCTGACCCATAATGGCCTCTCTTGCCTTACTTGTCCGAGACAGTCACGGTAATGTGACTGCTGCGTTTCAAAATCCGAGCTGCACGCCCTTTTGCGCGTGCACGAATACGTTTCATTGTCGGCCCTTCGTCAACCATGACAGCTGAAACCTTCAATTCATCAATATCCGCTCCCTCATTATTCTCTGCATTTGCAATTGCAGAGTCGAGCGCCTTTTTCATCAGGTCTGCTCCCTTCTTTTTACTGAAGGTGAGAGTCTCTAGAGCCTTCTCCACGGGGAGACCTCGGATCTGTCTGCGACCAGACGGCCCTTCTGTGCCGAGATGCGCGCATAGCGCAATTTAGCCAGTGCCTGCATGGTTCAAATCCCGTTTAGTGTTTAGATTTCTTGTCAGCCACGTGACCGCGATAGGTGCGTGTCACAGCAAACTCACCGAGTTTGTGACCAACCATATTCTCAGAAACCAGAACTGGTACATGTTGGCGCCCGTTGTAGATCGCGATAGTCAACCCCACCATATCCGGTGAAATCATAGAACGACGCGACCAAGTCTTAATTGGACGTTTGATTTTGCTGGCGACCGCTTCATCCACCTTCTTAACAAGATGGTGATCAATGAACGGGCCTTTTTTAATTGAACGTGGCACCTTAGCTTACCTCAGTTCCGGTTATTTACGATTGCGACGGCGAACAATCATCTTATCCGTGCGCTTGTTAGTACGAGTCTTGAAACCCTTGGTCGGCGTTCCCCATGGGCTTACAGGATGACGGCCACCCGAGGTACGACCCTCACCACCACCATGGGATGATCTACCGGGTTCATCGCCACACCGCGAACGGTTGGACGAACACCGCGCCAGCGTGTAGCGCCAGCCTTACCCAGTTTACGGAGACTATGCTCAGAGTTGCTCACCTCGCCGATAACCGCGCGACACTCACTGCGAACCTTACGCATCTCACCTGAACGGAGGCGCAGGGTAGCATACTCACCCTCACGTGCAACAAGCTGTGCAGATGTACCTGCTGAACGGGCCATCTGAGCACCCTTTCCACGCTTCAGTTCGATACAGTGCACAATAGAACCAAGAGGGATATTGCGTATCGGCAAACAGTTGCCTGCGCCAATCTCAGCGGTCTCACCAGATGTCACGACATCTCCTGCACTGACACCCTTTGGCGCGATAATGTAACGACGCTCGCCGTCAGCATACTTAATCAGGGCGATATTTGCGGTGCGGTTTGGATCGTACTCAATACGCTCGATAGAGCCGGCGATGCCGTCTTTATCACGCTTGAAGTCGATAACACGGTAACGCTGCTTATGACCACCGCCACGATGACGAGTGGTAATACGCCCATTATTGTTACGACCGCCGCTCTTGCTTTTCTTCTCCAAAAGCGGGCCGTGAGGCTCACCTTTGTGTAGGTCAGGGTTTACTACCTTGACTACAAACCGGCGTCCGGGTGATGTTGGTTTGGTTTTAACGATTGCCATTATCTTGCTTCCGCTCTAACTGATCCTGTGCGCGATGCCTATCAGGCACCTGCACCAAAATCGATATCACTGCCTTCAGCCAACTTGACGTAAGCCTTGCGAACGTTATTACGACGACCCATCATCGCGCCGAAACGTTTCGCCTTGCCCTTTATGTTGACTACGCGAACATTCTCTACTTTTACGTCGAACATCAGCTCTACAGCCTTCTTGATCTCAGGCTTGGTTGCATCAGGAACTACCTTGAATACAAACTGCCTGGCTGCATCTGCAGCGATCGTGCTCTTTTCTGACACTACCGGCCCTTCAAGGACCTGCATCAAACGCTCTTTATTCATGACAGACGCTCCTCCAGCTGCTTAACGGCTCCGGAGGTGATCAACACTTTTCCGTATCCAACCAAGCTAACCGGATCTACTTCACTGACATCACATACGCCAACGCCATAAAGGTTACGAGCTGCCAGGTAGAGGTTTTCATCCGGCTGTTCTGTAACAATCAGGACATCTTTGAGATCGAGACCAGTGAGCTTTGAAACCAGCTCTTTGGTTTTTGGTGCTTCTACGGTGAAATCACCAACAGTGATCAAACGTTCGTTGCGCACCAGCTCAGAGAGGATCGAACGCAATGCACCGGTGTACATTTTACGATTGACCTTCTGCTCAAAGTTGCGTGGACGAGCAGCAAAGGTCACACCACCACTACGCCAAATTGGGCTGCGGATTGTGCCGGCACGAGCCCGGCCAGTGCCTTTCTGCCGCCAAGCTTGGCGCCGCCACCACTGACTTCAGAGCGGCTCTTCTGCGCTTTACTACCGGAGCGTGCTCCGGCCATGTAAGCGGTAACAACCTGATGAATCAGCGCTTCATTAAATTTTGCCGCAAAGACGTCGTCGGAAACCTGTAGGGTTCCTGCGTCGCCGCTGCCTGCCTGTACATTGAGGTCCATCTGTAATTACCCCTTGTTCAGCATCTTGATGGCAGGGGTGACAATCACATCACCACCACGAGAACCTGGTACAGGCCCCTTTACCAACAACAGATTACGTTCTACGTCTACACGGACAACTTCAAGATTCTGTGTAGCACACTGGACATTACCCATCTGTCCGGCCATTTTTTTACCCTTGAACACACGTCCCGGAGTCTGGCACTGGCCAATTGAGCCCGCCGCACGATGTGAAATCGAGTTGCCGTGTGTAGCATCCTGCATTGTGAAGTTGTGACGCTTCACGCCACCCTGAAAGCCCTTACCCTTGCTCGTGCCACGCACGTCAATGATCTGGCCGTTTTCAAAAATACCAACGTTGACTTCACCACCAACCTCGATACCCTCACCTTCGCCTTCTGCAAGACGAAACTCCCAGATACCGCGGCCCGCTTCAACACCGGCCTTGGCATAGTGACCAGCCATAGCTTTGTTGACACGGGAGCTTTTACGGCTTCCGGTGGTTATCTGGACAGCAGTGTAGCCGTCAATCTCTTCTGTACGCAGTTGCGTAACCCGGTTAGGTACTACCTCTATCACTGTAACAGGTACAGAAGCACCCTCTTCAGTGAAGACTCGGGTCATGCCTACTTTGCGTCCGACAATTCCAATCGCCATCTTCTTAACCTCAGTTCAGCTTGATTTGAACATCAACGCCGGCTGCAAGGTCCAGCTTCATCAATGCGTCTACCGTTTTGTCGGTTGGATCGACAATATCCATCAAACGCTTATGGGTGCGAATCTCGTACTGATCGCGAGCGTCCTTGTTGACGTGCGGTGAAATCAGCACAGTGTAGCGCTCTTTCTTGGTAGGCAGCGGAATCGGTCCGTGTACCTGTGCACCGGTACGCTTCGCGGTATCTACGATTTCACGTGCAGACTGATCGATCAGACGGTGATCGAAAGCCTTCAGTCGAATGCGTATTCTCTGGTTGGCCATATCAATTACTCAAAAATTACTCGATGATCTTAGCAACAACGCCGGCGCCGACAGTACGGCCACCTTCGCGGATTGCAAAACGTAGACCTTCTTCCATCGCGATCGGTGCAATCAACTTGACCTGCATCTTCACGTTGTCTCCCGGCATTACCATCTCCACACCCTCAGGCAGGTCACAGGCACCGGTCACATCCGTCGTACGGAAGTAGAACTGCGGACGGTAGTTGTTGAAGAATGGTGTGTGACGACCACCCTCATCCTTGCTCAGTACATACACCTCGGCTTCGAAGTGAGTGTGGGGTGTGATGCTACCCGGCTTCGCCAGTACTTGGCCACGCTCAACCTCTTCACGCTTGGTACCGCGAAGCAGTACGCCCACGTTGTCACCCGCTTCACCCTGATCCAGCAGCTTGCGGAACATCTCAACACCGGTACAAGTGGTCTTGGTGGTGTCTTTGATACCCACAATTTCGATCTCGTCGCTGACGTGAACAATGCCACGCTCAATACGACCGGTAACAACCGTACCGCGACCGGAGATCGAGAAGACATCCTCGATCGGCATCAAAAACGGCTTTTCGGTATCACGCTCAGGAGTCGGGATGTAAGCATCCATCTCCTCAACCAGCTTAATGATAGAGGGAACACCTATATCAGAGGTGTCGCCTTCCAGCGCTTTCAGTGCTGAACCAACAATGATCGGCGTGTCGTCACCCGGGAACTCGTAGGCGTCGAGCAGCTCACGAATCTCCATCTCAACCAGTTCAACCAGCTCTTCGTCATCAACCATGTCAGCCTTGTTCATATAAACAAGGATGTATGGGACGCCAACCTGGCGAGACAGCAGGATGTGCTCACGAGTCTGAGGCATGGGGCCGTCAGCAGCGGAGCAGACGAGAATAGCGCCGTCCATCTGGGCCGCACCGGTGATCATGTTCTTGACGTAGTCAGCATGTCCCGGGCAGTCAACGTGAGCGTAATGACGAGCTTCAGACTCGTACTCAACGTGTGCGGTAGCAATAGTGATACCACGCTCACGCTCTTCCGGGGCGTTGTCGATGTCGGCGTAGTCTTTGAACTCGCCGCCACGAGCTTCAGCCATCACTTTGGTGATTGCTGCGGTCAACGTGGTCTTACCGTGATCAACGTGGCCAATGGTGCCTACGTTTACATGCGGTTTTGTACGTTCGAATTTTTCCTTGGACACGATATCTACCCCTTAAGGATTTACTGTTTCTTGGCGAAAGCCTCGGCAATGCTTGCCGGGACTTCGTTATACTTGGAAAACTCCATGCTGTAGGTCGCACGACCCTGAGTTGCAGAACGCAAGTCTGTTGCGTAACCGAACATCTCAGAGAGCGGCACTTCAGCTTTAAGCTGCTTGCCCGCAGGGGAGTCTTCCATACCCTGCAGCACTCCACGGCGACTGCTCAAGTCGCCCATCACATCACCCATATAGTCTTCGGGCGTTACAACTTCGACACTCATAACCGGCTCAAGCAGGGCGGGCTTGGCATTGGCCACACCATCTCTGAAACACATGGAGCCGGCAATCTTGAACGCCATCTCATTTGAGTCGACATCATGGTATGAACCATCAAACAGGGTTACCTTGACATCAACCATCGGGTACCCGGCAATAACGCCGTTCTGCATCTGCTCCTGGACACCCTTATCGACCGCTGGTATGTACTCCTTAGGAACCGCACCACCAACAACCTCATTCACAAACTCATAGCCGCTACCCGGCTCTTTCGGCTCAATCCGCAGGTAGACATGCCCATACTGGCCGCGACCTCCGGACTGGCGTACAAACTTGCCTTCCTGCTCGACACGCTGGCGTATCGTTTCGCGGTAAGCCACTTGTGGTGCCCCCACGTTGGCCTCAACGCTAAACTCGCGCTTCATGCGATCAACGATAATCTCCAGGTGCAACTCACCCATTCCGGCGATAATCGTCTGTCCAGACTCATCATCAGTACTGACACGGAACGAAGGATCCTCGTGCGCAAGCTTGGAGAGAGCGATACCCATCTTCTCCTGATCCGCAACGGTCCTCGGCTCAACGGCCACCGCGATCACCGGCTCCGGAAACTCCATTCGCTCCAGAGTGATCACATCACTCAGCGCACAGAGGGTCTCTCCAGTTGTAACATCCTTGAGGCCAACTGCCGCAGCGATATCACCAGCGCGTACCTCTTTAATCTCCTCACGAGAGTTGGCATGCATCTGCAGGATGCGGCCGATGCGGTCTTTTTTGCCCTTAACAGGGTTGTAGACCGTATCTCCCGAATTGAGGACGCCGGAGTATACACGAAAAAAAGTTAAATTGCCCACAAAAGGATCAGTGGCGATTTTAAACGCCAACGCGGCAAAAGGCGCATCGTCATCAGAAGGCCTCTCGGCCTCAGTCTCATCCTTGTCATCCAGGATGCCCTTAATGGCCGGAACATCTAACGGAGAGGGCATATATTCGACTACAGCATCCAGCACAGCCTGCACGCCCTTATTCTTAAAGGCACTGCCGCACAGCATTGGTGTAATCTCATTAGCCAGCGTACGAGCACGCAGACCAGACTTAATTTCATCAGCCGAGAGATCACCCTCTTCGAGGTAACGCTCCATCAGCTCATCACTCGCCTCAGCCGCAGCTTCGAGCATATTCTCCCGCCACTCCTCGGCGAGCTCCTGCAGACCAGCAGGAATTTCCTGCTCTTCAAACTCCATACCCCGGGACGCCTCATCCCAGACGATTCCCTTCATCTTGATCAGGTCAACAACACCCTTAAAATCTTCTTCCGCGCCAATTGCGATCTGCACCGGCACTGGATTTGCGCCTAGGCGGCTACGCACCTGCTCAACGACACGCAGGAAGTCCGCACCCATGCGATCCATCTTATTGACGAACGCAATTCTCGGGACGCCATATTTATTGGCCTGCCGCCATACTGTCTCAGACTGCGGCTCCACACCCCCAACAGCACAAAACACCGCACAAGCACCATCAAGCACCCTTAGCGAGCGCTCGACCTCAATAGTGAAGTCGACATGCCCTGGGGTATCGATAATGTTGATACGGTGTTCAGGAAACTGCTTACCCATGCCACTCCAGAAACAGGTAGTGGCGGCAGAGGTGATAGTGATACCACGCTCCTGCTCTTGCTCCATCCAATCCATTGTTGCGGCGCCGTCGTGCACCTCGCCAATTTTATGCGAGACGCCGGTATAATAGAGTACGCGCTCGGTAGTCGTAGTCTTCCCTGCATCAATGTGAGCCATGATGCCAAGATTACGATAGCGATTGATAGGTGTGCTACGCGCCACTTACTATATCCGTTCGACAATGTTAAAGAGCAAAAAAAGGGTTACTGAAACCTCACCACAAAGCGAGGGGTATAACTTACCAGCGGTAGTGAGAGAAGGCCTTGTTGGCTTCCGCCATACGATGGGTTTCTTCACGCTTCTTCACAGCCGAGCCACGCGACTCAGCGGCATCAGAAAGCTCACCTGCCAGACGAAAAGCCATAGATTTCTCGCTACGCTTGCGCGCCGCATCAATCAACCAGCGCATCGCCAGAGTATTACGACGAACCTGACGTACCTCGATTGGCACTTGATAGGTGGCACCACCAACACGGCGAGATTTAACCTCAACCATTGGGCGGACATTTTCCAGCGCCTTCTCAAGCATCTCGATAGGGTTATTTCCGGCCTTTTCGCTCATGCGATCGAGAGCACCATAGATAATGCGCTCAGCAACAGATTTCTTGCCATCAACCATCACCATATTAATAAACTTGGCAAGCAGCTGACTTCCAAACTTAGGGTCAGGCAGGATCTCGCGCTTCGCTACAACTCGTCTTCTAGACATCTCTATCAGTCCTGTTTAATCTTTCAATCAGCTCTTAGGCCGCTTGGCACCGTATTTGGAACGGCCCTGACGACGAGTCTCAACACCTGAGGTGTCCAAGCTGCCGCGAACCACGTGGTAACGCACACCAGGAAGATCCTTAACACGACCGCCGCGAATCAGTACTACTGAGTGCTCCTGCAGGTTGTGCCCTTCACCACCGATATAGCTTGTCACCTCATAACCATTGGTTAGACGCACACGAGCAACCTTACGCAGCGCAGAGTTAGGTTTTTTCGGTGTAGTCGTATAAACACGAGTACATACACCACGCTTCTGCGGGCTGGCCTCAAGGGCCGGCACATTGCTTTTCTCTATCTTGCGCTTGCGAGGCTTGCGCACCAATTGATTGATTGTTGCCATCTTTAATTCCGTCTCCAGGGGTCGGCTTTTTGCGCCCCTATCGTACCAGAAAAGCGAGCGCATGAGCTCTCGTAAGTCATGCACCAACACGAAAGTCCAAATGCAGGCTTAAAAACCTGACCCAAGTATATTTAACTACTTGAGATATAAAGAAATCTGATGCCCACACGTTAATGCAGGTCCACTCAGAAGAGCGCGTATTCTACGGAGCGTAAGGCTTAGTGTCAACATATATTAAGCAATAAACGCCGAGAGTACGGGAAGCGATACCCCAAAGTATTTTTTGTTATACCGCTTCCACTTTTATCACACAGATATCAGCTATCGGCAGTGTTAAGTGCCTGTTTGATTGCCTCCGCGACCTCGTCAGCACCCATCTCCACCGGTGCATCCACTGCTTCCATCTCCATTTCGCCTTGACGACGACGCTGCCGATCATGGTGGTAGGAAGAACCGGTACCCGCCGGAATGAGTCGCCCTACGATCACGTTCTCTTTCAAGCCCATCAACGAATCATTAGAGCCACGTACAGCCGCCTCGGTAAGGACACGCGTAGTTTCCTGGAACGATGCTGCCGAAATAAACGACTCAGTGGCCAGCGAGGCCTTGGTAATTCCAAGCAGAATAGGCTCCCACAGCGCAGGATGCTTACCCTCAGCCTCCAACTTGGCGTTGACCTCCATCAGATTTGTGCGCTCAACCTGCTCGCCACGCAGCAGCAATGTATCTCCTGGTGCAGTGATTTCGACCTTGCGCAGCATCTGGCGAATAACTACCTCGATGTGCTTATCGTTGATCTTCACACCCTGCAGACGGTAGACATCCTGAATTTCGTTCACCAGATAGTTGGCCAGAGAGATCACTCCCTTCAAGCGCAGAATATCGTGGAGGTTGAACTCGCCGTCGGAGATCACCTCACCACGGGCCACATGCTCACCTTCGAAGACATTGACATGGCGCCACTTGGGAATGAGATCCTCATGGGACACACCATCAGCATCGGTAATCACCAGGCGCTGCTTGCCCTTGGTATCCTTACCAAAGCCAACGGTACCCGTTGCCTCTGCCAGAATAGCCTGCTCTTTCGGTTTGCGCGCCTCAAACAGGTCGGCAACACGAGGAAGACCACCTGTGATGTCACGAGTTTTTGAAGATTCCTGGGGGATACGCGCCAGGGTGTCACCCACCAACGCCATAGCGCCATCGGCGACAATAACCACCGCCCCGGAGGAAGGAAGTAATGAGCCGGGATATCGGTCCCTGCGATATTGAGATCCTTGCCCTCCTCATCGAGCAATTTAACCATCGGCCGCATATCCTTACCGGCTGCCGGACGCTGCTTTGGATCAATGATCTCAAGAGAGGCGAGGCCTGTTACCTCGTCCACCTTACTCTGCACACTAACGCCGTCAATGAACTCAACGAACTCAATTTTACCAGCCACCTCGGTAATTACCGGATGAGTGTGGGGGTCCCAGTTGGCAACCATCTGTCCACCGCCGACGGCATCCCCATCAGTAACCGCAATGCTGGCACCGTAAGGCACCTTATAGCGCTCACGCTCACGGCCATCTTTATCCATCAATGTCAGCTCACCGGAGCGAGAGACCGCCACCAGGTTTCCACTCTTATGCAGAATCGTTTTGATGTTATGGAGTTTTACCGTACCCGGGGACTTGACCTCAATACTGTTAACAGCGGCCGCACGGGAGGCGGCACCACCGATATGGAAGGTACGCATGGTCAACTGGGTACCAGGCTCACCAATCGACTGAGCAGCGATAACACCTACCGCTTCACCCATGTTCACTTTGTGACCACGAGCAAGGTCTCGCCCATAACAGTTGGCGCAGGCGCCAACGCGTGCTTTACAAAGAATCGGCGATCTCACCTTTACATGATCAACGCCCAGCACCTCTAAGCGTTCGACCCAAGCCTCATCGATAAGGGTACCTGCCTCACATATCAACTCATCAGTCCCTGCCTTGTAGAGATCTGCTGAGATAATACGACCGAGGATACGCTCACCCAACGGCTCGACCACATCACCACCCTCAATAATAGGGTGCATGTCGAGACCTTCTTCCGTGCCACAATCCTCTTCCAGCACCACCATATCCTGGGCAACATCAACCAGACGGCGAGTCAGGTAACCGGAGTTTGCCGTTTTCAACGCAGTATCAGCAAGACCCTTACGAGCACCGTGAGTTGAGATGAAGTATTGAAGTACATCAAGACCCTCACGGAAGTTGGCGGTAATCGGCGTCTCAATGATGGAGCGTCAGGTTTTGCCATCAAGCCACGCATACCTGCCAACTGGCGTATCTGGGCAGCAGAACCACGCGCACCGGAGTCGGCCATCATATAGATAGAGTTAAAGGAGTCCTGTTCGACCTGGTTGCCCTCTCTGTCGATTACCGACTCTTTACCAAGGTGATTCATCATCGCCTTGGCCACCTGATCATTGGTATGGGACCAGATATCAACCACCTTGTTGTAGCGCTCACCGTTGGTCACGAGACCCGAGGCGTACTGGTGTTGAATCTCTTTCACTTCCCGTTCGGCAGCCGCCAGAATAGGCCCCTTCTCTTCCGGAATGGTCATGTCGTTCATACCGATAGAGACACCGGCACGCGTTGCCAGACGGAAGCCCATATACATCACCTGGTCAGCAAAAACGACACTCGCTTTCAGGCCGACACGACGATAACAGACATCGATCAGGTTAGAGATAGCGCGCTTGCCCATAGTCTGATTGATCAGGTCAAAGGTAAGGCCCTTAGGAAGAATCTCGGAAAACAGCGCCCTGCCGACAGTGGTATCCCAGATCTGGGTACGATCTGCAAACTCGCCATCATCTCCTATTACCCAGTCAGTCAACCGCACCTTGACACGGGCCTGCAGTTCGACCGCACGTGACTCGTAGGCCCGATGCACCTCTTTCACATTAGCGAAGACCATACCCTCGCCCTTGCCGTTGACCCGCTCACGGGTCATAAAGTAAAGACCCAGCACCACGTCCTGAGACGGCACGATGATAGGCTCTCCATTGGCCGGCGAGAGGATGTTATTAGTGGACATCATCAGGCTGCGCGCTTCCAGCTGCGCCTCAATGGAGAGTGGTACGTGCACCGCCATCTGGTCGCCGTCAAAATCGGCGTTGAATGCAGTACAGACCAGCGGATGCAACTGAATCGCCTTGCCCTCTATCAGTACCGGCTCAAATGCCTGGATACCGAGACGGTGAAGGGTCGGCGCACGGTTAAGCATCACAGGATGCTCACGGATCACCTCTTCGAGGATATCCCACACCTCTCCGGTGCCTCGCTCAACCAGCTTCTTCGCTGCCTTAATAGTGGTAGCAAGACCGCGCAGCTGTAGTTTGGAGAAGATAAACGGTTTGAACAGCTCAAGAGCCATCTTCTTCGGTAGACCACACTGGTGCAGCTTCAGGGTCGGACCCACAACGATAACGGAACGACCGGAGTAGTCAACACGCTTACCCAGCAGGTTCTGACGGAAACGACCCTGCTTACCCTTGATCATATCGGCAAGGGATTTCAGTGGGCGCTTGTTGGTGCCGGTGATGGCACGACCACGACGACCGTTATCGAGCAGCGCGTCTACAGACTCCTGTAGCATGCGCTTCTCGTTGCGCACGATAATATCGGGAGCGTTCAGATCAAGCAGACGTTTCAGACGATTGTTACGGTTGATAACACGCCGATAGAGGTCATTGAGGTCTGAGGTGGCGAAGCGGCCGCCATCAAGTGGCACCAGCGGACGCAACTCAGGAGGCAGTACCGGTAGAACGGTCATCACCATCCACTCCGGACGGTTACCGGACTTGTGAAGCGACTCCACCAGTTTGACCCGCTTGCTCAACTTCTTCAGCTTGGTCTCAGAGTTGGTGTTGAGAATCTCCTCTCTCAGGGTTTCGACTTCACGCGGCAGGTCGATGGTGCGCAGCAGATCAAACACCGCCTCGGCACCCATCTTGCTTCAAACTCATCGCCATTCTCCTCGATAGCCTCGAGGTACTGCTCATCAGTCAACAGCTGACCACGCTCCAGCGGGGTCATGCCGGGATCAACCACAACAAATGACTCAAAGTAGAGCACGCGCTCGATATCACGCAGGGTCATATCCAGCAAAAGGCCAATACGTGAAGGCAGTGACTTGAGGAACCAGATGTGTGCTACCGGGCTGGCCAGTTCAATATGGCCCATGCGCTCACGACGCACCTTGGACAGGGTTACCTCAACGCCACACTTCTCACACACCACACCACGATGCTTGAGTCGCTTGTACTTGCCACAGAGGCACTCGTAATCACTGATCGGGCCAAAGATTTTGGCACAGAAGAGACCGTCACGCTCCGGCTTGAAGGTGCGGTAGTTGATGGTCTCCGGCTTTTTCACTTCGCCGTAGGACCAGGAACGGATCATATCGGGTGAAGCCAGACCAATCCGAATCGAATCGAAATCTTCGGTCTGCTCCTGCTGCTTCAGCATATTTAGTAGATCTTTCAAGATCGTATCTCCTAACTAATGGGTCTTGCTGCTATATCAACTCTGTCTATTACTTTAAATAAAGTGATAGCAGACCCTATTCCCGTTCCAGTTCAATATTGATGGCCAGTGAACGTATCTCTTTCACCAGCACGTTGAAGGACTCCGGCATGCCGGCCTCCATTTGATGATTTCCATCAACGATGTTTTTGTACATGCGGGTACGACCGGTGACATCGTCTGACTTGACTGTCAGCATCTCCTGAAGTGTATAGGCGGCACCATAAGCCTCCAGCGCCCACACCTCCATCTCACCGAAGCGCTGCCCACCAAACTGCGCCTTACCACCCAGCGGCTGCTGCGTGACCAGGCTGTAGGGGCCTGTGGAGCGAGCATGCATCTTGTCGTCGACCAGATGGTTCAACTTCAGCATGTACATGTAGCCAACAGTACCTGACGGTCGAAAGCCTCACCGGTACGGCCATCGTAAAGTGTGGTCTGACCGCTGGTCGGAAGATCCGCCAGTTTCAGAAGCTCTCTAATCTCATCTTCTGTTGCGCCGTCAAACACCGGAGTTGCCATCGGCACACCACCTCTGAGGTTGCCGGCCAGCTCGATGATTTCGTCATCACTGAAAGAGTCGAGATCCTCCTGCTTGCCACTGGTGTTGTATACCTTACCCAGATAGCCACGCAGTTCAGCCATTTTTGCCTGAGTCTCAAGCATCGTATTGATCTTGCGACCAACACCCTTTGCCGCCCAGCCCAAATGAGTCTCAAGCACCTGTCCCACGTTCATACGTGATGGAACACCGAGAGGATTGAGCACTACATCAACCGGCTCACCATTCTCATCGAAAGGCATATCCTCGGCAGGCACAATCATTGAGATTACACCCTTGTTACCGTGACGGCCGGCCATCTTGTCACCCGGCTGGATGCGACGCTTGACCGCTACATAGACCTTGACCATCTTGAGCACACCAGGTGCAAGATCGTCACCGGAGGTCAGCTTGCGCTTCTTCTCTTCAAAGCGTGCACGGTACTCTTCACGCTGCTGTTTGATCTGCTCAGCAATTGATTCAAGCTGGGCCGCCTTCTCTTCGACGCGCAGGCGAATTTCCAACCATTTGTCACGTTCGAGATCATCAAGATAAGCCTGTGTGATCTTAGCGCCGGCCTTGAGGCCCGCCGGACCACCATCGGCAACCTTGCCCACCAGCATCTTCTCGACGCGCTGGAAGGTGTCCTCTTCGAGGATACGCAACTGCTCATCCAGATCCTTGCGCACCATGTTCATTTCGGCATTCTCAATCTCCATCGCACGGGCATCTTTATCGACACCGTCGCGAGTGAACACCTGAACATCGATAACGGTACCAACACGACCTGAGGAGACACGCAGGGAGGTATCTTTGACATCCGCAGCCTTCTCACCAAAGATGGCTCGTAGCAGTTTCTCCTCCGGGGTCAATTGAGTCTCGCCCTTGGGAGTCACCTTACCCACCAGGATATCGCCCTCTTTCACCTCGGCGCGACATAGACGATACCGGACTCATCCAGCTTAGCCAGTGCAGCTTCACCAACATTGGGGATATCACCTGTGATCTCTTCGGAACCCAGCTTGGTATCCCGCGCCATGCAGGTCAGCTCTTCGATATGGATGGTAGTGAAACGATCTTCCTGAACGACGCGCTCGGAAATCAGAATCGAATCCTCGAAGTTGTAGCCGTTCCAGGCCATGAAAGCGATACGCATGTTCTGGCCCAGAGCTAACTCTCCCATATCGGTAGAGGGGCCGTCAGCCATGACATCACCACGAGTTACCGTGTCGCCCGGCCGCACCAGCGGACGCTGGTTGATACAGGTATTCTGATTGGAGCGGGTGTACTTGGTTAGATTGTAGATATCGACACCCGCCTCACCGGCGACCGCCTCATCGTCATTAACGCGCACCACGATACGGGCAGCATCTACAGACTCAATGGCGCCGCCATGCTTGGCTACAACCGTCACACCGGAGTCAACGGCAACAGCGCGCTCCATACCGGTACCCACCAATGGTTTCTCAGCACGCAGCGTCGGCACTGCCTGGCGCTGCATGTTGGATCCCATCAATGCACGGTTAGCATCATCGTGCTCAAGGAACGGAATCATTGACGCCGCCACCGAAACGATCTGTTTCGGAGAGACGTCCATATACTGGATCTTGTCAGGTGATGAGAGAGTGAACTCATTCTGATGCCGACATGAGACCAGCTCTTCAGTCAGACTCCCTTTCTCATTGAGCGTTGCACTCGCCTGGGCGATAACAAAACGCCCCTCTTCGATGGCGGAGAGGTAATCGATCTGATCGGTTACCTTGCTATCTTCAACCTTGCGATAGGGGGTCTCGAGGAAACCGTAGTCATTGGTTCTGGCATAGACTGAGAGTGAGTTGATGAGACCGATGTTGGGTCCCTCAGGTGTCTCAATGGGGCAGACACGGCCGTAGTGAGTCGGATGAACGTCACGCACCTCAAAACCGGCACGCTCACGGGCAAGGCCGCCTGGGCCAAGAGCCGATACGCGGCGCTTGTGAGTGACCTCGGAGAGCGGATTGTTTTGATCCATAAACTGAGAGAGTTGACTGGAGCCGAAGAACTCCTTGATCGCCGCAGAGACCGGTTTGGCATTGATCATCTCCTGAGGCATCAACCCCTCGGACTCAGCCAAGGTCAGACGCTCCTTAACGGCACGCTCTACGCGAACCAGGCCGACACGAAACTGATTTTCCGCCATTTCGCCGACACAGCGGATGCGGCGGTTGCCAAGGTGGTCGATATCATCGACAACACCTTTACCGTTGCGGATGTTAATCAACTCCTGCAACACCATGACGATATCTTCATTGGAGAGGATACCCTCACCGGTGACCTCGTCACGACTCAGACGTTTATTGAATTTCATGCGACCGACTGCCGAGAGGTCGTAGCGATCCGGGCTGAAGAAGAGGCTCTTGAATAGATTCTGAGCCGCCTCTTTAGTTGGCGGCTCGCCCGGACGCATCATACGGTAGATCTCTACCTGCGCCTCGAGCTGGCTGGCGGTAGCATCAATCTTTAGCGTGGTCGAGAGGTAGGGGCCATGGTCAAGATCGTTGGTAAAGAGTGTTACAATGCTCTTGACGCCCTTATCTATCAGGACCTCAAGCAGCTCTTCTGTGATCTCATCATTGGCATTGGCAATAACTTCGCCAGTCTCTTTGTCGATCAGATTGGTGGAGATAACCTTGCCATAGAGATAATCGTAGGTCACATCGAGAGACTTGGTACCGGCTTTCTCCAGCAATTTGATGTGGCGGGCGGTTATGCGACGCCCGGCCTCAACGATCACACTGCCCTTCACCTTGATATCGAAGTTTGCGGTTTCACCACGCAAGCGTTCCGGCACCAGTGCCAGCTTCGCACCCTTTTTATTGAGAGTGAAAGCATCTGTCTCGAAGAACATGTCCAGCATCTCTTCGGTCTCAAAGCCGAGGGCTCGCAGCAGCACGGTGGCAGGCAGTTTGCGACGACGATCAATGCGAACAAAGACGTTATCCTTTGGATCAAACTCAAAATCGAGCCATGAACCACGATAAGGAATCACTCGTGCTGAGAATAGCAGTTTGCCGGAGCTATGCGTCTTGCCTTTATCGTGATCGAAAAAGACACCAGGGGAACGATGCAACTGGGAGACGATAACACGCTCGGTACCATTGATAACGAAAGTACCGTTATCAGTCATCAGCGGCAACTCACCCATGTAAACTTCCTGTTCACGGATGTCTTTCACCACCTTGGAGTTTGCCGGTGCCTCCTTATCGTAGATCACCAATCGCACGAGCACCCGCAAAGGGGCTGCATAGGTGGCGCCACGCAGTTGACACTCACGCACATCAAATACAGGTATGCCTAATCGGTAGCTGACATACTCCAGAACTGCATTGCCCGAATAGCTCGCAATAGGGAATACTGATTTAAATGCAGCATGCAGGCCTTGGTCGGCACGCTGATCAGCGGATGCCCCCGCCTGTAGAAAACTGCGGTAGGAGTCGATCTGCGTCGCCAAAAGAAAAGGCACGTCAAGGATAGTTGGGCGTTTGCCAAAATCCTTACGGATGCGTTTTTTCTCGGTGAAAGAATAGGCCATGTTGCGTCCCTCGATTTCATAAGACCCCGGAGGTCTTCGGAAAGATACGTAGTGGTTCCAGCTCAAATTCCCTGCCGGAATACCTCCCTGTAGCTGTAATCCCGCCCGACAACCTCGTCAGGCATATGCTCAATCTGCTTCGTAACCATCGCACTCTGCGACTGGATTAACGCTTTCAAAACCGGCTCTGCGAGCCACCTTTCAAAGCATATCCTAGAAGCGGGAAAAGGCCGGTGGCGAAAACGCCACCAGCCCAATCCGACTAAGGCTTGTCAGATATTGAGATCAAAAATTATTTGATCTCAGCTTCTGCGCCAGCCTCTTCCAGCTGTTTCTTGACATCCTCAGCTTCCTCTTTGGAGACACCTTCCTTCACAGAAGTAGGTGCACCCTCAACAGCAGCTTTGGCTTCTTTCAGGCCCAGGCCGGTGAGGCCGCGAACGGCTTTAATCACGGAAACCTTATTGGCTCCGAAAGAGGTCATAACGACATCAAACTCGGTCTGTTCTTCTTCAGCAGCGGCTTCGCCACCACCAGCGGCCGGAGCAGCAGCAACAGCTGCAGCAGCGGTAACGCCAAACTTCTCTTCCATCGCCTCGATCAGCTCCACGACCTCCATAACGGTCATGTTGGCGATGCCCTCAAGGATATCCTCTTTAGATACGGACATTGTAAAACTCCTGATAACTGGTTAACACGGTTAGTGAATTAGGTAAAAGCTCTTAAGCTGCCTCTTTCGCGTCTTTGATCGCAGCAACGGTGCGAACAAGCTTGCCAGGTACCTCATTAATGGTACGTGTAAGCTTTTCGACCGGTGCTTTCATGACCGCCATAAGCATGCTGATAGCCTGATCGTAAGTAGCATCTTCGCCAAGGTATCGAGATCGGAAGCTGCCAGCAGCTTGCCTCCCACAGATGCCATTTTTACGACTAGCTTGTCATGCTCTTTGGCAAAATCTTTGATCACACGGGCGGCAGAGCTGGATCTTCCTGAGAGAAAGCGAGGACGAGGGGACCCGTCATATCTTCCTGCATACAGGCAAAATCTGTATCTTCGACTGCACGTCGAGCGAGTGAATTCTTGACTACGCGGATAACAACGCCGGCTTCACGCGCTTTCGCACGCAACTCCGTCATCTCACCCACCGTCAGACCACGATACTCGGCGGCAACCGCAGAATAGGCACTACCGGCCACTTCAGCGATTTCGGCGACGACAGCTTGTTTCTGCTCAAAATTGAGTGGCACTCGTCACCTCCTGATTACGGAAACGGCTATTGCCGCTTCTGTTAACAAAACCGGAATTTCTAAATAAAACTCCGATACTTTTAACGTGCACCGTCATCAGGTCACTACCCGAGTCCGGAGCTCCGTCTGCGTAGGCAATCAATTAAGCAGACTCTGCAACAGAGAATGCACCTACGGTCTTTGACAGCACCCGGCACGAATGCCGGAGCCCCAAAGTTCTTTTAATAAGAACACCGCCACCGGCGACATCCCCATAATCTCTGTCTCAATACACCTAAAATAGGTGAACTAAGATTTAAACTTCAAGCGAAGCCTGATCTACCACCAGTCCAGGACCCATGGTAGAAGAGACGCTAACCTTCTTCAGGTAGACGCCCTTTGCGGCGCTCGGCTTCATCTTCTTCAGGTCAACCAGCAATAACTCGAGGTTTTGCTTCAGCGCGGCAGGCTCAAAATCCACTTTACCTATTGGGCAGTGGATGATACCGGCCTTGTCTGTACGATAGCGCACCTGACCTGCTTTTGCGTTCTGTACCGCTTGAGCGACGTTGGGTGTAACTGTGCCAACCTTGGGATTGGGCATCAGGCCACGTGGGCCAAGAATCTGGCCCAACTGACCGACAACGCGCATTGCGTCAGGTGTGGCGATAACAACGTCGAAATCCATCTTGCCCGCTTTTATATCAGCAGCGAGATCATCAAAACCAACGATATCAGCACCGGCTTCCTTAGCGGCCTCAACATTAGCGCCCTGGGTAAATACGGCAACACGAACGGTCTTACCTGTGCCATTAGGGAGAACGGTGGAACCACGTACTACCTGATCAGATTTACGTGAATCAATTCCCAGATTAACAGCAACATCAACCGATTCACTGAACTTGACCGACGAGACCTCTTTCAGAAGCGACACAGCCTCCTCAATAGGATACTGCTTAGTAGCATCGACCTTCTCACTGATTGCGCGTGCGCGCTTGCTCAACTTAGCCATGACTTACACTCCCTCCACGTCAATGCCCATGGAACGGGCAGTACCAGCAATGGAGCGAACAGCCGCATCCATATCCGCAGCGGTCAGGTCAGGCATCTTGACAGTTGCAATCTCTTCCAGCTGCTCACGGTTGACCGTACCCACCTTATCAGTATTGGGTGTACCCGAACCCTTGGGAACACCAACCGCCTTCCTCAGCAGAACTGCCGCAGGAGGAGTTTTGGTGATAAAGGTAAAACTACGGTCACCATAAACGGTGATCACTACCGGAATGGGAAGTCCCTGCTCGACACCTTGAGTTTTAGCGTTAAACGCCTTGCAAAACTCCATGATGTTGACACCGTGCTGGCCCAATGCAGGGCCTACCGGAGGACTGGGATTGGCCTGGCCAGCCGCAACCTGAAGCTTGATGTAAGCCTCTATTTTCTTTGCCATGATTACCTCGCTTTGGGTACGAACGCCAAGGACTGGTTACCTTGACTCCCCTTATAAATAAAAACCGGGTCAGAATATTTTCTAACTCAGGACAATCACACTTCCCTGTGGGTTCATTCCGGCCCGGCCATCCCTGGCCGGTCGTTCGCCGCGCTGCGTTTGTCCACTGGACAAACGGTCGCGGCTCACCCTTTCTCCACTTGGCCGAATTCTAAATCGACCGGGGTGGAACGCCCAAAAATAAGTACCGACACTTTAATGCGGCTCTTTTCGTAATCGACATCTTCAACCACACCGTTGAAATCGTTGAATGGCCCATCAACCACCCGCACAACCTCGCCTGGCTCAAACATCACCTTCGGCTGCGGCTTCTCTACACCCTCCTGCACACGCTGCAGGATGGTATCTGCTTCCTTGTCAGTGATCGGAGCGGGACGGTCGCCGGTACCGCCGATAAAACCCATCACCTTTGGTACATCTTTTACCAGATGCCATGTCTCATCGGTCATCTCCATATGCACCAACACATAGCCGGGGAAGAACTTACGCTCACTACGGCGCTGCTGGCCGGCGCGCATTTCAACAACCTCTTCAGTCGGCACGAGAATCTGACCAAACAGATCACCCATGCCGTAACGCTCAATACGCTCAAGCATAGAGCGCTGAACCTGAGCCTCAAACCCGGAATAGGCGTGAACCACATACCATCGCATCGCCATCGTAATCTCCTATCCGGTGACCGAACGAACAATGGACATCAGCATCATATCGAACAGCCAGAGTACGATACCCATTACCAACACCATGGCAAAAACAATCAGGGTCGTCTGAATTGTCTCCTGGCGACTAGGCCACACTACTTTCCGCACTTCTGTGCGCGAAGCCGATGCGAAGGCCCATACCTGCCGTCCGGGAACGGACTGCAGCGCAACCGCCACAGCAACACCGGCAACCACTAGAAGACCCAACACTCGAAATAGCAGCGATGACTCTTCAAAATAGTAAAAACCACCTATTCCGGCGACCAAAAGAAGCACCGCCAGCAACAGCTTGGCGGTGTCCATTCCAGTACTAACAACTTCTGTTTTTGCGTTCATTCCTGCCACAGGACCTGATAATGAGGTGCCTAAAATTGGCAGGCCAGGAGGGACTCGAACCCCCAACCTGCGGTTTTGGAGACCGCTGCTCTACCAATTGAGCCACTGGCCTAAAACGGGAGCAAAAGATAGAGATGCATATCGGATCGACTCCAAATTCGACCCACCCCTCTGCCTTGTGCAGTTTTTTGTACTACTCGATGATCTTAGCAACAACGCCGGCGCCGACAGTACGGCCACCTTCGCGGATTGCAAAACGTAGACCTTCTTC
>MOXG01000027.1_pt1 | contig 34377 bp, 39 predicted proteins | sample 1471191 | NCBI WGS metagenome assembly MOXG01 (sample SAMN05806437, study PRJNA327811) | mollusc metagenome | isolation source: Phylotype C (NB3) bacterial symbionts from gill | host: Thyasira cf. gouldii | place: Canada: Bonne Bay, Newfoundland | collected 2010-08-19
CCAACTGCCAACTGCCAACTGCCAACTGCCAACTGCCAACTGCCAACTGCCAACTGCCAACTGCCAACTGCCAACCTACTGATTCATCCGTTTTCCGATAAGCTGCAGCTCAATATGTTGTACCAACCGCCGTCCTACACTGTCCAGGTCTGATGGTCCCCCTTCATCCACCAACTGAGTGACGGCAAGTCCGGTATAACCGCAGGGGTTGATGCGGGAGAAGGGTTCCAGGTCCATGTCGACATTGAGACTGAGACCATGAAAGCTGCAGCCATGGCGCACACGCAGGCCCAGCGCAGCATCTTACGCCCATCAACATAAACCCCCGGTGCCTTGGGTTCGGCATTGGCTTTGATATCGTACCCTTCCAGCAGGGCGATGATACTCTTCTCGATAAGGGACACCAGTTGGCGCACTCCAAGCTTGGCCCGTCGCAGATCAATCAACAGGTAGGCGACCAGTTGCCCGGGGCCGTGGTAGGTGACTTGACCGCCGCGGTCGCTCTGAACCACCGGAATGCCACCGGGATCGAGAAGGTGCTCCGTTTTCCCCGCCTGACCCTGGGTAAATACCGGCGTGTGCTCCACCAGCCAGATCTCATCTGCGCTCTCCGGGGTGCGCCCGTCAGTGAAAGCCTGCATCTCCCGCCAGACTTCGGTGTACTCTCGTCTGCCAAGATAACGGCAATGTAGTGTGCCTGGTTCATCGGGAGAGTGACACTCGATCTAGAGGCTCATGAGGACGCGTTCACTGTCGGTCAGCGCATGGTATATGGCATCCAGCTGGGGCTTGCTGGTGGCCTCAAAGGTGATGGTGACGGCAAGGTACTTACCGCCCTTGCTCGAGCGACTCTTTACCGCACCTTCACTGACATTGGGTACATGCTCCCGGACGATGCCGAGTACCACCGCGTCAAAGTCGGGTGCTGCATACCCCATCGCCTTCACTGAAAATTGGCAGGGAAACTCCAGCAGTGTCTCTTTCTCATCGCTCATAGGGGTGGTTGTCCAAGTGTTCGTTCGGCAGTGGCGCCGCTCCTACATGGTGGTATCGGCCTGCAATTTTGCTTTGAAATCGGTGTAATAGTTTCTGATGCGCTGATAGATGGGGCCGGGAGCGCCGTTTCCAACCTGTTCGCCGTCTAAAGTGACCACCGCCATCACCTCTCGTGTCGAGCTGGTGAGCCAGACTTCGTCGGCATGGTGCAACAGGGCGACGGGGATATCCTCCTCCCTGAAAGGTAATTCATGGGTCTGGGCCAACTCCAGCACCAGATTACGGGTGACTCCCGGCAATAGCTGGTCACCCCCCGGCGGCGTGATGATGACACCCTTATCGACGATGAACAGATTGCTTGTTGCTCCCTCGGTAGCGTGGCCGTCACGTATCAGGATGCATCCGCCGACCCCTGGTCCACTGCCTCCTTGCGCAGCAATATGTTGGCCAGCAGGGTGATCGCCTTGATGTTGCAGTGGTGCCAACGGTTGTCGTCGTGGGTGGTGGCGGTCACTCCGCTGTTGAAGGTTGCAGGGTCTGGGTAGACAACCGGCTGGGACATGGCGAAAACTGTGGGGGTGAGGTTCCGGGGTATGCCGGGATCGCGCTTGCCACTGTTGCCACGGGTGATCTGAAGGTAGATCGATTGCTCCTCCCCCGGATGCTGCAAGGTCAGTCGGTCAATAACCCCCCTCCATGCTTCGTTCGACAGAGGCTTCTTTATACCGAGGGCGCGGAGGCTCTCTGCCAGTCGCATGAGATGATGCTCGAGTCGAAACGGTCGACCGCTATAGCAGGGAATTACCTCGTAGACACCGTCGCCAAAGAGAAAGCCGCGGTCTGTCACCGAGACTTTTGCTCCTGAAGCGGCAGGTACTCCCCATTTAGATAGACCAGGGAACTCACTTCTTCTGCTATTCAAGCCAGAGCAGGACGCTGTCTCTGGCAAGCTGCCAGATACCACCCTTTGCCACAGACTCCAATGCAATCAGAGGTGCCTCGGCGACGCTATTACCATTGAGAGCGACGTTGACCTTACCCATTACCTCCCCTTTGCCTACGGGTGCGGTGATCTGCGGGTTGATCGACATGGATGCCTTGAGATTTTTGTACTGTTTGCGCGGGATAGTGATAAAGAGGTCGCTGTTCAGTCCCAGCCCTAACTGCTCTTTGTCACCTTTCCAGGTGCGTACCTGGGAGAGTTTGTCTCCGGCGCTGTAGAGGCGATGGGTCTCAAAGAAGCGGAAGCCGTAGTTGAGCAGTGCCTGGCTCTCCTTGGCTCTGGAATTTTCACTCTTGGTTCCCATAACCACCGAGATAAGTCGCATGTTGTCGCGCTTGGCCGAAGCGACAAGGCAGTAGCCCGCGGCATCCGTATGGCCTGTTTTGAGACCGTCGACGGTTTCATCGCGCCACAGCAATTTATTGCGGTTGTGCTGTTTGATCTTGTTAAAGGTGAAATCTTTGACAGCGTACCATTTGTAGTACTCCGGGAACTCACGGATAGTGGCAGTTGCTACCTTCGCTATATCTCGGGCGGTGGTGTAGTGATCCTCAGCCGGCAGGCCGTTGCTGTTGATGAAGTGGGTGTTGCTCATGCCGAGGCGTCGTGCGTGCTCATTCATCAGCCCGGCAAAGCTATCCTCACTGCCGGCGATGTGTTCCGCCAGGGCGACACTGGCATCATTACCGGATTGGATGATCATCCCCTTCAGCAGGTTCTCCAGAGAGACCTTTTTATTGACCTCGATAAACATCCGCGAGCCGGGGGTGCGCCACGCTTTCTTGCTTACCAGCACCTCCTCATCGAGTTTGATATTGCCCTCCTTGAGTTCACGCAACACCACGTAGGCGGTCATGATCTTGGTCAGGCTGGCCGGTTCCAGGCGCTCATCCGCATTCTCTTCGCTGATCATCTTGCCGCTGTCGAAGTCGATCAGCAGATGACCATTCGCTGCCACTTTTGGTGGTGCAGGAACCGGGCTTGCCGCCTGCACCTGGGTGAAGGTGACCAGAATGAACAGCAGAAGGAGCAAAAATGAGAGGCGATGCATATGGATTGGCACGAGGCGGCTTTCCTGTCGGTGGTGATGAGTGTGAAGACCCTGTTCAACGGGCGAAGTTCTGTTTCATTCTAACCTGAACCGCCATGCTGCTGAAGCAGCGAGTAGATACAGCGCCTAGTCGAGGACGATTCTGGTCTCATTGATCCCAAGACGGGAGAGCTGTTGACTGAGTGTATCAGCTAGGGTGACCGAGCCAGAGGGCCCACTTGAACCCGGTATACAGGGCCTCCCTGTTGCTGTGACTGTTGAATACGAATCGACTGATTAAGCGTCATCTCCAGCCGTTGTCTCAGCTGGTGAGCATTGTGGCGACTGTTGAAGGCGCCCACCTGGATAAACAGTCCTCGACTTATGGGTTTTTGATCCACTTTTACGGCAGCACGGTGTTGATCGGTTGCCCTGGGCGGATTGCTCTGATCTCCACCAGACCGGTACCCTTGCCGAGGATGCCGAGCTTGGTGGCTGCAGCATAGGAGAGGTCGATAATGCGATTCTGGTGGAAGGGGCCGCGATCATTCACCTTGACGATGGTACGACGGCCGTTGTCGAGGTTGGTTACCTCCACATAGGTGGGTAGTGGCAGGCTCTTGTGGGCTGCAGTCATGGCGTACATGTCGTAGGTTTCACCACTGCTGGTGGTGCGGCCGTGAAATTTGGTTCCGTACCAGGAGGCGATGCCGCGCTGGTTAAAGCCGTCGCTGCTGGACATGACATGGTAACGTTTGCCGAGCACCACGTAGGAGTTTGGGTTACCGCTGCGACTGCGCCGCTCCGCCTGGGGGACGGCGTCGGAGATAGTGCTCGGGTCGAGTTTGCGTGCAGGCGCGCTGTCGTCGTCGGAGAAGCCGGGAATAGATGGCGGGCGAATGGAGCAGGCCGTCACCAGTATGGCAACGGTCAATAGGGTGTAAAGCGTTTTACTACTGATCACTGACTGTCGCCTGCCCGATACCGCTCAAGAAGCTCTTCACCCAGCTGATAGACCGCCATGGCGTAGAGATTACTATGATTGTAGCGGGTAATAACGTAGAAGTTGTGCAGCCCGAGCCAGTACTCGTCGCCATCGGCACCCTCCAGTTGGATCAGGGTGGTAAGGGTGTCATCGCCGGGTTGTGCCTCTGCCGTGATTCCCGAGGCACTCAGCCGGCTGAAGGGGATTGAGGGCTTCTTGGGTTTACGACCGGTCATTTCAAAACCGGCATAGTCAGCTTTCCTGCCGGATGAGAGTGTGGTGACCTCTTCCCCCTCGCGCCAGCCGTGATCCTTGAAGTAGTTGGCGATACTGCCAATGATATCGGCATCGCTGTTCCACAGGTCACGTCTGCCGTCACCATCAAAGTCTACGGAGTAGTTGCGGTAACTGGTGGGGATAAACTGGGGTTTACCGACGGCGCCTGCATATGAGCCTTTTACCGCCTCCAGGTCGATTCCCTCATCGCGCCCCAGAAGTAGAAATGCCTCCAGCTCTTTACGCCCGAATTTAGCCCGATCGGGGTAGTGGAATGCCTGGGTGACCAGGGAGTCGAGCACCGGGGTCTTTCCTGAGCGTCGGCCATAGTGGGTTTCGACGCCGACAATCGCCACCAGAATATGCTGGGGGATATGGAACTGCTTTGAGGCGGCTTCAAACAGGCTTTTGTGCTTATTCCAGAACTTTACCCCTTTGACGATGCGTGACTCATTGAGAAAGTTTTTCCGGTATTTTTTCCAGGCCCAAGTTCTCTCAGCCGATTTCTCGAAGCTGTCGATGATCTCCTGGCGGAACTTGCCCTTGGCAAGTAGGGTGCCTAGCTCACTCTTATCCATGTCGTGGCGGGCGACCATCTGGTCTACAAATTGCTCCATCCCCTGCTGTGGGGTCTGTGCCCCTTGGGCGGGCAGGGAGAGTATTGCCGTCAGCAGTACTGCTGACCGGCAGAAAAGTCGTAAGATGTTCATCGGTTCCATTGTCCTTGAATACTCCATGCTATGTCGATAGTAGCTTTCTGTGGGTATGGATGGACATCAGGATACCGAATCCGGCCATGATGGTCACCAAGGATGTGCCGCCGTAACTGATCAGCGGCAGGGGTACACCCACCACAGGAAGGATGCCGCTGACCATGCCGGTGTTGACAAAAAGGTAGAGGAAAAACAGCAGGGTGAGGGAACCGCCCAGCAGTCGACTGTAGGTATCCTGGGCCTGGGCGGCGATGTAGAGGCCGCGAAAAATAATGAACAGGTAGATCAGGAGCAGCACTAGAATGCCGCTGAAACCGAGCTCTTCGGCGGCGACTGCAAAGATGAAATCAGTTGTTCTCTCGGGCAGAAACTCCAGGTGGGACTGGGTGCCGTTGAGCCAGCCCTTGCCGTAGAGACCGCCGGAGCCGATAGCGATCTTCGACTGGATGATGTGGTAACCGGTATTGAGGGGGTCGCTCTCGGGATTAAGGAAGGTGAGCACCCGATCGCGCTGGTACTCATGCATGCCCCACTTCCAGAGCGCGGCGGCAAGCGGGATTGAGACCACCACCAGGGCGCTGATAAATCGCCAGCTGAGACCGGCCAGAAAAAGTACAAAGATGCCGGCACCGGCGACCAGCAGGGAGGTGCCGAGGTCGGGCTGGCGTGCGATCAGCAACACCGGTACCAGGATCAGGGTTGCGGCCACCAGTAGTCGGCTCCAGCGTGGCGGCAGGGACTTTTCGGCAAGGAACCAGGCGATCATCATGGGCACCGCCACTTTGACCAGCTCTGAAGGCTGGAAGCGAAAACCGATATCGAGCCAACGCTGGGCCCCCTTGCCTTTATCTCCCGCCACCAGTACCGCGATCAACAATATGAGCTGATGCCATAAAGCCCTGGAGACCAGCGTCTCAGCTGGGTGGGATGGATCTGGGCGAGGGCGACCATGGCAAAGAAGGCGAGACCGAGACGCACCATCTGACGCTGGATCTGCCCCATATCCTGATCACTGGCACTGTATAGAATCAGCAGGCCGAAACCACAGAGTAGAATCAGTGCGGTCAATAGAGGCAGGTCAAGGTGGAGGTCGGCCAGCAGCCCCTCGGCGCGGGTAGGGTTGGACTCGCGCAGGCCGCTGGGTTGGTAGGCGCGGCTCATGGTCGCTCCGGAAGCAGGTGGTGATCCATCATTTTCTTGGCGATAGGAGCGGCTACCGAGCCACCGTGGCCGCCATTTTCCACCACCACGGCAATGGCTATTCGGGGAGCTTCAACGGGGGCGAAAGCGATGAAAAGAGCGTGATCACGCATCTTTTTTGCGACCGTCTCTTCATCATACTCCTCCTCTTGTTTGACGGTGAATACCTGAGCGGTTCCGGTCTTTCCCGCAATGCGGTAGTGGTCGCTCCTGATTCTTTTGGCGGTGCCGCGCAGGCCTTCGATCACCTGGGTCATGGCATGGATAATATCATCCCAGTTCTTTTCCGAGTTGCGTGGCAGGCTGACGCTCTCCGGTAATAATATCTTTTTGCCGGCATCTTCTTCTCCCTCGGTGATATGGGTGACAATATTTGGGCGAACCCTGGTTCCCCTGCCTGCGAGGGTGGCGGTGGCACTGGCAAGCTGTAGTGGTGTTGTCAGGAAGTAACCCTGACCAATACCCGTGATCAGTGTCTCCCCCGGGTACCAAGGCTTGCGACGGGTGCGCCTTTTCCACTCTTTTGAGGGCAGCAAGCCACTGTCTTCGCCGGTGAGATCAACGCCTGTCCGGCTACCAAAACCGAAACGGCTGAGAAAACTGTGCAGCCGTTTAATACCCATCTGTCGAGCCAGATCGTAATAGTAGACATCGCAGGACTGGGTAATTGCCTGTTTCAGGCTTACCGCCCCATGGCCGGTCTTTTTCCAGTCCCGGTATTTATGGGAGTGGTTGGGTAGCTGGTAGTAGCCGGGACAAAATTTCTGCTGGGTATAGCTGATGGTGCCGTCCTCCAGTCCGCCAAGGCCGATAAAGGGTTTGACCGTGGATCCCGGTGGATAGCGACCGCGCAGGGCACGGTTGAATAAGGGGTTGTCGTCTGACTGCTGCAGTGCTTTATAGCTTGCTGGACTGATCCCCTCAACAAACAGGTTGGGGTCGAATCCCGGCTTGCTTACCAGGGCCAGAATGCCGCCACTCTGTGGGTCGATGGCGACGGCGGAGCCGTTATTCTCGCCAAAGGCTTCCATCGCCACCTGTTGCAGTCCGGCATCGAGTGAGAGTGTCAGGTCTCTGCCCGGGGTTGGTGGCTGATTTTCCAGTACGCGAATGATACGGCCAACAACGTTGGTCTCGATCCGCTGCAGTCCGACTTTGCCGTGGAGAACATTTTCGTATGCCTTCTCTACCCCGCTTTTCCCGATATAGGTGGTCCCGGAGTAGCTGGAGGTATCGATCTCCTGAAGCTCCCGTTTATTTATCCGTCCGACATAGCCGAGGACGTGGGAGGTGATCGCTTTTAGTGGGTAGTCCCGCAGCAGCTTGGCTTGGATCTCAACGCCGGGGAAACGGTGCTGGTCAACGGCGAACCGGGCTACCTCCTCCTCGGTGAGACGTACTCTGATCGGGATGCTGTCAAAACGCCTGCGCTGCTTGCGCAGCCGCTCAAACCGCTTGAAATCACTCTCGCCAATGGTGATTACCTTGCCGAGGTCGATGAGTGTCTGATCCAGATTTTTTACCTGCTCCGGGACTATTTCCAGGCTGTGGCTGGTAGGTTTTGGGCCAGAATGGTGCCGTTGCGGTCAAGGATCAGGCCCCGGGTTGGGGGTAGCGGAGTCACTTTGACACGGTTGTCGTGAGAGAGTGTTTCGAAGTGTTCGTTTTCCAGGATCTGCAGTTTGACCAGACGTAGCACCAGGAAGAGAAGCATCAAAGTAATAAGAAGTGCAGCCACCAGCGCTCGGCTCTTGAAAAGGCGACTCTCAAGCAGGTAGTTTTTCAGTGTGCTTTGGGCCATATTCTCGGCTAGCTGTCAGAAAAGGTTGTGGTGGTGGCAGTTTTACCTGACATCGAACTTCCGTCGCAGGTCACGTAATACGATGTAGATCCAGGGCCAGAGCAGCATTCCCACCAAGGAGGAATCCAGTAGCCCATTGTTGGTGCTGGCAGGGAGACTGCGCCCATGACCCAGAAAGAGAGCACCTTCTCGATCATCAGCAACATCAGCACAGAGAGTGATTGCTGCCACAGCGGGAACAGCCTTACCCGTAGATGTGACTCATGGGCAATATAGGCGACCAGGGCGAGGGCAAGCGCGTGTTGGCCCAGTAGAGTACCAGTTATCACATCCACCAGAATCCCGGTTAGCCAGCCGACGCCGACACCCACACGTTGAGGCAGGGCCAGTATCCAGTAGATGAGTACCAGGGTGTACCACTGGGGGCGGAGCATCTGTGCCCAATCAGGAAGGGGGAGAATAGTAAGCATCAGCGCCAGGACAAAAGTGAGGGCAATGATGGTGCCGCCGCTACGGGGGGGAGCTCATTTTGTCGTCTCCCCGTCACTCTTCTCTCTCATATCAGTCGCCGCAGGAAGCTCATCGTAAGGCTTCAGTGTCCACACCAGCAGTGCCTCGCGGGTACGATCAAGGTGAGCTACCGGTTGTGCACTGACATCGGCGAACGGTTCTCCCGGCTTGTGTACTACCCTGGTGACCCTGGCCACTGGATAACCTGTCGGAAAACGGCCACCGAGTCCGGAAGTGACCAACAGATCACCCTCGCGGATATCTGCGTTGTTCGGTAGATTGGGCAGATCGAGGGTGTTGATGCGGCCGGTTCCCATGGCGATAGTGCGTAGCCCATTACGGTTGATCTGTACCGGCAGTGCGTGGCTGATATCGGTGATCATCAGCACAGATGAGGACGATCGGTGAACATGAACCACCTGTCCCATTACGCCGCCGGCATCCAGCACCGGCTGGCCCTGGAACACCCCGGAGTTGGTCCCCTTGTTGATCATCACCTGCTGGCGGTAGGGATCCAGCTCAATTGCCATCAACTCAGCGATCAGTACTCGTTCACCTATCCTGAAGGATGAGTCCAGCAGATTGCGCAGGCGAGTATTTTCCGATTCCAGTGCGGCCATCTTCTGTTGCTCAGCTTTGAGCAGCAGATTCTCTCTGCTCAGGGTCTCGTTTGATCTCTGCAGACTCTCCCGGGTGGTAAGGGTTTCGTTGGCCCACTCGCCTACAGTACGCGGCAGATTTACGACATAGAGTAACGGTGACAGCAGAGTGGCGAGCGTCGAGCGTACAGCCTCAAGATGGTTTTGCCGATGATCCATGATCATCAGGGCAAGCGAGAACACAACCGCGAAAATTACACGGAAAGTGACGGAGGGCCCCTGTGTGAAGATCGGTTTAATCGGTTGACCAGCCTCTTTAGTTTGGGAATCCTATACAAAGAGAGCCTCTGAATGGAGCTGTGATTTCACGCTCCGCTCAGAGGCTCCAGGAGCAGAGTGCCAATATCAGTCGAGAGCAAACAGCATGTCGCCGCCCCGTTCATCCAGCATCTCCAAAGCACGTCCACCGCCTCGTGCGACACAGGTGAGGGGGTCCTCGGAAATGAGTACAGGCAGCCCGGTCTCCTCTTGCAGCAGACGGTCGATATCACGTAGCAGGGCGCCGCCGCCGGTGAGAACAATGCCGCACTCAGCAACATCTGCACCCAGTTCCGGTGGCGTCTGCTCCAGTGCCGCCTTGACGGCGCCGACGATGCCGGAGAGAGGCTCCTGCAGTGCTTCCAGGATCTCGTTACTGTTGAGGGTAAAGCTGCGGGGGATGCCCTCAGCCAGATTTCGACCCTTGATCTCCATCTCCTTGACCTCGTTGCCGGGGAAGGCGGAGCCGATCTCTTTCTTGATACGCTCTGCAGTGGCTTCACCGATCAGGGTGCCATAGTTACGACGGACGTAGTTGATAATCGCCTCATCAAAACGGTCGCCGCCGACGCGCACCGAGTTGGAGTAGACGATGCCGTTGAGGGAGATGATCGCCACCTCGGAGGTGCCGCCACCAATATCCAAGACCATTGAGCCGCGGGGCTCGTCCACCGGCAGGCCGGCACCGATGGCGGCCGACATCGGCTCCTCGATAAGGTAAACCTCGCGGGCGCCCGCGCCGGCGGCTGATTCGCGAATGGCGCGGCGCTCCACCTGGGTTGAGCCGCAGGGCACGCACACCAGCACTCTGGGACTGGGGCGGATGATTTTGCTTTCGTGCACCTTGTGTATAAAGTGCTGCAGCATCTTCTCGGTGACGGTGAAATCGGCAATGACGCCATCCTTCATCGGCCGGATGGCGGTAATGTTGCTCGGTGTGCGTCCCAGCATCAGTTTTGCCTCTTCACCCACGGCGGCGACCGACTTGCCGCCGCCCGGCCCGCGATCCTGGCGAATGGCGACAACTGAGGGTTCATCAAGGACGATGCCCTGGCCGCGCGCGTAGATCAAGGTGTTTGCGGTGCCGAGGTCGATGGAGAGGTCGTTTGAAAAAAGACCGCGTATGCGTCTGAACAACATGGCGAAATAGGATTCCCTTGAGGTGTCTTGTTAAATTTTTAAAGCGTGATTCCGTGGTCGGACAATCATACCGGCTCGAGGTGCCGCAGTCGGTGCATTTACGGTGATCTCACTGAGAAGAGGGTAATTTACCAACGCAGGGGGGGTGGGGCAAGGAAGAGTACCGAAAATAGGGATATAAGTGCCAATTATCGGCTGATAGCGGCAGGCGCTTCCCATAATCCGACAGACGCACGGGCCTAAATGTGGTAATTTTCCCGTTTTCACCCAATCAGCCTATTCGTCTCTGGCGTGGGCTTGGGTGCTTTTCGAGCTAGTGTCGAGGGAGATATGTCGTTGGAAAGGTCTGATGTAGAGAAGATCGCTCACCTTGCCCGTTTGGCGGTAAGTGAAGACGAGCTGGATTCGGTCGCCAGTGACCTCTCAAATATTCTCGGTCTGGTAGAGCAGATGAGTGCGGTGGATACCACCGGGGTTGAGCCCATGGCACACCCGCTTCATATGGCGCAAAGGCTGCGCGAGGATATAGTGACCGAGGGCGACCAGCGTGAACTGTTTCAGTCTATCGCCCCAGAGACCGAAGAGGGGCTCTATCTGGTGCCCAGGGTGATTGAGTGAGTCGGTTGATTAACAGCCTAAACTTCCGAAATTAGATAACGGATCGATTTGAATGCATAGCAAAAGTATTGTCGAGCTTGCCGCAGGACTGCGTGCCGGTGATTTCTCCAGTGTGGAGCTGACCCAGGCCTATCTTGATCGTATCGCCCAACAGAATGAACAGCTCAACTGTCTGATCACCCTGTCGGCGGAGAGTGCCCTGGAAGAGGCGGCGGCGGCGGATGTGCAAATTCGCAGTGGTGAAGCCGGCCCGTTGACCGGCATCCCCATCGTCCACAAGGATATCTTCTGCACCGCCGGCATCAGAACCAGTTGCGGTTCACGCATGCTGGATAATTTTGTCGCCCCCTATGACGCCACAGTGGTGTCAAAGCTGAAGGAGGCAGGCACTATCCTGTTGGGTAAGGCCAATATGGATGAGTTCGCCATGGGTTCTTCCAACGAAACCAGTTATTACGGCCCGGTGCGTAACCCCTGGGACACCGACGCAGTACCCGGTGGCTCCTCCGGTGGTTCAGCGGCAGCAGTGGCGGCGAGGCTGTGCGCTGCAGCGACCGGCACCGATACCGGCGGTTCTATCCGTCAGCCCGCCGCCCTCTGTGGCATTACCGGTTTAAAGCCCACCTATGGCCGGGTCTCCCGTTACGGCATGATCGCCTTCGCCTCGTCTCTCGATCAAGGCGGGCCGATGACACGCAGTGCAGCCGATGCGGCCGCCATGCTGCAGGTGATGGCAGGCTTTGACTCGCGCGACTCCACCAGCGCCGATCAGCCGGTGCCTGATTATTCAGCCGGCCTCAACGATGATATTGCCGGCCTGAAGATCGGTCTGCCGAAAGAGTATTTTGGTGAGGGGCTCGATGCCCAAGTGGCAGCTTCCATCGAAGCGGCCATTGATGAGTACAAGCGACTGGGTGCGGAGGTGGTGGAGATCAGTCTGCCCAACAGTCAGCTGGCGGTACCTACTTATTACGTGGTGGCTCCGGCGGAGTGCTCATCCAACCTGTCACGCTTTGACGGCGTGCGTTTCGGTCATCGATGCGAAGAACCTAAGGATCTCGAAGATCTCTATAAACGCTCCCGGGGTGAGGGTTTTGGTGCTGAGGTGAAGCGTCGCATAATGATCGGCGCCTATGTACTCTCGGCCGGTTACTACGACGCCTATTACCTGAAAGCACAGCAGATCAGGTATCTGATATCGAACGATTTCAGAGAGGCCTTCAAACAGGTAGACGTCATCATGGGGCCGACGACCCCCTCCACCGCATTTGCCATCGGTGAGAAGTCGGACGACCCGGTAACCATGTATCTGTCGGACATCTACACCATTGCAGCAAATCTGGCGGGACTTCCCGGTATCTCCATTCCGGCGGCACCGGTTGAGGGCAAGCCGGTAGGACTGCAGGTCATCGGTAACTATTTCCAGGAGGCGCAGCTACTCAATGTGGCCCATTGCTTCCAGCAAGCTACGGACTACCACAAGGCTGAGCCTGCACAGGCGTGAATAATCTCCCCATTTAATCATGGGGCACCAAAACTCGGATAGACATCAACATGCAATGGGAAACTGTAATCGGGCTTGAGATACATGCCCAACTGGCGACCAAATCGAAGATCTTCTCCGGTGCGTCGACCGCATTCGGCTCAGCACCCAATACCCAGGCCTGTAATGTAGACCTTGGGATGCCCGGTGTCTTACCGGTGCTCAACAAAGAAGTAGTGAAGATGGCGGTCACTTTCGGCTGTGCCATCGGCGCGGAGCTTGGGCGTCGCTCGGTGTTCGCCCGTAAAAACTACTTCTATCCCGATCTGCCCAAAGGCTACCAGATCAGCCAGTTTGAGTTGCCCATCGTTGGCCGGGGCGAGGTAGAGATTCTGCTGGAGAATGGCGACGCCAAGACGGTTGGTGTCACCCGCGCCCATCTGGAAGAGGATGCCGGAAAATCACTGCACGAGGATTTCCATGGCAAGAGCGGTGTCGATCTCAATCGCGCCGGCACACCCTTGCTGGAGATTGTCTCAGAGCCTGATATGAGCTCTGCCAAAGAGGCAGTGGCCTATGCCCGCAAGATTCATCAGATCGTTCAGTATCTCGGTATCTGTGACGGCAACATGGCTGAAGGCTCTTTCCGCTGTGATGCCAATGTCTCTGTCCGTCTGCCTGGTGATGAGCTGGGTACCCGTGCCGAGGTGAAGAATCTTAACTCTTTCCGCTTCCTTGAGCGCGCCATCAATATTGAGGTGGAGCGCCAGATCGATGTTATCGAATCGGGTGGCAAGGTGGTCCAGGAGACCCGTCTCTATGATGCCAACAAGGATGAGACCCGTTCCATGCGCTCCAAGGAGGAGGCCAACGACTACCGCTATTTCCCCGATCCGGATCTGCTGCCGGTGGAACTGGATGACACCCTTATTGATGCCATCACCAAGGCACTGCCGGAGTTGCCGGATGCCAAGCGGGCACGCTTCTGCAGCGATTATGGACTCAAGCCCTACGATGCCGAGGTGCTGACTGCGAGTAAATCCCTGGCTGATTATTTTGAGACGGCTGCTACTGACGCCGATGCCAAACTGGCGGCCAACTGGGTGATGGGTGAGCTTGCCGGTACACTCAACAGAGAGAATCTGGATGTCGAGGCGAGCCCGGTAAGCGCGGAGTTGCTGGGCGGTATGCTGTGCAGGATCAGTGACAACACCATCTCCGGCAAGATCGCCAAAGAGGTGTTCGAGGCGATGTGGCAGGGTGAGGGTAGTGCCGATGAGATCATCGAAGCCAAGGGGCTGAAGCAGATTACCGACAGTGGTGCTATTGAGTCTATCGTCGATGAGGTGCTGGCCGCCAATGCACAGCAGGTGGAGAACTACCGCAGTGCCGACGAGAAGAAGCGCCCAAAGATGCTGGGTTTCTTTGTCGGACAGGTGATGAAATTGTCGAAAGGGAAGGCCAACCCACAACAGGTTAATCAGCTGTTGCGGGAGAAACTGTAGAGAGGCCCTTCCGGTACTTTCTAATGTAGCCCGTGCCGGTGCGTAAAAGTGGCGGCAGGCTGTCAGCCATCAACGGCTGATTCGATAACCACTTGATTACGGCCATGGTTCTTCGCATAGTAGAGGGCGTTGTCGGCACGCTCGATCAATTCAGTAGGGGTGTCACCGGTACGAAATAGCGCCACACCAGCAGAGATGGTGACCTGGCCGATCGGTGTTTTGTTCTTGCTGTGAACCAGACTGGTGTCGGCAATGGTGTTGCGGATATTTTCCGACAGGGCCACTGCACCTGTTGTTTGTGTTTGCGGCAGCAGCAGGATGAACTCTTCCCCGCCGTAGCGCGCGGCGGTATCCCTGCCCTTGGTATTCTTCTTCAGCGTATCGGCAACAAAACGTATCACTTTGTCACCCACCAGATGCCCGTGGGTATCGTTGACGTTTTTAAAGTGGTCGATATCCAGCATCACCAGGCAAAAATCAGCCCCTGCCTCTTCCGTGGCCGCGGCGATGGTCTCCTCCAGGGTTTCGAAGAAGACTTTCCTGTTTGCCAGCCCGGTCAGTGGGTCGGTAGAGGCCTGTTGTCGTACCTGATCCAACTCTTTGCGCAGGGCGCTCATCTCTTCACTTTTATGGTCGAAGTCGCGCTGGATCACCTCCACCGAGCTTTTCATCTGGCGCGTTTCATCCAGTACGGCGCTCATTAATCCAAGCACATCCTGTAGTGAGTTGGCGCTACCGCAGCTGTTATTGAACTCCTCCAATACATGGCTGTAACGGTCGGTGTCGGCGCTGGTGGTGCGTAGTGAACTCGATGTGTCGTTGAGGGTTTGCTGCATCTTGTGGCGCATCTGTTGCAGACGCTCGAGATTGCATTCAGAGACATAGTTGTTGAAGAGGGTGTCGTTGATGGCATCGGAGAAAGAACCCTCCGTTTTGCGCAGTTCGTCGATGCGCTCGGTCAGTGCCGGTTTGCCACCGCCGGCATAGTGGAACCAGACTGCATAGTTTTCCGGGGTTGTGGGGATACCATATTTGCTCATCAGCGGCAGGGTTAGACGCAGTGTCTCTGCATTGGTATCGGGTTCTGAACCTGTCTGTTTATCGTGGGTAGTCAAAGGATTTCCTACTATTACGTGTCTTCTATGGATTTTAGTACAATATCGTCCATTACCCGGGAAAGTTTAGGTGCCCGAGCCCATCGGGGGATGGATTTTGTGGTGCCCCGGCAGTTGTCATTGGTCTCGGGTGATGTGAGCCGGTATTAGGTTATGCCGGGTGCCCCTCCCCTCCCTGGTGAATTTTATTGACCAGATCATTTTTCTCCTCTGTCGCTTGTACCAGACGACGTGCTACCTCCGCCAACTTACAGCGTTCAGAGCGTGCGTAGGCGCGAAGTGTCTCGAAGGCCATCTGCTCGGTGACATGGGAACGCTCCATGTAGATGCCGATGGCGACGCTGATCTCCCGGCTGCGTTTGATGGCGCTGGTGAGACTGCTTTCATTCTCGTGCAGGCGCTGGAGGTCGGCTGAGCGCTCAAGTGCAGCCTCGATGGTGGGGATGAGTTGGTGGGTATCCACCGGCTTTACCAGATAACCGAGCGCACCCTCTTTTGTGGCGGCCTCCACCACTTCCCTGTCTGAGTAGGCGCTGAGAAAGATGGAATCGACACCGGCTTGCTCACGCAGCATACCGGCTGCCTCGATGCCCTGAATTCCGGGCATTCGGATATCCAGAATTGCCAGGTCAGGCGCTTCACTGCAGCCGAGTCTGACGGCCTCTTCGCCACTGGATGCGGCTATTACTTCGTACCCCGCCTGTCTTAAGCCTTGGTCAGGGTGGTAAGTATCAGAATGTCGTCATCGGCGACAAGAATTCTATAGCCTGTCATTATTGTTAGATCTCGAAACTGGCTTGTATTATCCCTTTACCGCAGCAAGCGGTTTCCCGGGAGGTGCGGGATTATATTCTGCTGTACAGCAACTATGCAGGAGCATCGCCGTTCGATTATAAGGAGAATCTTACGGTTAAACCAGGCCTAGAGTGTGGGATTATTCCGGGATCTGTGCCATTGCCACGGTGTAAGTTTTTCCCTGTTTCAGCTTCTTGTAGTTGCCGAACACTTCTATAAACGCTTTCTGGACGAATTTTCTCAGACCTGAAATAGTAACCACGTAGAATCGTCCGCCAGGATTGAGGCGCTCCAGCGCATCGTAAAAATAGAGATAGTAGAGCTCTTTGCCGGTTTTGGCCGGCAGGTTGGAGACGACCAGATCAAAGCGCCGGTCACCCACCTCGGAGAAGCCGTTGCTAAGAATTACCTCGGCATTCTTGATCTGATTCAACTCGGCGTTTTTCCTGCTGTACTCAACAGCGACGAAGTCCTTGTCTACCAGAAGACTATGCCCCTGTGGTGCCAGCTTTGCCAGGGTCAGACCCAGAGGCCATAGCCGCAGCCGAGGTCCAAGGTGTCATCGCTCTCGTTGACCTCCAGGTAGTCGAGCAGCAATAGGCTCCCCTCGTCGAGATTTTTTGGCGAGAAGAGTCCCCAGGTGGTGTGATAAGTGAGGGTGTGCCCTCTAGCCTCCCTGCTGAAAACGAGATCTTGGCGCAATTTGTTCAGGTAGTTTCGTTTTGCCTGATCTATTTTGGGTGCGGTCATGCTTTTTCCTGGAATTGTTTCAATTTCTTAGATGGTTTTGGATAAAAATCCGTGCCTACAGGGAGAATCATGCTGTAGAAGGAGCGCTTTCCCGAAGCGCGATGGAGTTTGGCAAGGGGTGTGCGGTATTCATCACGGTCCGAGAGACCGCTCCTACAAACACACGTAAGCTTGGTTCCGGAATTCTTGTGCATGGTCGCTATTTCCTAGACTCTGCCGCTGCAAGTAGGGCAGGCGGGGTCAGCTTTCAGCTTCAGGCTGCGCCACTGCATATCCAGGGCATCGAGCAGTAGCAGGCGCCCCGTCAGTGGCTCACCGGCACCGGTAAGTACTTTGATGGCCTCTGTTGCTGGATGCTGCCGATGATTCCTACTACGGGTGCCAGGACGCCGTTTTCAGAACAGGTCTCTTCCTGTTCTCCACTTCCGCCGTAGAGGCAGCGGTAGCAGGGATCACCGGGCTTTCCGCTAAAGACGGAGACCTGCCCTTCCATCCTGATGGCGGCCCCTGATACCAGCGGTGTTTCAGCGGCTACGCAGGCGTCGTTGATCATAAAACGGGTAGTGAAGTTGTCGGTACCATCGATCACCAAGTCGGCCTTGGCAGCTTCGGAGGCAAGCTCATCTTCTTCCATCAGTCGGCTTATGGTCTCTATTCGGCACTCGGGATTGATCGCTTGCAGACTTTTGCAGGCAGACTCCACCTTCAGTTCACCGATCCTGTCGGTGGTGTGGATGATCTGGCGTTGCAGGTTGCTTAGGTCCACCTTGTCGAAGTCAACAAGCACCAGTTCACCGATGCCTGCGGCCGCCAGGTACATTGCGATGGGTGAGCCCAGCCCTCCCATGCCGATGATCAGCACACGGGATTGCAGCAGTCGCTCTTGGCCCTCGATACCGATGGAGGGAAGCATGATCTGGCGGCTGTAGCGCAGCAGTTGGTCGTCGTTCATTAAAATATTAAGTTGTCAGTTGTCAGTTGTCAGTTGTCAGTTGTCAGTTGTCAGCTGATGAGAGCGGGCGTTATTTCTGGCCGATTGAGTTTAACAAACTCCTAAGTTGGAGGCTTCATCCCCTCTGTGACACGCTCTCTCTCGCCAAGATCACGATGGGTGATAATATCCAGGAAACCACCGTCTGCCATCAGTTGCCTCACGGCAGCTCCCTGATCCAGACCGTGCTCCAGTAGCAATCTGCCACCGGCTCGGAGGTGTGCAGGTGCCTGGTTGATGATTTGGCGTATATCGCTGAGGCCGTCACTGCCGGCGGTAAGCGCCCTCTGCGGTTCCCAGGGGAGACCGTTAAGCTCCAGATGAGGGTCTCCCTCAGCGACATAGGGAGGATTGCTCAATATCAGATGGAACTGTTCTCCCTCAGGCAGTGCTTGGCACCAGCTCCCTTCCGCTGAGAGTATATTTGTCAGATTGAGTCGTTTGAAGTTACTTTCGGCAACCGCTAGTGCTGTGGCAGAACTATCGCATGCGGTAACTTCAGACAGTGGGCGTTCACTTGCTATCGCCGCCGCGATGGCGCCACTGCCGGTACCCAGGTCGGCTAGATCAAAGTCCATGTCTGACGGGATGAGTTCAAGTGCCCGCTCTACCAGGGTTTCTGTTTCCGGGCGTGGAATGAGTGTCTCCGGTGTGACCTCTAACTCCAGAGACCAGAACTCGCGCCTACCGATGATGTAGGCGATCGGTTTGCCGCTCCGGCGCTGCTCGATAAGTGTGTCGAGTCGGCTCAGTTGGTCGGGTGCCAGTTCCTGCTCGGGCCAGGCAAAGAGATGGCCGCGCGTTTTTTTGAGTACCTCGGCAAGTAGCAGCTCCGCCTCCAGTCGCGCTTCACTTTCAGCTATCTGACTAAGTGCCATGGATGCCTGCTTGAGAGTGTCGGCTATGGTCTGCCGCTGTGTTATCACGGGTTTAAGGAGCCTCTGAATAAGTCTGGCCGAATTGAGTTGTGCTCAGGAGTTGCAAGATCAAGGCGGAGATCGCAGCTAATAGTAAGCTATTAGCAAGATTTTCAACGCGGATATTGCATCTCCTGAGTGCAAGGAAGTCGGTCATGACTTGTTCAGAGGTTCCTTAGCCGTTGCTGTTGGCTAGGTCGGCAAGCAACTCAGCCTGATGTTCCTGGGTCAACGGGGTAATGACCTGCTCCATGGCGCCCGTCATCACATCATCCAGCTTGTAGATCGTCAGGTTGATGCGGTGGTCGGTGATACGATTCTGCGGGTAGTTGTAGGTACGAATGCGCTCTGAGCGATCGCCGCTGCGACCTGCAGTTTACGTGCCGCCGCCTGCTCGCTGTGCTGCTGTTGCTGTAGCCCTGAGAGCAGTTTTGCCTGTAGCAGAGAGAGTGCGCGCGCCTTATTTTTGTGTTGCGAGCGTTCATCCTGACACTCCACCACAATACCGGTGGGGAGGTGGGTGATGCGGACTGCCGAGTCAGTTTTATTGACGTGCTGGCCACCGGCACCGGAGGCGCGGTAGGTGTCTATTCGCAGGTCATTGGTGTTGATATCGACTTCGTCGATAGCATCAGCTTCCGGCAGGATGGCAACGGTACAGGCGGAGGTGTGAATGCGCCCCTGAGACTCAGTTTCAGGAACCCGTTGAACGCGGTGTGTGCCCGACTCGAACTTGAGATGTGAGTAGACATTGCGACCGATGATGCGGCTGATGATCTCCTTATAGCCCCCTTGATCGCCTTGGCTCTCGCTAATTGTCTCTGTCTGCCAACCCTGCTGCTCGGCGTAGCAAGGTACATGCGCAGAAGGTCGCCGGTGAATAGGGCTGCCTCGGCACCGCCGGTACCGGCACGGATCTCAAGGAAGATGTTGCGCTGGTCGTTGGGGTCGGCGGGGAGGAGCAGTAGCTGCAGTTCCGGCTCCAGTGCTTGGCGTGCCTCCTCTGAGGTCGCGATCTCCTCTTTTGCCAGATCGGCCATCTCCGGGTCGTCGAGCATCTCGCGAGCACCTGCGATCTCCTCTTCCAGTGACTGGTAACGGTGGTAACAGCTGACCACGGGTTCCAGTTGGGCGTACTCCCGGCTTAGGCTGCGAAAGCGATTCTGCTCCCCCTGGATCTGTGGGTCCGCGAGTAGTGCAGTGATCTCTTCGAATCGTTCGGCAAGCTGTTCAAGCTTGCGTGAATAGATGGCTTCATTTGTTGATTTTGAACAGGGTGTTTGCCGCATCCAGCAGTTCCGAATGGCCATCAAAACCCGCCTGACGGATCTGTGTGCTTGGGGTGTGCAGTAGTTTATTTGTCAGGGTGTGTGCGAGGTATTGCAGCGCCTCTTCTGCGCTTTTTCCGTTCTTAAGTTGCTTCAGCGCACGCTCCAGCACTTCATCACGGGTGATTTCCGATTGGCGGCGATAGCCCTGAATAGTACCCACAGCGTCCAGTGAGCGTAGCCAGCCCATAAACTCTTCGACATGGAAATCGATGATCTCCGTTGCCTGCTCGGCTGCCTCCTGGCGGGAGCGCATGTTCTCTTCGATCACCTCCTGCAGGTCGTCAACCGTATAAAGATAGATGTCGCTCAGCTCTGCTACTTCAGCTTCAATATCTCTCGGAACGGCGATGTCGACCATGAACATCGGGCGATGCTTGCGTTTTTTCAGTGCACTCTCAACGGTGCCTTTGCCTACTACAGGCAGCGGGCTGGCGGTAGATGAGATGACAATATCCGCCTCGGCGAGGTGGGCGGGAATTTCCGTGAGAGCGATGGCGTAGCCACCAAACTGGTTGGCCAGATTATGAGCACGCTCAAGGGTGCGATTGGCAACGATGATGCGCTGTATCCCGTGTTGGCTAAGGTGGCGGGCGGCCAGCTCGATAGTTTCACCGGCACCGATCAGCAGCGCGGTCTGCTGCGACAGATCGCTGAAGATCTGTCGTGCCAGGCTGACGGCGGAGAAGGCGACGGAGACCGGGCTGTGGCCAATGGCGGTATCGGTACGTACCTGCTTGGCTACAGAGAAGGTGTGCTGGAACATACGGCCTAACAGCTTGCCCGTGGTACCGACATCGCCGGCGGTTTGGAACGCCTGTTTCACCTGTCCCAGAATTTGCGGTTCACCGAGCACCATTGAGTCGAGGCCGCTGGCAACTCGTAGTAGATGGCGCACAGACTCTTGCTCTGTGTGAGAGTAGAGATAGGGTGAGATGGTCTCGAGTTCCAGCCCGTGGAACCGGCTTAGCCAACTGCTGACATCTTCCCGCTCCGCGCCCTGCAGGTTGCAGTAAAGCTCTGTTCTGTTGCAGGTGGAGAGAATGGTGGTTTCCGTCACTCCCGGTAGCTCGGCGAGACTGCGCAGGGCGGCAACAATGATGTCAGGCCCAAAAGTGAGGCGCTCACGTACATCGATGGGGGCTGTTTTGTGATTGAGTCCGAGAGTGAGCAGTGCCATAGGAGTCGTGTTTAGCGTGCAATATGATATCTGCCGGAATCAGTGGTCGTTTGTAACGGCCAATACGTTCTCCTCTTCACCAGAGTGGCGGCGTCAGAAGAAATATCTCCGGAATAGTATCGTCTTTTTGCTGCAACCTCTGGCGGTGTAGGAAGGTGAAATTTTGAATTATCAAGGGCTTAAATACAAGGGGGACTTGGCTTATAGCGACCAATGCCATAAGAATTTTTGTCGTATGAGTGCAGGTTATGCTGGATATTTTGTTCGGAAGCCATCTGTAACAGATTGATATTATTGGGTTATTATTTACTAATCCGGCATGCTCGCTTGGTGTTATGGGTTCGGTTACCATGAACAATTCGTCATGTTTGTAGTGGGTTACAGGGAAACTAATGCAGTTGATATTCAAATTCGTAGTGGTGTTGCTTTTTTTTGTAGTTGTTGTCGGCTGCGAAAGCATGCAAAAAACGCCGGTCAGTGTGGCGGCTGAGGCTGAGCCGGCGGTGATGCCGTTCACTCCCGCGCCCCCGCCTGTTGAAGAGCTGACGCCACAGATTGTGTTTGACACCCTGGTGGGTGAGGTGGCGGCCCAACGTGGAGATCTGGTTCTTGCCTACCATCATCAGATGGAAGTGGCAATGGCGGCAGGCGATGCCAAATCGGCAGAGCGTGCCACTCGGGCCGCCCTTCATATGAAAAAAAATGAACTGGCTGAAAAGGCTGCGGTGCAGTGGGTTCGGCTGGCGCCAAATGATATTTCCGCACGGCAGCTGTTGGTGATGTTGCTGCTGCAGCAAGATAGTGAAGCGGATGTGCTGGAGCATCTGAAGGCAATTGTCAGGATCGGTCAAGCCAAGGGTGATAACGGCTTTTTAAGTGCTACAGCCGTAGTTAGTCGGGATCTGGGGCATGGTGAGTCGATTGCATTGATGCGCCGATTGGTCGCTGAGTTTCCGGGTGATCCCTGGGGGCGCTACGCTCTGGCGCTGACAGCCATGATGCATAAGGATTATGACACCGCTGAGATCGAGGCGAAGGGACTGCTCGATCAGCACCCGGATTGGATCAAAGCGTACCTGGTTTTAAGTCGTATCCATGTCGCCAGGGAAGATAAGGAGGCTGCAAAGGCGCTACTGGCCGATGCGGTCGGGCGGTTCCCTGAAGAGCCGCTGTTGCTTGCGGCTTATGCACGCATATTGATAGATGTGAAGGAGCTGGAATCGGCACACTACCACTACCGTAAGCTGTGGGAAATGGAGCCGGATAATGAGACGGCAAACTACTGGCTGGGTGTTTTGAGCCTGGAGATGGAGCGTGGCGAAGAGGCGAGGGGCTACTTCGAGAAACTGATCGCTTTGGGAAAACGCAGTGATGTGGCTACCTATTTTCTTGGGCGAATCGAGGAAGATGCATCACAACCTAATAAGGCGATCGACTGGTATCGTAAGGTACAAAAGGGTGAGTTTTTTCATGATGCCCAGATCCGGATTGTTCGCCTGTTGATCGAAAGTGACCGCATGAAAGAGGGGCGTGAGTGGCTTCAGGGGTTGCGGATCCGCATGCCGGAGCAGGCGGTTCGCCTCTATCTGGTAGAGGCGGAAATTCTGCGTGAGCAGAATGCATTTGCCGAGGTGATGGCGCTCTATGATGGAGCGCTGGAGGCGTATGCGGACAATGAGGACCTACTTTATGCCGGGCGCTTTTCGCCGTCACCCAAGGGCGAGTCGATATCCTTGAGGCTGATCTTAGAAAGGTAATTGCCGGCAATCCGGAGCATGCCGATGCTCTTAACGCCTTGGGCTACACCCTGGCCGACAAGACCGATAGGTATCAGGAGGCTTTGGCGCTGGTTCAGCAGGCGCTAAAGCTGAAGCCCGCCGCCCCCTCTATTCTCGATAGCATGGGTGGGTGCAGTTTCGACTGGGCAATCACAGCCGGGCGTTAGAGTACCTCCAGCGCGCCTTCGATCAGCTGCCGGATCAGGAGATAGCCGCCCACTTGGGAGAGGTGCTTTGGGTGATGGGAGAGCGGGAGAGAGCCAAGGCAGTGTGGCGGCAGATACTCGAGAAAGAGCCTGAGAGTCACCATATCCTGGATGTGATGCGCCGTCTGCTGCATGAGTGGTATGGATAGCACCGACTGGCCGGCACCGGCAAAACTGAATTTGATGTTGCGGATCGTTGGACAGCGTGACGATGGTTACCACCTGCTGCAGACCGTATTTCAGTTCCTTGATAAGGGAGACAGGCTGGGATTTCGTTTGCGTGATGATGGGAAAATTGTTCGCCTGAGAGAGCTTCATGGTGTAGCGGCCAACGATGACTTGGTGGTGCGGGCGGCGCGGATGCTACAGGAGCATGCCGGTGTCGGATATGGTGTCGATATCCTGCTGGACAAACGACTCCCCATGGGAGGTGGGCTTGGTGGTGGCAGTTCTGATGCCGCCACCACCCTGGTTGCACTAAATCATTTGTGGAAAGTGGGTCTGGATTTTAGCCAACTCACAGAGTTGGGGCTCTCTCTGGGGGCGGACGTCCCTGTATTCATTCGCGGTGAGGCCGCCTGGGGTGAGGGGGTGGGGGAGCGGTTGCAGACTCTTGTTCTGCCTGAACCCTGGTATTTGGTGATTATTCCACCCTGCCACGTCTCTACTGCAGATGTTTTTACAGATCCGCAATTGACACGAGACTCGCCACGGATGAAAATAGCCGACTTTCTTGCCGGAAGTGCCCGCAACGACTGCCTTGATGTGGTGGTTAAAAACTACCCTGAGGTGGCGGCCGCGCTGGAGTGGCTTGGGCAGTATGCCGAAGCTCGGCTGACGGGAACAGGGGCTTGTATTTTTGCCGCCTTTGAGTCAGAAGCCAGTGCGCAATCTCTGTTAGAGCAGTTGCCGGCCGGCTATCAGGGTTTTGTCGCCCGGGGTGTCAACCACTCCCCGCTCAAGGGTTGTCTAGAGTCCAGAATGGCTGCCAGCGGCTAGGCAAGAACAGAGTTATTGGGGCGTCGCCAAGAGGTTAGGCATCGGGTTTTGATCCCGACATACGCAGGTTCGAATCCTGCCGCCCCAGCCATATTTAAGAGATTGTGAGTCTGGAAATCTGCTGCGGCAGAGAAAAGTTCACAGTCTCAGGGCGGCAGGGTTCGAACCGTAAGAGGTTCGACACGTCCGCGTAGCGGACTGAACGTTGGCTGCAAGCCAGCGGCCCCGAAGGGGCGAAGGGCGTAGCCCTGAGTCATCCTGCCGGCCCAGCCATATTTTGAGTGTCTGTTGAGGGTCTTGCGGTGTCAGCCAGCGGAATGATGGTATTTTCGGGTAATGCCAACCCAGAACTGGTGGCGGAGATTATCGGCCGCTTGAACCTGCCTCTGGGGCGGGCGGTCGTTGGTAGTTTCAGCGACGGTGAAGTGATGGCCGAAATACAGGAGAGCGTCAGGGGACGGGATGTCTACGTTATCCAGTCGACCTCACAGCCGACCAATGACAACCTGATGGAGCTGCTGGTACTAATGGACGCCCTGCGCTGGAGCTCGGCAGGTCGTATCACGGCGGTCATACCCTACTTTGGTTATGCGCGTCAGGACCGGCGGCCGCGCTCAGCTCGAGTGCCGATCACCGCTCGTTTGGTGGCAAAGCAGCTGGCGGCCGCAGGGGCGGACCGCGTGGTGACGGTGGATCTCCATGCAGATCAGATCCAGGGTTTTTTTGATACTCCGGTAGATAATGTCTACGCTCTACCGATCCTGCTTGGAGACGTCTGGCGGCAGAAATATTCAAACCTGATGGTGGTTTCGCCCGATGTAGGTGGCGTGGTCCGTGCCAGAGCACTGGCAAAACAGCTGGATGACGCAGATCTTGCGATTATCGACAAGCGCCGACCAAAGGCGAATGTCTCCCAGGTGATGAACATCATTGGTGATGTTGAGGGGCGCACCTGTGTGCTGATCGACGATATGGTCGACACGGCGGGCACCCTCTGTAAAGCGGCTCAAGCGCTGAAAGATCATGGTGCTGAGTGTGTGGTGGCCTACTGTACCCATCCGGTGCTTTCCGGCCCTGCGGTCGAAAATATCAATAGTTCCGTGTTGGATGAGCTGGTGGTCTCCAATACGATTGCGCTCCATTCTGAGGCGCAGAAGTGCGATAAGATTCGCCAGATCAGCATTGCTGAACTGTTGGCCGAGACCATGCGTCGTATCGCTAATGATGAGTCAGTCAGCTCGCTGTTTATGGAGTGAAGCAACAATTTCTTTCCCCTTGACTGCACATAGTGGCAGTGGGGGGATAAAACCAGCACCGCCATTTCTGGTCGCGGAATGGCGGTGTATTTATTAACAGATGATTTGGAGAAAATCATGGAAAATACATTTGAAGTAGAAGCGCAGCCGCGCACCGACACAGGGAAGGGTGCGAGCCGCCGCCTGCGTCAGGCCGGTCTGGTCCCAGGTATTGTTTATGGTGCTCATCAGGATCCTGAGATGATCAGTGTGGTTCACACTGACCTGCTTCGGCGTCTGGATAATGAGGCGTTTTACTCCCGCATCCTCGACTTGAAGATTGACGGTAAGAGTGAGCAGGTCATTCTTAAGGATCTGCAGCGCCACCCTGCCAGGCCTTATGTCGTACACGCTGATTTCCTGCGTGTCAGTGCTACAGAGAAGCTCAAGACTCGTGTGCCTCTGCACTTCATAGGTGACGATGTGTCGCCTGGCTTGAAGGCTGGAGGTGCTATCTCTCGCCACGTCACTGATGTTGATGTTAGTTGCCTGCCGGCTGATCTCCCTGAGTTCATTGAGGTTGATGTGTCTGCTCTGGAGATAGGAGATAATATCCTGTTGTCCGGCCTGTCAATGCCCTCAGGTGTCGAGCTTCTTGCTCTGGCGCAGGAAGGTGATCACGACGTGCCTGTTGTCTCCGTTCATGTAATGCATACTGGCTCTGATGAGGAGGACGAGGCCGTGGGTGAAGCGGATGTAGTGGGTGAGGCGGGTGAAGCGGACGAAGCGCCGGCGTCCTAATTTCTCAATCCGGCAGTAGGCGGGGGGGCTTTCTCCCCCGCCTGCTGCACTCACAAAAATGTCATCCCAAATTCGTCTTATCGTTGGCCTGGGCAATCCGGGTGCAGAGTATATCGATACACGCCACAATGCAGGCTTCTGGTTTGTTGATCAGCTGGCTCGAGGGCATGGTGGTACCTTCAAAGCTGAATCCAAGTTTCATGGGCACTGCTGTCGTATTCATGTCGGCGGGCGTGAGTGCCGGCTGCTGAAGCCGACCACCTTTATGAATCGCAGTGGACAGTCAGTCTCCAGCCTCGCCAACTATTTCAAAATTCCGCTGGAGGAGATCCTGGTGGCTCATGATGAGCTGGATATGGCGCCCGGTGTCATTCGTCTGAAACAGGGTGGAGGGCATGCCGGCCATAATGGTCTGCGTGACATCATGAGTGCCATGGGCGGACGGGACTTCTGGCGTCTGCGTATTGGTATCGATCACCCGGGAAACGCCAAGCAGGTCGTGAACTATGTCCTTGGGCGGCCGAGCCGCGACGATGCGGATGCGATTGCCGGTGCGATCGATGAAGCGGAGTCCGCTGTTGCCGATCTCCTTAATGGTGAGTTTCAGCGGGTGATGCATCGGTTGCACTCGGGGCGATAGCAGTAATTAGTTCTCGGTGAATGATAAAACTCCCCTCACCCCAACCCTCGGCAAGCTGCTCCTGCGTTGCTCTACTACCTACATCCATTTAGGCATCTCCCTGAGGGAGATGGGGATAACGAACGCCAAAACTTGAGTTCAGTATTAAGGATAACCATAATATATCTTGCAAGATGTGCTTAACTTATTGAATTATTAGTATTTGCTGAATAATCAAAGTATCCGGTTCGGACTTCTATTATCGTTCCAAAAGTGTTAGAAATACGGCATAAGAAAAACAGGGGCTGGCTTTTTAAGGCAAAAAAGCTGTCATCGCCATACCTCATGTTTCTTCTGAGACAACAATTTCATGGAGCTACAGACCCGCAAGGATGATGCGTTGTGAGTCGGTAATGGCCAAAAACGCATCTATCCTCCGGCCTGTTTGTTTCTACAAAAACATTAAGATTTCGCACGAAGCAAAAGCTTCGATCAGCGTACGAAGTATCAAACGAGGATGGATGATGTTTAATAAGAAGCTTGGCGTAAAGGTGTTGGTTTGTGCACTGTTTGCCGCACCCGCTGTTTCCACCGCCGGAGTATCTCCGGATCTCCCATACCCCACCGGTGACGTGACCGCCGATCAGATTATCGATCAGGTCTACTATGTGAATCACTTCTACGCGTTGAAAAACTTCGCGATCACCAAGAAGGGGCGTGATATCACTGTGCTGGTGAGTAAGGCCCAAGGCAAGAAGCCCTCAACCAACACTCTCGAACGTTATCTCAATAATAACTATAAGGACGACACGACGGTACGTGCCAAGGATCTGGCTATCTTCCGCTCCGGTAAACTGAAGGGTACCGGTATGTTGATCACCGACTATGATGATGATGCGAAGAGTCAGTCCTATATGATCTGGCTGCCCGCACTGCGCAAGATTCGTCGCTTTGCACAACCGGCTCACGACGATGCCTGGGGTGGCACCGACTTCACCTTCGGCGACGTAGTTTTGCGTAAGCCGCACAACGAGACCCATGAGTTGCTGGGTAAGGCTACCTTCGAAGGTTGCCTGGGTGCCATGGATATCCCCGCAAATCAACGTTCACGCTATACCAAGAGTCTCCCAGAGGCTGCTTGTACGCCGAAGGGCAAAGAGGTGTACAAGGTCAAGAGCACAACCAAGTTTGAGAACTGGTGGTACGACAGTCGTATCAGCTACATCGATACCAAGACTTTTGCCGATTACCGCACCGAGTATTTCAAAGGTGGAGAGCAGGTCAAGGTTCTGGATCGTGACTGGAAGAGCCTGAATATGAGTGATCCGCGGGCACAGGCGTGGGGCTACTGGTACGGCAAGACTACAGCCAGCGGCCATGAGACCTGGGCGGTGATTCCTGCAAAGGTTGTCGTTTCCAACGGTGACTTCAAAGAGAAGAAGTGGACTGAGAAGACGCTGAGAAAGATCAAGCGCTAATTACAGGCCTGTGCAGCCCGCCCTTACCCGGGGATTGTGGCGCACCTCCATATGTTTAGAGGATTTTTGATAATGTTTAAAAGAACCCCCCTTTCCCTCGCTGTGGCGGCTTTACTGGTTTTGCCTGTCGCAGCAATGGCTGAGATCGAAGTCTCCGGCTACGCTAAAAATGAAACAGCCTTGCGCATTCAAGATGGCCAGCGTACCGGTCAAGCTACTACTACGTCTGATACCACCGCCGACGATGTCGGTGATGTTATGAAGTTCGAAAATTCCGTTCGGCTGTTTGTCAATGGCGATGTCGGCGAAGAGTCATCTTTTCATGCCGATATCAACCTTATTCATGATGGCAAAGGCGTAAATTCCGATTACAAGGGCCATAGAAACTACACTCAGAACGATTGGCTTCGTGAGCTCTACCTGGATACTACGGCTGCTGATTGGGATTTTCGTATCGGCAAACAGCAGGAAGTATGGGGTACTGCGGATGGCATCAAGCTGCTCGACATTATCAATCCCACTGATTTCCGTGAGATGAATCAGAACACCATGGAAGACGCCCGAATCCCGGTCTTTATGATTAAGGGTGAGAGAGATGTAGGAGAGAACGGCAATGTCCAGCTTGTACTCTCCCAATCCAAGCCCAATGTTGTAGCGGGTCTAAATGTCAGTGATGGCGCCACCAGAACCACTGGTGCAACCTCAGGCACTGATACTGGTCACTCTTTCATTCTCAAAGGTGTTGACACCATTACAGGTGGAGTAAATGGCTTCTTCAACATTGGAGCGGCCATGGGAGGCGTGACGAGCATCTTTTACGGAGGCAACTTCACCGACCCAAGCGTCAATGTTAACGCTGAGGCGACAACCGTTGGCTTGTACACTGCAGGCACTTATGATGGTACCTGTGCAGCAGTGGGGTCGGTTATTAGTGGTGCTGCCTGCCTGGAGAATTTCACAGATAATCCCAGCATGGGCGGTGCCTATTCAAATAATGGCGTAACCAACCTGATTGACGCTGATGCATCAACAGGTGCTGGTTGGGACACCACCAATCCTAACTCCACTTGGGAGTATATGCCCAACGCAACCTTTGCCACCTTTAATACCTATGTTGGCATGTCCACGCGCTATGAACGCGATTACGTTGACGATACTAAAGCCAATCTGGGTATGCGTTATCGTGGCAGCATGGACAATGGCCTTAACTTTGGCGTTAACTACCTCTATGCATACGACCCCAATCCTGTTGTAAATATCCATTGGGAAAACTCTGCAGGCGATACTCTCGTCGTTAATGAGCACACCACCATCGCCGGCTTGGGTAGTACCACCGTGGTTCAGCTCAGCAACGCTGCCGGTACACAGTTCTATGGGGGGAACGCTACCTTTACTGATGCATACTACACTGATGGTGTAGGCCCCACTGATGTAACTGCCGGTAATAACGGGGGTTCCCCGATACTGGTATTCGAGGAGAAGCTGACTAGAGCTCATAACCTTGGCACCTCCTTTGACTACGCTATCGATACTACATCCGTACCTTGGTGCTTCGTGGTGAATTTCTCTATCAAAAAGATATCCATCAGCCCATTGTTGACATAGCAGCCCTTGGACGTGGAAACCTGACAGCAGCCCTAACTACGCAAGAATCTGATTTCTTTAAGTATGTAATTGGTCTCGATGCCACAGTACTCACGAACCTAATGGTGAGTGGGCAGTTCATTCAGTTCAGAAATCTTGATTTTGTTGACGGCACAGATCGATACACTGCAGATCCGGCAACGATGCACTTGACCAATGGCTTGCAGAGAGGATGGGAAAACAAAGAGTTCTACTCCCTGTTCTTCTCCAAGCCCTTCGGTGAATCTCAGCTCGGTCGTTGGAACAATATCACTATCTATGAAGAGGGCGGTGCTGGTGGAACCGTTTCGATGTGGAGTACTCCTTCAGTGATCAGTTGGTGGGTACAGCGGAGCTGAATACCTACTGGGGTGATGAGAACACCACTTTCGGCCAGTTCGAAGAGTCCTCCAACATTCAGTTGGGCATAAAGTATCTCTTTGATTAACGATCAGCGAGTCGTGTGATGGAATAGAGGCGGTTGTAAGCTGAGTGTTTACGGTCGCCTCTCTTTTTTTGTTATTCAACAGGTTGTGTGACTGGATAAAGTCTCGCCTGCAGCCTGTGTCAAGTTGATACCCTGTTTCTCTACCGCTTTGTGCGTCGAAGCTCATGAGATAAGGGGATCACTCATTCATAGGTGTTGAGTTAAATGAGCACAGTAGAAAAAAAGACAAAACTAGCGGAACGCTATGCGGATTTTGTAATCCGTTACCGCTTTGTGATATTCATTGCCTTGATTGTATCCACCCTGTTGGGTGCGCTACAGATTCACAAGCTGGATGTTCGCAACGACCCCGATACCCTGCTGCCGCCGAGTAATCGCTATGTAGCGACCAATCTCTATGCTGAGCACAACTTCGGCATGGGTAATCTTATGGTGTTCGCCCTCAAAATCAATGAGGGGGATGATATCTGGCAGCCCTGGTTTATCAATAAGGTGCAGGAGATTCACCGTAAATTAGAGGCATTGCCCAACTCGCGTCCGGCAAACTTTATCGATATCGCCGCCCAGAAGATCAAATATATGGGTGCTGATGATAATGGTCTTGTATTCAAGCGCCTTATTCCAACCGAGGGGATCAGCGATGACCCGGAAAAGGCAAAGAAGCAGCTCGCCTTTCTGCGTGAGGGGGTAAAGAACAATCCGGTGATGGCACCCATGCTGGTGGCCATGTGGGATGAGAGCGGTAAGCGCTGTGCCTACGAAGATTACGATAAAGAGAGCTGTGTGGCCAAGGCTGCCTTTATCATCGCCGACTATGATGATGGGGTGAAAGAGGTCTATCTACCCTGGGTGCGTCAAGTGCGCGCATGATGGATGAGTATGGTGAGGATGAGCGGATTGAGCTGCTGGTGGCGGGCGAGCCCTACTTCCTCGCCTGGATGTTGCAGGACCTGGTCAACAAGTGGTGGCTCTTTGTTATCTCCATTGTGATTGTGTTGATTGTATTGTGGGGAGAGTTTCGCGATTGGCGCGGGGCTGTGTTCCCGCTGCTGGGTGTCTGTATGACCATCGCCTTGACGCTTGGTCTGATGGGCTTCAGTCAGTTCAAGCTGACCACCATGATGGTGTTGACCCCTATGTTGCTGCTGGCTATCGGCATCGGTCACTCGGTGCAGGTGACGCGGCGATTTTTGCTCGAACATGCCGGGCATGGCGACTGCATGAAATCTGCGCGGATCGCCATAGCACACACTATGGTTCCGGCCACGCTCTCTATAGTTACGGATATGGTGGGTTTTGCCACCCTTGCCACGGTGGATATCTCTTTCTACAAGGCGTATGCCTATTTTGGTATGTTCGGTATGTTGACCCTGCTGATAACTACCACCACACTGATTCCTTTATTGTTGACTATCTTCCCTCCACCCAAGGAGTTGTGTGACACCAAAGAGGGTCATTCATGGGAGAGTGCCGCCGGTGGCTTTATCTCCAAGCTGGTGGTGGGTCCGGGCAAGTGGATCCCTGTAGGCTTTATCGCGATCATAATGGGCCTGTCGGTACACTACACCGGAATCACCGACGGCGACTCAGATGATCTGATGCCGGGCGTTGAGAAGGGTATCAACTATGCCCGTGCCGCATTCAAAGGCAACTCCGATACCTGGAAGGATCTGGAAAAGCTCAATGACATTATGCCGGGGGTGATCTCCGTCAGTGTACCTATTCGCGGTAAGGAGCCTCTGACTCCCGAGTGTGTGGATAACTACTATCCCGACGCTGTTTACGAAATTGAATCACATACCGAGCGTATGCAGCAGTGCTCGATTCATAAGGAAGAGATGGGGTGTTGGGATTCGGAGGCGTGTGGGGCACAGGGCATTATGAATGATGCCGAGGTGCTGGCCGATATCGAGTCTATGGAGAACTGGATGCGCTCCCATGAGTATGTGGCTATACCGGCTCCTATGCCCAGTATGTTCGTCTGGTGAATATGTTGCTGACGGCAGAGCCGGGTGAGAAGCCCGTGGTTAAGGATCTGCGTGTCCCAACCACAAAATACCTTACCGGCATTGATCCTGATGATGACCGTGTGCCTGATGAGATAGTACAGATGTACAACGGTCTGCTGGAGACGATGACTTCGGCGGGGGATATGGACTCCTTCGTGTCACCTGACTGGAATGAGGGTGTTATCCTTGGTTTTGTCAATACCATGCACCCGAAGGAGACTCACCAGGTGACCATGGATATTCAGCAATATATCGAGGATCATAAAAATGATCCCGGTTTCAGCAAGGTGAACTTCGGTTTGCGTTCCGGGCCGGTTGATGATCTTACCGGTGATACCAATGAGCTCTCTGTGGAGGGTGCCGGCTATGTGCGTCCCGCGCTGGGTGGCTTTCTTGGTGCAACCGAGGCGACTCGCGAGGTGGCAATGGAGAACTGGCTGCTGAGTCCCCTGCAGACGGCACTCGCCATTCTCGTTATTACGGCGCTGATGTTCCGCTCCCTCATGGTAGCCGGTATTCTGGTTTCGACGCTTTTCATCACTCTTTTTGCCCAGTATGGACTTGGTGGCTACTTCACCTCGGTGGGCAACTGGTCGGGCAATCTCGCCTTCCACCTGCTGGTAACATTGAGTATTGCTATGGGTTTGGGTGTGGATTATGGGATCTACATGATCTCAAGGCTGCGGGAGGAGATGGAGTCGACTGGCGACAACTGGCATCAGGCGCTGCGTAATACCCTGAATACTACCGGTTCAGCGGTGATTATCTCCGTGGTGGTATTGCTGGGCAGCTTTATTCCTCTGTTGGGTACCGATCTGGCCAATACTTGGGGCTTGGGTATCTTTATCGGTGAAGCGCTTATCATTGATGTATTTACCGCTTTGATGCTATTGCCGATGTTGGTCTATTGGCTTAAACCAAAGTATGTGTTTGCTAATAAATAGCGGTTGTTCAGAGTTATAAGGAGAGACAAAAAGGCGGATTCAGTTGCTCCGCCTTTTTGTTTGTCCGGCGATGTTTGCAAGCCAAGCCGCCACTGAAGCTGGGGCTATGGGCGGTGTGGTATTGATCAATTCCAGAATGTTTCAGATGGCGATATATAATCCATTGAATTTTATATGATTTTATATGGTTGAGTCGTGGTGTAACAATTGAGTTGCCAGGATTTTTTGGGATTTATGCGATTTTTCGGTTGTTGTGTACAGTAAATGGGTGGTAGTATCTCGCGGCTCCACCGTTTGGTGGTGAGATTGCTTCAGATAATTTATATAAGCTATTGACAGTCCGGCAGGGCTGCTCCAAAATAGCGGGCTTTCTGGAGGGGTTCCCGAGTGGCCAAAGGATCAGACTGTAAATCTGACGGCTCAGCTTCGGAGGTTCGAATCCTCCCCCCTCCACCAGATTTTAGAGGTGAATGTTAGGTTCATCTCAGTAGTAATTTCCTCCTTGAGTTGAGGGGGATGGGGTCGATAAGAGGTGTCTTATTGGCTCTGTTGTGTGCGGTTGAGCGAGTATCGCTTGGCATTGCGGGTGTAGTTCAATGGTAGAACTTCAGCCTTCCAAGCTGAATACGTGGGTTCGATTCCCATCACCCGCTCCAGTTTTATATAGGGTCTAGAGGTAGTAAGTCCGGGTGCTGGGTTTTCCCTGTTCCATGAGTCTAGCACCCAGAGCCTGAAGTTTAAGGCCCATGTAGCTCAGTTGGTAGAGCACACCCTTGGTAAGGGTGAGGTCAGCAGTTCGAATCTGCTCATGGGCTCCAGTTTGTTTGTAGAATGGCGTGCTTTTTGCGCGTAAATTTGTCTTTAAGCTATCTAGGATAGTATAGAAATCTTTCGGAGATTGAGTCGATGTCCAAGGAAAAATTCGAACGTACAAAACCGCATGTAAACGTAGGCACCATTGGCCACGTTGATCACGGTAAGACC
>MOXG01000028.1_pt1 | contig 34075 bp, 39 predicted proteins | sample 1471191 | NCBI WGS metagenome assembly MOXG01 (sample SAMN05806437, study PRJNA327811) | mollusc metagenome | isolation source: Phylotype C (NB3) bacterial symbionts from gill | host: Thyasira cf. gouldii | place: Canada: Bonne Bay, Newfoundland | collected 2010-08-19
TATCCATCCAGATGAAGTGGGGTTGCCACTGTTTAAACTGAGAGACCGCCTCTTCACCATTTTCCGCCTCCTGCACCTTAAAACCAGCCTGATTAAGCAGGCTGATAAGCAATAGTCGATTCTCGGGGTTATCCTCCACAACCAGAATGCGCCACTCAGTTTGACCCGGCTCCAATCCTGTAACTTCCGGCAACGTTGCCGAGACACTTTTAACCCCATCTGCCTCAGCCAATGCGACAGGAAGCTCAATCTGGAATAGCGTACCCTTGCCTACCGTACTCTCCACGCGGATATCATCACCCATCAACTCCAGATACGACTTGGTAATGGCCAGCCCCAATCCAGTGCCCTTAACTTTGGTGGGAGAATGGCCTGCCTGGACAAAAGGCTCAAAGATACGATCCAGTTGCTCCGGCGGGATACCCGGACCACTGTCCTCAATCTCAATTTTCAGGGTCACCATGCCAGGGGCATTTTCAATCGGAGCGGTGTTGACCCGAAGTGCAAAACCTCCCTCCTGTGTGAATTTGGCTGAGTTGCCCAGCAGATTGATGAGTACTTGGCGAATTTTTCCAGGATCGGCCTTGATGTAGCGTGCCAGATTCGGATCAAGCTCCAGATTGAAACTCAGGTCTCTGCTCTCGGCACGCATCTCAAACATGTCGCCGATTTCCTGAAGCAATTGAGGCAGATCGAATACCTCCGGCTCCAGGTCCACGCTTCCAGCTTCGATCTTGGAGAGATCAAGCACATCATTGATCATTGACAGCAGGTGCTCACCACTGCGGTTGATAATTTCAAGTTTCTCCCGTTGATCCCGGGTTGACTCGGGGTCTCGAGCCAGCATGTTGGAAAAACCAAGCACAGCATTGAGAGGGGTGCGTAGTTCGTGGCTCATGTTGGCCAGAAAAGTGGACTTGGCCTTGTTGGCGTCTTCGGCGGTATCCCTTGCCTGCTCCAGCCCCAATGCCTGTTGACGCAAGGTTTCGCGTTGCTGGTAATCTACAGTGATATCCCTAAAGAACCATATTCTGCCCTGATACCTCCCTTCCTTGCTAACTACGGGTCCCGTGCGACGGTCAATCACCCGTCCATCTTTAAAGAAAACAATATCGCTTGGGGTCTCCTGCGGATGACCCATCAAGTAGATCACGCGGTTTATGAATGCGTCCGGGTCGGTGACCACATCCTTTGTCTGTTCGAGCAGGGCGTTGGCGTCATTCGAGGCCGCCAGCTCTTCACTGAAGCCCCAGATCTCCAGAAAACGATTATTGTAGTCCAGCATATGACCGTCTTGATTTACCACCATGATGCCGTCGGGACTAACGTCTTGCTGGGCCTTCAATGTGCGACTGGCAGATTCGGCGCCATCCTTGGCCGTCTGTAAATCTTTAGTGCGAGTGGCGACTTCTGCCTCCAAGTTGCTGTACAGCCTTGCATTATCCAATGCCATAGCCATTTGCGATGAGAGCAGGTTGAGCAATTCCATCCGTACGGGAGTGAAAACACCGGTGGCCAGCTTGTTTTCCAGGTACAGAATGCCGCTAACCCGGCCCTGGTTGATGAGGGGGGTGCACAAGACGGATTTCGACTGATATTGTTGAATGGAGAGATCATTGGTGAAAACCCCCTCGTTGGCTGCGTCATTCAGGACTACATTTTCCTGGCTGCGGGCCACGTAATGGATGATGCCGGGGGAGACCGCCTCACGCGCTTCCACGTTGATCGACTGCAGCACCTGTACCTCGCTTTGGTCGATATCCCCTTCCGCTTCGATGAACCATCGGCCCCCCTCTCCAAAACCAGGAACCTTTTTGCGCACCGGCATTTTCGATGACAATTTGCATCATTTGTGCCAGCAGCCTGTCTAGTACAATTTCTCCGGCAATGGCTTGCGAGGCTTTGATGACCGTATTCAAATCCAGTATCACTTGATCGCTAGATTTTTCTTTAGCCACGACTTGTGTTTGTAGCAACTGTGGATACCGTTCTTCGATATCTTTGACCTTTGCCGAAGCTCCCCACTGTTGGTAGCGATTATGAGCTTCTATCATATAGGTTCGAGCACCCAATTCCATGCCACGTTCAAAGTAAAACTGAGAAGCCAGCTCATAGGCCAGTGCTTCTTCTTGAGGAAACTCATTCTCCTTTGCGCCCTGAATGGCTTTTTCATAATATTCGATTGCTTCAAGTTTTTCGAGAACACGGGCCTTTTCAGCTTCAACCAAATCATATTTGTGCTGAAAGTTCGTAGCGTTACTTTCCGCCCAGATCGCCATTTGCTGCTGGTTCTGTTCTATGCTGGAAATCAAATTTGTTTTTTCGGCATCGGATTGAGTATTCAAAGCAAGGCGACATAAAGATAGGGAATGGTAAAGATTGTAAATGGCGTTAGGATAAAACGTCGTAATCGAAGGCAATACGTCAACAGCCTGTTCAGCTAATATCTTTGCCCGGTCGTATCGTCCAAACAGGTAGAGCGCCTGAGCTTTGTAGATATAATAATAACAAAGCGCCATCATATTATCGCTTATCATATCTAAATGATCCACTTCCGAAAACTCGTTGGTATCAAAATCATACGTGCTCTTGGTTTCACCCTTTAGACACAGAGCCAATTGCCGATAAATAACAAGGCTTGCCCAGGCATGCTGGTTTAGGGTTTTATGCAGGAACAAGAAAGCTTCTTCGGATATTTCCAGCGTGCGCTCCAAAGGTTCACCAGCATCAAAGCTGCTGGTAAGTTGTGAAAAATATTCATAACCTGCGAGCTGTAAATTACCGCAGCTCAGGAAGCAATCAAAAGCTTCCTTGGAAGTTGTAACAATAGTCCTCAGTGGGTCCCTCCAGTGTTGAGCGAACAATCCAAAACTATGTAGAGCAAAGCCCAATTGGTTTTCCCCACCGGTTTTCCGGCTTAAGTCAATCAACGACCTAAGATGGTCGTATCCTTTTTGATAGTTTTGCTCAACTGATACAAACACTAGGGGCATTGCAATTTATATTGATCACCAATCCCTCGCAGATACCATGTTTTAATATTAATTCCAGGCTTTTTATGATGAGCATATTAGCTAGATTGGGTCTGTAAAATATTGCAGCAGATATCATAGCTGTAAAGATATTAGCGACTATCTTTACTTTTTCAGGGGCACTCTCCAAGTGAAGATATAAATCTTCTATGCGTTTTTGTTGCAGCTGCTGACTCACTTCGACTAATGCTTCTTTGACATCATCCATCGAGGGTCGGCGATAATATCAACTCCAAGGTTAGCCAAATAAATAATCCCCTTCTGCACAACGGCGTCATATTGTTTTGTCATTGTCAGCTGGTTTAGCAGCGTATACTGAGAGCGGCTTATATGTTCTGGTCTTTTGGCATATGTGTCGATTTGATCAAACGTCTGCTCAGCTCCCTCAAAATCTGCTGTTAGAAATAGGCATTCATGCAGTTGCACGTATAGATCCAGAGTCAATGCATAATAATCCTGCCAGCACCTGTTAGCGGGTAACAACCTTATTCCCTGTTGAAAAAAGTACAGCGCATCTTTATATGCCTGGGCCTTTTTTGCCCTTTTGCCGGCGATTAAATTGAGTTCCCCTAGCTGTATTCGTTCGTCTTGATGCTTAATTAACAACTGTCCTTTATTCAATTGATTAACAATTTCAAAAATGCGTTCTTCCTGCTTTTGCTGTGGAATACTTTGTAGTAACAGCCGCCCAATTTCCAGATGAAAGGCCTTTATATTTGCTTCGGGTATCAATGAATAAGCGGCTTGTTGAATCCGGTCGTGGGGAAATTTGTATAGGCTGCCAACCGGAATTATAATGCCTTCCCCGATGGCAGCCTGTAAATCTGTTTGCACAGCTGCCTTTGTCTGCCGGGCAATAATGGACAACGTCGCCAATTCATATCGATTGCCGATGCAGGCAGCCAGTTTTAAAACAGCTAACGTAGTTTCGGGTAGTTTGCTTACTTTGCCCACTATCAATTCGACCACGTTATCGGTAATGTCCATCCCTTGCAGCGCAACCATATCCCACTGCCAGCGTCTGGTAGTGGCATCATAAACCAACTGGTTTTCCTCATTCAGTGAGTGCAGCATCTGGTGGGTGAAAAAGCCATTCCCGGCTGTTTTGACATAGACCAGTTGGGAAAGTGGTCGCTGTCGGCGAGGGCACACCGCAACGTGTCTGAAATCAGGGTATTGACATCCGTTTCTGACAGGTTTTTCAGGGTCAGGCGTTCCAGATTGACCTTCGTCTTTTGCAGTTCCGCCACGCTCATCAGTAAGGGATGTGTGGCATCCACTTCGTTATCCCGGTACGCACCGATGACCAGAAAATGGGTCAGGTCAGGATCGGTCAGCAGGGCCTTGAGCAAATTCAGCGATGCCGCATCAATCCATTGCAAATCGTCCAAAAATATAACCAGCGGATGTTCTTTTTTGGCAATCGCTTTGATGAAATTCTGAAATACGTAATTAAAGCGGTTCTGTGCTTCTACACCACCCAGTTCCGGCATATCAGGCTGCGGGCCGATAACTAACTCCAAATTTGCGATGACGTCGGTAAGTACTCTGCCGTTTGGTCCTACAGTATCCAAAATCAGTTCTTTCCAGGCTGCCAGTCGGGTCTCGCTTTCCATCAAAAGGTGATTCACAAACTCGCTGAAGGCTCGTTCCCAGGCGAAGTAGGGAGTGTTGCGTTGGTATTGATCAAACTTACCTTCAATGAAGTAGCCCCGTTTTCCGATGATGGGTTTATCGACCTCGTGGATCAGCGCACTTTTGCCCGTGCCTGAATAACCGGCCACCAAGAATAGCTCCGCTGCGCCTGCAGCGATCCTGTCATAAGAATCGAGCAGGGTTTTTAACTCATCTTCTCTACCATATAGCTTTTGCGGGATTTGAAATAATCCGGAAAAATCCGATTCGCCTAATTCGAAGGCTTCTATAGATCCACTCTTTGTTAACTGTTCGACGCACCTTTCTAAATCATGCTGCAATCCAAATGCGGACTGGTAGCGCTCTTCGGCGTCTTTTTCCAGTAAACGCATAACAATGTTCGAAATTGGTTCCGGAACCTTGGCTCTGCGCTCGTGAGGTGGAGTCGCACTTTTGGCAATATGGCTGTGAATCATCTCCAGAAGGTCTTCTGAAATAAAGGGCGGTTCCCCAATTAAAAGTTCATAGAAAACCACACCCAGGAATATAGATCGGTACGGTAATCGACCATGCGGTTCATGCGGCCAGTCTGTTCCGGTGATATATAAGCGATTCGCAACGGATCAAGCAGGGGTACATCTTTTTTCGGTTCAAGCAAGGTGAGCGAATGCTTCTCCCCATCCCACAGAATATGTTCCTTGCGAATATCACCGTGGTATCTTTCATCAGCATGCAACGCTTGAAGTGCATCGGCAGCGGCTACAGCAACTTTTAAAAAGTCATGGAGCGGCATAGGCAGTTCACAACTGTCAAGTGTGGTAGCTGTATCTATGGCATTCGAGTCAATCATCCGCAAGCACCTTCTGTAGGGTATCGAAATCGAATTCATCCACGTACATCTTTAATGTATTGGCAAGCTCCGGAGCCACTTTTTGAACATCCTCTATCAAGGCATACGATGCTTCTATATCAAGGAGAGTAAAAGCCTCTTCCAGATTACTGCGTAACTGACCCGGAAGTGAAGATACCAGTGATTTTTCTTTCGCTATATCTGTCACCTGTTTTACAGGAGAGGAGGCACTCTCCGCCGCAGTTTCATAGATATAAGAGACGTCCAGATGCTTCTTCATGCTGTCGAACACCTCATGAGCCTGAAATGGCTTGTGCAGCACTTCATCGCAACCGGCATCCAGGATACTTTTTCGCTGCTCTTTGAAAGCACCGGCTGTTAAGGCCACAATCTTAACCAGATCTCCACCGGGAAGTTTTCGAATTTGAGCTGTGGCTCCAAAGCCATCCAACACCGGCATGCTCATATCCATCCAGATGAAGTGAGGCTGCCACTGTTTAAACTGAGAGACCGCCTCTTCACCATTTTCCGCCTTCTGCACCATAAAACCGACCTGATCAAGCAGACTTGTCAGCAGCAGTCTATTCTCTGGGTTATCCTCCACAATCAGAATGCGCCACTCCGGCTGATTCGGTGCAAGGCCCAGCACCTCAGGGCTCTTCTCCTTGGCCGCTCCAGCTGCACGCTCCTCGGCCAGTGCGACTGGCAGTTCGACCCGGAAGGTTGAGCCTACTCCGAGCGTACTTTCAACAGTGATGGTTCCACCCAACAAATCCACGAAGGATTTGCATATCGCCAGCCCAAGTCCTGTGCCTTTGGTACCACTGCTGGAGGCTGCTGCCTGAACAAAGGGATTGAAGATAAGCTCCTGTTGCTCTGGCAATATCCCCGGGCCGCTATCCTGTATTTCGATCCGTAGCATGACCATGGCGGGATCATCTTCTACCGGCTCTGTGCGGAAACGCAGCAACACCCCCCCCTCGGTGGTGAATTTCACAGCATTGCCGAGCAGGTTGATCAGGATCTGGCGCAGTTTGCCGACATCGCTCTTGATGAATCGGGCCATGTCCGGCTCGAATTCCATTTCAAACTGCAGTCCGGTGCTCTTGGCACGACCCTCAAACATGCGCCCGATGTCCCCTAGTATCGCCGGTAGATCGAAAGCCTCCGGCTCCATATCCACACCTCCAGCTTCGATCTTGGAGAGATCAAGCACATCATTGATCATTGACAGCAGGTGCTCTCCACTGCGATTGATAATTTCAAGTTTATCCCGTTGATCCCGGGTTGACTCGGGGTCGCGAGCCAGCATGCTGGAAAAACCAAGCACAGCGTTGAGAGGGGTGCGCAGTTCGTGGCTCATGTTGGCCAGAAAGAGGCTCTTGGCCCTGTTTGCGTCTTGGGCTTTTATTTTGGCCTGATTAAGACGTTTATTGGATAGTTCCAGGATGGATTTATTCTTAATGAGTCTGAGAAATAGGTAGAATACCGAATGAACCAGAGATAAAAAAAGCAGTAGATAAAGATAAGTGAAAATGGTGTGACTTTGTTTTATTACGGTGATTTTTCCAATATATTGTTCCTCATAGAATATATTTTCGTATAGGATGTATTCATGGTGAAAGTTAGCCCAACTTGGGTTTGAGAAATCACCAAGTTTCAATAGTTCTTTTTCTGTTTCATCAGAAACTGTCAGTGAACGATAATGGTAGAATTTACGGGCTTGGTTTAGATATTCTTTCTGGAGATCAATATCGACTACCCAGATAGCGTTTGAAATAACCTGAGCATGTTTTTGTAGATTCTGTTGTGCTTCCTGATATTTTTCTTTTTCGTGCCATAGTATGAACATGCTCATAATCAGCATGGTGATAACTATTGAAATTTGAAAGATTCGATTCATCCGCTGTGACAAAATAGGTATGGGGTCATTTATAATCCGCTCCGATTAAAGTGATACTCACTTTAATTCAAAATTTCCTCTCGACAATACAATGTCGTAAGCATTTTTCAGTCGTTCAACAACTTTCAAGTCTATCCGTTTACTGGCCGTTATCCATTCATTGGACTCAGTCGACTTCGCACTGCCCAAGATAACCATCGCTCCCAACCTTTCCGAGCCCATGTCTTGCTGACATAGTGCCAGGGTGACATTGCAAACTCTTTGATCGCCCAAGCACGGGCACTCTTCAGTGTACTTTCACGCAATTCCTTGAGCGTTGCCTTTTTGCGGTCACTGCCCACATACAGCACTGTGCCTGCTTTCGAGCCTGATCTACCGTCATAGCTGGAAACGTACCGCTCTTGCATAGCGATACGCCTGGTCATCCCGCCCACTTGTGGTGTGAACATGGAAGGACTTTGTACCCTTGGGGGTGATGGTAAGACCAAGGCGAGGCTGCTTGGTATCGAGATAGTAGGCCCTGCCTGATTCAGGAATCGGCAGTGCCTCTAATGATTTCTTTGTGAAATTGAGCTTTTCGGCCATTGCTCAAACTCCTACCCTAAAATAATAATGCACATTTGATGCACATCTATTTACCTATATTCCTCAATTCTTGCTTGTTAATTTCTATTATAGGTTGTAGATGTTGTATTTTTTGAGTATTTAAAGAGATTCAATCGAGAAATATGTATAGGTGGGAGTGGGAGGTGAAGCTACCGCAGTTTGATAGCTCTGTATTCCTGATCTCTGGTCAGAGCGTAAAGAATGGTGATGAGCGGTTGGTGATTCTGAAGCAAATTTATTGAGGGATTCAGATCATGAAATAAGCATCCTGCTTATTGATTTTTATTCCCTAGCTGCCTAGGGAGTATCAGACTCAAATAGACTAATGAAGGATTATTTTGAGCTAATGTCTATTTTTTAGCCGTAATAGCTATTTAACACCGTTTTCCTAACGTCCGCATCTGCCACCTCTGCCCCGCTCTCGGCCAGACCTGGCCTAGGCATGCCTGTGCCCTACCTGCACCTTTTCTGGCCCACTGAAGCTGACTCTGGGACTTACCACTCCCAAGAACTGCGAAGTTAGATACTTTCAAGACATTTCGGTACAAGTTCGGTGCATTTTCGGTTAAAGATCGGTTTGATAAATTCATATCTGAATGAATTTAATCGACTTTTCAAATAATAGTGCCGATTTTTAACATCAAAAACATTCAGTATAGGTTCGGTTTGCAGATTTGAAGAACGCACCCAAGTTAAACCTCTTAGGAATCTTCAGGTTTCAACGTCAGAATCCAACTATATCTGGTGCTGTTAATCACTAGGTCGGCGGTTCGAGCCCGTTCCGAGGAGCCATACAAAACAAGGGCTTAGCTGGCAACAGCTAAGCCCTTGTGCTTTTGGGGTAGCATTTCGTGTAGCAAAACTATGAAATCCCGTCACCACAAACCCATACTAACTAATGCGTGATCGGCTACGGTTTATCCGCCGCCAGCTCCTGGGCAGACTCTAGCAAGGCCAGGTACATCTTGAGCAGACATAGATCGTGTCGGCTTCTGGGCGGGGTATATCGAATTAACCTGCGCTCGTATAGCTGTATGCGCTCTGGTGCCGTCATCTTCCTTGGGTCGCCCATGATACTTCCTTGAGGTGACTATCCGTGTATGAGGACTATAGCCCTCACTCCCCCACCTGTATGCTTCAATATCGCTGAAAGAGAAGTAAGAATATCCCTACCTTCGAGGCACCAAAGAAGAGCGTCCCCCACAAACCTATAGGACGTCCCTTACTCACAAGCACCGGCATCGAACCCATCAACTGAAACAGCCGCCATACAAGAGTAAGCCAGGATGGAGGCTGTTTTAAGTTTAGTTGGTTCGATTAAGGTCAGAGCGTCTTGCTTAGTGTAAAGACACCACGAATGTCACCGGCTTTGAAGCTGCGCGCCTAGTCGTAAGGGTAGAGTGCGGCAAGAATCTGTTTTTTCACTCTCACAGGGGTCTCTCCTTTGGGGTATCGATCTTTTTATCATTCAGCCGGTCTCTAACGAACCGGCGGTATAAATCACGGGTTTTCCGGGGTACTCCAAGCAGTATTACCGTCCATCCACCGCAGGCACAACCAGTACCATAGAGTGATGGGGATCATCATTGCAAACCAGCTCCAGTCATCAATCAGGAACAGGGTTTCAATCAGCTCACTGCCGCTGATCAGGTTGACCCAGGGTACACAGTAGAGGGTAAAAACCAGGCAGCTCCAGATGAGTATCATCGCCCCCTTACGGGTCTCGATAGCTGAGAACGCCAGAAACACCCACAGAGGTATCTTATCCGTTTTTTCCATCATTAACTCCCTTTATCAATAACCCTATTACACTCACGTAGCACCAAGGGTCTGTAGGTATTTACCAACACATAGTGGCTGATTCTAAAGGAAAACAGAGGCATCACAAAGCACTTATATTCAGAAAAATTTCCCCATGGAATGAATATCCAGCTGTGCTCTACCAAAACACTCCACATGGGTTGATATTCAACTAGACTTGAAGGCAGACCGGAAAGATGGAGTAGCGACAAGGATGGAAGCAGGAGGACAGCCCGGGAAGTATAAGATGCAGATCCCCAGCGGATTCAACAGGTTGAGTATAAGGGCCTACAGTTTTCTGTTGGCCGCCACCCTACTACTGTCACTCATCCTTTATCTACTGATCGTGGAGAGTGTAACGGAGAGTACCTTTGCCCTTGAGGATAAGTATGCTCAAGAATTGGTAAGGGGAATTGAGCTTGACTTGGAGAGTAACGGTGCCTGGCTTAAGCAGCATTATGAGTCAGAGAAGGGGCGTCGCATAGATCAACTAAGAAACATGATTAATGCCGCACTCAGCATCACAAAACAACACCATGAAAAACAGGAAGAGGATGGCCATTCCACAGATGATGAGTCCAAATCTCACAGCCTGCAGCTGATCAGTAACCTGAGATTCAATAAAAATGACTACGTCTGGGTCATTGATGCCAAAGGTATCACCCTCACCCACCCCAATCCAAAACTGGTTGGCCGAGATGTCAGTGGTCTAAAGGATCCTACGGGTAAATTTGTCATCCGCCCTTTCCTCAAGCAGCTGACGCACCAGGAAGAGGCGATCAACCACTACCTCTTTCCCCGTGCCGGCTCCGACCTCCCTGTCGAGAAGGTCTCTTACGCAAAAATGTACAGGCCCTGGGGCTGGATCATCGGTAGCGGCGTCTACCTGGATGATGTGCGTCAGGAGGTGGCAATCGCTAAAGCAGCACTGGTAGACCGCCTGCGCAAACAATTGCAGGAGGTCACCCTCGGCACCACAGGCTATGGTTACATCTTCTCCGGCAAAAAGCGGATGGTTATTCATCCGGACAGAAAACTGGAGGGTATTGATCTGAGCCAAATTCCCAATCCCTCCTCGGATAGGCCCCTTGTGGATGAGATGATCGAAGCCCACAAGCGTGGCGATAGAGCCTACTCCTACCTGTGGAACCATCCCAACGATCCGGACAACCACAGACACGAGAAAATCGCCTGGCTCGGCTACGCTCCCTCCCTGGATTGGTATATCGCCACCTCCATCTATCCTCAGGAGATCAGCGACAGGGCCAATGCCATTGCCCGCAGAATTACCCTGATTGCCGGTCTGACCATCCTCTTTCTCGCCTCTCTTGCCGCTATCGTGATCCAGAGAGGCTTTGCTCCCCTCAACCGGTTGGCTGAAATTGCCAGAGAGGTGAGCCTGGGCAGATACCATCACCAGATCGATATCCACAGGAACGATGAGATCGGCCTGCTGGCCCATGCCTTCAATGGCATGCTGGCCCATATTCGTCAGGATATCGATAAGCTCACCGACAAGAGTGACCACCTGCAGGAGGAGAAAGAGGCGGCGGAGGCATCGGAGCAGGCAAAAGATGAGTTACTGCAACAGATTGAGTGCTCCCGGAAGGAGCTCAGCCATCTAGCCAACCATGACCCCCTCACTGGTTTGCCTAATCGCCACCTGTTCCAGCTGCGTCTGGAGAAAGCCATCAATAAAGAATCTCGGCTGGCACTGCTGTTCATCGACCTCGACCGCTTCAAAAACATCAATGACAGTCTGGGGCATCCCGTAGGTGACGAGTTGCTCTGTGCCGTCACTAAACGGTTCCAACTACGCCTGCGCCGTGAAGATCTGCTGGCCCGCCTTGGCGGCGATGAATTTATTGTCTTGATCAACCACCAAATAAGCCATGAAGAAGCAATAGCTGTGGCTACAGCATTAATCGATTGCCTCAAGGAGTCGTTTATCCTATCGCAAAATCATGGCCTGTTTGTAGGCGCCAGTATCGGTATCAGCTTCTATCCTGACGATGGTGATGAGGCACACCAGTTGATCAAGAATGCTGATGTTGCCATGTACAAGGCAAAGGAGCGTGGTCGTGGACGTTTCCACTTCTACTCTAGTGAACTTACCAGTGATGTCTCCCTGCGTCTGAATATGGAGACACGGCTACGCAATGCCCTGGATCAGAATGAGCTGACACTGGTTTATCAACCACAGTATGACCTTGCCGAGGAGCGCATCATCGGTGTCGAAGCACTGGCTCGATGGCATGATCATGAGCTGGGAGAAGTGTCTCCGGCGGTGTTCATTCCCCTTGCCGAGGAGTGTGGATTTATAGGTAGGGTTGGCCAATGGGTTGTAGGTGAGGCAGCCCAGCAGCTCGCTCTGTGGCGTGAGAATGGGATCGAGGGCATTACCATGCATTCAACCTTTCAGCCATGGAACTGCGTCAGAGTGACCTGGTGGAATGTACAGTCTCGGCAGTCGAATCACTCGATCTCTCTCCCGATCAGTTTGAGATTGAGATCACAGAATCTGCATTGATGCAGGATATCGAAAAGTCACTTACAACTCTTGAGTCTCTTGCACAACTGGGCTTCTCATTGGCAATTGATGACTTTGGCACCGGCTACTCCTCCCTCGCCTACCTGAAACGACTCTCAATACATAAACTTAAAATTGATCAGGCTTCATCGCGGACATTCCGCAGGACAAGGATGACATGAAGATAGCCGCCACCATTATTGCTATGGCCAGACAGCTTCATCTGAAGGTAATCGCGGAAGGCGTGGAGACAGCCGAACAGGAGGCATTTCTTAAGGCAAACGGCTGCGACGAAGCCCAGGGGTTCTACTTCAGTCGCCCGTTGTCACCAGAGGCACTACTTGCGCTATTGCGTGGGTAGAAGCGAACTATAATCAATCCAACGAAGGATAAATTGGCTAATCGCTTCGGCATCGTTGATATCAAGCTGTGGCAACTCAGTCTGAGCACCCAGATCACCATCGGCTGCCACTGCGATAATCTCAGCGTCTTGAGGAAAAATAAGGGGTTTATTCCTGCTCGGCCGGTGCAGCTCAATCTTGGGCAGTCGCTCATGCTTGAACCCCTCGACCAAAATCAGGTCGAGGTTTCTCTGATCCAAATGCTCAATCATATCCTGCAGCACCGGATCACCCGTCTTTCCAGTTTCGACCATCAGCGCCCAGCGTTTGCCGGAGGCGACTAACATCTCATCCGCCCCAGCTTTACGCAGTTCATAGCTATCCTTCCCCGGTTTATCGATATCAAAGTCGTGATGAGTGTGCTTCACCATACCGATACGTAAACCTCGACTTTTCAACAGGGGTAGAAGCTTTCTCAACAGGGTGGTTTTACCGGTACCGCTATAGGCGGCGAAACCGAGAATGGGCACCTGTGCCGTTACTTTTTCTCTATCTTCCATTACTTCCAAATACGCTTTTCAATAGGTCCGTGGTGCGGGCAACAGGATCTTTACGAATCATACGTTCCTGCTCAGCAAGTTTAATGAACAGTCCATCCAGTGCCTTGGCGGTGACATGTTTGTCCAGATCAAGGCTGCTCATATCAACATAGGAGCTGAGAAAACCGGCACGGCCCACCAGTAGCTTATAAGCCGATGTCACCCCCGCCTCATGGGTCGCCTGCTGTATGATCGGCAGTATGGCGGCTGTGAGTCGCCCGCTGCTCTTACTTTTGAAGTAGTCGGTAGCCGCGCTGTCACCACCGTTGAGTATGCCTCTTGCATCGTCAAGGCTCATCTCCCTGACCGCCTGACTAAAAATGGTAAGTGTCTCTGGTACCGCCCGTTCAGCAGCACGGTTCATGGTCGCTTCAAACTCATCTACCAGAGCACCCTGACCCAACGAACGCGCACCTTTTGCTATGCTCTTTAACATTCCCGGCATAGGAATTCTTACCTGCCCATCATTAAGATAACCGCCATCACGACTCAAAAGTTCGATCGCTTTCTCTGCACCGATACTCAGCGCCTCCTTGAGACCACGAATCACCTGATCATCTGAGAGTGATGACGTTATAGAAGGAGTGGACTTCTGTTCACCCAGCACTTCACCCGCCGACTTGAGGAGATCCTGCCAGCCACCCTGAGCAGCGCCGGCTATAAGCAGACAGGCAACTGAGAATGCAGTGTATAGTTTGGTTGAGTTTTTCATAGTTAACTACCCTGTTTCTAAACAGATCATACGGTTCAGCCGCGAATGCAGCGGACAGTTACACATTATAGGACAACACCACTCCCCAAATTACTTTTAATAATTGCTTATCAACTGCGGAGTATTCCACTGAGAATAAACATGATAAGGCAGGATGGGACAGCCATCTTTCCTATGACGAGAGAGTGCTTTTACTATAGCCTCTATGGATAAGAAGGATTGTAGAGGTGCAGTAATACGGGGGACTCTCATTCAGGAGCGTTGGAGTTTTTAGGAGTGGAGTGGGAGGAATGGAAGTATGTCAAATATCTGACTGACCTTTCTCACCATGCAGCATATACACCAGGTCAGCCTCGCTACGACTCAAGCCTAACTCCTCTTCAAGTCGCTCTACAGTAGCACCCTGGTGTACCAGCCTGATCGCCTCTGCATAGGGACGTTCGGCATATTGTTGGCTCTCCATCGACTCCTGGCGATGTGCAAGATCACGGCCCCGGCGCTCCAAACTATTGACACGCTGATCGACACCGACTGCACCGGAACAGAGTGCATTAAGGTTTTCTGACAAAGAATTTAGCCGACTCTCAGTATCAGACAGTTTCTGATTAAGCAACTTAAGCCTACCCCACTGAACGACAACCAGCAGTAGCAGAAGAAGCCCAACCACTCCGGCGATAGACCATATAACTATATCAATTGAATCGCTACTCATGCGTAATCATCAATTTTAGGGCGACCATTCTTATGCTGATCACTTGCATCTGATGATACTCCTTCACTCTCAGTCTCACTCTCTTTCCCTTCATCGTCTTCTTCCGGCTTCCGCCGTCCCTTGTGCGGGTCAGGACGTGAAGGCCAGACCGGTTTGATCGGTGTTGGTTGATTGATTTCAGACATAGGGGGACCTCTGAAGAAACCGTTACTATTTGAGTCACGCTTAACATGCGCAAGATCAATAAAAAATTGTTGCTAAAAGCCGACTACCACCAAGATTTTCAACACGGACACTGTGTCTCTAAATTACATGGTAATCGCTTATGACCTTTTCAGTGGCCCCAATACCTATACTTTACCGACCTCAACCCACTCATCATCAGCCAGCAACTTGTTCAAATCGACCAGAATAAGTAATTTTTTATTCACTGTCGCCACTCCCTGAATGTACTTGGAGTTCTCCTGGTTGCCAACATTAGGAGCCGGTTCCACTTCTGAAAGATGCAGATCAATCACCTCCGCAACACTGTCAACAAGAATACCAACAACCTGTTTCTCTGCTTCGATAATAACAATACGGCTGCTATTGCTGATCTCACCGGGGTTGAGGCCAAAGCGACTGCGTGTATCTATCACGGTCACTACGTTGCCTCGCAAGTTAATGATCCCCAAGACGTAGGGTGGCGCACCGGGGACCGGAGCAATCTCCGATAACCGCAATACCTCCTGCACCTGCATCACATTAATACCGTAGGTTTCATCCTGCAGAAGGAAAGTGACAAGTTGGATGACCGGGTCATTGACTGCACCTTCTAATTCAGTTTCAGTCATCTAGCTCCTCATTTTATGATTAGTCGATTCAGCCGCAAATGAACGCGAATATTGAAGTAACCAATCATTTCTGTTTTTAGTGGCCAATTATCCCTACCCTGAACTATCTATTCCTGATCAGGCATTCAGCGCAAACCACCCGATGCCCAATTTGCCTGCTCATTACGCGCCGCCATAATGATAATAGCAACCCGACGGTTTTTCTGTTTTCCTGCTTCAGTGGCATTATCCGCCAGCGGCTGAAATTCACCATACCCGATGGCGGCCATGCGACTCGGTTTCACTCCCAATTTTCCAAAAAAGTGAACCACACTGGCGGCCCGCGCCGCAGAAAGCTCCCAGTTGGAGGGGAAGACGATGGTCCTGATCGGCAGATTGTCTGTATGACCTTCTACATGAATACGGTTGGGCAGCGGCCTGACGATTTTGGCCACGTCTCGCAGTGCATTAAGCGCTTCCCTTGAAAGATTAGAGCTACCGAGACCGAACAGCATCTTGCTCTTCATCTCCACCTCTATACCCTTATCCGTCTGGGTGACATTAACCAGATCCTGGTCGACAAACTGACTTAGTGACTGGTTAAGAGCATTCTCAATCTCAGGAAGAATCATCAGTGGTGCTTCGTAGGCTCATCAACCTCGGGTTCCACCACTTCTTCAGGTGGTGGTTCTACTTCCCCTACTGAGGGGGCAAAATCCCCCTTTATCGGCACAATGCTTTTTGTCTCTTCGCCCACCTGAATTGGCTCAGCACTTTGTGCTGGTGTCTGAAAAGCATCAGTCAGGGTATCGGAGAGAACGCGATACTTACCATCGTTGACTGAAGAGATCGAATACATCACCACGAAAAAAGCAAATAGCAGCGTAATAAAGTCGGCGTATGAAACCAACCACCGCTCATAGTTTTCGTGCTCTACTTCCCGTTTTCTACGTGCCATGACGAGTAGCTCTCTAAGTACCTCTAGTTTAAATATCCCTGTAGTTTGGATTCAATATTTCGTGGGTTCTCACCTTCAGCAATTGAAACAATGCCCTCAATGATCATCTCACGGTAGTGGGACTTGGCCAGAGCCAGCGTCTTCAATTTGTTACCGAAAGGCAACAAAAACAGATTGGCCAGGCCCACACCATAGATGGTTGCAACAAATGCCGTGGCAATACCTGCACCGAGCTTGCTTGGATCAGCAAGATTCTGCATTACATGGATCAGCCCCATGACGGCGCCGATAATACCGATAGTAGGGGAGTATCCTCCCATCGACTCAAACATTTTGGCCGCTTGCATATCATGGTGTTCGGAAATATCCAGCTCAACGTCCATGATAGCGCGGATCACTTCCGGCTCACTGCCATCCACCAGTAGCTGCATTCCCTTGCGTATAAACAGATCGGGCTCTTTCTCCGCTATTGTCTCAAGACCCAGCAACCCCTCCTTGCGGGCAACATTACTCCACTGAACCATTTTCTTGATCGCTGGCCGTATCATATGCTTTGGCGGTACAAACACTGACCCCGCTTGGCGCAAAGCATGAATGAAAAGTGGCATTGGCGTCTGCAAGAGAATGGCGCCTATGGTACCGCCGAACACAATTACCAGTGCAGGCCCGTTCAACAGGGCATCAATGTGTCCACCCTCAAGGGCGTTACCACCAATAATGGCGGCAAGTGCAACTATCACACCGAGAATACTGAAATAATCCATTCTAAACCGCCTTACTCAGCATAGGGGCAATCTCATTCAAGGGCAGAACTCTGTCAGAGAGTCCCGCTTTTTCCACTGCACATGGCATCCCAAATACGACACAGCTCTCCTCACTCTGTGACCAGACCGTTGAACCACCCTGTTTCAGCAGTTTGACCGCCTGCATCCCATCCGCACCCATTCCAGTCAGAACAATCGCCAGTATACTGTCTGGATAAATCCGTGCCGCAGATCCAAGACTGATATCAACACTGTTTATACACCAGCCCGTCCGTATTCTCCTTGATCCTTATTATAGTTCTACTTCCATACCTCTCCAGTATCATTTGCACCCCACCGGGAGCAAGGTATGCGTGAGAGGGTTTGAGGATATCTCCCTCAGCAGCCTCTTTAACACTAATTCGGCACTGCTGATTGAGCCGCTCTGCAAACGCCAAGGTAAAGCTTGCCGGCATATGCACCACAATCAATATCGGCAAGGGGAAGTTTACAGCAAGTGCCGATAACAGCTGCTTTATGGCAACCGGCCCACCGGTAGAAGCCCTATGGCTACAAGTTTATAACTCCCCCTCTCTAGATAGGCAATGGGAGATGGCTTAACCACAGGCGTCGTCTGTACGCGGGTGATTTGTGCCGAAAGGCGTTTGACCGCATCACCTGTACCTATCGCCCGAATACGCCTTAATAAGGTTTCCGTCGTTGTACCCTTGCTACCGTCGGTATCAAACTGTTTTGGTAAGAAATCTGCTGCACCAGCTTCCAGGGCATCCAATGTCGCCTTAGCCCCTTGATGCGTCAGCGACGAAAACATGAGAATCGCTGTCGGACACTCCTTCATAATCCGTTTCACAGCGCCTATACCATCAAGCCGTGGCATCTCCACATCCATGGTGACTACATCAGGCCGTAGCCGCTTCACCTCTTCTACAGCACCTAGGCCGTCAGCAGCCTGTCCGACAACTTCAATTGCCGGGTCACTTTTCAGAATCTCTTCGATACGCCGCCGGAAAAAAGCGGAATCATCAACTATCAGTACACGAGTCCTTACACTCACAATCAAGCCACCATCCAGTAGAAATTGGCGATATAAACCATAATCGTCAGTACTCTTTTGATCTGCACACGCTTCACCTAAACTGCCCCTTAATGCCTACGTGCATATTTTTGTACCAATCCAGGCACATCCAGTATCAATGCAATGCTGCCGTCACCTGTTATGGTCGCACCTGCCATGCCACCCAGCCCCTGAAGCAGTGCGCCAAGAGGTTTGATCACAACCTCCTCCTGGCCGACGAGGCCGTCAACCACCAGACCCACCTGTTTTTCAGCCACATTGACTACCACAACATGACCTAAACTCTCACTGACTTCATCAGATTTTGTGCCTGCCAACCATTCACTCAGATAGAACAGTGGCAGTGCCCGGTCACGAACCAGAAGGGTCAGTTGCCCATCGATAGTATTGGAGTGAGTCAGGTCAAGATTGAATATCTCAACCACGTTGGCTAGCGGTAGAGCAAACGGCTGTCCCGCCAGCATAACCATCAGCGTAGGCAGAATAGCCAGAGTCAACGGCAGGCGGATAATAATGGTACTGCCTTTCCCTTTCTCCGACTCGATATCCACCGATCCATTCATCTGGGTGATACGAGTCTTGACCACATCCATGCCAACACCCCGACCGGAGACATCAGAGATCTCAGTTTTGGTAGAGAAACCGGCTTGGAAGATCAGGTTGTAACACTCTTTTTCACTCAGCCTGGTCGCCTCATCCTCGCTCATCATGCCATTGGCAACTGCCTTTTTACGCAACTGCTCGGGATCCATCCCCCTACCGTCATCGGCAATCGAGAGTATGATGTGGTCACCCTTCTGGGCAGCAGACAATACCACTTTTCCACGCCGTGACTTACCGGACCATTCACGATCATCCGGTGACTCGATACCATGGTCCACTGCATTGCGCACCAGATGCACCATAGGATCGGCGAGTGCCTCCACCAAATTCTTATCGAGGTCGGTCTCCTCACCATTGAGTTCAAGGTCGATCTCTTTTTTCAGACTCCGTGCCATATCCCTAATGACCCGGGGAAACCTGCCAAATACTTTTTTCACCGGCTGCATGCGGGTTTTCATCACCGCGTCCTGAAGATCTGATGTCACCACATCTAAGTTGGCGACAGCATTTGCCACCTCTTCATCACCCAGTTTATCTTTCAGGTTTTCAAGCCGGTTGCGTACCAGTACCAACTCACCGACCATGTTCATGATACTGTCGAGCCGTGCAGTTTCTACCCGAATAGTGTTATCTGCCGCTGCAGGTGACCGTCCTGTTTCCCCACCTCCCGATGCACTTCCTACCACCTTTTTATCTGCTAACCCTGAGGCTACAGCAGGTTTTGCTTTTGATCTCTTGGGAGCAGTTGATTGGGGTGGGATTTGCCTGGTTTTTGCCGATGCCTTGACACTGGGCACGCCGATAAACTTACCCTTACCATGCAGTTCATCAAGGAGCGCTTCAAACTCATCTTCAGTAATCTCATCTGCAGCCACTTCGGTATTTTTCTTCTCCGCCTTCTTTTTTACCGTAGTGGCGGTGGCTGTTTTGGGCTTTGGCCTTGCTTTTGCTTTTGCTCTCGGTGCTCGCTTTTTCTTTGGCGGTGGCTTTTTGTCACTATCAGCTAAAGATGCAACCGGAACACCACCGTGCTTTCCCGCCCCGTGCAACTGGTCCAACAGTGCTTCGAACTCATCCTCGGTTATCTCGTCACTTTCAGCCCCCGAGGGCTCAGTGGCTACCGGTTCTGCCAACTTGGCGTCATCATCCCGGCTTGGGCGAATTGAGCCGATTCATCTTCTGTCGGTGGTTTTTCATCGGGAGCTTTATCATCCGGCAATGATAGTGAAGCAAGAGTGTCAATAAGTTCCTGAGGAGCATGCTCGGGTTCGCTGCCTGATTTCACTGCAGCAAACATATCATTGACCAAATCAAGAACGCGTAACACCGCATCCATCAGAGAGGGATCGATGCGACGTTGGCCCTGGCGTAGAACATTAAAAACATCTTCGGCCCGATGACAGATCGTCACCATCGCATCGATATTGAGGAAGCCGGCACCACCCTTAATAGTATGAAAGCCGCGAAAGACTGCATTGAGCAGGTCGAAGTTACCCGGGTCCTGTTCCAGGTCGACCAGTTGTTCATTCAACTGTTCAAGAATATCTCCGGCCTCTGCCAGAAAGTCTTGAAGGATCTCGTCATCCATTCCAATGGCCACACGCCACCTCTAAAAACCTAAACTTGAAAGCAAATCATCTACATCATCTTGACTTTCCACAACATCGCCCTGATCGATACCCGGTACAAACGGTCCTTCCAGCTCGTGCTTTATTTTCTCTTTTTTTGGTGCATTTGAACCAGAGAGGCGAACCAGCTGCACCAGCTTGTCCTCTACATCATGCACCAATGTAATTACCCGGCGAATGATCTGACCAGTCAGGTCTTGAAAATCCTGAGCTATCAATATCTCCGACAACTTCTTGTGGAGTTCACTCGAGTTGCCTTTGACCAGAAGAAGAAACTCTCTCAGTTCACTATGAAATTGCTCCTCCTCTTCTGGAGTAGTTTCGGTCTCATTCAGTTTCTCCAGCTGCCGCGTAATAAATCTGGCTCGTGTCACCAGTAGATCAGTCAGTGGCAGACCTGTCTCTACTGCACTGAGCGAGGTATTGGCGGAATTTTCAGTCATGGTAATGACGTAACTCAACCGCTCACTTGCATCTGGAATCTCAACATGGGCCAGTGTGGAAATTTTGGCATTTAATAGAAAACTGTTGATCGCCTCATGCAACTCCCGGGTCAGCCGCCCCACCTCCTGGAATAGTTCTCTCTCCCTGCAGTCGGCCAGGTCAGAGATAATTGCCCCCGCCTCCGCTTGATTACCGGCTTCAAGCTGTACAACTAATTCTCGTGCACGACTAAGGCGCTGATCACTATTCATTCACTTCTCCGGCCATCAACCTCAAGCATCCACACGCTCAAATATTTTTGTGATCTTCTCCTCCAGGATACCGGCAGTAAACGGCTTCACTACATAACCGTTTACACCTGCCTGGGCGGCCTCAATTATCTGTTCCCTCTTCGACTCGGCAGTCACCATTAACACAGGCAAACTAACCAGATCATTATCAGATCGCACCTCCTTGAGCAGGTCGATGCCGGTCATTCCCGGCATATTCCAGTCAGTCACGAGAAAATCAAAGTGGCCTGTTTTCAGCATTGGCAAGGCGGTTGTACCATCATCAGCCTCATGGGTATTGGTAAAACCAAGATCCCGCAGCAGATTTTTAATAATACGCCGCATTGTGGAAAAATCATCCACGACTAGAATCTTCATATTTTTATCCAAGAAAACCTCCATACCCATCACTTCTATCACGCATCATACTTTATCCGTATCAGCCAGCCAGTCTGACAGCCTGGATCTCAACCTGAGAGTAGCCTGACTATGTATCTGGCAAACCCTCGACTCACTGACACTCAAAACCTGTCCAATTTCACGAAGATTAAGCTCTTCTTCATAATAGAGGGCAATCACCAGTCGCTCTCTTTCCGGTAATCCGGCAATTGCATCTGCCAGTGCCTCCTTGAAAGCATCTTTTTCTATTCCTTCAAAAGGCCCGGGCAGCCCCTTACCGTTGTTGGCCTGAGGTAGTTCACCCACCGACTGCAAGTCTTCAATACTGAAAATACGGCAACCGGATGAGTCCTGCAGAATACGATGATACTCCGGCAGCGACATACCTAGGCTGTCGGCAACTTCGATATCCCGGGCATCCCTACCCTCATCGTTCTCGATCCGACGCATGGCATCGGCAACCATCCGCGCCTTGCGGTGTACTGAACGGGGGGTCCAGTCGCTACGACGTATCTCGTCGAGCATTGCTCCCCGAATACGGATACCTGCATAGGTTTCGAAGCTGGCACCCTGACTTGGATCATAATTTCTGCTGGCTTCGAGCAGACCGATCATACCTGCCTGAATCAGGTCATCCACCTGGACATTAGACGGCAACCTATTCATCAAATGGTAGGCAATACGCTTCACCAGAGCCGCATGTTTGTTCACCAGTGCATTAGCATCTTGCTCTTGGTTTGCGGTATAGCTTGCCAGTCCGCTCAAACTCAGGTCTCCCCACTCTGGCTAGAGTATTGAATCAACCGTTCAACAAAAAACTGGAGATGGCCGGTAACACCTCCAGGTACAGGCCAGTTATCGGCCTTCTTGGCCAAATTCTTAAACGTTTGTGCAATACGGCTGCGAGGATACGCATGAACCACCGGTTTTTGCGCCCTCACCGCCTTCAGCAGAGATTCATCGTAAGGGATACTTCCCATGTATGAAAGCATCACATCAAGATAACGGTCCGTTACTCTAGATATCTTATTATAGAGGTTTCTTCCCTCCTGGGGATGACGCGTCATATTGGCGAGAATATGGAAGCGATCAACGTCATATTCTCGGTTCAACAGCTTGATCATAGCGTAGGCATCAGTGATGGAAGCAGGCTCATCACACACCACCACCACCAGTTCCTGCACCGCCCGACTGAAGCTGATAACGGTATCGGAGATACCAGCGGCAGTATCTACAATCAGAACATCAAGATCAGCACCCACTTCACTGAAGGCGCTGATCAAACCCGCATGCTCCGCCTCGCTCAACTCGGCCATCTGCTGCACGCCGGAAGCACCCGGCACTACCTTGATCCCGGAGGGTCCATCGATGACCACCTCTTCCAGGTTACGCTCGCCATTGAGCACATGGGAGAGATCGTATTCAGGATGCAGTCCCAACATCACATCGATATTGGCAAGCCCCAGGTCGGCATCCAGCAACATCACCCGCTTTCCCATATCTGCAAGTGCCACGGCGAGATTAACCGATACGTTGGTCTTACCAACCCCGCCCTTACCGCCGGTAACCGCAATCACGCGTACCGGTTCCGGATTTATCATACGCCTGAGTCCAGCCGCCTGATCCACTCCCATGTCAGCCATGTGCATCTACTTTCGCCTCCCATGGTAAGAGCGAGATATTCATCACTCATCGCCATACCCAGACTATCGCCGTACGTCGCAGCCATGCTCACCAGTGTGTATGGCCGTGCCAGATGAATATCTTCCGGAACCTTCTGGCCATCGGTGGTGAAAGCCAGGGGCATACTGCTATGAATTAATGCTGAGAGTGCACCACCCAGTGATGCAGCCTCATCCAACTTGGTAAGGATGCAGCCCTCGGGCCGGGCAACACCGAAAGCCTTGATAGCCTGCTCCAGCGCCGCCTGCTCGGTGGCGGCGGAGAGTGTCAAAAAGCTGCGGATCTGTTTGCCCCCCACATCCAGCAACGATAACTGTTTGCTTAGTTCAATATCACGCTGGCTCATACCTGCAGTGTCGATCATGATCAAGCGCTTGTCTGCCAGGGTATTCAGCACCGAGATCAACTCCTCGGTGGTAGCGGCTGAGCGCACCGGCACATCGAGTATCCGCGCATAGGTGTTGAGCTGTTCCTTGGCACCAATGCGATAGCTATCGGCGGATACCAGGGCCACATGTCGATTGCCGTGGCGCAGGGCAAAACGTGCCGCCAATTTAGCCGCCGTCGTGGTTTTACCAACACCGGTGGGGCCGACCAGTGCCACCACGCCACCCCTTTCAAGCAGGTTCTCATCAACTGTCGTCACTTCACCTGCCAGGGAGTGGAGCACCTTCTTCCACGCCTGGTCAGGCACTTCAAAACTCCCCATCTGCTCCACCAGCCGGCCACAGATATCCGCTGACAAGCCGAGTCCGATGAGTCGGCGGTAGAGCTCCTGAACCCGTGGATCACGCACCGACATATCACGCCAGGTCAACCCGGAGAGTTCATTCTCCATCATCCGCCGTAGCGCTTTCATCTCCTTGCGCATCTCAACCAGCACCGGGTCCTGGCTCCACTCGATCTGTTTAGCAGGTCGCTTTGGGCCTGTTCAGATGAATCCACAGCAGTCTCCGACTGCCGGCTCTGTTGTTGCCGATGAAGAGGAATCGATGTTGGTTCAACAGAGGATGAAGGTGAGGTGAATGCAGATTCATCATAATCCATGGCTGCTACCAGCTCGATCCCCCCCTCGACAGATTTGTTCGAAAGGATAACTGCGTCAGGTCCGAGAACTTCCCGAACCTGACGTAGCGCTTGTCGAATATCTTGAGCAAAAAATCTTTTAATCTTCATCTCTGCGTTCCCAGCAATCAACTTGTTGAGCCGTGTACCCCAAGGGTCACTTCTCACCCCTGTTGACTGCACTCATTTTACGCATCCGGTTTACCCACGGTTGCAACCACTTTGATCTGGCGGTTGTCCGGGACCTCGTTATAGGAGAGGACATGCATCCCCGGGACACTATGCTTCACGAACCTGGCCATCCAGGACCGGAGCGGCGCGGCTACCAGCAGAATACTCTCCTGCCCCGCCATCTCCTGTTGACTGGCGGTTTCCACCAATGCTCTCTGCAGCTGTTCCGCTAGTCCGGGCTCGAAGCCCACCCCCCCTTCCTCGGGAGGCTGTAATGTCTGTTGCAATATCTGTTCCAGACTTGGATCAAGCACAACAACAGGAATTTCTTCTGTAGATCCAACCAGTTGCTGGACAATCGAGCGAGAAAGTGCAACCCGTGCATAACCGGTGAGAACGCCGAGGTCTTGACTCTGGGTGCCGTACTCCGCCAATGTTTCGGCAATGGTGCGGATATCCCGTACCGGCACATTCTCCTCCAGCAGGTTCTGTAGAATCTTCAATAGCTGCCCCAGAGAGAGAATCTTCGGCACCAGATCCTCCACCAGCTTCGGCGCACTTCTGGCCAGTGCGTCCATCAACTGCTGCACGTCCTCATGACCGAGCAACTCTTGTGCATGTGACTGCAGGATTTCACTCATGTGGGTCGCGACTACCGTACTGGCATCAACTACCGTATAACCCAGTGTCTGAGCATGATCGCGTTGAGCCGTCTCTATCCACACTGCATCAAGACCAAACGCTGGATCTTTGGTCGCCAAACCCTGGAGGTTTCCGAATACCTGTCCGGGATTGATCGCCAACACCCGATCCGGATGTATCTCCGCCTCAGCGATCGCCACCCCATGGAGAGAGATACGGTAAGCAGTGGGTGGTAGATCAAGGTTGTCCCGGATATGCACTGGCTGAACCAGGAAGCCAAGCTCCTGTGAGAGTTTTTTACGCACCCCCTTGATCCGCGTCATTAACTGCCCGCCCTGGTTTCTGTCGACCAGGGGTATCAGTCGGTAACCGACTTCAAGGCCGATGATATCCACCGGCTGGACATCTTCCCAAGTGAGTTCCTTCTGCTCTGCAGGAACCTCCGGGATGGGAGGGGGTGCTGCCGCAGCCGCCACCGCTTCTGCTTCATTGCGTTGATATATCCACCAGGCACCTGCACCGGAGAGCAGCGCCAGGGAGAGAAAGGCAAAATTGGGCATCCCGGGAATAATGCCCATCAGTCCCAGCACCATTGAAGTGATCCCCAGCGCCTTGGGATTATCCAGAAGCTGGGTCACCACCTGCCCGCCCATGTCCTGAGTGGCGGCCACACGGGTAACAATAATAGCCGCAGAGGTGGAGAGCAGCAGGGAGGGGATCTGTGCCACCAGCCCGTCACCGATAGTGAGCAATGCATAGAAGCGCAATGCGGTCGAGAGGTCCAGGTCGTGCTGCAGCATACCGATGGAGAGTCCACCCAGGATGTTGATAAAGAGGATCAGGAGACCGGCGATGGCATCACCACGAACAAACTTGCTGGCACCGTCCATCGCACCGTAGAAGTCAGCCTCCTGGGCCACCTCCTCGCGGCGCATTTTTGCCTCGTCCTGATTGATCATCCCGGAGTTGAGGTCGGCATCTATAGCCATCTGCTTGCCTGGCATGGCATCGAGGGTGAAACGGGCGCTCACTTCAGAAACACGCCCTGCACCCTTGGTAACGACGACAAAATTGATGATGACAAGAATAGCGAATACCACCAGGCCTACCGCATAGTTGCCTCCAATAACAAAGGCACCAAACGCTTCAATCACTTTTCCTGCAGCATCCCCCCCCTGATGGCCTTCCAGGAGCACCACCCGAGTGGAGGCCACATTCAGTGCCAGCCGCAGCAGGGTTGCCACCAGCAGCAAACTGGGAAAGACGCTGAACTCCAGGGGCTTGATGGTGTATAGCACCACCAACAGCACCACCAGTGAAAGAGCAATATTGAAGGAGAAGAAAACATCCAGTGCCAGCGGTGGCATCGGTACCACTATCATTGCCAGCATCATGATCAGGATAACGGGTGCACCAAACCCCCGTACCCCGAAAGACCTGACATTACTCAAAATTGCTGCTGTATCCATTATCCTAGAATCCGTAGTTGGACGGGGTGGATTGCACGCCGTAGCGAAGTTCACCCCACAGGTAAAAACATAGGTTGATGGCAATATTATTCATATCAGCTAATTAGCCTCATAATGGAGCGGTCAACTGCGGAATATAGGATCATAAATCCTGCTCATCTGTCGATTCGGGCACCTGCAACTCTTCAGGCACCTCCAACTCGTCGGGAACCGTTGGCGGTTCACCACTCTCACTGCTATAGCTCTTGAGCTGGAATACATAGGCAAGTACCTTGGCTACCGCCAGGTAGAGGCCGGCGGGTATGTACTCTCCCAACTCAGTATGAAAATAGATGGCACGGGCAAGAGCCGGTGACTCCATCACCGGCACACCATGCTCTTCACCCACCTTGCGAATATTGGCCGCCACCAGCTCTACGCCCTTGGCCACCACCTTCGGCGCGATCATCTTCGACTGATCGTAGCGCAAGGCCACTGCGTAGTGGGTTGGGTTGGTGACAATCACATCGGCCTTCGGCACCTCTTCCATCATCCGGCGCGTTGCCAGTTCGCGCTGGAGATTGCGTATCCGCCCCTTCACTTCAGGACGCCCTTCGGTATCCTTCAACTCCTCTTTCACCTCCTGCTTCGTCATTTTCAGCTGGCGCTTGTGATCCCATATCTGGAATGGCACATCCACAGCCGCCACCAGGATCAATGTCGAGGCGATAAGCACGAAAGACCCGCCGATCAGCCCACTTAACTGCGATACCGCTGGCCCGAGAGTCATGCTGCTCAGTCCAATAAATTGATCAAGAAGCTGCCACAGCACCAGAGCAGTTGCGCCACCAACAAGAAAAAACTTGATCATCGCCTTGAGTAGTTCAAGTAACCCCTTCAGTGAAAAAAGACGGCCCATTCCCTTAATAGGATTGAGCTTACTCAGCTTTGGCGCCATGGCCTGGCCACTAAAAGCGATACCACCAAGCGCAACAGAGCTAAGAATAGCCACCACCACCACCAAGGCAAAGAAGGGCGCAAGCAGGAGGGCAACCTGCTGAAGCGATGATGAGAGCCGCCGTACCATTGCCATCGGATCAAACATGTCAGCCCTGGGAACGGTGAAGCTAGCACCCATCATCTCAGCCATACCATTGCCAAGATGCTCGCTCATCATCACCAGAGCCACACCCCCTATCAAGGTAATCATCATGGTGTTGAGTTCCCGCGAACGGGCTACCTGCCCCTTCTTCTTGGCATCCTGCAGTCGCTTCGCTGTCGGTTGTTCCGATTGCTCTTGGCCATCTTCATTTTCAGCCATGACTCAACTCCCAATTCTCAGCAGTTGACCTGCAAAGGCAAAGCCCTCTTCCAGCAACTCCTGAAAATTTCCCAGCACATTGGGCAGTGTCACCCAGACAAGGATGAAACCGATGATAATGGCAAATGGGAAACCGACTGCAAAAATATTGAGCTGTGGCGCCGCCCGACCGATCAGGCCAAGGCCGAGATTGACCAACAACAGCGCCGCCATTACCGGCAATGCCATCAACAGTCCGGCGCTAAACATACGGCTGCCCCAGCCAACGATATCGTAGAGGCTGTTTCTGCTCAGGCCATCCATCGATACAGGAAAGGTGTGGAAGCTCTGGGCCAACATCTCAATCAATACCAGGTGAGCATCGATAGTAACAAACAGGAGGGTTGCCAGAATCAGGTAGAACTGGGAGACCACCGGCACTTGAACGCCATTTTGGGGATCCATCATGCAGCAAAGCCCAGACCCATACTATAGGCGAGCGCCTGACCTCCAAATACCAGCGCAGCAAACACCATTTGGAGCACAAATCCTATAGCAAAGCCAATCAGCACCTGCTGCAGCACCATGATAAAAGCCTGATAGCTCAGCGGCTCCACTACAGGCGGCTGTGGGATAACCGGTATTAGTACCCAAGTAAGAATCAATGTGAGACCGATACTGTAGATCTTCGGCGTCTGCCGTGAACTGAACACAGGTGCTGAAACAATCATCGCACCGACACGTATCAACGGCCAGATAAAGGCTGCCATCCAAGCTGTCAGTTGCGCCTCTGTAAATGACATGGTTGTGCCGTTAGCCCGCCTCTTTTCATCCAATCAGTTCAGGTATGCTGGTGTAGAGCTCAAGGGTGAAATTCATAATCGTTTGCAACATCCAGGGACCCGCCGTCATCAGGACCAAGGCCACCACTATCAGCTTTGGGATAAAGCTCAGCGTCATCTCATTGATCTGGGTTGCCGCCTGAAACATAGCGACCACCAAGCCTACCGCCAGCGCCGGCAACAGCAACAGAGCGCTTACTGTTACGGTGGTTTCCAGTGCCATTTGCCCCACATCGAGAACGATATCAGGTGTCATTTTTTTCCCTTACTGCGTCACACCAGGAAACTCGTTGCCAAGGTGCCAAACACCAAAGCCCAGCCGTCGATCAGAACAAACAGCATGATCTTGAACGGCAACGATATGATCAGTGGCGACAGCATCATCATGCCCATCGACATCAGCACACTGGCGACGACCAGATCGATTACGAGAAACGGGATAAAGATAAGGAAACCTATTTGAAAGCCGGTTTTCAGTTCAGAGGTGGCAAATGCCGGCAACAATACTGAAAAAGGGATCTGCTCGGGTGACTCAAATTCGCCAAAATTACCGATAGTTGAAAACAGTTCGAGGTCACTATCTCGGGTCTGAGCCAGCATGAACTGGCGCATCGGCTTGGCAACATTACCCAGAGCCTGAGTTGCCGTCATCTCCTCCTCAAGATAGGGTTTGACCCCGGTGTCGTAGGCCTCCTGAAACACCGGCATCATAATAAACAGTGTGAGGAAAAGAGCGAGGCCGACCAGAATCTGGTTGGATGGGGTGTTTTGAGTACCGAGAGCCTGACGCAATATCGCCAGGACGATAACGATACGTGCAAATGAGGTGGTCATCAGCAACGCACCCGGCAATAGGCTGAGGGCGGTCATGAAGAGCAGCACCTGGATGCTCAAAGTGTAGGTTTGTCCTCCCGCTCCTGTCGGGGTTGTTGTGAAGGCATCAACCCCCGGAGCCGCAACAGCAGTCAACGGCATCAACAGCAGCAAGGGTAACAAGGGGAGCAGTCTTCTCATTGCCCCTTCTCCTTCAACTCTCTCTCCAGCTCTCCAGAGAAATCATTCTCCACTGCCACCGCCGTCTCTTCAGCTTGCGGGACATCACCAATGACATGAAGGGTCTGCACCCGTCCGGGAGCCACACCCACCAACAGCCGCGTTTTTCCCACCTGTAGCAATACCGCACGCTCACGTGGACCCAGAGAGACACCGGAGAGAACAGTGACCTCTCCCTTGCCCGCCAGCGGAAGCCGACCATAGCGCTGCAGTAGTCGAGCGAGACCAAAGATCAACAAAAGTACGACAAGCAGGCCAGCCAGCGTCCCCAACAGGGCACCGCCACCAATGGGGGAAACCGGTAGGTGAGCAGTTACGCTCATCTCCGTTTCCGCTGCAAACAGTGGGGCTGCTGACAACAGAATCGAAATGCCGGTTATTACGCGCCCCATCAGGTAAGCCTCTTCACCCGATCCGCTGGACTGATGATATCGGTGAGGCGAATACCGAACTTTTCGTTCACCACCACCACCTCTCCCTGAGCAATCAGGGTACCGTTAACCCGCACATCCATCGGCTCTCCCGCCAGTCGGTCCAACTCAAGAACCGAGCCCTGGGTGAGCTGTAACAGATTACGAATATTGATGCTTGTCCTACCGATCTCCATAGAGATCGTCACGGGAACGTCAAGAATCGCATCCAGCTGAACTTCTTGTGACCCTCCCTCACCACCATCTTCATGGAGCTCCTGAAACTCAGCCGAGGTTGCATTCAGGTTATTGTCTGCTTCATTCATAATACATATCCTCTCTACAAACCCTCACTCCTGAGACTGATTAAGAATTACCTGCAAGCCTGTCTCTTGACTCTGTCCAATCCACTGCTCCACCTTCACTGCATATTTACCGTCTGAGACGCCCAACTGACCACGAAAAACCGGAACCTCTGATGCCTGCACCTCTACCATCTCTGGAATCTCCAGAGGAATAACATCGCCGACTTTAAGTTCAGCCAACTCCTGTACGGTGATCGTGGCTTCTGTTAGTTTGCTGCTCAACTCCACTGGAGCACTCATCATCTGTTGCTTCAGCGAATGCAGCCAGCGTTCATCACTGCCACCTCGATCACTCTGTATCCCGGCATCAAGCAGGTCACGGATAGGTTCGACCATCGAATAGGGCATACAGATATGGAGGTCTCCGCCACCGGAGTCCATCTCTATGTGGAAGGTGGTAACCACAACCACTTCAGAAGGGCTGACGATATTGGCAAACTGGGGATTAACCTCCGTGCCAATATACTCAAAATGGAGCTCCATGATCGGCTTCCACGCCTCTTGAAGATCCTGAAATACCGAGGTGAGTAGAATCTGAGTCACACGGTTTTCCGTAGGAGTAAACTCCCGCCCTTCCAGTTTGGCCTCAAAGCGACCGTTGCCACCAAAGTAGTTATCCACCACATTGAAGACCAGCTTGGGATCAAGTACGCAGAGCCCCTGGCCTCTGAGAGGTTTGACGTGCATCAGATTAAGACTGGTTGGAACAAACAGGCTATGAACAAACTCGGAGAATTTAAGCATCTGCACACCAGAGACGTTGATAGTTGCAGATCTGCGCAATAAATTGAAAAGGGTTGTGCGGAAATAACGGGAGAAACGCTCGTTGATCATCTCCAGGGTAGGCAGACGTCCACGGACTATCCGGTCCTGGCTGGCAAAATCATAGGAGCGAATCTCTCCTTCATAGACTTCCTCTACCTCAGTCTCAACATCGCCGTCATCAACGCCGTGCAGCAGGGCATCGATCTCATCTTGGGATAGAAGGTCGTTTTCAGCCATGGCGTCACTGCATCACGAATGAGGTAAAGAATACAGCCTCTACCTCACCGGTGCCCTCCTGCTCTTTCACAATCTTATTCAGGCTGTTGAGTATTTCCGTCTGCAGCGCCTCTTTCCCTTTACGATCCCGTAGTTTTTCACTGTCCTGACTGCCAAATATATTGAGCAGTGTATGCCTGACCATCGGATCGTTAGCCGCTACCAAATCGATAACTGATTGGTCCCGTGACATCACCTGAATATTGAGTTGCATCATCCTCGCCTTACCCCCTGGCGGAAGATTAACGGTAAACTCCGGCTTCAGTGCGTGATAGATAGCAGGTGTCGGCGCCTCTACCACCTCCTCCTTGGCCTCTTCTTCGCCACCTTCAGCCGATGGCTCTCCGCCGGCAAACAGGAAGTAGCTGATACCCACACCCGTCAGTAACAGCAGCAGGCCGCCCACTGCCATGAGAATGATCATCTTTTTCGAGCCTGATTCCTTCTCTTCTCCTAGATCCAGGTTTTCATCTACTTTTTTATCAGCCATCTTCAGTTCACCTCGCGCTCATCCATATCCTGTCTATGCAAATAGCACACCATAATAATCATGATTTGATTTATCATAATTATCAATATGTTATGTAGACTATTTTGAGGAAATGTCGAACTCTTGACTGAAATCTAAGCCCTTGAGGCAAAAAAATGGCGATTGCCAATCAGATCTATAGCTTCCCAAGCGCCACTGCCTGGCGCCTGCCTTCAGCCTCATCAACCTCAGCAGCACCAGCACACCGGCGATAAAGAGTAGGGCGACAGAGAGGATGGAGAGCCTTGGGCTGCCTGTGAGCAGACTGACTCCCCCATCAACAAGGGACCAAGCACAGCAGCAAATTTTCCCAGCATATTGTAAAAGCCGAAAAATTCCCCCGCCTTGTCGATCGGGATCAATCTGGCGTAAAAAGAGCGGCTAAGGGACTGAATACCCCCCTGAACCAATCCGATGATGAACGCTAGCACATAGAACTCCCACTCGCTCTCCATCTGATAGGCCCAAATGATTACCAGCAGATAGACCGCTATGGCAACCACAATCCCCTTTCGTGGTCCGTGACGCTCACCGAGGTGCCCGAACAGCAGGGCAGCAGGAAAACCAACAAACTGCGTAATCAACAGAGCCAGGATAAGGCTATTAGAGGCAAATCCAAGGGCAAGGCCGTAGTCCACTGCCATCCGTACAATCGTATCGACGCCGTCGATATAGAGCCAATAGGCAAGAAGGAAAAGAAAAACTTGGCGCAATGCCCTTAGCTCACTCAGGGTAGTGCGAAGCTGAGAAATACCGCCACGCAGGTTGTCACGCCAGCTCGCTGATGGTGAGGGCGCCTCATCGACAAATAGCAGCAAGGGTATGGAGAAGAGCCCCCACCAGAGTGCCACCAAAATAAATGAGAGACGAACTGCGGCTGCAGTATCAGGCAGACCGAAAGCATCAGGATAGAGCGTCATCAACACATTAAGCGCAAACAGCAAGCCGCCACCAAGGTAGCCGAAAGCGAAACCAAGAGCCGATACATAATCAAACTCACGCTCTTTTGCCACGTTCAGCAGCAACGCATCGTAAAATATATTTCCACCCGAAAAGCCGACCACCGCCAACCCATAAAGTGCCAACGCCATCACCCAGCCGCCCTGCTCTACCATGTAAAGTGCACCGGTCATAACAATGCCCATCAAGGTGAAATAGAGTAGAAAACGTTTGCGGCTGCCGCCTCTGTCCGCAATCGCCCCTAATAGTGGCGCAAAACCTACGACCAGTATGCTGGCACAGGCGTTGATACTACCTAACATAAAGGTACTGGTTGAACTATCCAGCCCTGCGGCCCAATACTGTTTAAAGAAGAGAGGAAAGAAGCCCGCCATCACCGTTGTAGCAAAGGCCGAATTAGCCCAGTCATAGCAAGCCCATGAGAGTACCGGGGAGCGTTTCCAGGTGGGCTTTAGCATAAACAGAACCGGCGGGGTTCCTGTACGAGAACAGGCACCGTAGCGAGGGAAGCCCATTTTGAGTCATTTTTTTCGGTCATTTGAGGCGAATAGTTACTATTATTCAACGAGAATGAGCGGAAAAAGGGCCAAAATTGGATTTCCGAAGTAGGCGCCCTATTCTCGGACGGATTCCTAGGAGCCTGTCCGAGAATAGAGAACCTACTGCGGGAAAGCCCTTTTGGCCCATTTTTCCGCTCATTTTCGTTGAATAAGAGCGACTATTCGCCTCAAATGAGCAAAAAAATGGACTCAAAATGGCTTCCCCTCGCTACGGCTCCTATTCTCGGACAGGCTCCTAGGAATCCGTCAGAATAGGGTAAAAAAATTAGAATTGAGTGTTTTTTTGAATCTTTTTCTGTATTTTCCATCTTTAAATTCCCAGACAGTCGAAAGC
>MOXG01000029.1_pt1 | contig 33862 bp, 30 predicted proteins | sample 1471191 | NCBI WGS metagenome assembly MOXG01 (sample SAMN05806437, study PRJNA327811) | mollusc metagenome | isolation source: Phylotype C (NB3) bacterial symbionts from gill | host: Thyasira cf. gouldii | place: Canada: Bonne Bay, Newfoundland | collected 2010-08-19
TGCGCGGCGGCACCACCTGTTTCAATGATATGTACTTCTTCCCAGACATTGCCGGTATGGTCAGTGCCGCCGCCGGCATCAGAGCGGTAATGGGAATGATCATTATCGATTTCCCCTCTGCCTGGGCTGGAGATGCCGACGAGTATCTGAGTCGGGGACTGGAGGTCCACGATAAGTTTCGCAACGATAGTCTCATAACCACCGCTTTCGCCCCCCATGCCCCCTACTCCGTCTCCGATGCCCCACTGGAGCGGGTACGCACCATGGCGGATGAACTGGAGCCTTCGGTGCAGGTGCATATCCACCTCCATGAGACCAAGGATGAGATTGTTCAGGGGCTGGAGTGCCACGGCAAGCGGCCAATGCAACGACTTCATGACTTGGGACTGCTCTCCCCCTCCCTGATGGCGGTTCACATGACCCACCTGGAAGAAGATGAGATTACCCTGTTTGCCGAAAGCGGCGCCAGTGTCGTCCACTGCCCCGAGTCCAATCTGAAACTTGCCTCTGGTTTCTGCCCGGTAGCTGAGCTGCACAAAGCCGGCGTCAATGTCGCTATCGGCACCGACGGCGCCGCCAGCAACAACGACCTGGATATGTTCAGCGAAATGCGCACCGCCGCCCTCCTCGCCAAAGGGGTATCCAACAACGCCGCCGCCATACCCGCAGCCACTGCACTGCGCATGGCCACCCTCAACGGTGCCATCGCCCTTGGCATTGCTGATGAGACAGGCTCTCTTGAACCGGGCAAGGCGGCAGACATTACCGCTGTCAATCTAGGCAGCCTGGAGACCCAACCGATCTATCACCCGATTTCGCAGCTGGTCTATGCCACCGGCCGCGATAAAGTTTCAGATGTCTGGGTGGCGGGAAAGCAGGTGGTGAATGGAGGTGAACTCACCACCCTCGACAGTCGTGAGATCGCTACACGAACTCAGGAGTGGTATGAGAAAATAAGGGAGGATTGAGCTTTCTCATTGGGTATTAGAAATCACTAATCTATAGTTTAATGCAACACAGAATTAGGTGCATTAAATGAAATTTGATGTTGATCAGGGCATCTGCAAGCAAGCCAAACTTCCCCACGATCTTTTTATGATTGGCCTGGGTGGACAGCTACTGTTGGGTCCGGCGGCAATCTTTCTCGATATAGGGCGTTTAGGGTTGTTGCTGCCGCTCGCTTTTTCGCTAATATTTTTTATCTACAGCTACTTCAAAAGCCAGGGCACCGCCCACTGGTTTGTCATACAGCATTGGAATTTGGCACTGCAAAGATATAAGTTTTTGTACGTCGCTACGGCATCACCATCATTATGGTGACGCTAAGTTGGTATGTCGGCACCAATATCGATCCATCCAGCCCACAAAAATTTTTACCGGTAGCACTGACACGGATTGGTGTGATGCCCACTGTTGTCATGATATTTGTATCGTTGGTTCTTGGGAATGGTGGGCTCAGCATGGCCAACAAAGGTGAACTGCCCGATAAAATGGTGAAGATGAACCCTCCACCGGATGGATTAAAGGCTATTAAACCTAGAATCCTCAGTTGATCGCTCCATTCTATAGGCAAGACATTGATTTTAATGGCATTTACTGCGATTACTTATTTAACTCTAAGGGTAAGTTACGCTACAGGGCGGATAGCACACTTGCGTTGGCGCATTACGGCGTTACAACTCCTTGGAATAGAACAACTATTCCGTGTCGTTGTGCCTTGTACTGCACCAACCCAAGTGCACTCTCTACCCTGTCCAACTGAGGATTCTAGGTTAAAGATTAGTATGTGATGTTCAATATCTAATCGTGCCTACTGATAGAGAGCTCCACTAAACCCACCTTGCACCGGTACAACGGAATTCAACCAGCGTTATTCCGGTTCCCACCTACAAAAACCATAGAAAATCACCTAAATCCACAGAAGTGGTGAGGTGCTACACTGTACGAACGACCAAAGCCGAAGGAATTCCCGATGCTCCGCACCATCTTTACAGCGCTACTGCTGCTCCAAAGCAGCCAGATATTGGCTCAAGAGCCAATCACTCCAGCAGACTCCCCGATCATCATCTACCAGGCCGATAGTCCTTTTGATGACGTCAAAATGAATCTGGAGCTTGCGATCAGTGATCGTGGCATGTTGATCAGCAACACCCTCCATATCAGCCAGATGCTGGAGCGGACGGCAAAGGATATGGGTAAAGGTGACAAACTCTATGAGGTGGCTGAATCACTGGAGTTCTGCAGCGTCATCATGTCTTACCGCATGTCCTCGGTCCACCCCGCCAATCTGTCGATCTGCCCCCTAACCATCAGCATCTACACCAAGGTCGGCGCACCGGATACAACCTACGTCAGCTACCGTCAGCCGAAGATGCTTGGTGATGCGGCAGCGGTAACGGCTGATCTCACCAAACTGCTGGACAATATTGTCCGCGAAGCTGTTGAGTAAGGCTTGGGAGCCTCTGGTTAAGTCTGGTTAGATTGAGGCTGAGATAAAATTGTTCCAATTTGTTTCGAAGTGAGCGGTAATAGCCATTCTATTGCTGCGATCTTCGAAACGAATTGGAGCGATTTTAGCCAGCGTAAAGCAATCATGACTTGATCAGAGTCTCCCTTGATTCAGGTGTCGTCCTACCCTGAGCCTTTTACTTAGGTATAATCACCGCTTTTAACCATTTGGAACTGTAGCGGTATGAGTGAGCAGACTCTCAATGTGGATCAGGCGGAAATCAGTAAGTTTGAGGAGCTGGCCGCCCGCTGGTGGGACCCTCACAGTGAGTTCAAACCACTGCATGAGATCAATCCGCTACGCCTCCAATACATCGATGATATCGCCGGCCTGAAAGGCAAGCGGGTGCTGGATGTCGGCTGTGGCGGCGGCATTCTCTCCGAAAGCATGGCTGCAGCGGGTGCCGAAGTGACCGGAATCGACATGGGCGAAGCCCCCCTGGAGGTAGCCAGGCTGCATCTGCTGGAGTCCGGTCTTGAGGCCGACTACAGGCGGATACCTGTTGAGCAACTGGCCGATGAACAACCAGAGTCTTTCGATGTGGTTACTTGTATGGAGATGCTGGAGCACGTGCCTGATCCCTCATCTATCGTTAAGGCTTGCAGCCGTCTGTGCAAGCCGGGTGGCAACATCTTCTTCTCGACCCTGAATCGAAATCCTAAATCCTATCTTTTCGCCATTATCGGTGCCGAGTACCTTCTACAGCTTCTACCAAAAGGGACTCATGACTACTCAAAGTTTATCCGCCCTTCTGAACTGGACGGCTGGATTCGTGCCGCCGGTCTTGAGAGTACAGATATGAAAGGCTGATCTACAATCCACTTACCGGCAATTACCGCTAGATCCCCGGGATGTCGACGTCAATTATATGGTCAGCTGCAGCAAAGATGACTGAAACGGCGACCTTTAACGGTAGAGTGATCCGCCTGGTGCTGTTTGACCTGGATGGTACTTTTGCCGATACCGCTCCAGATCTTGCGTACGCACTTAATTGCACTTTGCAACGGCATGGTCATCAGGAGCTCCCTTTTGAGGAGATACGTCCCCACGTCTCTCATGGCGGCATTGCCTTATCCGTGCAGGATTTGGCATTACCCAGGATGCCCCCCGTTTTGAGGAGTACCGGCAGGACCTGCTTACCGTATATAGAGAGAACATCAGCCGTGAGACACGGCTGTTTCCCGGTATGGAGCTGGTGCTGGATCAGCTGGAATCACAACATCTGCCCTGGGGTATAGTCACCAATAAGCCAGACTGGCTTACAGACCCGCTAATGGAGGAGATGGAACTTTCTCAGCGTGCCGCCTGTATTGTCAGCGGTAACACAACCGGCAATAGCAAGCCCCATCCGGAACCGATTCTTTACGCCTGCAGGCTGGTGGGGTGTAGCCCTGATGAGTGTCTCTACGTAGGTGATGCCGAGCGTGATATCGAAGCGGGGCATCGTGCCGGCACCGCTACTATGACCGCTCTGTTCGGTTATCTTGATGATGGCGACAGGCCTGAGCAGTGGGGTGCGGATTGTGAAATCAACCATCCCACTGAAATCCTGCAGCAGATAGGGCTGTCTATACCGCCGCTCTCATAATCTGCTCTCCCAGTGCAGCCGTAGAATCCTAAAATAGGCTCGAAGAGTCAGGCTGGAGTGGGTAGAATAACCAGACTCCATATTCAGAGAGCGACAGATGCGCGACTACCAGCCCAATAAAGACCTGTTAGCAGGACGCACCATTTTAGTCACCGGCGCCGGTGACGGTATCGGCCGTGCGGCGGCCCTTGCCTATGCCGAACACGGCGCCACGGTGGTACTACTTGGGCGTACCCTGGCCAAGTTGGAGAAGGTGTACGATGCAATCGAGGCAGCGGGCGGTACTCAGCCGGCGATCTACCCGATGAACCTTGAAGGGGCAACCGACCACGACTACTTTGAGATGGCTGAAACATTCGGCAATGAGTTTGGTGTCCTTGACGGCCTGCTCCACAGTGCCGCCCAGGTGCGACTGCTCAGCCGATTAGATGACTACGATATCGAGACTTGGTATCAAGTAATGCAGGTCAACCTGAATGGCCCTTTCATGATGACCCAGGCATGCCTGCCGCTCCTGCGTAAATCAAAAGATGCCTCTATTATATTTACCTCCGATGATGTCGGCCGTAAGGCCAAGGCCTATTGGGGCGCCTATGCGGTATCAAAATTTGGTGTTGAGGGGCTGATGCAGGTATTGGCCGAGGAGACCTGCGACAGCACCAACATCCGCGTCAATACACTCGCTCCCGGCCCCACCCGAACCAACCTGCGGGCTCACGCGTATCCTGGTGAAGACCCTCAGACAGTTAAAGCACCAGAAACTCTGATGCCGTTCTACCTATGGTTGATGGGACCTGACAGTATCGGTACTACCGGACAGTCCCTCTCCCCTGAAAACTGGTAGCCTCCACTCCAGCCTGCTACGGCAAAAGGAAGTAGATGCGGCAATAAGTAGCCGCCTTCGGCTGAAAATTACCGTCATTTTCCTGTCACAATAAATCGATTAAAGTGCATCATTCTGATTCGTAAGCATATTTACATATTGGTATGAGTATTGCTATATCTTGTTCAGCGGAATAATTATTGGAAGCGCTGAATTATGACTACACAGAATCCAAGCTCGGCCGGCAATCTCGATTCGGTAATAACACACCCCGCCCACCCGTCACTCAATGAAGAGACGAAGAACCGGTTTGCCTCTCGAGTTCTGGAACTCACGGGGGTACTTCAGACCACTCTGGAGACCCATGAACTTTTAGCGATATTTGCGAAAGAGATCGAACGTTTTGTTCCCTATGACGGTCTCAATTACCAGTTCCCCGGTTTGCGCCTCGATGTCAGTATTGGCAAACAGGCCCTACACAGCTGTGCCTATCAACTAGTAGTAATTGATGAGCATCTGGGTGACCTCAAATTTTCCCGTGACTTCCCTTTTGAAGAGGAGGAGCTGGAAAATATCGAGGGCTTGATCGCAGGTTTGCTCTACCCGCTGCGTAACTCCCTGCTCTACCAACGTGCCGTTGACTCAGCCAGCACCGATCCACTGACAGGGGTGAAAAATCGCGCTGCCATGAACGGTGCAATGAAGCGTGAGATTGGCCTGGCCCAGCGCCACCAATCTCCCTTCTCCTGCATTATTCTCGATATCGATCACTTCAAGAGGGTCAACGATACTCACGGCCACCTCTATGGCGACCAGGCTTTAAGGTCGATTGCTGAGTGCACCGAACAGACCATTCGTGAAAGTGACATGGTATTCCGCTACGGCGGTGAGGAGTTTGTGATTGTCCTCACCGATACCGATACTGAGGGAGCGGAACTCCTTGCAGAGAGGATTCGAGTGAATGTCTCACGGCTCGACCCTGTCCCCGGAAAGAAATTAAAACTGACTGTCAGCCTTGGCGTCACCATGTTGCGAAGTGAAGATGACGACAACCAATTTTTCGAACGTCTGGACAAGGCGCTATACCAAGCCAAAAACAGTGGTCGAAACCGGGTTGTTGTTGACTGAAGCCTGAACTTTTTTAACTTTGACGCCACCGCAGAGTCGCCTATGATCAGGCGGCTCTTTTTTCTATGCGAAACGCCACATGCCCAGTGTGGCATGTAATGGTATTCGACTTATTCAGAGACTACTTTTGATACAGTAGATACAGCTCTTAATCCGGCCGTTTAGTGTTTCATCCAGTGACAAATCCAGCTCGCCTCCGACCTTGTGTCACACTGGACAAAGGGCTATTCTCTAAACAGGCCTATTCACGGTACATAATTTAAATCGCCATGGGAAAACCAGCCGCCAGAATCTCAGATCTAGTGCTACAGGATGCGCCGCATTGTCATGCAACGATTCATCCTCCCGCACCCGTGCCGGCACCCGTGCCGCATCCGGCATTACCGCTCGCCATCATCTCCGGCCAAGCCAATGTACTCATTGGCAACCTGCCGGCTGCCCGCTTAACAGACAAAACAATTCCTTGTGTGCTTCCCGCCTGTGTTCCTGCGGGGCCTGGGATGATTGCGCTGGGCTCCGCCACGGTAATCATCGGCAGCATGCCGGCGGCACGCATGGGAGATATGACCGCCCACCCGAGCTGTGTCGCCCCGATCCCCAGCCTACAGGGAAGATCCTGCCGCCCTGTTGCCCCACTGTACTCATAGGCGGTTAAACCTAGATTCCGCAGTTGACCGCTCCATTCTGAGGCTAACTCACTGACATGAGAACCATTGGTATCAATTTAAATTGTCCCCTACTGGATGAGCCACGCTACGGAGTGAATTGCACGCTTGCGGTGGCGCATGGCGGCGTTACAACTCCTTGGAATAGAATAACTATTACGCGTCGTCGCGCCTTGCCCTGCACCACCGCAAACGCACACTTCACCCCGTCCAACTGCGGATTCTAGGTTAAATAGCCCTTGCGTCACACACACTTTGAAACCCTGCATCCGGTCTGCCCGCGCTGCCGTCTCGGGCAGGCCGGGGAGTACCCCTTGCTACTCGCCAAAATCCTGCGGGAAGAGGAGGAGCGCATCCTTGAGGGACTACTGCACTGTTCAAATTCGGCCTGCCGACAGGAGTATCCGATCATCGACGGGGTGCCGATCATCGTCCCAAATGTGCGGGCATACCTCAGTGACAACCTGCCTCACCTGACCTCACGGGATGACCTTCCGGAGACACTGGAGTCCCTTCTGGGGGACGCTGCAGGCCCCGACACCCTGTACAACAGCACCCGGCAGTATCTCAGCACCTACACCTGGGACAACTATGGTGACCTCGGTCCTGATATAGGGGCCGATACGGCTATCAAGCCAGGTGCGGTGAAACGGTGTCTGGAGGCGGGCCTGACATTGCTTGGCGAAACCACACAGGGTCCGGCGATTGATATCGCTGCGCCGTCGGCCGAAGCAGTTTCGAACTTGCCGAAAGTGGTGACCAACTCGTGCTGGGGATAGATACAAATTTTTCCATGCTACGGCTTGCGCAAGGGGTGCTGGCTGACAATAGGGTGCGCTATCCAAAACGCCGTACAGGCATCGTCTATGATCGTCAGGAATTCGGGGTGAAGTTCAACCATTCAAAACAGGTAGACTTCTGGGCCTGCGATGGTCTCGCCCTGCCCTTTTCCGACAACAGCTTCGGTCTGGCGGTGGGACTGCATGTACTCGATTCAGTCACCTCACCGCGTGAGCTTCTTGAATCCATCGCCCGGGCACTTCAGCCTGGCGGATCCACTATCATCGCCACTCCCTATGACTGGTCAGCAGTGGTGACACCCATAGAGGCTTGGATCGGAGGCCACTCCCAACGTGGCCCAGGCCAAGGAGCCAGTGAACCTTTACTGAGATCGTTACTCACCCCCGGTGCGCATCCCCAGTCTATAGACGGACTGCAAATTACCAATGAGCTGATGGATTTCCCCTGGCATACACGGATACATGATCGCAGCACCATGAGCTACAGCGTACATCTGGTGACGGCAAAATCGATCAAATCCTGAGGCGTCGTAACGTTTAGGCCACATTAATCTCAAAGCTGCGAAGCATCTGATCGAACAGAGGATCAGAATTTGCCGACTGGGAAGCCAAGTCGGTGGTGGTGAGGATATATTTTCGCGGCTGCTCTCCCGGAACGAACAGCACGACCTGTTTCTGCCGGATGCGCGCAGGCTCTTTGCCCCACTCATAGATACTCATGACACCATCAAAGGCGCCGCGTTTCCCCGCTGCCTGGCTGACAAGCTTAAACTCCTCAACCTTCTGCTGCAGGCCATCCAACTGCTCCTTGACATACTTCTGAAGATCAAACGCTCCCACCACTGCTTCGAACCTGACCATCAGGTTCGCTGCGTAGCCACCCTTTTCCGGAAATGCAAAGGTGTACACGGAGGCGTCAATACACTCCTCCGGTACATCGATTACAAATCCAGAACCCTGAATATTGGGCATATATCTACTCCTAATCTAAATGTAACTATTCAGCTGCAAATACACAGGATGAGTGACCACATCTTACTGCACACTCCCTGTAGGAGCGGTCTCTCGGACCGCGATGGAGCGGGCGCCTTGGTGCGACTGTTCATCGCGCATTGAAAAAGCGCTCCTACAGCCAGCCCCGTAGATGCAATCTACCAATCCCAGTCTATGTAGCTGAATAGATACATCTAAACTAACACTGGTTCAATATGTAAGGAGCCTCTTTGTTTGGCATTGAGCGCTTTTAAAAACTAACCCCATGGCCCCGACAGTGCAGTCCCAGGAGAGGCGATGGACTGGAAGCGCAGCACCCTTACGGTATTACGATTGCGGTAACTTAGCAGCGGCATCAGTCCCTGTCCCAAAATCGCCTCTCCTGTACGCTCGCTGAGTAGTGTTTCGGCACAAGGAATCAGTCTACGCTCCCCGTCATCATCATAGGTATAGGCGGCAGATCCTCAATATCCTGCAGGTCACCGGGCTCCATGGCCCAACCACGCTCTTGAAAGGTAATCCCAAGCAGCATGGCACAGGCGTATGCTGGACTGCCCCAAAGAAGAGAATCATGATCGGGGCTCGAGGCTCCGGCCATCTCTTCAAAGCGGAAGCTATCGATCTCATCGCCTTGACTTCCATAGGGAAGACGCAGCAGCACTCGTGGTAGCGCCAATCCTATCCAGGGTGCGACAGAGCTCTCTCGCAAGGCCTGCCAAGACTGTTCATTCTCTCTATCCAGCCCTTGCCAATTATCCACTGCCGGACTGTCTACCAACGAGGAGCATCCCAATATCGCTGGTGACGCAGCGGCCAGGAATGGACCGCCGGCATGTGATGCAATGGCACCCAGGGCTGCCAATAGCGTTGTCTCCTCCCTGTCAGGCCCAAAACGATAGTCACCAACAAGCAGAGACCAAGACTCCCCTCCCAGAGTTCTAATACCCTGCTCCACCAGCAATCGGTAGAGTCCCGAGTTTTCCAGATCCTCCCCAGCACCAGCCACATCCGCCGCCAACTCCTCTTTGGAGACATCCAGCAGATACAGTTTCAGCTCCTCACCGGTCTCCAGGCCACTGACCAGACGATGAACCGATCGCCAGGCTGATTCCAGAGCCTGAAATGCCGGCTCATGGAGCAGCCCCCGCATCTGGGTGCTTATAGCATCATCCACCGACGCGATGTAGGCATCCTGCTGCTGGGTATCCTGCCGCACCACATGGGGAGCGACAATGTCCCGGATAAACTTATCGACACCGGCGGCCTGGGCCGCTGTCGCTGCTTCCGGTTCGCTTGGTGCCTTGCCCAGCAAACGTTGAAACATATTATCTTCGTTTTCCTGTTGCTGTGAGGTAGTCGGCTCAGTGTCGGTGGGCTCCTTTGCCGGCGTTGCATCGAATTTCAGTTCCGCTGCCGCCTGGGGAAAAGTTGCCGGATTTGCCAATCTACTACGCAGTGATCTGAGAGACTTGAACAGCTCCAAACGTTGGTAGAGAGCATCGGGATGAAAATCATCCAGCTCGGCAAATTCCAAAATCTGCACCGCCTCTCCCAGTGGAAACTCCAAACGTGGCCGATAGCGCCCAATCAGTGTCTCAAAATTATCTACATCCACCATCGACAGTGGACGTGTAGCGAGACTCTCCCCGCTCTCCATCACACCACGGTTAGCCCGGCCGCTGAAATCCCCCATCATGAGAATTCGCATGGTCCCTTCACCACGTTTCTTGCCTGCCACATCAGCTGTTGAGAATCCGAACTCAAACTCCATTCGCCCCGGCATTTCACACCCCTTATTTAGAAGCCCAGTATTATTGTAGCCCCTAGGGAGCCTCTTAATAAGTCTGGTTAGATTTAGGCTGAGATAAAATTACTCCAATTTGTTTCGAAGTGAGTAGTAATAGCCATTCTATATACTGCGATCTTCGGAGCGAATTGGGACGATTTTAGCCGGCGTAAAGCAATCATGACTTATTCAGAGGCTCCCTCTATTTACTTCTGCAGTCAATTTACCTGATTAACGACGCCAATAAATCTCTTATCTGTGTGGGCAAAGTTAGCAAGATAATATAGACTCATCTTACAGGTGTAAGAGTCAGGGAGGCGTACCAACGTGCCAATTATTCAAACAGAAAGAAAAGTTTCCATCTCCATCCCCTCCCTGGGAGAGGACGTACTGGTCTTCCAGCGCATGAACGCCAGCGAAAGTCTCAGCCAACCCTTCAATTACGAGTTGGAACTGTTGAGTGAAGATGGAGAAATTGACTATGAATCCCTTCTCGCCGAGAACGCCACCGTAACCCTGCTGAAGGCTGACGATTCGGAACGCTTCTTCAACGGCTATATCACCAACTTCTCCTATGCCGGCACCCAAGACCGCTTTAGCCGCTATCGTGCCACCCTGAAGCCCTGGCTCTGGTTTCTCTCACGCACCGCAGATTGCAAGATATTTCAGCAAAAGGCGGTCCCTGACATCATCAAAGAGGTATTCAAAGAACATGGCTTTTCGGGAGATGTCAGGGATGACTTGATCGGCGAATATCACGAGTGGGAATACTGTGTGCAGTATCGGGAAACCGACCTCAACTTCGTCAGCCGGCTGATGGAACAGGAGGGGATCTACTACCACTTCGAACATGAAGAGGGCAAACACACCCTGGTACTGGCCGATGACGTCAGCACCCACGAGAGCGTGAACGACATCTCCTACTTCCCCCCCGATGTGCATAATCGCCGCGAGGTGGAGCACATCGAATCCTGGCTACTGAATTCAGAAGTACAGCCGGGCAGCTACCGGACAGACGATTTCGACTTCGAAAAACCCAAGGCCGAACTGGAGAGCAACTCCTCCGGCCCGGCAGCTCATTCGCGGGCCGACGGGGAGATATATGACTACCCGGGCGAATACACAGAGACTTCGGATGGGAGCAACTATGCCAAGATTCGTCTTCAGGAGTTGCAGACCCCCTACGAGATCGCCGCCGGCAGTGGCGATTCCAGCAAGATCACCGTCGGCAGCCTGTTCACCCTGAAGCAATTCCCGCGGGAGGATCAGAATCAGGAATACCTGATCACCTCCGCCGAGTACCTGATCTGTTCAGATGAATATATCTCCGGCACAGACGCAGGCACAGCGAAGACATATAGCTGCCAATTTAACGCCATGAACGGGGAAAAGGTCTATCGTCCGCCACAGCTGACGCGCAAGCCGGTGGTTAGAGGCCCCCAGACCGCCATGGTGGTGGGGCCTTCCGGCGAAGAGATCTGGACGGACAAGTATGGCCGGGTCAAGGTGCAGTTCCACTGGGACCGCTTGGGCAAGTACGACGAGAACAGCTCCTGCTGGGTTCGCGTGGGCCAGCCATGGGCGGGCAAAACGTGGGGCGGCGTATTCCTGCCCCGTATCGGCCACGAGGTGATTGTGGACTTTCTCGAAGGCGACCCGGATCGTCCCATCATCACCGGCAGTGTCTACAACGCCGATACCATGCCGCCTTATAAACTTCCCGACAATCAGACCCAGTCAGGCTTCAAGTCCCGCAGTAGCAAGGGGGGTAGCGCCGACAACTTTAACGAGTTGCGCTTCGAGGACAAGACGGGTGAGGAAGAGGTCTATTTCCATGCCGAGAAAAACTTCAACCGGGTGGTGGAAAACGACGACACCCTCAAGGTCGGCTTCGAAGACAAAGACAAGGGTGATCAAACCACCGATATCTTCAACAACCAGACCCTGAACGTCGGTTGTGCGCAGGCAAGCGATGGCAGCCAGACCACCACCGTATTCAAGGATCGCACAGTGAACGTCGGTTGTGCCCAGAGCAGTGGCAGCCAGACCACCAAGATATTCAAAGACCGTTCAACCACCCTGGAAACGGGTAATGATGCGGTCCAAGTCAAAATGGGTGATCGAACCGTCAATGTGGATCTGGGCAAGATCACTGAAGAGGCCTTGCAGTCGATCGAACTTAAAGTAGGTGCCAGCAGCATCAAGATAGAACCGGCCAAAATCACTATCAAATCAGTAGAGATCGCTATCGAAGCCATGGCCATGCTTGAGGCAAAAAGTCCTATGACCACAGTCAAAGGCGACGCAGTCCTGACGCTTAAGGGCGGCGTGATCATGATCAACTAAGGGAAGCGGCAATATGACCCAGTTGGAACTCAAGAAGGTATCGGCAAAAACAGCATCAGAAGTGTGCATGCTCTATGAGCTGGACGAAGATACCGCCGCCCTGTTAACGGATGAATCTACTCCTGTTCAACTCCTCACGCGCCTCATCGAAAATGAAAAGTTCCCCGAGGCGGTACACTTTATGGCTTACGCCCTACCCAAACGCGAAGCCGCCTGGCTCGCCTGCCTTGCCGCACAAGGCACACTCGATGATGACTCCCCAAAAGCGGACAAGGAGGCTGTCGAGAAGGCTGAAAGGTGGGTCTATCAGACGACCGAAGAGAACAGGCAGCTGGCCGTAACAGCTGCTGAAACAACCGGCTTTAAAACCTCCGCAGGTCTTGCCGCCGCGGCAGTCGCTTGGAGTGGTGGCAGCCTGGCCCCGGCAGAGTCACCCGTGGTGCCCCCCGCGGAAGATCTTACCGGCAAAGCCGTCTGGGCTGCGTTGACACTGGCGGCAGTTGCCGGTGAGCCGGACAAGGCTCCAGAGAAATATCGTACCTTTTTCAATCAGGCAGTGGATGTAGCTAACGGAGGGTCGGGCAAAGATGTCTAGCATACGATATGCCACCTTTTTCAGGCAGTTTAGTGTTTGCAAATATGGCTTCGTACGGCTGGTTTTATGTAACGATCAATGGATGAAAGGGTAATTGTTTAGGCATCACTAAAATTCGATGCAAAAGAGGACTCAATTTCTGCTCTTTGGGTCTATACTGAGTAGAGGCGGATATCCAAGCACAAAAGCGCACCTCCTACCCCGTTTTGTTGTTACGGGAGATTGAAAGTCTGTTTTGCGGAGCATAGAATAAAAGGCGTGGTTTCTTTTGGTACCTACTATCTAATTAAAAACAATCAACTTACCGGGGATACGTCGGCATGTATCCCGAGTGAAAGTGAGTCACAAACAGGACGTTCATGATGGCCGCAATAGACACCGAGGCACTGCTCCAGGAGATCTCCAGCGATAATCCATGCGGCGAGGATTTAGAATACGATCCTGCGTTTGTCGAGCTGGAAAACATCGCCAAAGGCAAAGCCGAACAGCAGATTGGTGATTCGATCATCGAGGGCGAAGCCGCGGATTGGAAGCAGGTTCAAAAAAAGTCCCTCGAACTCCTCTCCCACACCAAAGATATCCGTGTATTGATCTATCTCATTCGGTCAATACTTCACATGGACGGACTGACCAGTTTTAGAGACGCCCTGGTTCTCCTTAAAGAACTGCTCAGTCGGTATTGGGAGCAAATTCATCCTCTACTGGATGAGGACGACGGTGACCCCACCATGCGCATCAATGCCCTTGTCACCCTGTTTGACGAGGAGAGCGTACTTCGCCCCCTGCGCATGGTTCCTCTGGTCCAATCCCGCATGTTGGGTAGTTTTGGCTTGCGTGATATAGCCATAGCAACGGGGGAGACAACGCCATCTGCCAATTACGAACCTGTAGAAAAATCCACCATCGACGGCGCCTTTATGGATGCCGACCTTGACGATCTTCAGGCCACCGCGACTGCGGTAACTGAAGCCATCGATCAGATCACCGAGATCGAGAGTTTCGTAACTGATCAGGTTGGTGTCGCCAACGCCGCCAGTTTTTCAGACCTGACGAGTGTACTCAAAGAAGCCCAGCAGACCCTCAGTGAACAGCTAACGAGGCGCGGTGTTGGCCAAACTGAGGAAACAGGCACCAGCGAAGCGGCCAGTGACGGAGCAATGGCGACCGGTGGCAACCAGAGTGGTCCCGCCCTAAGCGGTCAGATCAGTAGCCGTCAGGATGTAGCCCGTGCCCTGGATAAAATAACCGATTACTACACCCAATATGAACCGACCAGCCCGGTCCCTCTACTAATAAACAGGGTACGAAAACTGGTCCATATGGACTTTATGGAGATCATGAAGAACCTTGCACCAGATGGTATCTCCCAAGTGGAGATGATCCGTGGCCCGGAAGATGAAGTACAAACCAGGCCGACAACCACTGAACAAGAAAGTAGCGGAGGTAGTGGAGGAAGTGGAGGAAGTGATTGGTAAGGTTCCGAGGCTAATACATCAACCAGGAGGTGACTTGTGGCAAAAAGCAGCCAGAAATTTATAGCTAAAAATCGCGCACCGCGCGTCCAAATCGAGTATGACGTTGAAGTTTACGGTGCGGAAAAGAAGGTACAGCTTCCGTTTGTTATGGGCGTAATGGCAGACCTCTCCGGTAAGCCGGAGGAGGCGCTACCGGCAGTCGCAGAGCGCAAAATGCAGGAGATCGACGTAGATAACTTTGATGATCGCCTCAAGTCGATGAAACCACGAGTGGCGATCCAGGTACCGAACACACTCACCGGGGACGGCAACCTCAGCGTTGATCTCTCTTTTGAGAGCATGGATGATTTCTCCCCCGCTGCAGTGGCACAAAAAGTTGGTGCCTTGAATGAACTGCTCAAGGCACGTACCCAGTTATCCAACCTGATGACCTACATGGACGGCAAGGTGGGTGCCGAGGAGTTGATATCCAAGGCATTGAATGATCCGGCACTGTTGCAGTCACTCGCGTCGGCACCAAAACCCTCAGACTCCGAGGAGGAATGAAAATGGCTGAAACAGAAACCAGCACCCAAGCGCAAGCCGGTGAAACAGCTCTGGAGGCCGGTGACTTCGCCTCTCTGCTGAACCAAGAGATCCGCCCCAAATCTGATCAGGCGCGTGAAGATGTGCAGAACGCCGTACAGACCCTGGCCGAACAGGCCCTGGCCTCATCCGTCACTGTATCTGCGGATGTCACTGTCACTATCCGTGAGATGATCTCAGAGATCGACAAGCGACTGACGGAGCAGGTCAATCTGGTCCTGCACAATGAGGAGTTCCAAAAACTGGAAGGTGCCTGGCGCGGCCTACACTATCTGGTGAACAATACCGAAACGGATGAGATGCTCAAGATCCGGGTCATGAACATCACCAAGAAGGAGGTCCACAAAACTCTCAAGAAGTACAAAGGTACCGCTTGGGATCAGAGCCCAATCTTCAAAAAGCTCTACGAGGAAGAGTATGGACAGTTTGGTGGCGAACCCTATGGCTGCCTGGTAGGTGACTATCATTTCGACCAGAGCCCCCAGGATGTGGAAATGCTGGGAGAGATCGCCAAGGTCTCCGCCGCAACCCACTCGCCCTTTATCGCCGGTGTAAGCCCCAACGTTATGCAGATGGACTCCTGGCAGGAGCTAAGCAACCCGCGGGACCTGACCAAGATCTTCCAGACCCCGGAATACGCTGCATGGAATTCACTGCGTGATTCAGATGATGCGAAATATCTCGCCTTGGCCATGCCGCGTTATCTCTCCCGCCTGCCCTACGGCGCCAATACTGAACCGGTGGAAGAGTTCGACTTTGAGGAAGACATGGCCGGTGGCGATCACACCAGATACACCTGGTCCAATGCCGCTTATGCTATGGCCGTCAACATCAACCGCTCCTTCAAAGAGTACGGCTGGTGCTCACGTATCCGCGGCATCGAGTCTGGTGGTGCAGTTGAAGGCCTGCCCGCACACACCTTCCCAACCGATGATGGTGGTGTGGACATGAAGTGTCCCACCGAGATCGCAATCAGCGACCGTCGGGAAGCAGAGTTGGCGAAAAATGGGTTCATGCCACTGATCCACAAGAAAAACACCGACTTCGCTGCCTTTATCGGTGCCCAGTCCCTGCAGAAACCGGTGGAATACGATGACCCGGATGCCACTGCCAATGCTAATCTGGCAGCCCGTCTACCCTACCTGTTCGCCACTTGCCGCTTTGCACACTACTTGAAGTGTATCGTGCGTGACAAGGTGGGCTCTTTCAAAGAGCGGGATGACATGCAACGTTGGTTGCAGGACTGGATCCTGCAGTATGTGGATGGCGATCCAGAGCACTCTTCAGAAACCACCAAGGCGGAGCATCCCCTTGCGGCGGCTGAAGTCGTGGTCGAAGAAATTGAGGGCAACCCAGGTTATTACAGCTCCAAGTTCTTCCTGCGCCCCCATTACCAGCTTGAGGGCTTGACCGTTTCGCTCAGGCTGGTATCGAAACTACCGTCAGCCAAAGGCGGCTAATCGAGAACAACCGCGGTAATCGCGGTCCTGCCTTGGGCACTTTAAAGAAGTACGAGTGCCCAAGGTTTTACCAAGTTTACTTGGCACAAAATACTGTTAATTGAAACAAGGAGATTCATCATGGCTGTCGACATGTTTATCAAAATCGGGGATATCAAAGGTGAATCCCAAGATAGTGCGCACGAAAAAGAGATTGATGTTTTGGCCTGGAGCTGGGGTATGTCGCAATCGGGCACCATGCACATAGGTGGCGGTGGCGGCGGTGGCAAGGTATCCGTCCAGGACCTCTCAATTACCAAGTGGGTTGATAAATCCACGCCAAACCTGATGGGCTATTGCTCCAGCGGCAAACAGATGGGTGAGGCCATACTGACCGTGCGCAAGGCGGGGGGAGATAAACCACTGGAGTACGTTATCATCACCATGACGGATGTCATCGTCACATCCGTATCCTCTGGAGGAAGTGGCGGCGAAGATAGGTTGACGGAAAATGTCACCTTAAACTTTGCCATGGTGAAATATGACTATCAACCACAGAAGCAGGACGGCACTGCAGATGGTGGTCAAATCAAATATGGCTGGAATATCGCAAAGAACGAGAAAGTATAGCACTGCAACCCCACGATCCCGGTGAACACCGGATCGTGGTGATTATTTCTCATGCTATGAAGGCGTACACGAGTAAGCGCCTTCTGATTTAGGGGGTGGTATGCTTGCAGAGCAGAGCCTGCACGAAGGCAATATAAAAGAGGCCTTGGCCCTGCTTCAGGACCAGGTACGGAAAGATCCATCTAAGGCTGAATATCGTACTTTTCTGTTTCAATTACTAGCCATAATGGGCAACTGGGAGCGGGCACTAACCCAGCTAAAGGTTGCCGGTGATCTGGATGACGGCACCCTTGCTATGGTTCAGACCTACGAAGCCGCCCTGAGTTGTGAAGCCTTCCGTCAGGAAATTTTTACAGGCAAACGATCCCCCCTTATTTTTGGCGAACCACCACAATGGGTAGCACTGGTAATCGAAGCTTTACGCTTGGCTGCAGAGGGAAAGTATAGCCAGTCACAGGTGATTCGTGACCAGGCCTTTGAAGCAGCGCCTGCCATAGAAGGATCCATTGACGGCCAAGGTTTCCAGTGGTTGGCTGATGCCGATCCTCGGCTGGGTCCATTGATGGAGGTTATCGTTAATGGTCGGTATTACTGGATCCCCCTACAGAATATCCACATCATTAACATTGAGGAACCGGTGGATCTGAGGGACATGGTGTGGATGCCTGCCCACTTTACCTGGGCTAACGGTGGAGAAGCTGTAGGACTAATACCCACCCGCTATCCCGGCTCCGAACTGAGTGAGGACCCCTTCATACGTTTGAGCCGCAAGACAGAATGGATTGAACAAGAGGGGGGACTCTATTTCGGCATTGGTCAGCGCATGCTGGCCACCGATATTGGGGAGTACCCACTCATGGATATCAGAGAGATCATTTTCGAGAGTGTCGATTCACAACAGGATTCCGACCAGGATCAAACCACAGAGATCGAGTAAACCGTGGCAGAACTGACCACAAAAGAGCGCCTGCAACCTTCCCTTCTGGACCGTTTGACAGATGATACCCCGGACAAAAAGCAGGAGTCTCGCGATCAGCGCGTGCTCTCAATGCGAAAACTCCGCGAGGGGGTGCTGCGTGATCTGAGTTGGCTACTCAACGCTGTCAACCTTAGTGCTGTCCAGGACCTGGATGAGTATCCAGAAGTCGCCCGCTCTGTCATCAATTATGGTATGCCCGACTTAGCGGGGCATACCGCCTCAGGGGTGGATATCCATGCACTGGAACGCCTGCTGCGCCAGGCCATCCTCGATTTTGAACCCCGCCTTATGCGGAATACGGTCAAAGTCCGCCTTAGATTGGCGGATAGCCAGATGAACCACAACGCCATGACCTTCGACATCGAAGGTGAGCTATGGGCTCAACCGGTGCCACTGCACATGTTTATGAAAACAGAAATTGACCTGGAGATCGGTCAGGTCACCGTATCTGACTATTCAGGTAGAGGCCCCGCCTAGTGGATCCCCGCCTCCTCAAATATTACAACAAGGAACTCCAGCACATACGGGAGATGGGCGGTGAATTTGCCCATGAGTTTCCCAAGATTGCCGGTCGCCTGGGACTGGATGGATTTGAGTGTGCCGACCCCTATGTGGAGAGGCTACTAGAAGGTTTTGCTTTCATGGCCGCCCGTGTGCAACTCAAGCTTGATGCCGAATTCCCCCGCTTCACCCAGCATCTTCTGGAAGCGGTATATCCTCACTACCTAGCCCCCACACCCTCTATGGCCGTGGTTCAACTTCAGCCGGACCTGACTGAAGGGGGCCTGGCGGAAGGTTTCAGACTGCCGCGGGAGAGCAAACTCCGCAGCCTGCTCGGCAAGAATGAGCAGACATCCTGTGAGTATCGTACAGCGCATGACGTGGATCTCTGGCCACTGGAGTTGACCGAGGCAGGCTATCTGACCACCCTGGCCGGCACAGGACTACCCGACATGCCGGGGGTTAAGTCGGCGATCAGGTTACGTCTACGCTGTACCGCAGGATTGACCTTCGATAAGCTGCAACTTGAAAACCTCCCACTCTATCTGCGTGGTGCCGATGAGCTACCCATGCACCTCTACGAGCAGATACTGGGCAATGCTGTCGCTCTGGTGGCCCGGCCTGTCAGCCGCCCCCCCCCTTGGCAAGAGGTAATCACCAAGGAGCATATCCGCCCCATGGGTTTTGAGGACAATCAGGCCCTGTTACCCTGCGGTCCCCGTGCCTTCCAGGGTTACCGCCTGTTGCATGAGTACTTCGCCTTCCCCGCCCGCTATATGTTTATCGAGTTTACGGGTCTTGGAGCGGCAGTACAGCGCTGTAAAGATGACGAGTTGGAACTGGTCATCCTCCTCAATCGCAATGACAGCGAGTTGGAAAAGCGTTTTGATGCAACAAATTTTGCCCTGTTTTGTACTCCCGCCATCAACCTGTTTCCCAAAGAGTGCGACCGTATCCACCTGTCACATAAGTTCAGTGAACCCCACGTCGTGCCGGATAGAACTCGCCCCATGGATTTCGAGGTCTATTCCATCTCCGGCATCACCGGCTACGGTACAGATACCGGCCTCGAGCAGGAATTCCTGCCCTTTTACGCATCCAATGACGTTGCGGCCCAGCAGCCGGATCTGACTTTCTTCACCCAACGCAGGGAGCCCCGTGTACTCTCTTCCCGGCAGAAACGCAAAGGCCCACGCTCCAGTTATATCGGCAGTGAAGTATTTATCGCCCTTGTAGATGCCGAAGAAGCCCCTTATCAAGCCGATCTGCGCCAGTTGGGCATCAAGTCCATGTGCACAAACCGGGACCTACCACTAAGCATACCCATCGGCAAAGAGAACACGGATTTCACCTTGGAGCCAGCGCCCCGGTCGAGTCAATTAGATGTGCAGCCGGCCCCACCCGCCCAAGACCCTCCTGGGCAGAGGGCGACAGCAGCTGGCGCCTGATCAGTCACCTGTCACTCAACTATCTGTCGATCACCAACAGTAGTGAAGCACAAGGTGCCGAGGCTCTACGTGAATTGCTATCTCTCTACGGCGATATCGGAGAGTCAACCGTGCGCAAACAGATCAGTGGCGTCAAGATGATCAGTACCAGCCCCGTCATTAGGCGTATTCCGGTTGCAGGCCCCATTGCCCTCGGGCGTGGACAGGAGATTAAACTAACCCTTGATGAGGATGCCTTCGAGGGTACCGGTGTCTTTCTTCTCGGCGCAGTGCTGGAACGCTTTTTCGCCAGATACGCTTCGATTAACTCATTTACCCAAACAATCATCACTACCGCAGAACGCGGGGAGATCATGCGATGGCCGTTACGCACCGGACAGCGACACGTGCTCTGAACACGCACGACAAACTGCAAGAGGTGCCCTACGAATTCGACTTCTACTGGGCCATGCGGCTGCTTGAGTGCGTTCATCCTGACAACCCGAAAATAGGGGAATCCCTGCGCCCCCAGGATGACCCCGTGCGCTTTGGCCAGGAGCCTTCCACTGCCTTTGCACCCTCTACAATCAGCAGTTTTACACCTGCGAAGGAGGGACATAAATCACGCATGGAGGTGCTGCACTTTGGCCTATTTGGACCTAACGGCCCCCTACCCCTACACCTAACCGAATACGCCAAGGACCGCCAACACAACGCTGATGACAGAACCTTCAGCCGCTTTGCTGATATTTTCCATCACCGCATGCTGTCCCTCTTCTACAGAGCTTGGGCCAACGCCCAACCATCAGTCAGTTTTGACCGCCCACAGGAGGATCGTTTCGCTTCCGATCTGGGAGCTCTCTTCGGCTTGGGCATGCCGTCACTGAAAGAACGTGACGCTATGCCTGATCTGGCAAAACTCCATTATGCAGGCTGGTTTGCCTCTCAGACCCGTAGCGCTGACGGCCTTGAGTCCATCGTCGCAGATTTCTTCAAGCTGCCGACCAGGGTTCATCAGTTTGTCGGCAACTGGATGGAGATCCCCGAAGAAGGTCGTTTCCGCCTTGGTGAAACCAAGGATACGGGCGCACTGGGCATGACCACCATTATCGGTACACGGGTGTGGGACCGACAAAACAAATTTCGCATCATCATGGGGCCATTGGATGCTGAAGAGTATAAAAGATTGTTGCCGGGACGGGACGGTCTGAAACGCCTTATCGCTATCGTTCGCAACTACATAAGTGATGAATTGCACTGGGATCTGAATCTCATCCTAAAAAAGAGTGAGGTACCGCCTCTGCGCTTGGGTGGCGAAGGGCAATTGGGGTGGACCACCTGGATGACCAGCAAACCCCTACCAGATGATGGTGATGACCTGATGCTTAACCCATTCGTGAAGGCCAGCTAAGAGACTGGAATACTCGTATTTTGATGTAGATAACTCAAACAAAAGGATCTAGGGATGTCTGAAATTAATCGTGTCGCCCTGTTCGGCAAACTCAACAGCGTCGGTTACAAGTCCATCGAGAGCGCCACTGTCTTCTGCAAGATGCGCGGCAATCCTTATGTCGAGCTGGTGCATTGGATTCATCAGATCCTGCAGCTCAAAGACTCGGATCTACTGCACATCATCAAGCACTTTGAGATCGAGCCCGGTCATCTGGCGCGGGACATCACCGAGACCCTGGATCGTCTGCCCCGTGGCTCCACCTCCATCACCGACCTCTCCTCCCATATCGAGGATTCTGTAGAGCGGGGCTGGGTCTATGGCACACTGATGTATGGTGAGAGTCAGGTGCGCACCGGCCATCTGGTGGTGGGCATACTCAAGACCAAGCGTCTGACCCACGCCCTCTCCAGCATCTCCAAGGAGTTCGAAAAGATCAAAGTGGAGGCTTTGAGCGATGATTTCAACGAGATCGTCGGTGGTTCTACCGAGGAGCAGCTGCGTGCCACCGATGGCTTCCATGTGGGCGGTGGTGCCGCACCGGGCGAAGCCAGTGGCGCCATGCCGCCAGCCCAGATGGGTAAGCAGGAGGCACTCAACCAATTCACCGTGGATCTGGTAGAAGATGCCCGCAATGGCAAGATCGATCCTATCGTCGGACGCGATGAAGAGATCCGCCAGATCATCGATATCCTCATGCGTCGCCGCCAGAACAACCCGATCCTCACCGGTGAGGCGGGTGTGGGCAAAACCGCCGTGGTGGAGGGCTTTGCTCTGCGAATCGCCAGGGGCGACGTCCCCCCGCCGTTGCAGGATGTCAGCCTGCGCTCCCTCGACGTAGGCCTGCTACAGGCCGGCGCCAGCATGAAGGGTGAGTTTGAGAACCGGCTCAAGCAGGTGATCGAAGAGGTTCAGTCCTCCGAGAAACCGATCATCATGTTCATCGACGAGGCCCATACTCTGGTAGGTGCCGGTGGCGCCGCCGGTACCGGTGATGCCGCCAACCTGCTGAAACCCGCCCTGGCCCGTGGCACCCTGCGTACCGTGGCTGCCACCACTTGGGCGGAGTACAAGAAACATATCGAGAAAGACCCTGCCCTCACCCGCCGTTTCCAAGTGGTGCAGGTACTGGAGCCCTCGGAAGAGAAGGCAATCTTGATGATGCGCGGCGCCGCCTCCACCATGGAGAACCATCACAAGGTTCAGGTGATGGATGAAGCGCTGGAAGCCTCCGTCAAACTCTCCCACCGCTACATTCCGGCACGGCAACTGCCTGACAAATCCGTCAGCCTGCTCGATACCGCCTGTGCACGTGTCGCCATCAGCCAATCCGCCGTGCCTGCATCAGTAGATGACTGCCGCAAACGCATCGATGCTCTGGACAACGAAATGGCGATCATCGGGCGCGAAAAGGAGGTGGGCGTAGATACCGCTGAACGTGAAACCGCTGCCGGCGAAAAGCTTGAGGCGGAACACGCCCAGTTGGAAGCACTCGAAGAGAGGTGGAATGCAGAGAAGGAACTGGTGAGTCAGATCCTTGAGATCCGCAGCCAATTGCGCAGCAAAACCAACAAGGTGGAGGGTACCGACAGCGAACTCGAAGCATCTGCCGACGAGGAGGCAGAAACCACTTCCGTCGAGAGCAACGAAGAGCTGGAAGCCGATACAGCAGAAGCCGCAGTTGATCGTGAAGCACTCCTGAGCAAGCTGAAGCTGTTGCAGGACGACCTTGGTGAAAGACAGGGGGAGGATCCGCTGATTCTTTCCAGTGTCGACGAAGCCGCAGTTGGCTCGGTAGTGCAGGACTGGACCGGCATCCCGGTTGGCCGCATGGTCAAGAACGAGATTGAGACCGTTCTCAACCTACCGGAGATCATGAAGAAACGCATCATCGGCCAGGATCACGCGCTGCAGATGGTCGCCCGACGTATCCAGACCTCCCGCGCCAATCTCGACAATCCCAACAAACCAATCGGTGTCTTCATGTTTGCCGGCACCTCCGGTGTAGGTAAGACCGAGACCGCTCTAGCACTGGCTGAAACCCTCTACGGCGGTGAGCAGAACGTTATCACCATCAACATGAGCGAATACCAGGAGGCACACACCGTTTCCACCCTCAAGGGTGCCCCTCCCGGCTACGTCGGTTATGGCGAAGGCGGTGTACTGACCGAGGCGGTTCGTCGCCAACCCTACAGTATTGTGCTGCTCGACGAGGTGGAAAAAGCCCACCCGGATGTGCATGAGATCTTCTTCCAGGTCTTCGACAAAGGTTGGATGGAGGATGGTGAGGGCCGAGTGATCGACTTCAAGAACACCCTGATTTTGCTCACCACCAATGCCGGTACCGAGCTGATTAGCAACCTTTGTGCCGATCCCGATTTGATGCCTGAGCCTGAAGGTATTTCAAAAGCTCTGCGTGAGCCACTGCTTAAGGTCTTCCCCCCTGCACTGCTCGGCCGTTTGGTTGTTGTCCCCTTCTACCCCCTCACCGACGAGATGATCGGCCTCATCGCCAAGCTGCAACTTGGTCGTGTCAAAAAGCGTGTGGAAGATAACCACAACATCCCCTTCAGTTACGACGACGATGTCATCAAACTCATTGCCGAACGCTGCACCGAGCTGGAGAGTGGCGGGCGGATGATCGATGCTATACTTACCAATACCGTGCTGCCGGAGATTAGTGGTGAGCTGCTGACTCGGATGATGCAGGGGCAGACTGTGGAGCGGGTGCATGTGGGGGTTGAGGAAGGTGAGTTTAGTTATGGGTTTGAGTAGATAATTTAGGGTGCACTGGGCTTGTTTCAAGCAAGCCTGGCCCTCCCCATTTATCGTTTCACAACATATGAGATCTGAAATGGCTAACATAAATGCTCACCATGGATACTTAGGACTCGCGAAATAATAAGTACCTGAATTTGGGGCGTCGAGGCACCCGTCCGGCAAGGCGCGAAAAGGGGCGTATAGCTAGCTACGCAACCCTTTTCACAACGCCGCCAGGCGGGATGGACCGTCGCCCCAAAACAGGGAGTTATTGTTTCGCGAGCCCTTAGACAAGATGGCCAAAGGAAAAAAGTGGTACATCACAAACCACCTCCTCTGACTGCGAGAAAAGGAAGCAGGTACCATGAAAAACTTTACTCAGGCATACGACAAGTCCCGTGAGGTCATCAAACGCAAGGGATTTTCCAAAGGATGGCAAAAATACCTCGATAAGGAGGTTATGCCCAGCAGTTTGCTGGCCGGTGACGGCCCGAGCACGACCTTTGCCGGGGGACTGGATAAACTGCGAAACAAAATCGACAAGCCAAAGGTTGGTTTTTTCAAAAAGCTTTTCTATGGTAACGTCGAAAATGGCAAAACCGCTGGTGACACCATTCTGCTCGCCAGTGCCAATAGCAAAAGGCGCGCTGCCACATTAAAGTTTCTCAAACACTTCTATCTGAACAGTAAACGGGGAGGACAGAACGTCTGGATCTATTCTCCACCTGTGGCCTATAAAGTATGGGTTTATGATCACATCACAGGTGCTCCCCTTGTAAGGAGTACAAAACTTAATGAGAGTGCCGAAGTCTACTCTGCCAAAGAGAAAGGCATCATGTGCGATGCGTTATTGTTGGCTCTCAACTGGTCACAGAATGTAGTAGCAAAACTGGGATCACCCTCGGATGACACCAAAGCCATGGTCCGGCGTTGGTTTGCCGATGAAGACACGACTGACCAACAGATAACCGCGGCCATTACCAAGCTGAGTGAGGGTTTTAAGAAGGTTTCGAATGTGGCCAATTCATCGAAGCTCATCTTCTCAGACGAACCATTGGATCGCGCCAAGGGAGGATGGAAGGACTGGGCGTTTGTATACAGTTCTGAGAGCCAGGAAGTCCTCTACCTGCAGGGCGCGTTCCTCAAGGCTGGCAACAGCGGCAAGCTCTGGATATGTGCACTCACCATCATCCATGAGATAACACATCGCGCAGTAAAAACCGACGACCATCGTTATGACACCTCCGGCCTGAAGCTGCAAAGGCGACACTCCCCTATGCCAAGGCCATCAATAATGCGGATAGCTGGTCCTATTTCGCCACAGATCTCGCCGGCAAGCTATCGGCATCAGATCGCAAAAAGGTATTAGTGTAGAGGCCTGTTGATCATAGCCAATAATGATCGTAACTATTCACCACGGAGACACAGAACGTTGATGGATGCCCACAAACGATGTGGTTCGCAAGCTCACCACATCCTACGCACGGGCAAGGTTTGGGCGGCGCGTAGGACGTGATGAGGCACCAACCGCATCAATCAGCTGTTCCCGCGACGAACATTGGCCTCGGTAGTGAGCTGAGTAGTTACTAACAATCAAAGGTAAGAGTCATGCCACAAAAGAAACGAGTAGGGCCAGAGCCCGTTGAACCGGTGACACATCAGGGTATTCGCTTTGAGGCAATCCACTGGGGCAAGTCACGTGGACTTGATCAGAATGGCGGCTATATCGCTGCCATTGACACAGCCACTGACGAAGAACTATGGCTGCTCAAGGTGTATGACGTCATATACGATGGCGATATGGAGGCTGATAAGCAGGATCTCTTCATTGAACGTATATCCATCGACGCAGCACGGAACTATCTCATCGTCGAACATGAACGGGGGGGACGATACCGTGTGGACCTGGACTCAAGGAAAGTAGAGATGACATAGCAAGCGACCGAGTTTGAGAGAATCAACATACCCCTTCCAACACCACTAATAGTTGCCGCCATGAATAAATCATTATCGTTTGTTGCTTTCCTTGGCATGATCACCCTGCTATCAGGCTGCAACAGTGAACCCGATCCCGCGCAGGCTACCCTGATCGACGAGGAAGCTGAAGAAACCATCGCAACCGGTGAGGCATCCCACACTGAAACAGCTCCATCAAAAAAACGCGCAGGTGGCCCAATCGAAGTAGCGCCGGTCCATCACAATGGCGTTCGCTACTCGGCCCTGCATTGGGGCAAGGTTCGCGACTTGGGGCAAAACGGCGGTTATATAGCCGCAAGCGATGCGCAGACGAATGAAGAGCTTTGGACCCTGAAGGTATATGACGTTCACTATGACGGGGACATGGAAAATGACAAACAGGACATATTCATCACCCGCATATCTTTGGCCGAAGATGGTACACAACTCATCATTGAGGATGAGCATGGCCGCAACTTTTTTGTGGACCTGACAACTCGGGAGGTGAAAACCCGGTAAATTGCAGGAAAGCCATGATGCAAGGAGATGGTGATAAATGAGAATCTCTGCGAATAATATTTTTGCAGGCGACCGTTTTTTACAAACGAATGACTGAGGATAGAGCACCAAGGAATAATTGGCGGAATAATTGGGGTCAGAGTAAAAGTAAAAATAGATAATCGACAAAATATAGATGAGAATATTTACTCTGGCCCTAAATATTTTGTCTTCTCAGGGAAACTGGGCGGATTGGCCCCTCAACAGATATTCCAAACGCCGCATATTGTAGGCTGATTCATCATGCCAATTTTGAAGGTGGCACGGGCTCGTTCTTTGGTGCGTACAAATACGCCTCCCTGTGCAGTTCAATCATTTCAAATGAGTCACATCTACTTTATGTTATCAACCCACCCCCCCCCTTCCATGTATCTTCCACGAGGAGGAATTTTTCCCTAAGATCGTAGTAATCCATAACTTCGACCTTCTTGATACCTCCGACGACCCATATGTTGTTACAAACAGGCTCGAGTGGCACCATCATTATCGAATAGCACTTGTCTTCAGTGGTCACCAATGCGATTTGTTGCCAGGTTCCTTTGGCTGGCATCGTAATTTCCTTGCCAGTGAACCCACTTAACTTACCTGTTTTCAGCTTTGGGAACTTCGCTAATATATCTTTGACTACATCATTGTCCCAAATGCCACTGCCCGGGTTAAAGCCTATCGTAGTACCTGGCATGTACGCTCCAAAGATCGCCTTTACCCTATTGTCAATCACCCTGTCATCCTTAGTACCTACGTGGCCGACATAGCGGCGACCTTCGTCACGCCATACGGGAATTATGCAACCGCTCATAGGCCCCGTCAGGATATCGCCCACCGCCGACAATCGTGTCGTGCGACCCGGAGCATATGCCAACCAACTATATTGGACTTCGCCATACATGGTGAGAGACGCCCTGCTTTGTGCAATTAAGTTGGCCGTGGTCGGTTTGTACAGCCGACCATCCATGCCCATGTTAACCATGGGTGCGTAGGCAACATTTAATGGACTGTCTATGATCCTACCGTCTGTAGCTTTTGGGGCCTCTGCGGGTAACTTCCACTTGAAGAGGCGTCCTGGCATGAAGTATTTCTCAATCACATTACCTCTCCCTATTCTGATCACATTCGATCACGCGGGATGACCCACCGATAAAGTCGATCGAGTATATCCACTTACTCGGCACGCAAATAAATGACCTCTAAGCACACCCTCACCCATCAGGGGGTAATATTTGAAATCCCCTATGAACGAGTATAGCTCTTACTAATAGGAAGTGACTTCTCAGGTCACCTATCATCTTCTTTGTGAGCTGTTGCTCAAGTTTCTCACCCACAAAGCGGTAGATGCAGAACAACCGGCAATATTATCGCTTTGACCGCAGTACGGACTCCACATCCACAGTATCGAGCTGCTCCGGCCGCAGGTGCTGCTTTGCATACCGTTGGGGGATGCCGGAAGAGACAAACAGGGTGAACAGGTCGGGGCAGATGTGGCCGTCATCACGCATGAGGCTCATGATCTGCAGCGCCTCGGCGATGGTTTTTGCCTGTTTATAGGGGCGGTCACTGGCGGTCAGCGCCTCGAAGATATCTGCGATGGCCATGATCCTTTCCGGGACCGATAGCTCAGCCGCTTCCAGGCGGCGGGGATAACCGTCGCCATTAAGTTTTTCGTGGTGGCTGCCGGCCCAGCGCGGCACTTGCCGCAACTCCCTGGGGAACGGGAGCCGGTTGAGCATGATGATGGTCTGGGTGATGTGTTCGTCGATACGGAATCGCTCCTCGTCGTTCAGGGTGCCACGGGCCACGCTCAGGTTATGCAGTTCACCCAGGTTGGCGATGGCCTCGGGTACCGCCATGCGGAAACCGTAGGGATTGTCGCCAAAGGGCATCTCACCCGCCGATCGCACTATCCTGTGTTCCGGCTTGTCGGCCAACAGGGGTTCAGCCACCGGAAGCACCGGCACGGGGGCATCGGCCCTGCGACTCTGCTCCTCATCGGAAAGCCCTAGTTGGTCGTCCAGTTGACGCATCCAACGCTGTGCAGCGATCACCTGCAGCCGCTCCAGTTTTTCCGGCGCCATGAACTCGCCACCCCGGTTGCACTCCGCGACATAAGCAAAATCCTCGCGCAGTCGGGCCTGTCGCGCCCGCAAGCGCTCTAACCCTGCTGCCGGGTCTCCCGACGCCTCGGCCAGTGAGCGGTAGTATTCAATCTCGGCATCACGCCACAACACCTCGAAGCGCATACGGATCTCATGGATGCGGTTATAGATGGTCTCCAGCTTGGTCGCCTTATCCACCACATGCTCCGGTGTGGTGACCTTGCCGCAGTCGTGCAACCAACTGGCTAGGTGCAGGGTCTCCCTATCATCGCTATCGAGTGTAAAGGTGGCAAAGGGAGGCAGCTGTGTATCACAGGCGGCTTGTGCCAGATCCTGTGCCAGTTCGGGCACCCGCTGACAGTGACCACTGGTGTAGTGGGATTTGGCGTCGATGGCACCGGCCATGACCTGGATGAAAGAGTCGAGCAGATCCTTCTGCGCCTTCAACAGCCGGTGGTTGTCCAGGGCGATGGCGGCACTGGAGGCCAGGGCCTCGGCATAGCTCATCATCTCGCTACTGAACCCTACCGGGTGCTCGTTAGCGGGATCTCGTGCGTTGACCAGTTCAAGCACGCCGATAGTCTCTCCCTGGCGGTTGAAGAGGGGCATCGCCAGCAGGGAGACACAGCGATACTCCCCCTGCTCGTAACGGGTACGGACCGAATCGCAGTCCACATCGTGGTAGTGATCCAGGTCATCTACCGCCAGTGAGTTGCCTGTCCTGGCCACCCGGGCGAGCAGGGTCTCGCCTGTTATGGCAGGATCTTCACTCAGCATCTCCGGGGCAATGGATGGAGTCTCCCGCTCCACATCGCTGAAAGCGGCACCGGTGCGATTATTGCGCAGCAGTGCAAAATCGAGCTGCCGGCCATCCTCGCTCAACAGGCAGACAGTCCCGCCGTCGGCCCGGCAGACCTGTCGCGCCTCCTCCAGGATCATCTGCAACAGGCGGTCGAGATCCTTCTCAGCCGACAGCGCCTTGCCTATCTCCACGAAATGCTGCACCGAACCCTTCATCACACCCATGGTCTGCGCCAGCAGGTCGATCTCAGCAATCTGCGAGACAACGTCGATTGGAGTTTCGAACCGCATCTTGCGAACCTCATCCGCCTCCCCCGCCAGACGATGCAGGGGTTCGGAGATACGCCGTGAGAGCAGCCATCCCAAGCCGGCAGCGACCAGCAGCATAGCCAGGGAGATCAGCAGGCTCTCCCGCCGGGTGCGTTCAAGCGGCGCCAGCAGCTCTCGATGGGGTGAGAGTATGGCCAGATAGATCTGCCGCTTACCCCGGTTTGGCAGTATTGAAACCGAACCCAGCCACTGGTCCTCGGCGAGGGCGAGGGTGATTCGCCCCTCACCTACCCCCTCCTGGCGAGCCTGATAGAGTGCCTGCATCACCGGGTGTTGCAGCGCTTCCAGGTTGGCGGTCTGCAACTTGCCGGTATCACCCTGCTTCACCAGGCGTACTACCTGCTCCACGTCGTGATAGGCCATGACTGTGCCGCCACTGTCAAACACCACCGCTTCGGTGCTCGGGGTTATGCGGTGTTGTGAGAGCACGAGAGATAGGTCATGCAGGCGAATGTCGGCCCCGACCACCGCCTGCCTATTCGCCACCACACGGCTGGCGGTGACCCCCAGTTCAGCGGTGGTATAGAAGACATAGGGAGAGGTGTGCTGCAGTCCTTCATTGGCCATGGCCGCCTTATACCAGGGACGTTTACGTGGGTCGTAGTCAAAATTTGACGGCCGGCCGCTACCCAGCGATTGCCGTCGGGCATCATAGTAGAGGTAGCGGATATCTTTTCCACTCTCCGCAGAAATCGACAGCTGCTGTACTACGTACTCGGTTCCCGGGGGGGCGGAGACCGCCTTGATGGCCGCCGGATCGCCCTGTAAGGCCCGAACCAGGTACTGCTCCCCCCCGGCATAACCGATGAAGACCGCGTTCAATTGTGGGTGGGCCTGCAGGGCAGTGATAAAAAAGTCGAACAGCTCCTCCGAGTGCTCCGGCTCACCGCTTTTCACCTGTTCCAGTTCCACTGTCAGATCCACCAGCGACTCAACCGGCGCATAGGTATGGCTCAGGCTGGAGGCCATCTGATCCGCTATGCGGTCGAACAGGGCCTCAGTGGTCTGCAGGGTCGCGCTCTTGTTCTGACTGTAGTTGTACCAGGCGATGGCGCTGCTGGCGACAACCAGAAGCAGGGTGATGAGCGCACTAATGCTCAGGTGGAGTGAATAGTGTTTGGATGCTCCTGTGGCCGGTCCCCTGGTACCGGCCGTCTTCAGCAATGAACTGTGCATGGGGGTTTTTGGCACAGGTGGTTCCTCTCAAGGGCGGGACGATAAGCTATTCCCTAACTCACAGAATAGCTCAGATACTCTGTGTCGGTGTGGTGTTCAGATAGGGGCATGCGATCCCCCCGTGTTTCTGCTGTAAAGTCACCATTGATTAGGTAATGGCCTGATAAAGTGTTTCTCAACCTCCACGAAACAAAACAACCCGATTCCGCCCTTCCCGCTTCGCCCCATACAGCGCACTGTCCGCCGCAGTAAAGATATCATCGGCATTATCGAACCTGCTGCCGTCAGTGATAAGCACACCGGCGGATATGGTCAAGTTTACCTGCTCTCCCTCATAGGGATAGCTGATCTCGACCGCCTCCACGGCGCGCCGTAGCCGCTCCACCTGGGGCATCACCTCCTCCTTTCGCTCCACCACCATCAGGCCGCCGAACTCTTCACCTCCCAGCCGAAATGTGTAGTCACCACCACGACGCATCCCAGCCTGAAAGATGTTGGCGATAGTCTGCAGCGCCTTGTCCCCCATCTTTTGACCCAACTGGTCGTTATAGCGTTTGAAATGGTCTATATCGAAGATAAAGAAGCCCAGATAGTGGCCGTAGCGCTTCGCCCGGTTAGCCTCATTGATAAAAATCTGCTCAATATTGCGCCGGTTTTGAAGACCTGTAAGTGGATCGGTAGTGATGATCTCCTGCAGGTTTCTACTCTCAATTTTTTCATGCCTCAATAGTGCGCTCAGTTTTTTATGCACCAGATCATGAGTCTGCTTGAAGTAGTAAACGAGGAAGGTAAGCATCAGGGAAGCAGGCACAAAGTGCTGCATGCTCTCGGTGTTCCAGGCGCCCTCCTGCCAGGGACCGATACCGAGAAAACCTGCCGTAAAGATAATGGTGTAGAAGATGGCCGTGTGCAACAGCCCGATCCACCCACCCTTGGCGATGATGGCAAAGACCGGAAAGAATAGGGTCCATATCAGTGTGTAGTCATGATTTTGGGCCACCAGAGGTAGTGGTGCCAAAAACAGGTAGAGGATCCCGATGCCTGCATTACTCATGCGGTTCAGGTTATGGTGGCGATAGTAGTCTGCGAGGGTAGCCAAGGTCGCCAGCAGGATGATGCCGACAATAAACGACACCTGATAGCTCCTGCTGATCAGGTTAATGACCAGAAAAACCGATAACACCACGCAGACAAGGTAAAGCGAGGCGATACAGAGCCGGCTTCTCAGATAATCCGGGCTGTCGATCGCTTGATCGTCATTGATCCGCTGTTTTGTTCCCAGTCTCATAGGAATCCGGGGCGTATAGGGACTCTTGTTATTTAGTCATATTCAAAACCACTGTTTATGAGCTTTATATAAATCAACGTTTAAAAGTTGGAAAATGGATTTCCAGAGTTATCACCGCCCCCTGTGTTGCTCTTGCTACCACCGAAGAAGCCCTTCTCTTCCGGTGCCTCCCAGGTTGATGCATACATCAGGGGCTCTGCCGCCCGGCGCGATACCACCTTATCACCACGCTTAACCTTTGATGCTTTGATCCCTACAGGCTTGGCAATGGAGTATTTCTCTTTAACAGAAACCACCTTGACCGAACCAACCTGTTCTTCTTCTCCACCCAGTGAAACGCCGGTAACCGGGTGGATCAACTGCTCGCCGACTTTAACCAGATCCAGCACCTCATTGGCCACTACCGCACCCTCTCCCAAGCTAAGAAAAATCTTTCCTTGGGTGGATTTGATGACGACACCTTCTACCTTGGAAGTTCCCGTCTGTTTCACCAGACCAAAGATCCCCTGATTAACTGCAGAGATGACCGCCTGCCCAATAGGTGTCTTTGAGTAGTCCGATAAGAAGCCACCCAGCCCGCTACCGCCGGAATATCCCGCACCACCATAACTGAGTCCTGACTCCTCGACGGCAACCTGGACCTGATCGGTATAGACCACTTCGCTGGTCTCAGAGTTAATCAGACGAAAGTTCATACCAAGTACCGCCTTGGAGGATTTAATGGAAAGTCCCCCAAGAAGGGCGCCGGCACTACCACCTATCAGGCCACCCAAACCACCGCCTTTGTTTTCTACGCCGGCTTCGTAATTGGTTACCACCGCCTGAAACAGATACTGCGCACCCAGTACCTTGCCGATTTTTGCAGCCGATGATCTTGCAATTCGGCCTGTCGCCCCGAGATCCTGTTCCTGCAGTGTTTTATCCAGCACCTTACGCTCCACCAAGCGGAAACGACCGGTGCGATGCATGGCATCCATGAGAATCGCCTCAATGCCCTGCACTGGGACACCCCCGCCACCGCCAGTGTAGGTCGTGGTGCCGCCGGAACCCATGACATTTACCGTCGAGGAAGCGGAGTTGTTTTCAACAGGCAGAACACCGATGCGGCTCTTGGTGCCACCAAATTTACCCCACTCCAGATTGACTAGATATTTTGGCTCAATATGGGTGATATTCTGTGG
>MOXG01000030.1_pt1 | contig 33812 bp, 36 predicted proteins | sample 1471191 | NCBI WGS metagenome assembly MOXG01 (sample SAMN05806437, study PRJNA327811) | mollusc metagenome | isolation source: Phylotype C (NB3) bacterial symbionts from gill | host: Thyasira cf. gouldii | place: Canada: Bonne Bay, Newfoundland | collected 2010-08-19
CCCGCCTGCTCCTGCTCTTCCTCTTTCTTATCGCCTGCCTGCTCCTGCTCCTCCTCTTTCTTGTCGCCTTCCTGCTCCTGCTCCTCCTCTTTCTTATCGCCTTCTTGCTCCTTCTCCTCCTCTTTCTTGTCGCCTTCCTGCTCTTCCTCCTCCTTCTCTTTCTTTTCTTTCTCTTCTCTCTTCTCCTCTTCCATGCGTGCAGCCGTTTCAGGGTCAGTCTCTGCAAGCAGTGCCTTTGAAAGCCCGCGGTTGTAATTGGCGTCGGCGTGAACCGGCTCTTGCTGAAGCACGCTATCGTAGGCTCTGATAGCACCTTCGTAATCTTTCTGCATAAAGCGGCTGTTGCCCAGATTGTAGCGGGCGTCTTGAATCACTTCGCTCCTCTCAACCTGTTCAAAGGCAGTGGCTGCTTGCGGGTAATCGCCTTGACGATAGAGTGCGACACCGCGCCGGTAGGGGTCCCGGAATGCTGTTGCGGCCTCAGCAAAGGCGCCTTGATTGAACAGCTCTTCAGCTTGCTGCTCGCTGTTGGCAAAACGGTTGCCCCATGCTGAACTGAATACAAGCACAAGAAGGAGTGTTGAAAAGGTGATCAGGAGACGTTTTTTCACTGCCTCTTCTCCCATACACGGGATTTTCTGAATAGGGGTAGTAGTATCAGCAAGACGGGAATGAGTAACCAGAAGAAGCGCTCATTCCAGACTTTTGTCTGGCCTTCTGCAGCGCCATCGGTTCTGCTGCCGGTCGCTGCAAGTTGCAGGATTCTACGGCTATCGTCAGCACGGAAATCTGCGGTTTGATAACTGCCGCCAGTCAGCTCTGCCAGCTGCATCAGCCCCTCACTATCCAGCCTCGATTCAACAACCTGACCTTTGGCATCGTGAAAAAACTGTTCATTCATTCCCGCTACCGGGCCACCGCCGGGTGTGCCGATACCAAGGACGTGGAGGGGTATCCCCTCCCTGGCCAGTGCGTTTATCTCCGCGTCCAGTTCGCTATCGGCAAAGTCACCGTCGGAGATCAGCAGAATGCTGTTGCGGCTCTTCTCCGGCTGGCCGGCAAGCAGGGTGCGGGCGCGTGCCACTGCTTCACTTAGGCGGCTACCCTGGAGTCGTACCAGATCAGTGGAGATCGCCGGCAGTAGTTTGCGCAGACTCTGGGTATCCTCAGTAACCGGCGTAAGCACATGAGCAACTGAGGCAAAGGCGATCAGGCCGATCCGCAGCCCGCTGTTTTGGTCGATCAGATCTTCGATCTCCTGGCGGGCACGGGTAAGGCGGGAAGGTGCGACATCGGTGACGGCCATCGAACGGGAGATGTCGAGCAGAATGATCAGGTTGGCCCCTGGGGTGAAGAGCGATATACGTGTGTAGTCCCAGCGTGGCCCCGCCATGGCAATCACCAGTAGGCCCCAGAGAAGTGCCCACAGGGCAAAGCCGCGCCAGCGCTCCTTGCCTTCAAGCTCCCGACTGCCGGTGAGGTGCGGCAGCAGATGTGGGTCGGCATAACGGCTCATACGGGCGATTCTGCCGTGGCTTCGGCTATTTTTGAGCCAGATGCCGACCGGCAGGATCAGTACCAATAGTCCCAGCCACCAGGGTGAGGCAAAGTGAAAACCGAACTCAGCCATTATTGATTGCCTTGGGTAGACGCATACGACCCTCGGGGAAGAGTCCAAGCAGCAGCAGGGTCAACAGTGCACCAGCCAGTGGCCAGCGGTAGAGCGGGGTGGGGATAAGAACTGTGCGAGTTTCCGCCTCGCTCTTCTCCAGTGTGTTGATGTGTTGGTAGATTTTTTCCAGGGCGTCGGTATTGGTGGCGCGGAAATAGGCGCCGCCGGTCTGTTCGGCTATCCTTTTCAGGGTTTTCTCATCCATGCCGATCTCGGCTTCTTCACGGTACCTGCCATCTGTACCACGGATCATAACGCTGCTCTTATTGCTGCCGACGCCGATGGTATAGATGCGTACCCCCTCTCTTGCCGCCAGTTGTGCCGCCTCCAGAGGAGGGATCAGACCGGCGGTATTTTCACCGTCGGTTACCAGCAGCAGTACACGGGAACCCTCAGGGCGTTCACGTAGTTTTTTTACGCTGAGGCCGATGGCATCACCCATGGCGGTGGCATCGCCGGCCATACCGGGAGAGACTGTGTCCAGGATCCCGGCTACGGCATCCAGATCAAAGGTCAGGGGGGATTGAACAAAAGCCTGATTACCGAAGATGATCAATCCGACACGGTCACCTCCTCGATTTTGGATGAACTGTGTCATGACGCCTTTGACCACGGCCATACGACTCACCGGCTGGTCCTTGCGGCTGAAATCTAGGGCGGTCATTGAGCGGGAGCTATCCACTGCCAACATCAGGTCGTAGCCTTCGCTTCTCATTTCGCTATGGGGCTGTAACCACTGGGGGCGCATCAGTGCCAGAGTCAGGGTGCACCAGAGTAGTGTCAGTAGCAGTGGGCGGAGACGTCCGTTTAAGTTGATCCCCTGCCGTCGACCGCTGAAGCTCTCCTGCAGCCGCTTGATGGAGGGGTGTAGCAGGGTGGTTCTGTGACCCTCTATCGGTTGTGACTGTGACGGGTCAACAAAACGGGGCCAGAGCAACCGCGCCAGCAGTGGCAACGGCAGCAGTAGTGCCAGCCAGGGCCAGTGGAACTCAAACATGTTGCCCCCGCTGAACTTTTGGAGACACCTTGTCTCGGGCGTTACTGACCAGATCGATCGTGGCTCTGATCAACTGTCGCAGGGTCTGGGCATCGGTCTCTGTACCGTCGGGGGCATAGGGTAGGGTGATCAGTATCCTTCCCTTCTCTTGCCAATCAAAACTGTTGGGGTCTGTATCGGTCAGCCATTGCAACCAGGATTCACCCTCCAGACTCGCTTGGCCGGCACGCCCAAAGCGGGCCATGGCGATGCGGCGTAGCAGCAGAGAGAGTTCGCCGGCACTCTTCTTTGATGATTGTCGTGAGGCGTTGCGCTGTAGCTGGTGTAGTGCTTTTCTCGCTTCGCTGCGCCAGCTGCCCGGAGGGTAGCGAAACAAGCGGTAGATCCATAGGAAGAGGATGGCAGTAGCGATAGAGGTGAGTGCGACAGCAAGCCACATCTCGGTCGTCAGAGGCCACCAGGAGATGGAGTCGAGACCATGAATGTCTCTCAGCGCACCTCTTGCGCTCTCATTCATCCCCTCTGTTACTCCTGATGTCATCAGCGCAGCACCCGAGTATGGGCATTGGAGCGCATGCCGAGCATCAGGGCGTCGTGGACATCTCGGTCTGTTGAAACAGGAATCAGCGGAATACCGAGTCGGTTGGCGGTGCCCTGGAGGGTGTGGCGGTTGGCGAGCCAGGCGTCGCTGTAAGCGCGACGTCCCTCGGAATTAGCCGTATCCACCTCAACCAGATTACCCTCTGGATCATTGAACAGGGCGACGCCGATATCAGGTAGTTCACGATCACTTGGGTCGTCCACAGGGATCAGCACCAGGGTGTGGCGCTGGCAGATGCGGCCAAAAAGTGCCTCCAGAGGGCGGCTGTCACGGTTCATGTCGGCAATGACAAAGATCAGGCTGCCGGTAGTGGTCCCTTTTTCAGCCTGCTGCAGCGCCCGTTGCAGGGGGTCGCCCTCTCGGTCATCCGGTAGTGCGGGCTCGGACAGCGCCTTCAGTAGTCGCCAGAGGGCGCGACGCTCCTTTGTCGGGCGGAATGATGAGGCCTGTCGGCAGCATCACCAAACAGTAGTCCGCCGACCCTGTCGTTCATGCTGTTGGCGGCCCAACCCAATAGGGCGGCGGCTCTCGCCGCTGGATAGATTTAAAGGTGCCGCGGGTACCAAACCCCATGTGCGGCCCCTTGTCGACACAGAGCACGACACTGCGTTCCCGCTCCTCACGAAAAATCTTCAGGTGTGGGCTGTTGGTACGTGCCGTCACCTTCCAGTCCATGTTGCGAATATCGTCACCCTCGCGGTATTCACGCACCTCCTCAAAGTTGAGCCCTGTTCCCCTGAACAGCGATGCATAGAGTCCACTGAAGCTGGAGTTGACCAGATGATGGGAAGCCAGACCCAGAGTATGGGCCTGGTGACGTAACTCCAGTAGGTCGTCCAGGCGGGGATGTAGTGCCATCTCCAGATCCTAAGGAATAGCAACCATTTCCAGGAGGCGGGCGACGAACTGGTCGTTGGTGACTCCTTCCGCCTCGGCCTCGAAGGTAAGCAGAACGCGGTGGCGCAGCACTTCTGGAGCTACCTTCTGAATATGGCCGGGGGAGACAAAGCTTTCACCGTCCAGCCAAGCTTGCGCACGAGCACAACGGGCGAGGGCGATGGAGGCGCGGGGTGAGGCACCGAATCGGCACCAGCGGGCGAGGGTGTCATCATAGGAACCAGGGTTCCGGGTGGCCTGCACCAGGTCAACGATATAGCTGTTGAGCTTGGGATCGAGGAAGGTATCCGCACATCCCGACGCATGGCGAACAGATCGGCCTGGGGTAACGGTTCAGCGGGGGCGGGAGGGGTGTCTTTCTGCTGCCGGCTGTCGAGTTCAAGAATCGCCAGCTCCTCTTCGCGGTTGGGATAGTCCACCCATACCTGCATGAGAAAGCGGTCCAGCTGCGCCTCAGGCAGGTGATAGGTACCCTCCTGCTCAATCGGATTCTGGGTTGCCAGTACCATAAACAGCTCGGGCAGTGGGTAGGTGTGGTGACCAACGGTGACCTGATACTCTCCCATCGCCTCAAGGAGTGCTGATTGCACCTTGGCCGGTGCCCTGTTGACTTCGTCCGCCAGCAGGATGTTGTGAAACAGGGGGCCGTGGCGGAACTCGAACTCCCCTTTTTCGTGGCGATAGATATCGGTGCCGATAAGGTCGGACGGCAGTAGGTCCGGGGTGAACTGAACCCGGTGAAAATCACCCTCAATCGCTTCCGAGAGCGCTTTTACCGCTGTGGTTTTGGCTAATCCCGGCATCCCCTCAACCAGCAGGTGACCATTACTGAGGAGGCAGACCAGCATGCTCTCGATCAGTTTGTGCTGACCAATTACGCGGGAGGCGAGGTGTTCTCTGACGGGATTCAGATCAGTTGGATTCATACGGCTACTGCTTTTGTTGTGGCCGGTGAGCGGGTTACATACGGGGCTCAAAGGCTTGTTTAGTATTGGTGATCTGAGTCAACCTTCTGTTGACTCAGATCACCAATACTCTGCCTTTATTCTGTAGCATGCAAGCAGCTGAAGTTTTACAGTGTATTTGACTATTAGTGGATTCTGTTGGGCTCAGGCATAAAAAAACGCCGGTAGAGCCGGCGGTTTTTTATTACTCAAGTTTCGGTGTTCAGATGACGTAAAAGGCTAGCGTAGACCGCCCCTTCTCCCTCTCAGGAGGGTGTCGTAATAGCACCAGTCCCTTCTCCCTACGAGGGAGAAGGTTAGGATGAGGGTGTATTAAATCAATAAGTTACCTATTGATCCCCCTCTCCCTGGGAGAGAGGGTGCTAATGAACTCCGAAACTTGAGTTATTAGGGAAGTGACGAGGATCAGTTGCAGAGGAGTAATTCCAACAGGGCCTTCTGTGCGTGCATGCGATTCTCTGCTTCATCCCAGACGACGCTGTCATCGCGGTCAATCACTGAAGCGCTCACCTCTTCACCGCGGTGGGCGGGCAGGCAGTGCATAAATAGCGCATCACTATTGGCCCGGCTCATCAGTGCATCATTCACCTGGTATCCGGCGAACGCTTTGATGCGACGCGCTTGCTCCTCCTCCTGGCCCATGCTCGCCCAGACGTCGGTCACCACCAGGTCGGCACCCTCTGCGGCAGCCATCGGGTCACGAACGATACTGCAGCAGTCTCCGGCGGAGGAGAGAATATCGGCATCAGGATCATAACCCTCAGGACAGGCGATGGTCAGCGAGAAACCGAGCAGACGGGCGGCGTTGATGTAGGAGTGAGACATGTTGTTACCGTCACCAACCCAGACCACTTTTTTTCCGGCGATATCACCGCGGTGTTCAAAGTAGGTCTGCATGTCCGCCAGTAGTTGGCAGGGGTGGAGCAGATCAGTTAGGCCATTGATCACGGGTACCTGGGAGTGCTCTGCAAAACGCTCGACAGTGTCATGGGCAAAAGTGCGGATCATGACACAGTCAACCATTCTCGACATGACGCGAGCGCTATCCTCTATCGGTTCGCCTCTACCCAACTGGGTATCTCGGGAGGAGAGGAAGATGGCATGTCCGCCCAGTTGAGTCATGCCGGTCTCGAAGGAGATACGGGTGCGGGTGGATGACTTCTCAAATATCATCCCCAGGGTAAGCCCTTTGAGGGGTTCATGCCGCTCACCGGCGTGGACCATGCGCTTGAGCTCCCCGGCCCGTGCGATCAGGGCGCGAAATTCATCACCCGTGAGGTCCAGCAGTGACAGAAAGTGTTTTGGTGATTTGCTGTTGTTATTTGTCATTGAGTCCCTACCTGTCTGATCAAGTCACTGATCAATCGATAAAGTTTTTAATCAGGGCGGTGAGTATCTCCACCAACTGAGTAGCCTCACTGTCGCTCAGCGTCAGCGGCGGCAGCAACCGGATGGTCTTCTCTGCAGCTACGTTGATCAACAGGCCCTGCTCCAGCGCTTGGCCAACCAACTCACCACAGGGGCGGTCGAGTTCGATACCGATCAACAGCCCTCTGCCACGGATCTCTTCGATGCCGTCGACCCCGGAGAGACCGTCGGCAAAATCGGCGAGCAGTTTTGCACCCAGAGCCTCCGCCCTTTCAGTCAGTTGCTCCTGCTCGATAGTGTCGATTACTGCCAGGGCTGCGGCGCAGGCCAGCGGGTTGCCGCCAAAGGTGGAGCCGTGGTTACCGGGGGCAAAGGTCTCGGCCGCCGCACCTCTGGCAAGACAGGCGCCAATAGGTACACCGTTGGCCAGTCCTTTTGCCAGCGACATTACGTCAGGGAGTATGCCGTTATACTGGTGGGCAAACGCTCTGCCGCTACGCCCCATGCCGGTCTGGATCTCATCCAGCATTAGTAACCAGTCGTTGGTATCGCACAGCTCCCGCAACTGATTGAGATAGTTGTCGGCAGGGATGTTGATACCACCCTCTCCCTGGATCGGCTCAACCAGAACGGCTACCACGCTACTGTTGTTTTCAGCTATGACGCGGATACTCTCAATATCGTTGTAAGGGGCGCGGATAAAACCCTGCACCAGGGGTTCAAAGCCTGCCTGAGCCTTACGGTTGCCGGTGGCTGACAGGGTCGCCAGGGTGCGCCCATGAAAGCTGTTCTCCATGACAATGATGGCAGGGTTCTCTATTCCTCTGTTATGGCCGTGAAGCCGGGCGATTTTGATTGCCGCCTCGTTTGCCTCTGCGCCGGAGTTGGCAAAGAAGGCCCGCTCCATGCCGGAGAGCGCCATCAGCTTCTCGCTCAGCTGCTCCTGAAGGGTGATGTTGTAGAGGTTGGAGGTGTGGATCAGCTCCCCTGATTGCCGACAGAGTGCTTCCGTGACGGCCGGGTGGGCATGGCCAAGGCCACAGACGGCGATGCCGGAGAGGGCGTCTAGGTAGCGTTTGCCGTTGTCATCCCACAACCAGGCGCCTTCGCCCCGCTGGAAACTGACCGGCAGCTGCTTGTAGGTGGCCATCAATGTATCCGACATGTTCAATCCTCCGGGCACCCGTCTCGCCCTACTAAAAATGAAAAAGCAGCCCAATTGGTTGAGGGCTGCCTGAAAACAGTGAGAAAACCGTTAATCCTAAACCTGTGACGATGATGGCGCAAGTTATTCTGGGCAAGGGCCTGTTAACGCTATGCGAATATCCATCGCCGGTAGCTATTTTTTGCAGGACAAGGCGCACTGAGCGCCGTGTACCTGCCGTACATCGCCGCTCCTGCGCATCCCTGCGCTCGCGGCATACCGTACATCCTGTACATAAGCGAAAGTGCAACGCCGTCATGCGAAAAATGGCCCCGTCCCTCCGGGTTGGCTCTCAAATGAGCCCATTCGGCGTTGCGCATCGTTTATTTGGAGCGCCCAAACCGTACTCTGCGCGCCTTGACTGGACTCATTTGTAGAGCCAACGCTGGACATTCGCTTAGTGTTAACCGGCCCTGGGTTCCTTTGCCGGAGAGTGTTGCGGTTTTTCTCCTATGGGCTTATCCTCTGCGTTGGAAGTCGGCTGGATGGTCGCTACCCCTGATGGGGTGGAGGAAAGTCCGGGCTCCATAGGGCAGAGTGCCAGGTAACGCCTGGGAGGCGAGAGCCTACGGAAAGTGCCGCAGAAAATATACCGCCTACTCCAGTCATCCTCGGATAGCTGGACGGTAAGGGTGAAATGGTGTCGGTAAGAGCGCACCGCGCTGTCGGTAACGGCAGTGGCTGGGTAAACCCCACTCGGAGCAAGACCAAATAGGGGAGCAGGCAGCTTCGGCTGTAACGCGTGGTCCGCGCGGTTCCCGGGTAGGTTGCTTGAGGTGCATGGTGACGTGCATCCCAGATGAATGATCATTCTCGACAGAACCCGGCTTACAGGCCGGCTTCCTCTCTTCTCTATAAACCCTTTAGTTCCTTTATTTCTTAAGGTGTCACTTTAAGTAGCTTTTTATCGCGCTGTTTTATAGTGTTTTATTGGTGCGTTCCTCCTTTTACTTCCGCTTGTAAGCCCCTGTCTTTAAAGGAACTTTCTCCTGTATTAGTGGTTTTGTTACCTTGACAAGGTGGTAAAGTGATACCTATTATGGTGATAAGTGGGGGAAAGTGGTTTTTTAGGGAAATAATAACTAGGGGGGAATGCTTTGTTTCGAGGTGCTACCAAACTCAATCTGGATGCCAAAGGGCGTCTGGCTATACCGACGCGGTATCGTGATCGGTTGCGGGAGCGTTGTGCCTCGGAGTTGGTTGTTACCATTGACAAGGACCACTGCCTGCTGATCTACCCCTTGCCGGAGTGGCAGGTGATTGAGCGCAAACTGATGCAGCTCCCCTCCTTCAATCCCTCCGCACGAAATTTACAGCGTCTGCTGGTAGGTAATGCCACCGAGGTTGAGATGGATGGCCAGGGGCGGGTGTTGCTACCGCAGAATCTGCGTGAGTTTGCCGGTTTAAAAAAACAGGCGATGCTGGTAGGGCAGGCCAACCGTTTTGAGCTCTGGGATGAGGAGCGGTGGAACGCGCAGTTGGAAGCGGGCCTTGAAAATCTCCACTCTGATCAACAGAACCTCCCAGCTGATCTCGAAACGCTCTCTTTATAGCTATGGGGCACTCTGCAAGACATCTTCCAGTCCTTTTTAGTGAGGCGCTGGCCGGACTGGCCATTGATCCATCGGGCGCTTATGTAGATGGCACATTCGGACGGGGAGGGCACAGTGGAGCGTTGCTTGATGCTCTTGGTGATGCGGGTCGACTGTTAGCTATAGATAAAGACCCGGAAGCAGTGGCCCATGGCCGTACGCTCTTCGAGAGTGATGGTCGGTTTCAGATAAAGCAGGGCTCCTTTGCCATGCTGGAACAGTTTGCGAACCAAGAGGGACTTGTTGGCGGGGTCAACGGGATACTCCTTGATCTCGGTGTCTCATCACCCCAGCTCGATACCCCGGAGCGGGGTTTTAGTTTTCTCAAGGACGGACCGTTGGATATGCGAATGGATAATGCGTCAGGCGTCAGCGCTGCTCAGTGGCTTGCACGGGCGAAAGTGGAAGATATCGCACAGGTACTTAAGGAGTACGGTGAGGAGCGCCATGCCAAGCGTATAGCGCGGGCAATCCATGAGGCCGGGCAGTTGGCGCCGATAGAGACCACCGGTCGTTTGGCGGAGATTGTCACGGCGGCCAATCCCGCCTGGGAGAAGGGGAAGCATCCGGCAACGCGCGCCTTCCAAGGGATTCGAATATTTATTAATAGAGAGCTGGATGATCTGAGGTCCTGCCTTGATCAATCGCTGCGGGTGCTTGCGCCCGGAGGACGTTTGGTGGTGATCAGTTTTCATTCACTGGAGGATCGGATAGTAAAGCGGTTTATGCGCGAGTGTGAGCGTGGTGACAATTTTCCTCCAGGCCTTCCTGTAACTCAGGAGCAGATGAACTCCAAACTCAAACGTATCGGTAAAGCGACAAAACCCTCGCTGCAAGAGGTGACGGAGAATCCGCGGTCGCGTAGCGCGGTACTTCGGGTGGCGGAGAGATTGTTATGAGCCGTCGACAGTTGGTGGTTTTTATCATCACGGCGCTCACTCTGCTGGTATCGGCAACAGGGGTGGTGTATGCGAAATATGCATCGCGGAAAAACTTTGTTGAGCTGCAGCAGCTGCGCGCCGAGCGTGACCGGATCGATGTTGAGTGGGGGCGTTTGCAGCTGGAGCAGAGTACCTGGGCTACTCATGGACGGATTGAACGGATAGCAAGAAAACGGTTGAAAATGCACAGTCCCCCAGCGAGTGATGTGATGGTAATCAGGCCCTCTAAAGTGACAGGCGGCAATGGCGGCTATTGAGCGAAAAAAACGGCGGTCTGATTCTCCCAAGGGAGAACAGGTGAAGTTGCCGAGCTACCGTGCTCGGCGCTGGACTCTGATTGTCTTGCTCTCACTCTCCGGCATGTTGTTGGTAGGGGGCGCGGTGGAGCGTCAGATCTTTGAGACTGACTTCCTGCAAAATGAGGGTCAGAGGCGCCACCTGAGGGTGCTGGATATCCCAGCTGACAGAGGAATGATCACTGACCGTAAGGGTCAACCTTTAGCGATCAGCACGCCTGTGGATTCTGTGTGGGCCAATCCTCGACTTCTCTCTCCGGACAGGCGCATCCTGGCGCCCCTGGCCAAGTTGCTGGGACGGGACTTGGACGAGCTGCGGCGGCAGCTGGCCCAGCGCAGTAGCCGCTCTTTTATCTACCTCAAGCGTCGGGTCAATCCTGATCTGGCTAATAAAGTGAAGGATCTGGTTGATGAGCAGGGGATCGAGGGTGTCGGGCTGCAGCGGGAGTATCGCCGCTACTATCCAGGCGGTGAGGTGTTCGCTCATGTGGTTGGCTTTACCGGTATTGATGATCATGGACAAGAGGGGCTGGAGCTCGCATACGAAGAGTGGTTGAAGGGAACAGCGGGAAAAAAACGGGTGATCCGTGACGGCCTCGCCCGGGTGGTGAAGGATGTGGAGCAGATTTTTGAACCGCGTAAGGGCAATGATCTGGTGCTGAGCATCGACCGGCGGCTTCAGTTTCTTGCCTACCGGGAGCTGAAGGGCGCGGTTAAACACCACAAAGCCAAGTCCGGCTCAGCGGTGATTGTTGATGCCAAGTCGGGTGAGGTGTTGGCGATGGTGAATCAGCCGGCCTACAACCCCAACGGTAGTAAACGAGGTAAAGCCGGCAGCTTCCGTAACCGCGCGGTGACCGATGTATTTGAACCCGGTTCAACAATGAAGCCTTTTACCATTGCGGCGGCACTTGAGTCCGGTAAATACAGGCCCGATACGCTGATCAATACTGCTCCCGGAGTATTTAAGGTGGGGCGCTATCCGGTGAAGGACATTCGGGACTACGGCCTTATCGATGTTTCTACGGTTATCAAGAAATCGAGCAACGTTGGCGTCAGCAAGATTGCGCTGAGCCTTCCTAAGGATAAGCTCTGGAGGCTCTTTTCTCAGTTGGGGTTTGGTGAACCGACCTATACCGGCTTTCCTGGTGAAGTGGGAGGGCAGCTGCCCCCGTATCAGCGTTGGGTAAAGATTGATCAGGCCACTCTTGCTTTTGGTTATGGCCTCTCGGTAACGCCTCTGCAGCTGGCCGATGCCTACACAACCATCGCAGCAGATGGTGTCAGGCGTCCTCTGTCACTGGTGAAGCGTGATGAACCGGCGGAAGAGAAGCGGGTGATGAGCGTGGCGACGGCTCAATCGGTACGCAAAATGATGGAAGCGGTGGTCTCCGCCAAGGGTACTGCTCCCCGTGCCGCCGTGGCCGGTTACCGTGTTGCCGGCAAGACCGGAACGGTGAAGAAGAGTATCTCAGGCGGCTACTCCGATGATCGCTACACGGCAGTATTTGCCGGTATGGCGCCAGCCAGTGATCCCCGTCTGGTGATGGTGGTGATGATCGATGAGCCGAGTGCGGGCAAATACTACGGTGGTCTTGTGGCTGCACCGGTTTTTGCCAAGGTGATGGCCGGCTCCCTAAGCTGCTCAATGTAGCGCCTGATGCACTCAGTGAAAAGGGTGTGCAGATTGCCGGATTGGGAGGCGAGTGATGGCAGGAGAGATAAAAGCTGGGGTGACGCTTGGTGAACTACTGTCGAACTGGCTGGTGGTCTCCGACGAGGTGGATTGCGAAATCACCGGTTTGACCCAGGACAGTAGAACGGTGCGTCAGGGGAGCCTGTTTCTCGCCTGCTCCGGTGGTAGCCGGCACGGCCTCGACTTTATTAATCAGGCGTTGGATGCCGGTGCGGCGGCGGTAGTTTGTGAGGCGGACCGGGAGTGGCCGGTGGAGCGTATTGATACGCTCACAGAATCACTTGATGTTCCACTACTGATTTTAGAGGGTTTGGGCACCAAGCTGAGCGCTATTGCAGGACACTTTTATCACCACCCGAGCCGGGATATGACCGTGATTGGTGTTACCGGCACCAACGGCAAGACCAGTTGCGCCCAGTTTCTTGCTCGGGCGCTCTCCGACGAGCGCCCCTGTGGCGTGATCGGTACCCTTGGCAATGGTTTTCCCGACAGTATGGAAGACTCCACTCACACGACCCCGGATCCGGTGCTGCTCCAGGCGCTGCTAAACGCTCTTCATGCCCAGGGTGCGAAGGCGGTGGCGATGGAGGTCTCCTCTCATGCGCTGGATCAGAGCCGGGTCGCACATCTCCACTTCGATGTGGCGGTATTGACCAACCTGAGTCGCGATCATCTCGACTATCACGGCACCCTGGAGGCCTACGGCGAAGCAAAAAGCAGCTCTTTTATATGCCGGGCCTCGGTTGTGCGGTGATCAACCTGGATGACCCCTTTGGTCGGGAACTGCTCAGTGAATTGTCTGCCGAGATAAAGCGTGTGGGCTACGGCATCGGTAGTGGTGTAGCTGATGGTGTCGAAGTGGACTGTTGGCTTCAGGCGTCGGCGGTGGATTCGAGCGGCGAGGGGATGCGCATAGCGATTGAGAGCAGCTGGGGTGCCGGTGAATTGAAGACCCCTCTGTTGGGGCATTTCAATGTCAGCAATCTTCTGGCGGTGCTGGCGGTTCTGCTGCATCTGGACATCCCTTTGGATGAAGCTCTGGAGCGGTTGGAAAAACTGCGTACGGTACCTGGAAGGATGGAGCATTTCGGTGGTGGCGACAGACCATTGGTCGTTGTTGATTACGCCCATACCCCCGATGCCTTGGAGCATGTGCTGCCGGCGTTGCGAGATCATGCCAAAAAGCGCTTGATCTGTCTGTTCGGCTGCGGTGGTGACCGTGATCGTGGCAAAAGACCACAGATGGGACGCGTGGCGGAACGGCTGGCAGATCGAGTGATCGTCACCGATGACAATCCCCGCGGTGAGGATGGTGGTCTTATCGTTGCAGAGATTTTGGCGGGAATGAAACGGCCTGAACAGGTGCAAGTGGTGCGTGACCGCAAACAAGCAATTGCTCGAGCAGTTACTGAGGCGGAAATAGGTGACCTGGTGTTGGTGGCCGGTAAAGGCCATGAGACGGTGCAGATCGTCGCTGGTGAGAAACTGCCGTTCAGTGACTGTGAACAGGTAGTAGCTGCGTTGTCGGAGGTGGTGGGATGATCGAATTCAGCCTCTCTGCGGCCGCCGAAAAACTGAGTGCGCGTCACATCGGCCCTGAGGGATGCTTCTCGGCCGTCAGCACCGACAGTAGAACTATCGCCGCGGGTGATCTGTTTGTCGCCTGGTGGGACCGAATTTTGATGGACATGACTATCTTGACCTTGCCGCTGAACGCGGCTCATCAGGTGCCATGGTGCAACGTGCAGTGATGACAGAGTTGCCTCTTTTGCAGGTCGATAACACTCTGGAGGGGTTGGGGCAACTTGCCGCCATGTGGCGGCAGCGAGCTGAGGCTCTGCTTGTGGCGATCACCGGCAGCAACGGCAAGACCACAGTAAAAGAGATGCTTGCCTCAATCTTGCGTTGTTGTGGTGAGGTACTTGCCACTGAAGGAAATCTGAATAACGAAATCGGTATGCCGCTGACCCTGTTGCGTCTGCAGGAGCAGTCCTTCGCAGTGGTGGAAATGGGTGCTAATCATATTGGGGAGATCGACTACCTGAGTCATATTGCCCAGCCGGATGTGGCACTGCTTACCAACGCCGGCCGTGCTCATCTGGAGGCTTTGGCTCACTCGAGAGGGTGGCTCGTGCCAAGGGAGAGATCATCAACGGCCTGACCGATGACGCTGTTTCATATTCAACGCCGACGATCATTGGGCGCCGCTGTGGCGACAGATGGCAGGGGAGCGGAAATATCGCACTTTCGGCGTCACTCAGCCTGCGGATGTCAGCAGCCCTGAAGAGGCGTGGGATATCGTCTGGGAAGGGAGTGGCTTTTTTAGCCATTTCCCCGTCTCTACTCCAGAGGGTGATCTGGAGATTAAGTTACCCCTGGCTGGACGTCACAATCGGATGAATGCACTTGCTGCAATCACTGCGGCTCAGGTGATGGGGGCGGACCTGAATCAGATTGTATCCGGCCTGGAATCGCTGCAGCCGGTGAAGGGGCGGCTTTACCCCATGGTTGGACGCAACGGGGTGCAGCTGGTGGATGACAGCTATAACGCTAACCCCGACTCCGTCGCCGCCGCTATCGAGGTGCTGGTCACCGCCCCCGGCCGGCGTTTTCTGGTATTGGGTGAGCTGGCTGAGATGGGGGAGGGAGGAGAGCTTTTCTACCGTGAGTTGGGTGGGTTGGCCCGCAGCTCGGGAATCGAGCATCTCTATGCCGTTGGCCACGCTGTAGTTGCCGCCGATGCTTTTGGTGAAGGCGGCTGCGGCTTTTCCGGGCGCGATGAATTGATCGAAGGGCTTCTGCAGGTGCTGAAGCCGGAGGACTGCGTACTGGTGAAAGGTTCCAGGCGCGCAGGCATGGAGCAGATTATCAACAGACTCATTGTGGGGATTGACTGACATGCTGGTCTATCTGGCGGAATACCTGACGCAGTACAACAACGGCTTCGGCGTCTTTCAGTACCTGACGCTACGGGCGATTCTCGGCGTACTTACGGCGTTGATGATCTCCTTTATGGTCGGGCCGGTAATGATACGGCGTCTGATTCGTCATCAGATCGGTCAGACGGTGCGTGATGACGGCCCTCAGAGTCACCTCTCCAAGGCGGGGACGCCTACTATGGGTGGTGCCCTGCTGCTGGTTGGTATCTCCATCAGCACGCTTTTCTGGTCTGACTTGAGTAACCGCTACGTCTGGATAGTGCTGCTGGTGACGCTGTTGTTTGGAGTTATCGGTTTTATCGATGACTACAAAAAGCTGGTGCTGAAGAACTCAAAAGGGTTGGCGGCAAAGTATAAATATCTGTGGCAGTCGGTAGTGGGTCTGGGAGCCGCCTACATACTTTATACCACTGCCTCCAGCCCGGCTGAGACCGAATTGATGATCCCCTTCTTCAAGAATGTGGTGATCGACATGGGGCCGTGTTCATCCTGTTGACCTACCTTGTCATCGTCGGCAGCAGCAATGCGGTCAACCTTACTGACGGGCTTGATGGATTGGCGATTATGCCGACCGTACTGGTGGCCGGTGCCCTTGGCATCTTTGCCTATGTTGTGGGTCACTCAAAAATTGCTGGTTACTTGCTGATTCCCTATATCCCGGGAGTGGGCGAGATGGCTGTCTTCTGCGGTGCACTGGTGGGTTCGGGTCTCGGTTTCCTTTGGTTTAACGCCTATCCGGCACAGGTTTTTATGGGGGATGTAGGTGCTCTGGCACTTGGTGCCGCCCTGGGCGTGGTGGCGGTTGTTGTGCGCCAGGAGCTGGTGCTCATGATCATGGGTGGTGTCTTCGTTATGGAGACCGTGTCGGTGATGTTGCAGGTGGCCTCGTTCAAGCTCACCGGTAGGCGTATTTTTCGTATGGCGCCGTTGCATCACCATTTTGAGCTTAAGGGGTGGCCTGAACCGAGGGTCATTGTACGTTTTTGGATTGTCACAGTGATCCTGGTACTGGTCGGTCTGGCCAGTCTCAAGATTCGCTAGGGCTATTTTGTGGAGTCAATGGTAGAGCAGATGCCGATGAGAGAGACAAATGAGGTGAAAACCTTGATTGTCGGTCTGGGTAAGACCGGGCTCTCTTGTGCGCGCTATTTGGCTGCCCGGGGTCTCCCCGTTGCCATCACCGATAGTCGCTTTCAGCCCCCGGGACTGGCGGAGCTGGAGAGTGAGTTGCCGGATACGGCACTGTTTCTCGGGCAGTTCGATTCACTGGTTTTCGAAGCGGCGGAACAGCTGGTGGTAAGTCCCGGTGTGGCGGTCAGCGAACCGTTGATCCAAGCGGCAATTGCACGCGGTGTTCCGGTGATCGGTGATATCGAACTGTTTGCCCGCGAAGTGAAGGCTCCGGTGGTGGCGATTACCGGTTCCAATGGCAAAAGCACAGTCACCACGCTGCTGGGGAAAATGGCAGAGACCGCCGGACGGCGGGTAGCCTTGGGCGGTAATCTCGGAGAACCTGCCCTCGACCTGCTCGATCCGGCAGTGGAGCTCTATATTCTGGAACTCTCCAGTTTTCAGCTTGAGACTACCCACACCCTTGCTCCGGCGGTATCGGTGGTACTGAATCTGTCGGCGGATCATATGGATCGCTATAGCGATTTTGATGCCTATGCCGATGTCAAGGCGGGGATCTACCAGCATGCGGTCGCTCGGGTGTTTAATCTTGACGATCCTCGTGTGATGGCGATGCAGGGCACCGAGGGTGAGGGCCTTCTGTTTACTCTGGGTGTGCCGACTGCGGAGCAATTCGGTGTAGATTACCGGGAGGGCCGTGCTTGGCTCTGCCTTGGTGAGCAGGGGTTGTTGCCGATATCGGAACTGAAAATACCGGGCCGACACAATGTGGCCAATGCCCTGGCCGCCTTGGCCATGGGGAGCCTGTTGAAGCTGCCGATGCCGGCGATGCTGGAGGCGCTGCAACATTTCCCCGGGCTGCCTCACCGCACCCAGTTCGTTGCAGAGCACCTGAATGTACGCTGGTACAACGACTCCAAGGGAACCAACGTCGGCGCATGTATCGCTGCACTGGAGGGGATGAAATCTGATCAGGGCAGTGATCGCACGGTGCTGATTGCCGGCGGTGACGGCAAAGGGGCGGACTTCTCTCCACTGGCGGCCGTAGTGGCGGCGACTGCTCGCGCAGTCATTCTGATTGGCAGAGATGCACCACTGATTGCTCAAGCACTGGAGGGAACGGTAACTATTCTATACGCCGGGAATATGGAAGAGGCGGTAGGTCTTGCCGCCGAACAGGCAGAGGCGGGTGACCGTGTTTTGCTCTCTCCCGCCTGCGCCAGCTTTGATATGTTTCGTGACTATCTGCGGCGGGGCGAGCAGTTTATGGATGCGGTAAGGAGACTGGTGCGATGAGCCACCAGGCGACAATCGGTGAGACCCGGGTGATGATGCCCGATCTCGACTATCCACTGATTCTGGCAGCGGCAATCCTGCTTGGTCTGGGACTGGTGATGGTGGCTTCCGCATCACTGCATCGAATTAATGAGGCACCGTTCTATTACGTCAACCGCCACCTGATTGCTATTACCATCGGTATTTTCGCGGCGGCAGTGGTCAGTCAAATACCGGTGGCCTATTGGGAACGTTCGGGAACAGTACTCTACTTTATCGGCCTGCTGTTGCTGATTCTCGTGCTGGTACCCGGCTTGGGTCGGACGGCTAATGGCGCTACTCGGTGGATTCCCATAGGCCCGTTCAATCTTCAGAGTTCTGAGTTTATGAAGCTGTTTCTGGTGATCTATATCGCCGGTTATCTGGAGCGGCGCCAACTTGAGGTCACCCACAGCATTTGGGGTTTTATCAAACCGATGCTGCTGCTGTTGATCGCCTGTTCGATGGTCATGATTCAACCCGATTTCGGTACCACAGCCGTACTGCTTGCGACAGCCATGGGGCTGCTCTTTCTCGGTGGTGTACCACTGTGGCAGTTTGCACTGCTGATGTCGGCGGCCGGGGCGGTACTTGCGGGTCTGGTTTTCTTCTCTCCTTATCGTCTACAGCGGGTGACCTCATTTCTCGATCCCTGGGCCGATGTGGAGGGCGCAGGTTATCAGCTGGCACAGGCACTGATCGCCTTTGGCCGTGGTGAATGGTTTGGCGTTGGTCTTGGTAACGGTATCCAGAAGCAGTTTTATCTGCCTGAGGCACACACGGATTTTCTTATGGCGGTGATTGGTGAGGAGTTTGGGCTGAGCGGTACCCTGGTAGTGATTCTGATGTTTGCCGTTATTGTCTGGCGGGCCTTTCGTATCGGCTCATTGGCTGAGCGGCAAGGGCGGCGTTTTGCCTCCTTTGTTGCACAGGGGTTCGGTCTCTGGCTCGGTATGCAGGCGTTCATCAATATCGGCGTCAATGTCGGCCTGCTGCCTACCAAGGGATTGACCTTGCCGCTGATGAGTTATGGCGGTAACAGCATTATCGTCGCCTGTGTGGTGGTCGCCATGCTGGTGCGTATCGATTATGAGCTGCGCCGGGAAGCCGGTGATGGAAACGGGGAGGCTAAACGATGGCACTCCGCGTAATGGTAATGGCAGGTGGTACCGGCGGTCATGTTTTTCCCGCTCTGGCGGTTGCCGATGAACTGGCAACACGGGGGATGGAGGTGTGCTGGCTTGGCGTTCCCAACAGTTTTGAGTCACGGGTAGTGCCGGAGCACGGCTACCCTATCGAGTGGATCAATATCGAGGGGCTGCGTGGTAATGGCGTTCTGCGCTGGTTGGTCGCGCCGTTGAAGCTGCTTCATGCCATGTATCAGGCATTCGGTGCGCTACGCCGTCGGCGTCCGGCACTGGTGTTGGGTATGGGGGATTTGTTACCGGACCGGGAGGTGTGGTGGCACGGCTGTTGGGTATTCCGCTGGTGATCCATGAGCAGAACGCCTTCCCCGGCCTGACCAACCGCCTGTTGGCGCGCATAGCCGGCAGAGTGCTGGAGGCGTTTCCTGGGAGCTTTGACCGGCGGCAGACCGAAGTGACTGGTAATCCGGTGCGTGCGGATATCGCTGCTATCGATGAGCCAGTGGCACGTCTGGGTGATCGCAGTGGCCGGTTGAGGTTGTTGATACTGGGAGGGTCCCAGGGGGCACAGGCACTTAATGAGACGGTTCCTGCAGCACTGGCACTGATCGATGCAGAACAGCGTCCCCAAGTACGCCATCAGGCAGGACGGGATAAAGACGAGCTCACCAGAAAAAGCTACGACCAATTGGGAGTTAAAGCGGAAGTGTCAGCGTTTGTCACCGATATGAAGGAGGCTTACAGCTGGGCTGACCTGGTGGTGTGCCGGGCCGGGGCACTGACTGTAGCCGAACTGGCGGCAGTTGGTGTAGGGGCGATCCTGGTGCCTTACCCCCACGCGGTGGATGACCACCAGACCCGCAATGGCGGTTATCTTGCGGATGAGGGTGCAGCACTGCTGTTGCCCCAGAAGAGAATGACGCCGGAACTTCTCGCTGAGATGTTGACGCGGTTATGTGAAGACAGAGGAGAAGTGATGAAGATGGCTGTTACCGCACGCTCACTGGCATTGCCTAAAGCAACTCAGCGGGTGGCTGATATCTGTCAGGAGGTTGCCGGTCGATGAGCCAGCATGAGCGCAAACAACATAGGCCGACACCTGATGCCATGGGGCGTATGCGCCATATTCACTTTGTCGGTATCGGTGGAGCCGGAATGAACGGTATTGCTCAGGTGATGCTCAATCTCGGCTACCACGTATCAGGTTCGGATTTGAAAGAGAATGCGGCCACCCAGCGACTTGCTGACCAGGGGGCGAATATCCTTATCGGGCATGGACCGGAGAATGTCGCCGGCGCCGATGCTGTGGTGATCTCCAGTGCGGTAAAAGATGATAACCCGGAGGTGATTGCTGCTCGTGAAGCACGTGTTCCCGTGGTGCCGCGAGCCGAGATGCTGGCGGAGCTGATGCGTTTTCTTTACGGCATCGCCGTGGCCGGTACTCACGGCAAGACGACCACCACCAGCCTGATTGCTAGCTTGCTGTCTGAGGGTGGCCTCGATCCCACCTTTGTTATCGGTGGTCGTCTCAACGCCGCCGGTACCTATGCCCGGTTGGGGAAGGGCGAATATCTGGTGGCTGAAGCGGATGAGAGTGATGCCTCCTTCCTCTACCTGCAGCCGATGATGGCGGTGGTGACCAATGTCGACGCCGACCACATGACCACCTACGGTGGTGATTTCCAGCGTCTGCGAGGTACCTTTGTCGAGTTTCTCCACCACCTCCCCTTCTATGGTTTGGCAGTGCTCTGTATCGATGATGATGAAGTGCGCAGCCTGTTGCCTGAGATCTCTCGCACGGCAATCACATACGGTTTCTCGGCGGATGCGATCTGCGTGCCGAAAACCTTCGTCAGGAAGGGCTGCTTACACACTTTCAGGTCTCGCCAAAGGAGGGAGATCATTTTGATGTGACTCTGAATATGCCGGGTCGTCATAACGTCCTTAATGCGCTGGCGGCGATTGCGGTGGCCCTGGAGTTGGGAGTGGATATCTCATCGATACAGCGCTCTTTGGTCGAGTTTGGTGGGATCGGGCGGCGTTTTCAGGCAACAGAGTGCAGGCTTTCGGATGGGAGCAATATCATGCTGGTGGACGATTACGCTCACCACCCGAGTGAAGTGGCGGCCACGCTTGATGCGGTAAGTGAAGGATGGCCCGGGCGGCGTGTTGTCTTGGCGTTTCAGCTCACCGCTATAGCCGGACTCAAGAACAGTTTGAAGATTTTTCCCAGGTGCTGTCACGACCGGATGTTCTGCTGCTGGGTGAGGTTTTTGCCGCAGGTGAAAAACCGATTGCAGGGGCTGACGGTCGCGCCCTGAGCCGTGCCATCCGGGCGCGTGGCAGGTGGATCCAATCTTTGTCGAGCCCATTTCAGAACTCCCGGAGGTGTTGTCGGGAGTGGTGAGTGAGGGTGACATCGTGCTTACACTCGGTGCCGGTGACATCGGCCGGGTCGCTGCCGGTCTTGCGGATAAGTTGAGTGGAGAGGGGGTGGCGTGACGAAGGATCAGACAGGCAGACATCTGCACATGGGGTGTGGTGAGTCACTAACCGGTCGGGTTCCGTTGCGGACACCGACCGTGAAGCCGCAGCGGCTGTATCAAAAAACAGTAGAGAAGAGAGTCAGTGGTATCCATCGGTCAAAGGAGAAGCAGCGTTGATGGCGGCTCAGGAGACAGCGCTACTGAGGGGTGAGATGCGCCATGATGAGCCGCTCTCTCTCCATACCAGCTGGCGTGTTGGTGGGCCTGCACGCCATTTTTACCGCCCGGCGGATAGCGGTGATCTGTTGCTGTTTTTGACCACCTTGGCAGAAGAGGAACCGCTGCTCTGGCTTGGGCTTGGCAGTAACCTATTGGTGAGAGACGGAGGCTTCGACGGCACGGTAATCGCTACCCGAGGATGCATGGAAGCTTTGGATATGCGGGGTGAGACGATATTGCGTGCAGAAGCGGGTGCCTCTTGTGCGGCTGTTGCCCGTTTCGCCTCCCGTCAGGGGCTTACCGGGTTGGAGTTTCTTGCCGGTATACCCGGCACCATGGGGGGTGCATTGGCGATGAATGCGGGTGCCTTTGGTGGCGAGACTTGGAAACAGGTTGAGATGGTCGAGACGGTGGATCGCTATGGTGTAGTACGACAGCGCCGGCCCGAAGAGTTTGAGGTGGGATATCGTCACGTCAGTGGCCCCGTCGGTGAGTGGTTTCTTGCCGTCTTGTTGACACTTGATCAGGGTGACAGCACCTCGGCACAACAGAGGGTGCGTGATCTGTTGGCAGAGCGGGCAGAGAAGCAGCCGATTGGGCTGCCTAGTTGCGGATCTGTGTTTCGCAATCCGCCAGGGGATTATGCCGCCCGCCTGATAGAGGTTGCGGGATTGAAAGGGGTGGCTATCGGTGGCGCCAGAGTGTCGCCGAAACACGCCAACTTCATTATCAACGAAGGGGATGCAACGGCATCCGAGATCGAACAGCTGATTGAGAGGGTTCGTCAAGAGGTGTTGGCCGACAGCGGTATCGAGTTGCAGACAGAGGTGCATATTGTCGGCATGGCGGAGTCTGGGAGATGAGTGTGACAGCAACAGATTTTGGTCGAGTGGCTGTGCTGATGGGAGGGCGTTCCGCAGAGCGGGAGGTTTCACTCGTCAGTGGACAGGCAGTGCTTGATGGACTGTTGGGTTGCGGTGTAGATGCTCATGGTGTGGACGCAGAGACGGATGTGGTGAAGCAGCTACAGGAAGGTGCATTTGATCGTGCTTTCATCGTCCTCCACGGCAGAGGGGGGGAGGATGGCGTAATACAGGGAGCCTGGAGACGCTTGGTCTGCCTTATACCGGTAGTGGCGTAGCGGCGTCCTCTCTTGGAATGGATAAGTACCGTTGTAAGTTGCTATGGAAGGGGCTGACGTTACCGACTGCACCCTTCGTCATGATCGCCGGTGAGGAGGATCTGGAGCGGGCGGCCGACCTCGGTTTCCCCCTGATGGTGAAGCCATCTCATGAGGGCTCGAGTATCGGTATGGCGCGGGTGGAAAATCGGGATGAGTTACGCAGTGCCTGGCTGGAAGCCGCAGGCTTTGACACAGAGGTGATGGCGGAGGGTTGGCTCTCAGGCCCGGAGTATACCGCCGCAGTCGTCGACGGAGAGGTGTTGCCGTTGATCCGGGTAGAGACACCAAATGAGTTTTACGACTACGAGGCTAAGTATCAGGTCGACACGACGCGCTACCACCTGCCTTGTGGACTGGAACCTTCACGGGAGCAGGTGCTTGCCGAACTGGCGCTGAGAGCTTTCGATGCTGTTGGATGTGAGGGCTGGGGGCGGGTGGATATGCTGATGAGTGACAGTGGCGCACCTCAGCTGTTGGAGGTAAACACGGTACCGGGGATGACCAGTCACAGTTTGGTACCGATGGCGGCAAAGGCCAAGGGTATAGATTTTGATGAACTGGTGTGGCGGATTTTGGCGACAACACTGAGCGTGAAGAGATGAACAGTCCCACAGCAAAAAGAGGTGGCAAAAAGGTGCAAGAGATTGTGCCTTTGTGGACGCGGCTGGGCAGCTGGTCTCTGGCGTTGGTGCTGTTTGCGATGATGGGAATCGGTGCTGTGTGGGGGACAACGGTTCTGCGAGACCCCTCTGTGCTGCCGTTGAAAGTGGTACGGATCGATGGCGACTTCAATCACCTTAAACGTAGTGATCTTGAGCATGCCATCGGTAGGGTGATGCAGGGTAATTTTTTTACCGTCGACCTCGATGCCGTACGTGACGCTGCACTCTCACTGCCATGGGTGGAGCAGGTGACGGTGAGGCGCATCTGGCCCGGTACGCTGAAGGTGTGGGTGGGTGAGCAGACTCCTCTTGGTCGCTGGGGCAAGAAGCGCTTGGTCAGTGCTCGCGGGGTGGTATTTACACCGAAGCCGGAAGAGATTCCATCGGGTTTGCCGATACTCTCCGGGGCTGACGAAGATTCACAAGAGGTGGTGACGCACTATTTGGAAATGGTACGCCGGATCGCCGATTTGCCGCTGACAATTGAGAGTGCCGGTATGGATGGTCGTAGATCCTGGAAACTTGTGTTCAAGCAGGGGCTGACGCTGCGTCTCGGAAGTCGCGAGCGGGAGCTCCGTCTTGCACAGTTTGTACGGCTCTATCGCCAGTTTGCAGTAGTGGATGGAAAGCAGTTGAAAGTGATGGATCTCAGGTACACCAATGGTGTCGCGGTGCGTTGGGAAAACGACAAAAAAGATAAGAAGCTCAAAACAACCGATTCAGTAACCGGTAAACGGCTCGGGCTGATACTTGATGATGCAGGGGGACAGGTTTAAATGACCAAGAAGGTGGAGAAAAATCTTATTGTCGGACTCGATATAGGCACCTCCAAGGTAGTGGCCATTGTCGGTGAGGTAAAGACGAGTGATGAGATCGAAATTATCGGTATTGGATCTCACCCCTCACGAGGGCTTAAGAAGGGTGTGGTGATCAATATCGAGTCTACTGTGCAGTCGATACAGCGTGCGGTGGAGGAGGCTGAACTGATGGCCGGCTGTGAGATCCACTCGGTTCACGCCGGTATTGCAGGCAACCATATTCGCAGTCTCAACTCCCACGGCATCGTTGCCATCAAGGATCGTGAAGTGATGCACGGCGATGTGGAGCGGGTGATCGATGCGGCGCGTGCGGTGGCGATTCCTGCAGATCAGAAGATTCTGCATATTCTGCCGCAGGAATTCATCATCGATGAGCAGGAGGGGATCAGGGAGCCGGTAGGTATGTCCGGTGTACGTCTGGAGGCCCGGGTCCACATGGTGACCGGTGCGGTGAGTGCGGCCCAGAATATCGTCAAGTGCATCCGTCGCTGTGGTCTGGAGGTGGATGACCTGATTCTGGAACAGCTCAGTTCCAGCTACTCAGTCCTGAGTGAGGATGAGAAAGAGTTAGGCGTCTGTCTGGTCGATATCGGCGGTGGTACCACCGATATTGCCGTCTTTACCGAAGGTTCCATACGACATACCGCCGTGATTCCCATCGCAGGTGATCAGGTGACCAATGACATCGCGGTGGCGTTGCGTACTCCTACACAACACGCCGAGGATATCAAGATCAAGTACGCCTGCGCACTGACCCAGTTGGCGGCGGGGGATGAGACGATCGAAGTGCCCAGTATTGGCGACCGGCCGCCGCGCCGGCTTTCACGCCAGACATTGGCGGAGGTAGTGGAGCCACGTTATGAAGAGCTATTGGGGTTAGTGCAGGCTGAGCTGCGGCGAAGTGGTTTTGAGGATCTGATAGCCGGTGGTGTGGTAATGACCGGCGGTAGTTCGAAGATGGAGGGTCTGATTGAGTTGGCCGAGGAGGTATTCCATATGCCGGTTCGCCTCGGTCTGCCCCAGTATGTGACGGGGCTGGTGGATGTGGTGCGTAACCCGATTTACTCCACTGGTGTCGGTCTTTTGCTGTTCGGTCGGCAGAATCAGAGTGGCAAGCTACATGATATGCCCGGCGGTGGAGGGTTTAAGGCGGTATTCGAAAGAATGAAGAGTTGGTTTCAGGGTAATTTTTAATTTCTGTGGAAGGTTTAATTTCAGGTGGTTGGGTTTTGGCCCGATTGATGAGGAGAGTGACAAATGACTTTTGAATTAATGGATGCTTACAGTCAGAACGCAGTAATCAAAGTGGTTGGTGTTGGCGGTGGTGGCGGAAATGCCATCCACCATATGTTGAACGCCAATATTGAAGGTGTTGACTTCATCTGTGCCAACACGGATGCCCAGGCACTGCGCAACAGTGAGGTACGTACCTTGCTGCAGTTGGGCACCAATGTGACCAAGGGACTTGGTGCCGGTGCTGACCCAGTGGTTGGGCGCGATGCGGCATTGGAAGATAAAGAGAGAATTCAGGAAGCGCTGCAGGGTGCAGACATGGTATTTATCACGGCCGGAATGGGGGGTGGAACCGGTACGGGAGCGGCACCGGTAGTGGCTGAAGTGGCCCGCGACCTCGGGATTCTTACTGTGGCGGTGGTCACCAAACCGTTCCCGTTTGAAGGTGCCAAGCGGATGAAGGTGGCGGAACAGGGGATCGAAGAGCTGGGTCAGTATGTAGATTCGCTGATTACCATTCCGAACGAGAAACTCCTGGCGGTGCTGGGCCGGGATATGAGCCTGCTTAATGCCTTCAAGTCGGCTAACGACGTGTTGCAGGGTGCGGTTCAGGGTATTGCAGAGTTGATCACCCGTCCCGGCCTGATCAATGTCGACTTTGCCGATGTGCGTACAGTGATGGCTGAGATGGGTGTTGCCATGATGGGTTCCGGTAGTGCCAAGGGGGAGACACGCGCACGGGAAGCGGCGGAAGAGGCGATTCGCAGTCCATTACTTGAAGATATCAACCTCTCTGGAGCTAAAGGAATTCTGGTTAATATTACCGCCGGACTCGATCTCTCTATCGGTGAGTTTGATGAGGTCGGCAGCACGGTGAAAGAGTTTGCCTGTGATGATGCTACGGTAGTGGTGGGCACAGTGATCGATGCTGAGATGAGTGATGAATTGCGTGTGACCGTTGTTGCCACCGGGTTGGGTGAGTTGAGTGGTGCAGTCAAGCAGCCGGCTTTGGATGAGGCCGTTCCTGTTCGCCTGGTCAATTCAGATATTGTTGAACCGAATGCGGAAGATTATCGCAATATGGATAGCCCAACCGTGGTGCGTAAGGGACGTCAGGCGGCACAATCCTTTGTCGATGCGGCTCAGGAGCAGAATATGGACTACCTGGATATCCCCGCATTTCTTCGTCGGCAAGCCGACTGAAGGGGGAGTGGAAAGAGGAAATAACTTGAAATAGAGAGGCAAAACTGTTTAATATCCGGGAATACCCTAGGATAGTATCGGGGTGTCGGCCTGTGGGGCCGAGTCATTAAAGCTCGTGGGATAGGGCGTTTATGAGGCTATGGTGATTTCTGATCACCCAGAGGTAGTGCCTTATAGGATGTATATTACTATTTTTTCCGGTGGAAAACCGGGTAGGGACAGTTTGGGGATTACTCATAAATGATACGCCAGCGTACGCTTAAAAACGTAATACGTGCCACTGGAGTGGGCTTGCACACGGGAGAGAAGGTCTATCTGACCTTACGGCCGGCTGCAGTCAATACCGGCATTATTTTTTGCCGGACCGACCTGGAAGAGCCGGTTGAAATAGCCGCTTGTCCAGACAATGTGGGTGATACACGGCTCTCCACCACTCTGGAGCAGGATGGTGTAAAGATCTCAACGGTTGAACACCTACTCTCTGCATTTGCTGGTCTCGGTATTGATAACGCCTATGTAGACGTTAGTGCCGCTGAAGTACCTATTATGGACGGCAGTGCCGGCCCATTTGTCTTCCTTATTCAATCTGCGGGTGTTGAAGAGCAGAACGCAGCCAAGCGTTTTATTCGTATCAAGCGCAAATTGGTAGTGGAGGATGATGATAAGCATGCCGCCTTCGAGCCATTCGATGGTTTTAAAGTATCGTTTGGTATCGATTTTGAGCATCCTGCATTTGTCGACTGTTCAAAATCCGCCACCATCGATTTCTCCTCGACCTCTTTTGTCAAAGAGGTGAGTCGTGCTCGTACTTTTGGTTTTCTCCGCGATATCGAAATGTTGCGGGAGCGTGAACTGGCTCTCGGTGGCAGCATGGACAACGCGATTGTTGTTGATGACTACCGGGTGCTCAACGAAGATGGACTCCGTTACGAGGATGAATTTGTAAAACACAAGATCCTCGATGCTATTGGTGATCTCTATCTATTGGGGCATAGCCTGATTGGTGCCTTTAGCGGTTACAAGTCAGGCCATGAGTTGAATAACAGGTTGTTGAGAGCGCTACTGGCTGATGCAGATGCCTGGGAAGAGGTGACCTTTGAAGAGGAGGGCGTCGGGGTGCCCATCTCCTATATGAAGCCGGTTCAGGCCTCCTGAAACGAGAAAATTGAGAAAATTGCAGCAGAAAATTGAGAGAAAATTGGGGTCAGAGTAAAATGTTAGAGCGCAATGTGAAGAATTAACCACAAGTTATTAAAATTTTACTCTGACCCCAATTTTGATTTGCGGTGCCGTGCCAGTCGTTTCATGGCCGCTTGGAGCTCCGGATCGTCGATAGCTTCCGCTGTTTCGATAATAAGAGAGGCGTTGTCAGCAGAGAGTTGCCTTAGTCTGCGGTTTTCTGTTTGTCTGCGGGGTTTGGGGGAGAGCATTACCCTGGCAGTGATTCGCTCCACCCGGAGTCCGCTCTCGTTTAGTTTTGTGGTGAGTTCTCTGCTGATAAAGCGGAGTCGGCCGGCCCAGGCGGAGGAGTCGACATAGATCAGCAGCCGTGAGGCGCTTTTCACCGCACCTACACAGTGCTCACAGAGTGGCTCAGGCAACATCGACCGCACCTGTTGTAGCAACTGCTGCTGCTTGCGGGAACGAGAAAGCAGTGCCTGCATGGTGGTGCCGGTGTTGAGACACTCAGCAAGAGAGCGTAATTTTTTTTTTCATTATTTGCAGTGCAACATTAGAATAGCTAAAACAGACGATTTATGAAGATTATACTCCTATCCAAGCTTTGCAGGCAGTCGGGCAGTCGTCCGCTGTCACTCACCAAACTGGTGGCAGCCCTGGTTATCCTATTTGTCGGTGTGACCAGCGGTGGCATCTGGGCTGGCTATAAGTTGGGTGTTGATGCCGGCGTGGCACACTCAACTACTGAAGGTGGAGAGGGTATGTTACGACAGGTATTGGCGGCCCAGCAGGAGGAGATTTTCGAGACTCGCAGGCAGAGCCAAGAGCACCTGGATGCTTTAGCGTTGCGCCTCGGGCAGATGCAGTCGAATATCCTGCGTATCGATGCACTGGGTGAGCGATTGGCAAAAAAGGGAGGGCTGGATATTACAGAGTTCAGTTTTGGTCAGGAACCCGGCCAGGGTGGTATCGACCCCGCCATCTCGGCACAGTCGGTCGAAGTGTCGGAGCTGCTTGCAGATATGGAGCGGCTTTCACGCAGTATTGATGACCGTGCTCATAAGCTGGAACTGATGGAAGTGCTGATTTTCAATACTGGAGTTCATCAGGATCTCAAACCATCGGGTCGTCCGGTCACAAAGGCTGGGTCTCATCCCGTTACGGCTATAGAAAAGACCCCTTTACCGGCAAAAAGGCGTTCCACCGGGGTGTCGATGTAGCGGGTAAAAAGAATTCGGATATTATTGCCGTGGCGGCCGGTGTGGTCACCTGGGCCGGTGAGAAGAGTAATTACGGACGTCTGGTGGAGATCCGCCATGCCGATGGTTATATGACCCGCTATGGACATAACAGTAAATTACTGGTGAAGAGTGGGGAACTGGTGACCAAGGGGCAGGTGATTGCCGCTATGGGCTCCAGTGGTCGCTCCACGGGCCCTCATGTCCACTTTGAGATTGCCCGTAATGGACAGGCAATCAATCCTTCAAAATACCTGCGTTCCAAGTAGTCTTTAAGTCACTCCGACTGCATCAATGTGCCTGCATTGGTGGTGGATTTGCTGTATTATTTCCCGTAAAGAACCGCCACCTGCTACACGGGATATTCTAGGAGCCTGTCCGAGAATAGATGAACCTACTGCGGAAAAGCCATTTTGGCCAGATTTCCCGATTAAATTCGTTAAATATGTCCAATATTCGTCTCATTTAATCGAAAAATCTAACTCAAAATGGCATTTCCTCGCTACGGCCCCTATTCTCGGGCAGGCTCCTGGCGCAGAACTGTGTGAAGGGGTACTCTCTTTCCGTTTCTGCATCTTGAAGTCGGCAATATGTAATCACATATTATGTTGATGGAGTGTGTCAGGGCGCACATGTTATTTTTTTACCCACTACGGAATATACATTTTCATGGTCAGTAAGATTCTCAAGAAGATCTTTGGCAGTCGTAACGACCGCATGGTCAAGCTCATGATGAAGGACGTTGCCAAGATCAATGAGCTGGAGGCGAACCTTCAGACGCTCTCAGATGATGAACTGAAAGCCAGAACAGAAGAGTTCAGGCAGAGACTGGAGAGTGGTGAGCAGCTTGATGATCTGCTGTTTGAAGCTTTTGCCACCGTCAGGGAAGCGGGTGTGCGCACACTAAACATGCGCCATTTCGACACCCAACTGATAGGCGGTATGGTGCTTAATCAAGCAAGATTGCCGAGATGCGTACCGGCGAGGGTAAGACGCTGGTGGCGACGCTCTCAGGTTACCTGAATGCACTGCCCGCAAAGGGTGTCCATGTGGTCACGGTGAATGACTATCTGGCCCGGCGTGATGCCGAGTGGATGGGGAAAATCTATCATTTTCTTGGCCTTAGCGTCGGCGTTATTCAGTCTAGTGGCGGCCAGGGGGCCGACGACGGCTCTTTTCTTTTCGACCCGGCTTACGACGGTTCGTCCGGTGGTTATCTGCATTTGCAGCCGGTACCCAGGCAGGAGGCTTATGCCTGTGATATTACCTACGGTACCAATAATGAGTTTGGCTTTGACTATCTGCGTGACAACATGGCCTTCAGTGCCGACCAGCGAGTGCAGCGCGAGAAGTTCTTTGCCGTGGTGGATGAGGTCGACTCGATCCTGATTGATGAGGCGCGTACACCTCTGATCATCTCCGGGCCGGCAGAGGGAGGCACCGATCTCTACACCCGTATTAATCAGATTATTCCAGACCTGGTTCAACAGGACCCAATTGAAGATGAGGAGGGGAAACCCGCCTTCGGGCCCGGTCACTTCTCGGTGGATGAGAAGGCAAAGCAGGTGTTTCTCAGTGAGGATGGGCATCAGCACGTCGAGGACAAGCTGACAGCGCTGGGTCTTCTTGGAGAAGGAGAGAGCCTCTACGACTCGGGCAACATCATGCTGATGCATCATATAACTGCAGCCTTGCGCGCCCACGCACTGTTTCAGCGTAATGTGGACTATATTGTTCGTGACGACCAGATCATTATTGTTGATGAGTTCACCGGTCGTACCATGGTCGGCCGCCGTTGGTCTGATGGACTGCATCAGGCGGTTGAGGCCAAAGAAGGGGTCTCGATCCAGAAGGAGAATCAGACCCTGGCGTCGGTCACCTTCCAGAACTATTTCCGCCTCTACAACAAGCTCTCCGGTATGACCGGTACCGCTGATACTGAGGCACCGGAGTTTTTGCAGATCTATGGTCTTGAAGTGGTGGTGATACCCACCAACCAGGAGATGATCCGGCAGGATCTGGGTGACCTGGTCTACCTCACAGAAGAGGAAAAGTACCAGGCGATCGTCGCCGATATACGTGACTGTGTCGAGCGGGGACAGCCGGTGCTGGTGGGTACCGCTTCCATCGAGACTTCGGAGTTGATTTCCGGTTTGCTTGCGAAGGATGATGTCGAGCATGAGATTCTCAACGCCAAGCATCACGAACGTGAAGCCAATATCATTGCTGATGCAGGGCGGCCGGAGGCCGTTACCATCGCCACCAATATGGCGGGTCGCGGTACCGATATTGTTCTCGGTGGTAATCCTGAGATGGAGATTTCAGAACTGGGTGAGAACCCGGATGCAACAGCGGTGGAGAAGATTCGCAGTGATTGGAAAATACGGCACCAGCAAGTGCTTGATGCGGGTGGCCTCCATGTGACCGGTACTGAGCGCCATGAATCACGCCGTGTAGATAACCAGTTGCGCGGTCGCTCAGGTCGACAGGGTGATCCCGGCTCGACCCGTTTCTACCTGTCGTTGGAAGACAGTCTGATGCGAATTTTTGCCTCGGATCGTGTCTCGGCGATTATGTCCAAACTGGGTATGGAGGAGGGCGAGGCGATTGAACACCCCTGGGTCACCAAGGCGATTGCCAATGCTCAGAAGAAAGTGGAGGGGCGCAACTTCGATATTCGTAAACAGCTGCTTGATTACGATGATGTTGCCAACGACCAGCGTAAGGTGGTCTATGAGCAGCGCGACGGCTTGATGGATGCCGAGGATGTCTCCAGCTCGATCGATGCACTGCGAAGCGATGTAGTCAACGATCTGATCAGCAGCTATATCCCCCCCGAGAGTCTTGACGAACAGTGGGATGTTCCCGGTCTTACTCAAGCACTAAAAGATGAGTATGACCTCAATTACCCACTGCAGCAGTGGCTTGATGAGGATCATGACCTCCATGAAGAGACCCTGCGCAAACGTATCATAGACGAGATGGACACTACCTATGCCGCCAAGGAGACGTTGGCGGGTGCTGAAAATCTGCGGCTCTATGAGAAAGCGGTGATGCTGCAGATTCTTGATTCCAACTGGAAAGAGCACTTGGCGGCAATGGACTACCTTCGTCAGGGAATTCACCTCCGTGGTTACGCCCAGAAGAATCCCAAGCAGGAGTACAAGCGTGAAGCGTTTGAGATGTTCTCCAATATGCTCGATAGCATTAAGCACGAGGTGGTTTCAGTATTGACCAAGGTGCAGATCCAGCCTCAGGAGGAGATGTATATCCCTCAGCAGGAGCGGGACGATAATGGCTTCGAATTCCAGCATGAGGCGTTTGAGGGTTTTGACGGAGAAGAAGCGCCTGCTGAGACGGAGACTGAGGGAGAGGAGCACAAGCCTTTTGTACGTTCAGACCGCAAGGTGGGTCGCAATGAACCTTGCCCCTGTGGTTCCGGCAAGAAGTACAAGCAGTGCCACGGGAAATTGCAGTAGAGATTTCTAGGCAAATTGAGGGCAAATTGGGGTCAGAGTAAAATCTCGATGAAAATAGAGTCAATTTTACTTCCGGCGGGATAAAATTTTACTCTGACCCCAATTTACACGCGATCAGCTCCGCGGCCTGTTCATCGCGAACAAGTTCGCTCCAGCGGATTTATTAGTGAGTAGACCAATGGAAGAGAAACTACCCATTTTTCCCGTTCCCGGCATCCGTCTGGGCTCTGCTGCTGCAGGAATCAAGTACCCGGACCGTAATGACCTGGTTGTTATCGAACTGGCCGAGGGGAGCAGCTGTGCGGCGGTGTTTACCCGTAACGCCTTCTGTGCCGCTCCCGTGGTGGTGGCCAAAGAGCATCTTGCGGCAACCCAGCCGCACTACTTGCTGATTAACTCAGGTAATGCCAATGCCGGTACTGGTGCTGATGGTCTGCGTACATCTCGTGAGTCGTGTAAGGCTCTGGCTGCCGCCAGGGGTTGCGCCATCAATCAGATTCTCCCTTTCTCCACCGGTGTTATCGGTGAATCGCTGCCTGCTAATCGTATTGCCGTAGCTATTCCTGATACCCTGAGTTCACTCAATGAATCGGGATGGGATGAGGCGGCAAGAGCAATTATGACCACCGATACGGTGGCAAAGCTAAGTTCCCGTCGGCTGGATATCGCTGGGGAGCGAGTGACCGTAACGGGCATGGCTAAGGGTTCAGGTATGATCCGGCCCGATATGGCAACCATGCTCGCCTATGTCGCCACTGATGCAGAAGTGGCGAGATATCTGCTGCAGGATTGTCTTAATCGAGCTGTGGCCCCTTCATTCAATTCGATCACTGTCGATGGTGATACCTCCACTAATGACGCATGCGTGCTAATGGCCTCAGGGCAAAGTGGTTGCCCACCTATCACTGATCCCGAAAGCGAAGCTTATGGACTACTTTGTGATGCAGTGCGGGAAGTCTGCATGGAGCTGGCGCGGGCAATCGTAAAAGATGGTGAGGGGGCGACCAAGTTGGTCGAGGTGTCGGTTACAGGGGCGGCTGATCTGGATGAGGCGCGCGATGTAGCCTACACCATTGCCCATTCACCTCTGGTAAAGACGGCAGTGTTTGCCTCCGACCCCAATTGGGGGCGCATTCTTGCGGCGGTCGGCCGTGCAGGTTTGACTGATCTTGATATCGATTCCATTCGCATTCTGCTGGATGACGTCTGCATTGTTCGTGACGGCGGCAGGGCACCGGAATACACCGAGGCCGCCGGGCAGGCGGTGATGGATCGGGATGAGTTTACCATCTCTGTGGAGTTGAACCGGGGAGAGATTTCAACCCTGATACTGACCTGCGATCTCTCCTATGAT